>RCNG010000023.1_pt1 | contig 52174 bp, 48 predicted proteins | sample 2041371 | NCBI WGS metagenome assembly RCNG01 (sample SAMN09708227, study PRJNA481090) | Marine sediment metagenome, whole genome shotgun sequencing project. | biome: marine sediment; feature: ocean; material: sediment; isolation source: Sewage treatment plant 1 marine sediment (STP1) ... | reverse complement strand
TACTTGAACTACAGCGGCGGCCATGATGACCAGCAATGCTATCAAGCCACCTATCAGGTTCCTGAGAATGACGCTTTCTGGTCCATCACGGTTTATGGCAGTGATGGCTACATGAAAAGCGATAACGTCGTTGTCAATTCATCCAACGTGAAACTGAACGCCGACGGCACGTTTACTGTGAATTACGGATCAAAGGAGGTTTGCGGCGATGTTGCCGGCCGGCTGGACGTCACTGAGGGCTGGAACTTCATCATGCGTATCTACCGCCCGGGCCCGAGCGTTGTGGACGGAACCTACAAGTTACCGAATGCTGTGCCAGTCAAAAAGAAGAGTACAAAATGAAAAAGATCTCTTTAAGTGTTCTGATGAGTAATGAATTAGTAGCGGCTGAACAAAGAAGAACACCACCGGATTTTGAAGTGCTGGAAAAATAAATAACTATTACGATTGAAGATAATACAAGGAGACTATCATTATGAAAAAAATCAGCATTCAGCTTGTAGCATTACTTACTGTCAGTGTTAGTTTAGGAGTACACGCAGTAGAACAGGAAGTGAGTCCTGAGCTGGCGGTGAGTAATGTAGCGCTTGCACAGGAACTCACAAATCCGATTGCGGATATTATGACTATTCCGATTCAGATGAACTTTGATCAGAATATTGGACTGAACGATGAGGGTAAGAAACTTACCACCAATATCCAGCCAGTAGTTCCCTTTCAAGTAAATGAAGACTGGAACCTGATGACGCGGACAATTGTTCCCGTTGTCTATCAGGATAAAATCTTTCCCGGTGAGGATTCGCAGTTCGGACTGGGTGATATTACTGAGCAATTGTTTTTCACACCCAGAACACCCTATTCCAGTGGCGTAGTCTGGGGTGTTGGCGCAGCTGTGCTTTTACCAACCGCAACGGACCCTCTAATTGGCAGTAAAAAATGGGGGGTAGGGCCCGCAGGCATAGCCCTGAAGATAAATGGTCCATGGACAATAGGCGGCCTCGCCAACCATGTCTGGTCTGTTGCCGGTGATAAAGATCGCGTTGATATCAGCAATACTTTTTTGCAGCCTTTTGTTGCATACACATGGCCAAGTGCATGGACCTTGTCGGCACAAACGGAAAGCACTTACAACTGGAAAACAGAAAAATGGTCGATACCGGTGAATGCTGCGCTGGCAAAGCTTGTAAAATTCGGAAAGATTCCGGTCAGTTTGCAAGGTGGTTTTGGTTACTGGATAGAATCGCCTGATGCAGGTCCCGAGGGCTGGCGCTTTCGTCTGCAGGCAAATATCGTGCTGCCAAAATAATATAGCGTTGACCTATTTTTGAAAAACTAATTGCACTAACTAACTAAAATAGAAATGATGATGAAAATTTTCAACATCACAGGGCCCGTTTTATTTTCCTGTCTATTACTAGGTGGCGCTTTATATGCTGAACCGGCACCCTTGAAAAATTTAAAAATAGGTTCTGGCTTTGATCGTGGCTTTGGCATAACCGGTTCAGTCGGCGATTTGAACGGCTTCATTGAAAACGATGGTGACTTCAACGATAATGTGCTGGCACTCACTCTGGACTATCGGTTTAGTGGTGGAGAAAAAACTGATTGAAGAAGAACGTCTACTGCTTTATGTTATTTCTTGCTGTTATTACAGCAAGCCATGCCCATGCTGAACCAGATAAAATAGAGCTACATAAAGGCTATAAATTTGCATTAGGTGTCGGCGCTGCAATCGTAAGATTCGATACAAAAATAAAAATCAGAGATAAAAAGAGTGGTAAGAGTGTCTTCCTTGATCCCGAGGGAAATCTTGATCTGCCAGAAATATCAAGTGTTACGACAATTTACGGTAGTTACAATTTTAATCAAAAACACAAAATTGGCTTTTCATTTTTTAGTGTTAACCGTGAATCGAGTATATTCAGCTTCGATAAAACCTTTGAAGATATAAGGGTTGTTGGCGATGCAACCATATCTGACACGACAAACTTCTATATGCTGGACTATGGCTATACTTTGTTTAATGATGACCGCAGTCAGATTAAACTCCTTGTCGGTATCTATAGTCTTGATCTCAAGTATGTCTTCGAGGCTAAAGGTGATATCACCATTGATGGTGTAACGACGTCAGGGTCAATCCTTGAAGATGCCAATGTTTTCGCTCCTCTGCCACTGGTCGGCCTCGATTTCTGGTTCAGCTTTACACCAAAATGGAGTATGGCGACACAAGTATCCTTTGTTGCAGGTGCATTTGATGACGTGAGCGCAGTGGTAGTGCAAACCGGGATTAATGCCCAATATAAATTTAACAAAAATATCGGTGGTGTTATTGGCCTGACAAGTTTCGCTGCGGATGTTGTCATCGAAGATAACATTGAAAAACAAAACATTAGTTATGCATATGATGGTCTGTTCATGGGACTACATTTTGTTTTCTAGTGATTATCTTATAGCTCGCTCAATTATTGCCTGGAGTAACTAGCATAAAAGGGTGAAGGGTCTAGATTTTCAATCAATGTTGAATGTCCGTTATGGCGGTAAACTTCATTGCTAGAAAAAGTCGTTCAAGGTCAGCTTATGATTGGCAGCAGACACTAGATGACAAGCAGTAACTCATAGCCGTTAGTATGTATTAAGGATGTGGCCAACTTCGGTTTCCACTGGAGCTATAAGTTTATCAAAACAGATAAACTAAGGGTTCGTGCACAATTTTCTGCTTGGGTATGCTTTTTTTCCTCGCAATGATGAGCTGACTGAGGTTTATCTACAAATCGATCTCTACTTTGAGCATGTCGTCGTCTGGGGTCTCAGCTGGCATCGCACAACATAATAAAACTTCATCATCATTGATTGAAGTATGCAGAGGCTGGTTATAAGAAACATGTCCAGAAACAAGTTTGACTTTGCAGCTACCACACTGTCCGCTTCGGCAACCGTAATCGGGCTGGAGTCCATGTGCTTCTGCAAATTCTAGTAATGTACCGTCTCCTGCAGACCATGCCTGTGTTACTTTTGATTTGGTAAATTCGACAATGGCTTCTTTTGCAACTGGTTTTTGTGTAAACGATTTTGTAGCTTGGTCGTCTTGACGAATTAACGATGCCGGACCAAATGACTCGGCTAAAATGCGCTTATCGTTTACGCCAAGATCACGCAGCAGGTTATATGTGGCCTGCATAAAACCAGCCGGGCCACACAAATAGAAATCGTAATCATCGAGCGGTAGCACGGCCTGTAATAGTTCACTGTTTATACGACCTTGCTGGTTATAGTGTTCGCCAGCCTTTAGTTTTTTATCGATTTCGCTTAGCGTCCAGTAGCATCGGATGTTACCGGCGGAACTTTTTTCTATTTCTTTTAACTCTTCAAAAAATGCGCGTTGTTGATGATTGTGTGCTGAATGTATTATTGTGAGCTGTTTAGGTGCGCGGGTGCGAATAGCTTCCTGTAAAGCAAAACGAGCCATTGATATCATTGGCGTTATGCCGACACCAGCAGCGATTAACACAGCGGGCCGCCCGCTTTCAGGATCAAATTTAAAATCACCTGTAGCCGCTTTTATTTGCAGTGTGTCACCAACAGATGTCTGTTTGTGTAAATAACTGGAAAACACACCATCTGGAATGTCTGCCTTATCTGATGTTTCGCGTTTAACACTGATACGGTAGTCGCTATCATGTGGTGAGTTGGAGACGGTGTAAGTACGGATTACTTCTTTATTCTTGATGTCTGCTTTTAAGGTTATGAATTGTCCCGCTGAAAACGATAGCCGCTGGTTTTTATCAGGGCGTAGATGAAATGACTTGATGACACTGCTTTCGTCGATGATTTTTGTAATGGTACAGGTTTGCCACTGGTTTCTTGCCAGTTCTGCCTGCTGGGTTTTTGCTGCTTCATCCCAGGTACCTGTTAATAATGTATTCGGTGAGTATTTATCCAGTTTCCATTTCAGGGGCAGGGCGTTTTTTATCCAGTAGCCGTGATCGATTTTAAATCGCCAGAGTCTTTCTGCGCCTTCAAAAAATTCGGTATCGTCTGAATGCCAAAGGATTTCAACCGTACCGGTCAGTGTCAGTAAGTTACCGGATTCAAAATCGGGAAATAATAAGCCGGCTTTCGGCGTCAGTAAAAAATTACCCAGGGTATTAAAGTGAAAGTTGCCAGTGTAGTCAGGTATGGTAAGTGTACGGTTATTGTCTACACGGATGAACCCTGGTCTGCCGCCACGGTGTGATACATCAACACCTTCATTGATGTTGGCATTTTTATCGTCGGGTTTTACATAACTTGCAACAAAAAAAGTATCGCTGTTCTGTATGAACAGTTTGGTTTCTGCATCAAATTCGGTTATCGAACTGACAGCGGCTTCTTTTTGTAATGCTTTATCATTTTTGATGAGTTCACGTGTTTGAATGTATTGCGGGCAATTACCAAATGCCTGATCGACTTCAATCTCGATAGCGGTATTGTTTACCTGGGTGATATGGCCAGCCATTCGGTTGCGGCGGCGGGTTGATAACTCTATACCGAGCAAACCTATGCGTGTGTTTTGTGTTTGATCTTGCTGCGGCGAGTTGTCCTGCAGCAGTTCTGCGAAAGGTTCGCCAGGAATGGGTTTACTGTTGATGGTTAGTTTTTTGTTATTTTCTGAAGTGATAAAACCTGCGTCACTAACTAGCATAGATGCCCATGGCCAGTCATTTTTATCGGCATGGCCTAACAGTACAAAGGGAAGATGCTGATAAAAATCTCTGTGTTGTTCAGGCATGAAACTGGCGATAACCTGTTTACTGAAGCGCTCCATTTTTTCACGCACACCAAGACGCGACTGTATCTCTTGCTCGCCGATATGGAAGTGTGAGTCGGGTGTTATGGTATGTTCTATGCTAATGTCTTTCTGATGCATTTCATAGCCTCGCTGTACCTGAAAAGCCAACCTGTTAGAACAGGCTGGCTATTTTTATTGTTATTTATGCAGCAAGACCAACTTCGGTTGCCTGCATAGGAATAAATCCAGGTAAGGCTTCTACCCTTGTTAACCAGGCGCGTACATTCGGATAAGCGGTTAACGAAACGTTACCTTCAGGTGCGTGTGCGATGTAGGTGTAGTCAGCGATATCTGCTATCGTTGCGTGGTCACCCGCCAGCCATTGCCTATCTTGTAAATGGGTTTCCAGTGTTTCCAATAATGCATGTGATTTTTTAATCGCATTGTCTTGATCCAGGTCAGCGCCAAACACAGTGACCAGACGTGCAGCTGCAGGGCCATAAGCAATTTCACCTGATGCAATGGATAAAAAGCGTTGCACGTTAGCAGACTCTTCATTACCCAGTGGTAACCAGTTACGTTTTGTGTCGTACTTGGATGCCAGATAAACAAGAATGGCATTCGAATCAGCGATGGTGACAGGACCGTCTTCAAGAACGGGGACTGCACCAAAAATATTTTTTTTCAGAAAGTCAGGTTTTTTGTGATCACCGTTGCCGAGGTCGACGGTGATTATTTCTGCATCAAGGCCGAGGATTGAAAGAAAGTTTTCAACACGGTGTGAGTGACCGGAGAGAGGATATCGGTATAGTTTAATGGTGGACATTTTTTTAACCTCGTAAGTAACAAAAAGAATAATTAACAGTAGCGAAATCTTGGCTACTTCCGCTGCTTCTACCAATGCAGTAGATATGCCAAGTTATTATTTCTTTCTATACTATTGTTAGATAAGGTTTTATTGTTTTTGTGTTAGAGTGTGTTATTCAATGATTGTTCGTGAATAACGAATAATCATAAATTCCTGGACGAAATTACGTGAATCAAGTTCGTCTATTTGGCTATTGTTTTTATTTACCTAAATAGAATCAACGAAGCTCTGTTCATGGCAGCAACTTCGCGGTCGAGATACTGATCTGATAGGGCGTAGCCCCTCTATGTCAGGAAGACGTTGCTCTACGATTAAATGCGTTGAAAAAGGCAGCAGATGATGGTGATTTTTAGTGCCTTTCAGGCCAGTTATAAAACAGCAGTTCAATTTTGCTCCCGGAAAAATTAGTCTGCTTACTCTTTAACAGAGCAAAAATTACCGAATTGAAGTCGTTCCCTTGATATCAAATGGCATATTATAATCACGTAATAACTCAATCCCGGTATCAAGCTCAGCATTACCGGTAAACTGGTATTTCACAGGCGCTTTATTGACTAATGCATTGTAAGCAGATTTCCCCGCATTTAGCAGGTCAAGCTTTACTGGGATCTCAACTATACCTTTACCTCTTTTGGGGATGTTACTGCTTTTATTAATTTTTCCCTGTCCCCAGTTTTGTTGGTTGACATTTAATTGGTAATTTAAATTACTCACGCCTAAATCAAAGTCATTCGGATTGCTTACTTCCACTTGTGCGACAAGTTCGGCGTTTGTAAAACTAAGGTTTTTAACTTTTACATCTTTTATTTTTATGTCGGGTGTTTTTGGTACAGGCAATTCACCCTGTTTTGATACGGGTATGGCATAGTTGCCAATGGCTGGAAGATTGATATTGAATGTGGTTTGAAGATCGTAAGCCAGTTTATCTTTGTTCCATAATTCACCTGGCAGCTTTTTCAGGTCATCAAATTTTAATGTCACAGGTAATTGAACAGGGCTGGTAGCGTTCGCTTTTAATTTGACAGCTTTTGCAGTCACACCACTGACCAGTGACTGATTTTCGATTTTTAAATCATAATCAAGGCCAGCAAGATCAAGTGTTATGGGGTTTTTGTTTTCAACTGCCAGGTCAAAAACCAGATCGACCTGTTCGAAAGAGATATTTGCCAGTCGTGTACCGGTAACTTTTGCTGTAGGTTTAATAGTGTCTGCGTGTTTGGCTAATTCTGCACAGCCAATAAGTGTAATGGTGAACAGCACAAGCAGTAATTTATAAATTGAATGATTCATATTTTTAACGGGTTTAAGTGAGATTATGCTCTATGTTAGCGGTGGATAAGCAAAATTTCCACATTTAATATTGTTTATATAGGGGAAACAGTCTGTTACGGAATATATCAACCGTTTATGGAGGTCATTTTTTTTCATAAAAAACTACTATTGCTGTCCCGTTAACTGCGAGAGACGTGAATCGGACGCATTTATCAACGACCATCACACGCATGGCAGGTTTTTGCTCCTGCAAAACCTGCACTTCCACCGTCCGTGGTGGTCGGCTGCGGGTGTTGAGCTGCCATGGATGGCTTTACGGCGCGTCGATGGTGGATGCGTCCGGTTCATGTCTCGGATTAGTGCAGCCCTTATCCAGGTCTGCTACATCAGCCTGTTTAGATTTTTTTTTGTTAACGTGACAGCAGTGAAAAACTACTATTAAAAATATCTTTTTTAGTGAACAAAATGCAAAAACTATCGAGTAGAATACGTGCCTTGCAGATGGTTTCAAAACGATGTATTCACAGCAGCAACCCACAAACAAACCCGGCCTGAATCCACAACAGCGACTAGCAGCCCGTACCATTGATGGTCCAATGCTGGTGCTGGCAGGTGCTGGTAGCGGTAAAACCCGTGTCATCACCGAAAAAATCGCCTACTTAATCGGTGAGTGCGGCATATCGCCTTCACGTATTGCTGCAGTGACGTTCACCAATAAATCAGCACAGGAAATGAAAAGCCGGGTAAAAAAATTGCTGGTTGGCAAAGCCAGCCGTGGCCTGCGGGTTTCAACATTTCATCGCCTGGCATTAAATATCTTACAAAAAGAGTATGCGGCACTGAACTATAAAGCAGGGTTTTCAGTATTTGCTACGGCTGACTGTATAACCGTATTGTCTGAGCTGCTAAAAGTTACTGGTGAGCGTGGTCTGGATGTGGCGGAGTCTGCGCACTGGCAAATTTCCCAGTGGAAAAACAATGGTGTTATGCCCGATCAGGCTGTTGCTGTTGCGGAAGATGATCTGCAAATGAAAATCGCCAAATTGTATAGCCAGTATCAACGCCAGTTGCATGCCTATAATGCTTTTGATCTGGACGACCTGATTTTACAAACGGCGTTTTTGTTTAAAACACACGACGATATTTTGCAAAACTGGCAGAATAAAATTCATTATTTGCTGGTCGATGAATATCAGGATACCAATGCCATGCAGTACGAGCTGGTTAAAATGTTGGCAGAAAAACGCCAGTGTTTAACCGCAGTGGGTGATGATGATCAGTCAATTTATGCCTGGCGTGGCGCAAAACCGGAAAATCTGGTGCAATTATCAAAAGACTTTCCCACCTTAAAAGTAATCAAACTTGAACAGAACTACCGTTCAACTAGACGTATATTAAAACTTGCCAATGAATTAATTAAAAATAATCCACACGTTTATGAGAAAAAACTGTGGAGTGATTTAGGCATGGGTGACGGTGTTCGCCTGATTCAATGCACCAGCGAAGAGGATGAAGGTGAACGTGTATGTATGGAATTACAGTCGCACAAAATTCAAAGTCTGACGAAATATAAAGATTATGCGATTTTATATCGCGGTAATTTCCAGGCGCGTGTGTTTGAAACGTATTTGCGTGGTTTGCATATTCCCTATGTGGTTAGTGGTGGTATTTCCTTTTTTGAGCGCACGGAAATAAAAGACATTGTTGCTTACTTAAGATTACTGGTTAATCCGGATGATGATGCCGCTTTTTTACGTGTGATAAATACACCACGCCGCAGTATTGGTGCAGCAACACTGGAAAAACTGGGTAAATACGCCACCAAAAGAGAAGTGAGCATGTTAACCGCGTGCAGCGAAGTGGGTCTGGAATCAAGGATCTCCAAAAGTGCGTATAAAAATCTATCATTATTCACTGACTGGTTGTTACGACTTGCACACCGTGCAGAAGACGAACCTGCCACTGAAATTACACAGCAGTTACTCGACGATATTCATTATGAAAGCTGGTTGCGCGAGCAAAGTAAGGACATCGAAACCGCAGAAAGACGCTGGAAAAACGTAATGGAGCTAATGGACTGGTTGGCGCGTTTGCAGAAAAAAGATGCTGATGCCAGTGTTGCTGAATTAATGGCGCAACTATCATTGATGGATATTTTACAGCGTAATCAGGATGAAACTGATCTGGACGCGGTGCAGTTAATGACCTTACATGCAGCCAAAGGACTGGAATTTCCGCACGTGTTTTTAGTGGGTTTTGAAGAAGAACTGATTCCACACGCCACCAGTATTCAGGAAGACAACATTGAAGAAGAGCGCCGGCTTGCTTATGTGGGTATCACCCGCGCAGAAAAAAGTTTAACCATGACCATGGCGCGGACCAGAAAGCGTTACGGCGAAAGAATTATTTGTGAGCCCAGTCGTTTTCTTGAAGAATTGCCGGAAGATGAAATTGAGTGGTTAGGTGGCAAAGCCTCTAAAGAAAAATCCACACAGGATAAAGGTAAGTCACATCTGGATGGACTAAAGGCGCTGCTGGGATAGGTGCTACCAAATCACCAGCTTTTGCCGATGCTGAATCAGGGCAAACTGCCTGGAAATATGCCGCAAATGTAAAATCTTTGTTAAATCTACCAGTTTTTCATTGGTAATCATAAATTTCAGTTCGTTACGAATGTAGAATGTCCAGCGTCTGAATAATTAGTCTGACCTAACTAACATGCGTAATGCGTAATGCGAATGGCAATGTTATGTTTGAATAAATATAATCACATTAAAATATAGAAGGAAAAACACTTGAAAATAAATACCTTAGTTTTATTAATATTAAGCACTGCATCAATGCAGGTTATGGCAGAAGGCAGTGCCTACTGGTTTGGAACAGATGGCGAATATGTACGTGACAGAAATGGTTTTTGCGTACGAACGATTTTGTGGACAGCGGAAAAATCGATAGATGGTTGTGAAGGTCGTGAAACAAAAGTAGTAGCAAAACCTGTGGCTGCGCCAGCAAAAGCAGAGCCTGTTGCGGTAAAGGAGGCAGCACCGGTTGCAGCCGCTGCACCGGTAGTTTTTAGCCTGGGTTCAGGAGCATCTTTTGAGACGGGTGGTAGTACACTTAGTGATGCAGGTAAAGCCGAAATTGCTGCTATGGTGGCTGGATTTGAAGGCAAGACCGTCGACGCTGTTCTCGTCGAAGGCTACACTGACAGCAGTGGTGATGCTTCGTTTAATCAGCAGTTATCTGAAAAACGTGCTGAAGCGGTTCAAGCAGAGCTTGTTGTCAATGGTGCAAACCCTGATAAAATTAAAACCATTGGTCACGGTGAAGATAGCCCAATCGCCTCTAACAGTACCCGTGAAGGACGTGCTAAGAATCGACGCGTAGAGATTAAAGTAGAAGGTACCAGAAGCAAGTAAAGCGTTAAAACATCTCGCAGTTCAAAAAAAGCCGTCTGCTATACAGACGGCTTTTTTTATTTCAGAAACACGGCCAGCGGATACTTCGAAGAAGGCATTAATAAATCTTGTTGCTGGTGGGAGCTGATTAATTTAGGATAATTTTTAACTGGTTTTTTTGTGATCACAATTTCCAGGGATGGCGACGTTGATCGTTTTGTAGCCGCTGTTTTCGTGCCAGGTATAAACTTCGGTTGTTGCAGGGTCACATGACTGGCAACTGGTGCCGCAGGAAGGGGTAGCCGAGTTTTTTTCTACTTTCCCTTTACGAACCCATAGCTCAAGCATACCTCGTACCGCATCGGCGTCGCAGTCAAAGTGCAGGGCGATGTCACTGAGTGAGCACTGGCCACGTTGTTTGAGATAGTCGCGGATATCAGACAATATCATTTGTTAACACCTGTTTTCATAGACCCGTTTCTGTTGCCTCAGAAGTTTTAAGTGTTTCTTTGTGTGCCCATTGTCGCAAGCCGAAAATAAGGCTGAAAAATAGTATAACGACAGCCGCTAACCATAAGCCTGAAAATAACGGGTGTTGAGAAAAGGTACCGACCTGATAAAAACTGGTGGCAGTAATATAGGCAATTGACGTTGTCCAGACAGCAACAAATACTGCCCATGAAGTTCCTGCTTCACGACGGATAGCGCCGATGGTGGCAACACAGGGAAAGTACAGTAGTACAAATAATAGATAGGAAAAGGCCCCGATCTGACCGTCAAAACGTTTAATCATGGCGCCAAAGGTAGCATTGTTTACTTCCTGTGAAGTAGCGGCAGCTTCAAGTGACTCGATGTCACCAACATTCATTTGCAGTGGGTCGGTAAACATATCACTAACTGCTGCCAGGTTTTCTGGAACGGTGGCTGCTGCATCATTTATTGCCTGCCAGAAATTGAAGGCTTCTTCGTTTTCAATATAACCTGCGTCATCTCTGGCAAGTTGAGTGTACAGCGTGTCTAATGTGCCAACCACAACTTCTTTGGCAAGTACGCCGGAAATAATACCTAACACAGCCGGCCAGTTATCTTCTTCAATCCCCATCGGTGCAAACACCGGGGTAGCCGTTTTGCTTAGAACCGCCAGCACCGAGGAATCTGCATTATTTTGTGTAATGGAACCATCAGTGCCAATCGCGCTGAGTACATTGATGACTAAAACCATGACCACAATAACCTGTCCTGCATCTTTGATAAACAGGCGTACGCGATCCCAGGTGCGCAGTAAAATGCCTTTAAGTGTTGGCATGTGGTAGGGCGGAAGCTCCATCATAAATCCACTGCTTTCGCCTGACAGTATGGTGCGTTTCATTAAGAAACCAGTCAGCACAGCGACGGTTATACCAATAAGGTAAAGCGCGAATACCAGGTTTTGTCCATTCGTTGGAAAAAAGGCCGCAACAAATAGAGCATAAACCGGTAGCCGCGCACCACAGGACATAAACGGGTTCATTAAGATGGTAAGTTTGCGCTCACGCTCATTTTCTAACGTCCGTGTTGCCATCACCGCAGGTACATTACAGCCAAAACCAACAATTAACGGTACAAAAGCTTTGCCCGGTAAGCCAATGCTGCGCATGAAGCGATCCATGACGAAGGCGGCGCGTGCCATGTAACCACTGTCTTCTATTGCCGATAAAAATAAATACAGAGCGGTGATAATCGGAATGAAAGTAGCAACAATTTGAATGCCGCCGCCAAGGCCGTCAGCCAGAACAATACGTAAAAAGTCAGGTAAACCTATGCTGCTTAACACTTCAGCGAATCCATCAACAAAGATTGCACCGGCTAAACCATCGAAAAAATCAATAAAAGCACCACCAATATTAATGGTGAACATAAACATTAAATACATCACCAGCAGGAACACCGGAACGCCGAAAATCGGACTTAATACCACAGTATCAATTTTGTCGGTAATGGTTTTACCCACTTTGCCTTTTTCTCTGATAACGGTTTGTGCCAGGGCATGGGCGTGACTGAAACGGCTGTCTGCAATATGAATATCAGCATCTTCGCCAGCTCGTTCTTCAATAGCCTTTTTCCATCTGCTTACTTCGTCAAGCACTGAAGCGCCGCATTGTTGCTGAGCGTTGTCATCACTCTCCAGCAGTTTAAGTGCCAGCCAGTGCAGATTGTCTTTGGCTGCTATACTGCATTTTGCCAGCCGTGGCATTAAGTCTGCAATGGCCTGTTCCACAATCTCATCTTGTGCCAGTCGAAAACCACCACTATGTTCGCCTGCGGTAATGGCCAGAATTTCCTGCTTGAGAATGTCCAAGCCTTCACCGCTAATAGCAACAACAGGCACAACCGGGCAACCAAGTTCCTGAGACAGCTTTTTAAAATCAATCTCAATGCCGCGTTTACGTGCAACATCCATCATATTTAATACCAGCACTATGGGGACACCCATTTCCAGTAGCTGCGCGGTGAGATAGAGGTTACGTTCTAAATTGGCGGCATCAACGACATTAATAATGAGGCTGGCGTCTCGCGATAATAAATAATCGCGAGTGATTTCTTCGTCAATAGAACTGGCGTCAAGGGAGTAGATGCCGGGTAGGTCGTAGACCGTTATGGTACGACCCTGGAGGTTAAAAAAACCCTGTTTACGATCAACGGTAACACCGGGCCAGTTACCGGTTTTCTGGCGGATGCCGGTAAAGGAATTAAATAGTGCAGATTTACCGCAATTAGGATTACCTGCTATGGCAATAGTAAGTGAATTCGCCGCAGAAGCATCGGCTTCTTTGCAGTCTGCTTTCTTAGAATCAGCGCAGCAGCCCATGAGATCAGTTTTCGAGGGGTTCCACCCGTAATTTTTCTGCAATACCAGGACCCAGGGCAACGCGAGTGCCAGCATTCTGGATGACCACACTATTACCGCGATGATTGAGCATATTTACCACAGTGCCAACTCGTAAACCCAGTGATAACATTCGTCTTACCATTTGTTTACCGCCTTCAATTGAAGAAATGCGACCGCTAGAACCGTTTTGCAGGGTAAGTAGACTGGTTGTTGGTTCTAAGTTGCTCATAATAAAAAATAACTGTTAAAGAGAATCGTTCTCATTCGTGATTAGGATATATTAGACCTAACTTAAATAGAATGCAAGAAACCCAAAGAGGGTATATTGGGCGAACTGTCTAAGCTGCAATGGATTCTTGCCAGGTCCGGTAAAGATGAGTAAAAATCTATAATATTCAATTATTTAAAAATAAAAATGTTACACTTTTAAGTTTCGGCAAGTTGTGAAAATACAAAAATGGATACTAAATCGGCTAAAAAATACCCACTGCAAGTCGCTATCAGCACATTATTTATTGTTATTACGGTTCTTTTAGGCGTAATTCTAAGCTGGCAGAGTTTTAATAAGACGTCTGAAATCATGCTGAAATCAGCAGATGATTTGTATGAACGTATTTCACAGGAGCTTTTCCTCGATTTTAAAGCGAGTTACGGCACAATCGCCGGTGGACTTCGCCAGTTTCGGCTATCACCTGTTATCAAAGCTAAAACGTTTGCTGAGCGTATAAGCTACCTGTCGAGTTTCAAGGCCGTGCTTAAGTCAGACCCATCATTATTTGCTGCTGGCATCGCCTATGAAAATGGTGATTACCTGGGGGTTTCATGGGTCAATAGCGAATTTGTTCGTGAAAAATATCATGCCCCAGATGGTTCCGCATTCATTGTGTTTTATATGAAAAAAGCACAGGCAGAGCATGGATTTGATCAAGGTAAACTCTACGCAATTTATTATGATGAAAAGCTAAACGAAATTTCACGGAACAATGGTGAAAACACTCAGTTTGATCCTCGTTTACGTCCCTGGTATCAACAGGCGACAATGAAGCTGCATGCGACTAAACCCTATCTGTTTTATGACAGTAAAAAAGTTGGTTTAACCGTAATGAGCAAAACTGCAGAACCGGGCGTGGTTGTTGCATTTGATGTTACGCTTGATCACTTAAGCAAGATGATTGCAAAGTATCAGATAACGCCTAATTCAGAAGTGGTGTTAATAAATGCAGAGGGCCAGACCTTTGCTTACAAAGACCAGAAAAAGATTATTGTAAATAATACAAAAGCACTCGATGGAGAAGCGTTACAGCTGGCAGACTTGCACCAGCTTGGCAGCGGCGTGCTCTCACATATAGCTACAACTATTCAGCCTAAAGAACAAAATCTGGATTTTGAATATAATGGACAACGCTGGATAGGCAGTGCACGATTTGTTGCTAAACCGGGTGGTGTCGAATTATATGCGTTAATGCTGTCACCTGTTGAGGAATTGCTGGTTGACGCAGTTACTATTCGCTGGCGATTGATAGTTATTGCATTAATCGTATTGCTAATTTTTATACCTGTTATCTGGTTCACTGCAAGGAAAATTTCCACACCACTACATGTTTTGTCTAAACAAGCAGAAGCAATTTCACGATTTAATTTTGATGAAACACATAGACAGGCAACATTAATAAAAGAGGTCGTTGAGCTTGATTCTGCTATGGAATTAATGAAGTCAACGATTAATAAATTTATCAAGCTGATTAATTCATTAGCTAGTGAGCAGGATCTGGATGTTTTATTAAAAAGCATAACGCAAGAAACAATGTTGATCAGTCAATCAGATGCCGCTTTGATTTATTTAATGGATGAGCAGGATGATCAATTAAAAGCAGATTTTTTATGTGACAAAGATAAGACTCAGGTGAAAATAGATGGTTTGCCTGCATTGAATTTGCAGGATGCGGCATCGCTATTGGCGGATAACGATATATCTAAAAGCAGTATTGTTGAGCTGGATAAAAACAGTAGTAATAAATTGGCACCATTATTAGATGCATTAGGTATGGAGACGCTAACTAGCATCATATTGCCATTAAAGAATCGTAATAACGAAATTATTGGTTTGTTGTGTCTGGTGTATAAACCAGGTGGATCTGAGATTCAAGCTAGCAATATTGAGTTCGTTGAAGCCTTGTCCGGTTTTGCCGCGGTGACCCTGGAAAGCAGGCAGTTATTCAATATGCAGGAAGCTTTGTTACATGCCTTTATAAAATTAATTGCCGGCGCAATCGATGCCAAGTCAGCGTATACCGGCGGGCATTGTACACGGGTTCCTGAAATCACTCTAATGCTGGCTAAAGCAGCCTGTGAAAGTAATGAAGGTAAATACAAAGATTTTGAATTAAGTGACAAACAATGGGAAGAACTAAGTATTGCTGGCTGGCTGCACGATTGCGGCAAAGTGACTACGCCGGAGTATGTTGTAGATAAAGCAACTAAACTGGAAACAATTTACGACCGTATACACGAAATAAGAATGCGTTTTGAAGTATTAAAACGTGATGCAGAGATAGATTGCTGGCAGCAAATAGCACAAGGCGGTAACAAAGACCAGCTGCTGGATAATCTGCTCAAAAAAAATAAAGAACTTGATGATGATTTTGCATTTATCGCTGAATGTAATGTTGGCGGTGAATTTATGGCAGACGAGAAGATAGCAAGGCTACAGGCGATTGCTGAGAAAACATGGAAACGGACACTGGATGATAAGTTAGGTTTGTCGTGGGAAGAATTAAGTCGCAAACAGAATAAAAACGATTCATTGCCGGTAGAAGAGAAGTTACTGGCGGATAAAACAGAGCATTTAATCGCACGTCATGAAACGGATAAAATACCAGAAGATAATCAATGGGGATTTAAGGTTGATACACCTGAATACAAATACAATCGAGGCGAGCTGTATAATCTTTCAGTGAAGAAAGGAACCTTAAGCGAAGAAGAACGTTACATGATTAATGGGCATATGATACAGACCATCATCATGTTAAATAATCTGCCTTACCCAAAAAGTTTGCGCAATGTACCCTTGATTGCCGGTAGTCATCATGAAACCATGGATGGTAAAGGGTATCCGAAACGACTGTTAATGAAAGAGCAGCCGGAAACTGCACGTATGATGGTGATTGCGGATATTTTTGAAGCATTAACTGCCTCAGACAGACCGTATAAAAAAGCAAAAACCTTAAGTGAGTCGCTACGCATTTTAAGTTTTATGCGAAATGATAAACACATAGATTCGGATTTATTTAATCTGTTTTTAACTACTGGCGTGTATCTGGAATATGCGAAAAAATTTCTTTCACCGGAGCAGATTGATGAAGTCAATATTAAAGATTACCTGTCATGAATATTTCTATACAATTGGCCAGTCAAAAGAATAATAGTACACCACAGATGCACACACACACACAGAAAAACAGCTATCTAATTTATCTAGCTGCGGCGCAACAAAGCAAAAACATCTGTGCTCTCTGTGCCTCTGTGGTGAATAGTTTTTTTATGTTTTTTTAAATGTTGATCAAGGTGGGTTTTCCCTATGCCAGCTTATATCTGGAAAAACTAAATGAAAGAGATTGAAGATACAAAACACTACTCACTAGCAGAAGAGAGGATTAATATTGGTTCTCATGCTTTCGGTTTTATTTTAAGCATTGTTGCTCTGCTGCTATTAGTCAGGCATGCGGTTATCTATGGAAATATCTGGCATATTGTAAGTTTCAGTGTTTTCGGTATGAGTCTAATTATTTTGTATGCGGCATCGACTATTTATCATAGTGCTGAAAATCCAGTATTTAGAAGTAGATTAAGAGTTCTTGATCATGCAACTATTTATCTTCTCATTGCTGGAACCTATACGCCATTTACTCTTATAACACTCGGTGGCTTCGCAGGCTGGACGATTTTCAGTATTTCCTGGGGAATGGCTTTTGTTGGAATAATTTTAAAAATATTTTTTACAGGAAAATATGATTTAATTTCGACATTAATGTATGTGTTTATGGGATGGATAATTGTTTTCGCGATAGACCCATTAATTAATAATTTGTCTTCTGAGGGTTTGTTCTGGCTTGTCGCGGGTGGTGTGGCTTACACTGTCGGTGCGGTCTTATATAGCATTAAAAAAATAAAATTTAATCATGCGATATTTCATGTGTTTGTTTTAATGGGTAGTTTTTGCCATTTTGTTTCGGTGTATTTTTACGTGTTACCTGTCGAGTGAGCCTGTGTTTGTCTACGAACCCATAGTTCGACGTTATATAGACTCAATCGTTTATTGATAGCGAGACTAATCTGCTCAATCACGCCGGTTAGCATCCTTAGATGATTTTGAATGCTTTTTATTACAGGCGTTTTTACCTGTTCAGAGTCGGCTACAGCATACTATGACCGGTTTGTCGTTACCCGGGCATGTTTGATCGCGATTGGTGTATAGCACTGTTGTCGGATCTGCGCAGTGAAATGTTTTTAATATTGATAATGGTTTACAACACCAAACTTTTTTTGTAAGTCCCTTAAAACTAAATAAGTCCACGGCCATAAAAGTGTACTGGTAATAGTGGGCATAAAGTATAACCAGTTATCAGGTGCGCGACCTAACATGCCATCAACCCATAAAGCGAGTAGCTGTTTTATTAGTAACAGGAAGAAGATTACTATTGCCTGTTGCAACAGCGAGGCCATACGCAAGCGTTGATGTTGCAGGTGAATTACATAAATAACCAGTACCAGACCAATGGCATGTTGTCCCATTAAGGTGCCGTAACTTACGTCCAGTAGCAAACCTGCAAACCACGCCATGGTTACACCTATTCTTGATGGTAATTCCATTGCCCAGTAAATCAATACCAGTGTCACCCAGTCGGGTCTATACTCAACCGCCCAGTCTGGTAGCGGCATGATAGCAAGCATGAACCCGCCAATAATGGTGATTAAACCAATTCGCAGCGTTTTATTCATCGTAGTTTACTCATCACTACCACCTTGCAGCGTTGATTCCTTTTTCTGCTCACCTTTATTATCTGTATCTGAAATTGTATCTAGAATTGTATCAATAATATTTGAGACGTTGTTAGCAGAATTTTTTTCATCCTGGACTGGTATGTTTTCTGTTTTCTCGGCTGAATCGTTACGCCATACCAGCAATACTTCACGGCTTTTATCGAGTTGTGCCAGTGGTATTGCGACAATAGTTGCAAAGGGTTCGCCGGCAGGATGTTCAACTTTAGTAATGCGTGCCACCGGATAATTGGGTGGAAAGACGCCACCAAGGCCAGAAGTGATTAAGGTATCACCCACCTGAATATCAATATTATTTGGCAAGTAATGCAAGTTAAGCTGATCCATTTTACCGGTGCCAAATGCATTGGTACGTAATCCCGTGCGGTCGATTTGCACCGGTAGCGCATGACTGGCATCGGTGATTAACATTGCGGTTGATGACAGCAGGCTAACATGAACAATTTGTCCCATGATGCCCTGTGCATCCATGATGGCCTGTCCCTGATAGACATCACTGTTGCTGCCTTTGTTGAGTAATATTAGTTGTCGATAAGGGTCAACATCGACATTGATGATTTCTGAGATAAGTAAACGTTCTGTGGTTTTAGAGGTGGCGCTTAATAATTCACGTAAACGCGCGTTTTCTTTTTCTATGATATCCAGTTTTTGTAACTGGACACGATTTTCCAGATGACGTGCTTCAAATTCACGATTTTTTTCAAGTAGAGTCTGTCTGCTGCTAAAGACTTCATCTGTCCAGTAATAAAGGCGAATAGGTAAGTCAATGGTGTATTGCAGTGGATATATAACACTGGAAAGTGCGCTACGGGCTAATTCCAGGGAGTGCCAGCGGTGGTCTACGGTCATTAAAAAAATTGAGGCAACCACAAGCACCGCCATACGAAATGTTGCAGATGGACCACTGGTGAATAGTGTTTGCATGTGTGCCAGGGGTAAGTCAGTCAGCCGGAGTAAAGGCAGCCGGTGTGGAGAGGAAAATTATCGCTGCGTCACTATCGCCATACATGGAACTATTCGACAGCGAGGAAATCGCCTCCGTGCTGGTCAATTAGTTCAAGAACACGGCCGCCACCACGCGCTACACAGGTAAGAGGTTCTTCTGCCATAACAACAGGCAGGCCGGTTTCTTCCATAATAAGCCGATCAAGGTCTCTTAAAAGTGAGCCACCACCGGTTAAGACAATGCCGCGTTCAGCAACATCCGCGCCGAGTTCGGGTGGAGTTTGTTCCAGTGCAGTTTTTACTGCGCTGACGATGCCGTGCAGTGGATCTTGCAGAGATTCAAGAATCTCATTACTGTTGAGTGAGAAACTGCGAGGAATACCTTCTGACAGATTACGGCCTTTCACTTCAATCTCTAATAAATCTTTACCGGGATAGGCCGTGCCTATTTGATGTTTTATTTTTTCAGCGGTGGCTTCACCAATCAAAATACCATAATTACGGCGAACGTAATTAGTAATGGCCTCATCAAACTTGTCACCACCAACACGCACAGAGGCGGAATAAACAATGCCATTTAATGATATCACCGCAACTTCAGATGTGCCTCCACCGATATCAAGTACCATCGAACCTTTGGGTTCATCAACAGGCATGCCCGCACCAATAGCTGCAGCCATGGGCTCGTCAATTAAATAAACTTTACGGGCACCAGCGCCGGCCGCAGATTCACGTATCGCACGGCGTTCAACCTGGGTTGCACCGCAGGGAACACAGATCAGTACGCGAGGACTGGGACGTAAAATTTTACTTTCATGCACTGAGCGAATGAAGTGCTGCAGCATTTTTTCGGTTATATTGAAATCAGCTATCACACCGTCACGCATCGGACGGATGGCGGTAATGTTTTGCGGGGTGCGCCCTAACATACCTTTTGCAGACTTACCAAATGCTTCAATGCTTTTTGGTCCACCGGGGCCACGATCCTGACGGATGGCAACGACGGAGGGTTCATCGAGAACAATGCCTCGACCGCGAGCGTATATCAATGTATTGGCAGTACCAAGATCAATTGATAAATCGTTGGAAAATATTCCCCGGAAACGATTCATAAACATGTGTGTGTAGACCTTTTCGTGTTCTTTAAGGTGCCTTCATATAGACATATCTGATGGGTAAACCAGGCAGGAATATTAGAAATTGTGAGGCCCTTATTATTGTAGTTATATTTGTCGTTTTATTATTATTTGAGAGCTTTGCATGAAGCATCTTTTCCTCCATAGCGGCGTTAAAAATGGTCTCAAAATGCTCATTTACTACGTGTAAACTGCGCTTTTTCGACACAATTGCCTTGCTATGATGAAAAATCTACATCGTGCAAAGCTCTCTATTTACTGATAATAGGATTTTTTTTCGAAATTACCACTAATCCTGCGTCAATTCGGGCGTACTGTATCAATCAGGCAGCTGTTGAGCAAGGTTTATCGTCTCCAGTAAGGCGAATATTACTAAAAATGTCTGAAATTGCCTTTCTCATTTTATTTATGAGGTGTTTGAGTAGAGCTAATGACTAAAGTGTGGTAATTTCCCGCTTCATTTTGCTGTTCTTTGTGCGCACAAATTTATTCGGGGTTTTCCATGTCAATCGAGGTTGATGAAGTTAAAAAAATTGCCAAACTGGCTAGTCTAAACGTAGCAGAAGCGGATATTCAGTCTTACGCTACCAATTTATCAAACATTCTAGATCTGGTTGCACAGATGAAGACCGTTGATACCACTGGTGTTACTCCCATGTCGCATCCGTTTGATGCGATACAACGTTTACGTGAAGACGTAGTGACCGATCTAAACCGTCGCGAAGATTTTCTGGCGATTGCGCCAAAAACTAAAGATGGTCTCTATCTCGTCCCTAAAGTAATAGAATGAGAACTTTGCACGAAGCATCTTTTCCGTTATAGCGGCGTTAAAAATGGTCTCAAAATGCGGGGGCGCGAAGCGGCAAACTTAGTGTAAACTGCGCTTTTTTCGACAATTTTTGCCTTGCTCTAACGAAAAAATCTACATCTTGCAAAGCTCTCAGAATGATCAGGAAAAAGTAATGAGCAGAAATTATCATACTAAAACAGTTACTGAATTGTCGGTCATGTTACAGGCTGGCGAAGTCAGTAGTGTTGAGCTAACACAGTATTTTCTGGATCGCATTAAAACTAACGACGATAAACTAAACAGTTTTATTACGCTCTGTGAAGAGCAGGCGTTAGCGCAGGCCGTCGCTTCGGATGAAAAGTTAAAAGCCGGCAAAGCACCTGTGTTGACCGGAGTACCGATTGCGCACAAAGATATCTTTTGTACGAATGGCGTGAAAACCAGTTGTGGGTCAAAAATGCTGGATAATTTTATTTCACCTTACGATGCCACCGTGGTAAAAAATATGCGTGCGGCAGGTTTGGTCATGCTGGGTAAAACCAATATGGATGAATTTGCCATGGGTTCATCAAACGAGACCAGTTATTATGGTGCGGTAAAAAATCCGTGGAATTTGAAAGCAGTGCCCGGTGGTTCTTCCGGTGGTTCGGCAGCAGCCGTTAGCGCACGCCTTGCACCTGCAGCAACCGGTACTGACACCGGTGGTTCTATTCGCCAGCCGGCAGCATTGTGCGGAATTACCGGTTTAAAACCGACCTATGGTCGTGTTTCCCGATTCGGAATGATCGCTTTTGCCTCCAGTCTTGATCAGGCGGGCCCAATGGGACAAAGCGCCAGTGACTGCGCATTATTATTAAATGCGATGGCAGGTTTTGATGAAAAGGATTCGACCAGCATCGAAAAAGATGTGCCTGACTATTCGGCTGATCTGGACAAACCATTAGACGGTTTACGTATTGGCCTGCCAAAAGAATATTTCGCCCACAAAGATGGCGGTATGGACGCTGACGTTGAAGCAAAGGTTAACGATGCACTGGATCAGTATAAAGCGATGGGGGCAGAACTCATCGAAATCAGTTTGCCCAACAGCAATTTATCTGTGCCTGTTTATTATGTGGTGGCTCCGGCAGAATGTTCGGCTAACCTGTCCCGCTTTGATGGTGTGCGTTATGGTTATCGTTGCGAAGACTCTAAAGACTTAAATGATATGTATACCCGTTCACGCGGAGAAGCTTTTGGAGCAGAAGTTCAACGCCGAATTATGGTAGGTGCTTATGTCTTGTCATCAGGTTATTACGATGCGTATTATTTAAAAGCACAGCAGTTGCGTCATCTGATCAGCGATGATTTTAAAAAAGCCTACCAAAAGGTCGATGTCATCATGGCGCCGGTAACGCCGGAAACGGCTTTTAATATCGGCGAAAAAACGGATGACCCGATATCCATGTATCTATCTGATATTTTCACCATAGCAGTCAATCTAGCGGGTATACCCGCAATGTCTATACCGGTCGGTTTTGCCAATACCAGCTCAGGTAAAAGCATGCCAGTGGGTATGCAAATTATGGGCAACTATTTTGAAGAAGCAAAATTACTCAACGTGGCCCACCAGTATCAGCAGAAAACCGACTGGCATAAACAATTGCCAGAGGAGTTTAAGTAATGGCGGGTGAAATTGAAAGCTGGGAAGTCGTCATCGGGCTGGAAATACATGCCCAGTTAGCAACCAGGTCAAAAATATTCTCTGGCGCCAGTACTGCCTATGGAGCAGAGCCAAATACGCAGACCAGTGTAGTGGATATTGCCTTACCGGGTGTGTTGCCAGTTTTAAATAAAGAAGCGGTGCACATGGCCGTTAAATTTGGTATGGCGATTGATGCTGAAGTCGCCGACCGTTCTGTATTTGCACGGAAGAATTATTTTTACCCGGATTTGCCCAAAGGTTATCAAATTTCGCAGTTTGATTTGCCGATTGTTGGCCCGGGTTCTATTAATATTGAGCTGGAAAATGGCAATACTAAAACCATTGGTGTAACGCGAGCACACCTTGAAGAAGATGCTGGTAAATCTTTGCATGAAGATTATGCCGGTATGACAGGCATTGATCTAAATCGTGCCGGTACACCGCTGCTGGAAATAGTTTCTGAACCCGATATGCGCAGCGCAAAAGAAGCCGTTGCCTATATGAAAAAAATTCATAGCCTGGTGCAATACATCGGTATTTGTGACGGTAACATGCAGGAAGGTTCTTTCCGATGCGATGCCAATGTGTCGGTACGTCCAAAAGGACAGGAAGAATATGGTACCCGCGCCGAGCTGAAAAATATTAATTCATTCAAATTTGTTGAGCGCGCAATCAATATAGAAGTAGAGCGCCAGATCGATCTAATTGAAGACGGTGGTGAAGTAGTACAGGAAACCCGGCTTTATGATTCAGTGAAAAATGAAACACGTTCCATGCGCAGTAAAGAAGAAGCCAATGATTATCGCTATTTCCCGGATCCGGATTTATTACCGGTTATGATTAGCGAAGAATATCGTCAGCAAGTTCGCAGTGAGCTGCCCGAATTGCCTGAACAAAAACAACAGCGATACATGGATGAACTGGGTTTATCGGCTTATGATGCGGGTGTGATAACCGCGTCGCTTGCCTTATCAAGTTACTTTGATACTGTGGCAGAAAAAACCGGTGATGCTAAATTATCTGCCAACTGGATTACCGGCGAATTATCTGCACGCTTGAATCGGGAAGAAATCGAAATACAAAATGCTGCAGTTAATGCCGAAGCCTTTGCCCTGTTATTGAAACGCATTAAAGACAATACCATTTCAGGAAAAATTGCCAAAGATGTGCTTGATGCCATGTGGAATGGTGAAGGTAGTGCAGATGAAGTAATTGAAAGTAAAGGTCTTAAACAGATTACCGATAGCGGTGCGATAGAAGCCTTTGTCGACGAAGTGATTGCTAATAACCCATCACAGTTTGAAGAACTAAAAGGCGGTAAAGACAAGATGATGGGCTTCTTTGTTGGCCAGATAATGAAAATGTCGAAAGGCAAAGCCAATCCTGCGCAGGTGAATGAGCTTATTCGCAGTAAGATGAAATAGAAATAATGTTATTCACCACAGAGGCACAGAGTACACAGAGGAAGAATTTTATTGTTAGCTGTGCCTACGGCGCAACTAACAATTAATCTTAACTGTATTTCTCTGTGTACTCTGTGTACTCTGTGCCTCTGTGGTAAATTGTTTTAAGGTTTTTAAATATGAACGAATCAGAATTTCGGGAAATCGCCGATCAAACTATAGAAAATATTCAAGTTGCAATCGATGATAGCGGCGCCGACATCGATTACGATGAGATTGATGGTGTGTTAACACTTGAGTTTGAAAACGGTAGTAAAATTATTTTCAGCAAACAGGGTGCGATGAAGCAGTTATGGATGGCGGCTAAATCCGGTGGCTTTCATTTTGATTTTGATGAGGGTGATGAGTGCTGGGTGTGTGACAGTGGCGAGAAGGAAGAGATGTATAAAATGTTATCACGATTAGCAACTGAGCAGGCAGGTGAGGAAATTAGTCTGTCTACGCCTTAGTTGAAATAAGCTTTTGCCGCGAAGGACGCAAAGTTCGCAAATAAAAGATTATCAGTTTCAAATCCTTTTCATACTTTACTAAAAAATGTTCTGGATTTTTAACAGGAGTAAACTATGAGCGATGAAATTATTAAAAACCTTGGCCCGCTAGTGCCACTTGCAGGCACATGGCAAGGCGATCAAGGTACAGATGTATCCAGAATTCATAGTAAGGAAACAAAAACCAAATACCGCGAAAAAGCGGTATTCATACCTATTGGGCCGGTAAATAACGGCCCGCAAAGGCTATATGGTTTGCGTTATTCGATGACTGCCTGGCCGTTGGGCAGTGATGATGCTTTCCATGAAGAACTGGGTTACTGGTTGTGGGACAAAGAACATAAGCAGGTTCTACGTAGTTTTATGGTGCCGCGTGGTGTGCTAGTTAATGCCGGTGGTCATGTTGAAGACAGTGCTAAAAGTTTTCATTTAGAAGCTGAGTGTGGCTCAGAAACTTACGGTATTATGTCTAACAAGTTCCTGGATGAAACCTACAAAACAAAACTCTATTTTGTGGATGTCACCATTCACGATGATGATAAATTCAGCTACAAGCAAGATACGCAATTGTGGATTCCTGTTAATCAGGCGATTTTTCATCACACAGATGAGAATACTTTAGTAAAAGTTTAGTGGTGCTTTAACCTGGATAAATAATCTGAAATAAACTAGTAATGTTATCTCGGAAACAAAAAAAATTCAGAGATGATTTTTTGTCTCCATATAAGCAAAAGCTTTTTTACCTGAAAAGTTTGCCCATGGCTATACTCAGCGGTATCAGACTGATACACCTGGACGAGGAAAAAGCGGTCACCGAAGTGCCTTTTCGCTGGTGCAACAAAAATCCCTTTAGGTCAATGTACTTTGCCGTGCAAAGCATGGCGGCAGAGTTATCAACAGCGGCACCAGTATTTATGGCTCTACAGGGCGTCGATGCTGATATTGCATTCATCATTGTTGATCTAAAAGCAGAATTTGTAAAAAAGGCGCAATCTAAAGTTACTTTTTCCTGCGCGGATTACGACAAATTTTTTAACGCTATTTCTCAGTTGAATCAACATGACGATACGGTTTTGGTCACTGCTAAAACAGTGGGCAGAGATGTTGAAAATAACGAAGTTGCTGTGTTTTATTTCACCTGGTCATTTAAAGTAAGGTCGAGAAAATAAAAAAATAATTTAACCCTTTTCGAAAACTCCAGCGTTTACCTGTATGAGACTTATAAAACGCTGGAGATAAACATGTTTAAAATCAACTCAAAAAAGCCGTTAGTAACGGCGATTACTGCTGCATTTACGACTTCTGTCCTGCTGGCATGTACGCCTTCACCACAGCAGGAACAAAGCTATACTGAACCTGGGCGGCTGCCTGTGGGCAATGTCGAGGTTGTTGAAGAAGATAGAGAGTCTAAAGCTGCTGCCGGCAAGTTGCCGCAGACGGTGATCCAGGATGATTTACGAAAACAAAAAGCACGCATGGAGCAAATAGCAGCTCCTCCAGTGGCACAGCCTCTAATACAGCGAAATAGTTCAATACGCACAGACCAGTCGTATGCCACACATGCCAGTATTGTAGCCAAATCATTACACTCAATTCGTGCGCCCGCTGAGCAGGTCAATCGTGAAAACTACAATCACTTTGATGATAACCAGATAAAACTGGTCGCTGAGACTCCGGTTTCTACCTTTAGTATTGATGTTGATACCGGTTCATACAGTAATGTGCGCAGGATGATTAACGCCGGAAACTTACCGCGTGAAGATGCGGTTCGTGTTGAAGAACTGATCAACTACTTTGCTTATGATTATCCAATACCTGAAAATAAACAGACACCTTTTTCTGTAACGACTGAAATCGGCTTGACACCATGGAATCCTGATACGCGTTTAATGCATATAGGGATCAAAGGTTATGATATGAGCGAAAAAGAATTACCTGCATCTAACCTGGTATTTCTGGTCGATGTCTCTGGTTCAATGAATTCCCCCGATAAGCTGGGATTGCTTAAATCAGCGTTAAAACTGCTCAGCAGGAAAATGCGTACTGAGGACAAAATTTCTATTGTGGTTTATGCGGGTGCCAGTGGCATTGTACTCGAACCGGTCGCAGGCAATCAATCCGCAAAAATAGCACAGGCGCTGGACTCTTTATCAGCGGGTGGTCGTACAAATGGTGCCGCTGGCATTAATAGTGCCTATCAACTAGCTGAGCAGGAATTTATCAAGGGTGGCATTAATCGCATCATACTGGCAACAGACGGTGACTTTAATGTTGGTACGGTTAACTTTGAAGCATTAAAAGACCTTGTCGAAGAAAAACGTAAAACCGGTATTTCATTAACCACGCTTGGTTTTGGTAGCGGTAATTACAACGATCATTTAATGGAGCAGCTGGCCGATGCGGGTAACGGTAACTATTCTTACATCGATACCTTAAATGAAGCACAAAAAGTTCTGGTAGATGAAATGAGTTCAACATTAAATACCATTGCCAAAGATGTGAAAATCCAGGTTGAATTTAATCCTGCAGTGGTTTCTGAGTATCGGTTGATTGGATATGAAAATCGCGCACTCAACCGTGAAGATTTCAATAATGACAAGATTGATGCAGGTGAAATTGGTGCTGGCCATACCGTAACCGCGTTATATGAAGTTACTTTAGCTGACAGTAAGAACAGGTCTGTTGATCCACTACGCTATTCAAAGCAGAAAGTTAATAATACGGAAAGCACTAATGAGGTAAGAGCAGGCGTTACCCATTCAAACGAGCTGGCTTACTTGCGTCTACGTTATAAAGAACCAGCAGGTAGTAAAAGTAAGTTGATTGAGCAGGCCATTCAAACCGATGATATTGAAACCCGTCTGCTAAATACTAGTGATCGTTATCGTTTTTCGGCATCAGTGGCAGGTTTTGGACAGTTGTTGCGTGGCGGTAAACACAGCGGAGGTTTTAATTATGATGATGTGCTCAAACTGGCAAGAGAAGCGCGTGGAAAGGATTCATTTGGTTACCGTGGTGAGTTTATCTCACTGGTTAATCTGACCCGATCTCTGTCAACACAGGCTTTATCATCACCGGCAAAAGAGGGTGTGCAGGCATCACGATAGTATTCAAGCTGTGACTAAATCGCTGCTGGCGACTCAGTCACAGCTGCTAGCCTGGATATTTCATAGGAATGCAGAATATTGGGGAAATATCAGTGAGTCAGTTTGTACGATTCGCCGAAAAGCATAGCCGTAGCTATGGTTACAGGGGATTCGTACAAAATGGCCGCTGATATTTTTCCAAAAACTGCATAGCGTTGTCAGGCACATAGTATACTTCTCTAACATACTGCTATTTCTTATAATAATCATAGTGTTAAGCAAGATTAGCAGCGTTCCTATGAAATATCCGGGCTAGGGTTACCAGATAAAGACATTAGCGTAAGCTAAGATAATGGAGTGCGAAAAAAACGACGTGACTGACGAGGAATTAATGATGAGCTATGGCGCTGGTGATGCTGATGCTTTCGAAATTTTGTACCAGCGGTACAAAACTCCTTTGTACCGTTTCGTTTTAAGACAATGCGGTCAGCAAACCGTTGATGAACTGTTTCAGGATATCTGGCTTAAGGTAATCAAAAGTCGTTTTCATTATCAGGTCCAGGCCAGTTTTAAAACCTGGCTCTACCATCTGGCGCGCAACCGTATTATCGACCAGTATCGTAAAAATAACATATGCCTGGTGGATAACAATGTCGGAACACTGGACAGTGTAACGAGCACGACAGTAGTTTCACCTGAAAAAAATTTACACAGGCAAATACAGTATGACATTTTACTTGATGCTATTGCACAGTTACCCGCCGAGCAAAAAGAGGCTTTTTTATTGCGTGAGGAAGCGGGCTTAAGTGTTGAACAGATTGCTGATACCTGTGGTATTAATTTTGAGACTGCAAAAAGCCGGCTAAGGTATGCGATTAAAAAATTACGGCAAAAACTTGGAGAGAGCGCATGACTACAGACGAAGAAAAAATCTCCAGACTTTATAAACAGGGTAAAGAACCGGGGCCGAGTGCGGATCTTGATAATATTATTCTCAGTGCTGCTCGTGATGCAATACAGGATGATGTAGCACAGGACAGGCAGCAGGCTAACAAACCGGCAATAGTCAGAAGCCCATTAGTGAGCAGCCCGTTTTCCGGTGGCTGGCGGGTCTCCGCCTCAATTGCAGCAGTACTTGTTATAACGGTTATACTTGTGCCATTGTTACAGCAGGAAGAAATATCACCCACCGTGTCTGGTGTTGCAGACGAAACGCCGATATTAGTAAAAGAGCAGGACCCTATTAGAGCAACTAATGTTAACGCATCTGACGTTAGAAAAAACGGCGCTGCAAAAGAAAATATGGAAGTGAAAAAAACAGTAAAAAATCGCTCGAAAATGGCAGTGTTGCAACAAGATCAGGCGAGTCTATTGCCCCCGGTGCCAGCTGATGCATTAAACGCGAATACTTTTAGTAGTGGTAAACAGTTTTCAGCCGAAGAAAAGATAGCGCCAGTTAGAACGGCGCCAGAAAAATCAAAAAGATTATTATCGTCAGTGCAAGAGCCTCAGCCAGCATCTGCGGTAGTTGGCGCAACTGTATATGATCAGGAACAAAAAGCCTCTGCTGAAATAAAGCAACAGGCCATGGGAGTGCTCGATGCAGCCAAAAAGTCATCTGTTACGATGGCAGCGAAACCATGGATGCAAAAAATCCGTCAGTTAATTGCTCAGGGTGATCTTGATCTTGCACGTCAGGAGCTTGATGAATTTAAGTTACGTTATCCAGGTGAAGATATTGATCAATCAATAGTAAACCTGTTTAAGTAAGTATTATTCATACTCTGTACATATTTGTATGTGCTGGTGTAATGTTTTCCGGGCTAAGTGGTTTGCACATATAAAAACCCTGTAATTGATCGCATCCCAGGTTAATTAATCGGTCTCGTTGATAGGCCTGCTCAATGCCTTCAGCAACAACCTTTATGTTCAGTTCATGGGCGAGTTTAATTAGGTGATTTATTAAAATATCACTTCGACCGCCGTAGCCAATTTTTTTAACGAAGCTGCGGTCAATTTTTATATAGCTGATGGGGGTTTCACCAAGATTATTCAGTGGTGAAAAACAGGCGCTAAGGTCATTAAGGCTGATTGTTGCACCGCGTTCGATAACGGTGTTACAAAATATTTTTACTTTTCTTTCATCGTTGATAAGCGTGCTTTCGGTTATCTCAAACTCGAAATCAGATAGTTGCAGCCCATACGATTCACAAATTTGAAGCAGTTTATTCGTATGATGCAGGCTTTCGCACTCCAGTGGAGATATGTTTAGCGACATTTTTATGTTTTTGTCGACATCTACGCGCAGTTTTAACAGGTCGGCACAGCATTTATTGAACACCCACAGGTCAAGGTTGAAAATCAGGCCATGTTTGACTGCACTATCGATAAACTCGGTGGGATAAACAGTACCGACATCCTTTCGATGCCATCGAACAAGTGCTTCGAAAATAGTTGTGTGACCGGTAGATGCATCGTACCTGGGTTGATACTCAAGACCAAGCTCATCATTCTCGATAGCATGGTGTAATGACAGAAGAAAATCTTTATTTTGTTGTTCTCCAGCTTCCCTTTTGGAGTATTCGCTTGTAATGCTAGTTTCACTTAGATTGTTCATGGCGGTTACTCATTTTTTAAGTGGTTTAAACCTCAGGTGAACAGCTAAACGCACATCCTTGTGTCTACTATCACCTAGCTAGTAACTAATTAGGGTGTTTCTAATTCGATTTCGTCGGCAACTCCGTTGAACACTCCATTTATTTCTTTGTCTTTGACTTTGACAAGATGAGTACCTGCGGATGTTGTTGTAATGAAATCCCCCTGTGTTATTGGATTATCAGCGGTATCTTCAAAATCGGTTTCATTTGCGGCATCAACGCCGAATGTCACCCCAAGGATCTGTATAGAAGTATTTTGAACGAAGGCCTGCAGGTTACCCTGCACGATAACGTCATCTGCTTCTTTTACATCCACTTCTGTAGCTGTAATGCCACCACTGCCATCATCAAAACCGCGGATTTCTACAAAGTCTGTATTGGCAACAAGATTATTTAATGTAAATGGCTCGATTTCATTCACATCATCTTGCAGTTGGGTGTCGGTTGTTACTGTAACATTGATTGAAGGCTGGCCTGCTACAGGGGTAATGGTAAAGCTATTTCCAGCTACATTAACTGAGGAAACCATTGCATGTACCCTTATTGTGCCGTCTTCCAGCTTAATTTTATTTGCGACTAGTGTGCCATTAACAATCGCGCCTTCAGCTTCAATATGTAGATCGTTTGCAAGGATTAATGTAGCAGGTTCACGTGTTGTTAAGTTGCTTGCATTAACACTAATTCCACCAATCTTAAAGCTGCTGTCGTCTACATAATCAGTAATGATTCCTTCAATTTCAAACTCATTGGTATCATCTACTGAGTTGTTTTCAGCTTCCACTTTAGTTGCGCTGATGGTGTTCGTTCCAGTATTAAAAGTACCTTTCACTTCAACTAACTGATCGTTTACTAAACCAATAGGTAAGTCATCAAGAGTAGCCAATGAAGCATCAACCGTCAGATTTCCGAGCTTGAATGTTGTGCCGCTTACATTTGATATTGTGCCTTTAATTTCAACAATACTGTTTGCATCAAAAGCAATATTCTTAAGTTCAACACGTGTAGCCTGAAGGTTACCGTTTGAATCGAAGAAACCACTGATTTCAACATTATTAAGGGTAGTAATTGTGTCAAAATCGAAAACTGTACCTGGTGGCACGTTATCTTTACCGGAGATATCAAAAGTTGTGCTTCCGCTATCTATAACGACGTCTACCCCCAGTATTGTAACTAAACGCTTAACACCGTCGTTATCAATATCACTTACTGTCAAAACAGGTCCCTGTAATTCGTCATCAAAACTAATACTGGTTGCAGTGCCGCTTACACCATCATCATTAATGCTGCCGTTAACTTTTACCACCATACCGATTGCCAGGTCGGCCTGGCTACCACTGCCGCTGTCGTCAATGTCAAACACTGTGCCGCTGGTTTCAAACTCAACACCATTAACAAACACACTGCCAAAACCGGTAACGCTGCCTGATGAGGTGAACCCTGAACCACCAATGCCGGCTATACCACCGCTACTGCCATCGCCTCCACAGGCAACAAGTGTTAATGCTATTGCTGCACTTAAGGCGCTTTTAGTAAATAATGTATTCATCGTTGTTCTCCCGAACTCTAGTGTTCGTAATAATGAATGCCCAGGCTGACGTAATGCGCTTTTTCGTCATCCGCTGCAACTTCATGTTGTGTTAGCCAGGTGTCGAGTTCTTCGAGCAAAGCCTGTGACCGTTTGTATGATAATTTTTTAAATTCTTCTGTGGCGTTTATACTAAGTAGCGCGTTAGAAACTTTTCGTTGGAAACGTTTGTTATCGTCAATATCAACTAAATTATGGTCGATGGTGTTCAGTAATTCGCTGGTGTCTGTGCCTAATATACGGATGATTTCTACAGAATCTTTTCCGGGCACATAGGCATGTTTGATTAAATGGACTTTGTTGTCTTCTACTTTTATGCACTCAGCATTGAGTAACAGATCCAGCATGGCTTTAGGGGTTATGTCACCACTGTATTGTTTTACCAGGTCAGCGAAAGAACCGCTTTCGTCAGTCAGTGGTATTAATCTGGCATTGCCCTGTGCGTCAGTAAAACTCGTATCATTCACCCAGCCACTAATAACTCGGATAGCACGGTTATATTTTCGTTCAACATCCGGACGCTGGTCCTTTTCCAGTTCATTTAAGCGTTTGACTTCTTTACGAGATAATCCGGTTTGTGCAGAAACACTGGATACGGTTGTTTTCAGCTGGTTTTTTTTGCCGATGGCAAAAGCTTCATCGACATAGGCTTTGCGTACCAGCTCTTCGAAGCTGCCACATGCGACGCCGTTGCGAAGCATGACGCGCACCAGAGGGCGCAGGATCTTCATTGCGCTCTCGTTTATAATTGTTTGTATTTCTTTTTCCATAATGGGATTGTAATCCCATTATGGAAAAAGTCAAACTGTTTTTTTAAGAGATTGACATCATGTTAGTGTAATTATTTTGATTAAGGTTCTTTTTTAAAATGAAACCTGGTAAAAAACGCTCCGTAACCAGGGCGGTACATAAAGCTGTTGAGGACTACGTATCTGAAAGAAAAAAGCCGCGTATATTCAGTAAGATACGGGGTCTTGTCGTTAACAGCGATATTTTCCGGACTTGTTTCGACAGTATCCCGTTGACGTAGTAAGTGCGGAAAATGTTTATGAGCAGGGCTGGAAAGATATTTGCTCCTCGGCAATTGCCGATACTGCCATGGATGGCAGGTAGTAGGGCAATGCATATGTACAGGACGTACGGTAATAGGGCAATGCAGGAGCAATTGCCGAGGAGCAATTGCCGAGGAGCAGTGAAGCGGTGTGCCGAGGAGCAATTTTTCAACATGTACCTTTTTTAATAGTCGATGATTCTTTCTAGTATTCATGAATTTAAGCTATATTATTAGTCTTGTTGTTTACTATCCGGGCTACATAACGATACCGACGTACCTGGTCTTTTCTGTAGAATGATGCAATCAGGTTGAGCGCATAAATATTTGATGGAAGATCAATGATAAATAGCAAATTTGACTGGTTACGTGGGTATTTAGTTTTTAGTTGTATGGCTTTGTTTACCACTGAAGCGATTGGCACTGAAGCGGCTGCTGACAAATCGACATGGGAACTTGGTATTGGAATGGCAGTGCTCAATATACCTTTCTATCCGGGGTCATCACAAAGCAAAACCTATGTTGTGCCGGTGCCACACATTCTTTATCGCTCTGAAAATATTGAAGTCGATAATGGTTTACAGGCAACCTTTTTAAAAACTCAAAAAGTACGCATCGATTTAAGCGCAGATTTTGGCGTACCGGTGAACAGTGAAGATAGCGTTGCCCGTCGTGGTATGCCGAATATTGATCTGGTGATACAGATTGGCCCTTCAGTGGAAGTCACATTGGCAGGCGGGCGTTTTAAACCCAGTCATACCCGTCTGGAATTTCCTGTACGGACAGCGGTGGCAACAGACTTCAGCTCAGCGCAGCATATCGGCTGGATATTTGAACCGCGTTTAACCTATGAAACCCGCCGGCCTCAAAAAACCGGATTTGCTTATTTGCTTTCGGGCGGGCTACGATTTGCCACCGAAGATTACAATGATTATTACTATGGAGTTGATCTGGCTTTTGCCACACCAAACCGCCCGGCGTATGATGCAGGCCAGGGTTAAGGTGGGCTGTTCATCGATGCTATTGCTAACTGGCGTACGGATAATTTAATTTTTTTTGCATTTGTGCGTTATCAGAATCTCAGTGGTGCAACGTTTGAAGACAGTCCGCTTGTTGAACAGGATGATTATTTTTTCCTTGGCGCCGGTCTGACATGGGTGTTTGCCCGTAATTTTTAAATTTACGGTGTTGGTGTCAATTTGTTAGCAGAGTTATTGCCAGTCACTGGATGCTTTGAAATGACTGCGAACCCATTGCAAAATTATTTAACGAGGCAGCAGTTGTATCTTAGGATAGTTTTCAAAATCAGAGAATAAGTGCGGCCAATTGTTTAGATCGTGATTTGATAGTTTATTGATCCAGCTTTCTGCCAGTATTTGCTTGTTATTATCACTTGCTGCATAAACCACCTGCAACTGTTGCAGAATCATCAGGCTATTTTTAACATCGCCTAATTGATGACGAATGAACAGTGCGCGACTATATTTATCTTCAGCATCAAGGTATCTTTTTGCCTTTAATTCTATACTCGCCCATTGTGCCAGGTTAGCCGCAATTGCTGGTCTGTCGGTCAGGTTCCGCGAGATGGCGAGTGATTGTGTTAATAGTTCTATTTTATCTTTTTCATTATCGTTAAGTTCAGCTTCAAATCTAAGGATTCGGGCTAAGTGTGATGAGCTGTTTTCAGGGTGTTTTTGTTGCAAAATTTTGTATTTTTCTAACCATTGTTGTTTATCACTGTCGTTTTTTATAAACGAAATTTGAGTTCGGTTTTTTAATGCAGCTAATTGTGTACCTGGTTTTTTGCTGTTGAGTACCGGCTGCAATTCCTGCAATGCCGAATCATATAAGGCATTGTTAATGGCTAAAGATGAGTTAAGTAAATGCAGGTGATCGTTTAGTTCGTTAAGCGGTGTTTGCTTAATAATGCGGCTAGCTATTAACAGGTATTCGGCCGCTGTTTGATTGTTATTAATTGCCATATAGGTTTTAGCAAGATTCAAACAACTGTTGGTGATACCTTGCTGGTTATCAACACTGCGATATTGTAATAAAGCTTTTTCAAAATAATTAATCGCTTTCGGGTAGTTGTTATTGTTGTAGTGATGGATGCCATTATCCAGTAGTTTGGCAGGAGAGCTGAATGAATCTGTCTGTGATTTTTCTGCGGGTCCAGCTGAACAGGCGAAAAGTGCTAATATCGTTAGCGATAGAATAAATTTGAAAATATAATGATACGTTTTCATTGAATACCTTCTCCGGTTTATTCAGTTGCTTCAGGTGAGGTTAATGTCTGTCTGTTCTCTTCTGGCATGCCACTCGATAACGGCCAGATTTGTTGTGTCGCTTTTATGGTTTTATCTGCTTCATCAAGTAATGGTTTTACTTTGTTTGTTATTTCAGGCAGTTCATCTACCTGTTGTTGAATGCTCTTTAATAAGACGCTGGTTTGTTCGCTGATGAGTCTCAGGTTATTGGCTGTTGTTTTAATATCCTGTTGCATTTCCTGGTTGTAAATCATATTGCCGACGAGACCCTGGCCTTGCTGAATCTGAACGGTGATGTTATTCAGGTTGTTTATAGTTTGCAGAAGGTCTTGTTGTATCTGCTGATTATAGATGGCACTGCCAATCCAGCCTTTACCCTGTTGAATTTGACCGGTAATGTCTTTCAGGTTGTTACTGATGGCTTCAAGGTTGTTTACGTTGCTACTTACCTGTTGCGGTTTTATGGCCTGCAAAATTTCATTCATTCGTTTAATTGAACCCTGTAGCTCACCAAGTACAGGTTCAAACTTTGCGACCATTTTTACCAGGTTGAAGGATTCTTTTATTACTATCGTGCTACCATCTTCAATAATGGGGAGGTGCGGGGAGCCTACTGAAATTTCAATGACGGATTTTCCAAGCAGGGCGAATTTAAAATTTAGTAATTCTGCAGTTGAATCGGTTCGTATTAATTTTTGATATTTTTGTAATATAGACAGGCTAGCGATGATATGGTTTTGATCGTCCAGATTAACATCACTAACGGTGCCAACATTCAGTCCGGAGATAATGACATCGGTATCTTTATTCACTGCCTGCAGGGAGCTCATGCTGCCGTAAAGTGTTATTTCATCTTCAAACAGGTTTTGCGTTTTTTGCGAGGTGATTAATAGCCAGGTTAGCAGGCCAACTGCAATTAGTACAAAAGTGCCCGCCAGCCTTTCCTGTGCGGAGTAACTTAAACGATGTATGTAGTGTGCTTTGCTTCGATTGTTCTGGCTATTGTTTTTCATAAGACCTTAACCTGTTATTTCCTGAAGGCTAAGGTATTCATTAACCACAGCTATGTCACAATTTAATATTGCCTGCTTTGAGTCAAAGTGAAACAAGTTTTCTCTGTTTACAAAGATAATTTGGTCTGAGATGTTTAGCGCATACTGTACATCATCGGTAAGCAGTAATAATGATAAACCGTTGTTTACTCTATCTGCAAGGAATCGCTGAAACTGACGTTTGGACTGGTGATCAAAATGAGTGAATGGTTTATCCAGTGCCAGCACATCAGGGCCAAGCAGTAGAACACGTGCAACAGCAATTTTAAAGCGCTGCTCTTTGGAAATGTATGCCGGTAGATCCTCCAGATTAAGTTCAGGGTCAATCTCTTGCAGCAGGTTTAGTGCTTTTTCTGTCAGTGATTCATTTTTAAGTCTTTTATCGAGTTGATGATAAGACGCCGGTATCAGTACATTATCCAGGCCATTTGCTGCTGACATGAGTGCGGTATCCGCATGCAGATAGGCAACTTTCATTCGCGTCATCGTCCAGTCTTTTGCACTGAGATGCAAGGTATTTACACCATGTATATTGATGCGGCCGGATAACTGCTGTTGCAGGCCGCAGATGGTTTTTAACCAGTGAGATTTGCCGGAATTGTGCGGGCCGATAATGCTGATGACATCACCACTGGCAACGTTAAGATCAAGTGCTTTGCCCTGATATTCAAAGGTAAGCTCGTCGGGCATGACTTGCTGGCATTGAATAATGTTATGGTAAGGCATTGTTAGACAAAAATAGCGAAAGTGAGCAGGCTGTCAATGATAAAGACAAAGCTTAGGCTTTGCACAATAGAAGCGGTGGTGCGTTGCGGCAGCTCGGTGGCAGAACCTTGTACACGAAGGCCATTATAACTGGCAACAGTGGCGATAATAAATCCAAATATAATGTTTTTTATGACAAAGACACTGACCAGGTAAGGAGTTATTGAATTACTGATTTTAAAGATAAAATCAAAATGCGCCGGGTTAATAAATAATGCGCTTATTAATATGCCGGAAAGCAAAGCGATTACTGTAAAATAGACGGTAATCGCTAGTTGTGAAATGGCCGTACTGATAATACGTGGTGCAATTAAATAATCGTTAATATTTATCCCCATGTTCTCCAGCGCTTCGATTTCACCGTGTAATTTCATGTTGCCAAGATCAACCACAATAGCAGAACCGGTACGGCTGATAATAATAATGGCAGCCAGTAAGGGGCCTGCACTTAAACAGATGATGGTAATAAGCAGCTGAATGATATCGTCCGTTCCGCCCAGTGAATTGGTGATGGAGATGAGACGAAAAGTAAAAATAAAACCGGTTGCCAGTCCGAGAAGGGTAATGGTGGGTAAAGCGTCAACACCGGTAAATATGATTTGGGCAACCGTGGTGGAATAACTGCGTGAGTCGAATAATTTATTTTTGCTAAACCAGTCACGTAAGGCAAGGGTACTAAACGTCATTAGATTGATGGCGTATAATATGTGCTGGATTAGTTTACGCCCCGGCCATCCGGTGACTGCATTGGCAATTTGAATGACTGACACTGTGATGCAATTACTCCTGCTGTAGAGAGAGGTAAGGCCTTTCTGATCAAGTCGGTTATGTTTAGGCTTGTTAAATATGTTTAGGCTTGTTAAAAAAATGCGTAGACTTAATCATAGCTTCCTTGTCTATTATTCGCCATAGTTGCTAATAAAAATAGTCTCATAATGCGGGCTCGAAGTGGCAAACTTTGTTTCTTTGTGTAAACTGCGACTTTTTGACTACGCTAGTGTAAACATTAACCTTGCTTTGACAAAATAATACATTTTACATAGGGATCAGTCTGATATTACGTACCAGGTCGGTACGAAAAGCGCATAATTATAATAATGTTTAAAACGCTTCAAAAATCGATATTGATTACATCACTACTGATACTTTCCTGTAATCAGATTGTACATGCCCAAAAGAAGCTTTATCAATCTGACGGTAAGCTGCCGTTTGTGGAGATGATGCTAACTATGATGTCGGCAATGGGTATGGTAGACAAGGCGCCTGGCAGTGGTGCCTACGGTGGTTACGGAGCACCCGGCTTATCTAACCCGTATGCGCGGGCACTGGCTATGCGGGGCATGTCGCCCGGTATGCTCAATTCAGGTATTGGCAATAATCCTTTTTTGCGTTCACCGTGGTTGCAAACACCCTGGTCTTCATCTGCTCTGAATAATTCAAACCCGAATACCGCAAGCCCCATCTGGGGCACCCCAAGCTGGGGTGTTTTGCCATTAGACAATTATGCGTCGCATAATAATTCAATGTATAACCCGTATTACCCTTATGGTTCGTCTGGTTCGTCATCACCATGGTCTACATCCGATTTAGATGGCTGGGTTAATGAAACCTGGGAAACATCGTTATGGAATCCTAAAGCGGGGGTAAAGGCAGAAGCACCGGTGCAGGCGCCACCACCTCAGCAGGTACAGCCGAATGTGCCGCTGGTGCAAAATTTTAACTATCTCGTGCCGCCAGACACGCCGCGCAGCGGGCAACAATATCCGCGCCAGCAACAAGCAGGCAGGCCCTCGCCATTGTCAAAGCTGGCACCACCTAACGGGCCGCCGCGGCAACGGACGCAACAACCTTCCCGGGCACCGGCAGCAGAGCAGAGAAAACAACCGCCTTTGCCTACAGATAACAGGCAGAACATCAGGCAAAAACCCTGTGTTACCGAATTTTGTGGTTTAAAAAAGCCAAACTTAAATGGTTTGTGGGTGGCTGAAAATGGTGAAATGCTGGGGATAAAAAATACACGTTATTTATGGAGTGATAACAACTCTCGTTCTTTATCTGGCCAAATTCAGGTACAGAACGAATATTTGCTAATGAGTGTAGATGGTCATGAGAAGATATTGCGTTTCAAATATAAGCTCGCAGGCGATTTTTTATTGACCTTGAAACCCGACGGAACCATTCGTGAGTTCGTCAGAGTACCGATTAATCAATATAACAGACAATAGTGAAGAAAATTGCCAACTTTCTTTTATGTTTCAAGTATCAAATCAATTTCCTGCATACTTTTCTGTTGTTGAGTATAAGCGCGCATTTCAAGTACCCCTTTGGTAGTAAGTGAAATAATGATATAAAAAGCATCTTTATAGCTGCTTTCGTTAATATCCAGCTGAGAAGGTGTTGCCTTTGTAGTCGGGTGTGAATGCACGATAGCAAACAGTTGTTGCTGTTTGTCACGCATTTTTTTCATCGCACTTATCTGCTGCGAGGCATTCATTAAAAATCGACAGCCGGGGGTTTTGGAAACATTGTCGATTGGGTAATAATCTTTCTGGCTGGATGTGTTGTTACCAATTAAGCCGCACACCTCAATATCTGGATTTTTCTGAGCATGTGCCAGAATTTTGTTTACCAGTGGGCGCGGCAGGTACAGTGTGTGTTTAGTTGGTGGCATTATTGAAGTAAGGCTTTAAGTTTTAAGTTTTAAGTATAAAGCATATTATGTTTTTTATATAAAAGTGCATTGTAGGTTTGTTTGTAATTTTCTAAAATTACTGCCAACTGCCAACTGCCAACTGCCAACTGCCAACTTTTATTTACACACCGGACAATTCGGGTCTTTGTTAAGTTTCATGGTTCGCCACTGCAGAGCAAGGGCATCAAATATTAACAGACGATTTTGCAGTGTTTCGCCAATAGAACAAATAAGTTTTATCGCTTCCAGCGCCTGCATGCTGCCAAGTATGCCAACCACAGGTGCGAGGATGCCGTTGTCACTGCAGTTAGTGTTTTCTTCACCGCCTTCAGCATACAGGCAGGCATAACACGCACTGTTTTCCTGTTTGTTATCAAACACGCTTATTTGTCCTTCGTATTGTATTGCTGCAGCCGAAATCAGGGCGACCTGCTGTGAAACGCAGGCGCGGTTGATGAGGAAGCGTGTTTTAAAATTATCGGTTGCATCAATCACGCAACTTGTTTTTTTAAACAGAGTTTCAAGTTCATCCAGAGTTAATTTTTTGTTAACGCAATGAATACTGGTTTCTGGGTTAATTTTGAGCAATGTGTTTTTAGCTGAGCTGGTTTTGCTTTCACCAATGCTGTCGGTGTTATGCACAATCTGGCGTTGCAAATTACTGTTATCAACCGTATCGAAATCGACCAGTGTTAAGCTACCAACACCGGCTGCAGCCAGATACATCGCTGCAGGACTACCTAAACCACCGATACCCATAATGACTACATGTGCATTGTGCAGTAGCTGTTGTCCTTCAACACCAAAATGCGGCAGCATAATCTGACGGCTGTAGTGTAATAGCTGCTCGTCGTTAAATGTGATCTCGTTATCTGGCATATTAAAAGATAGTTGGCAGTTGGCAGTTATCAGTATAAAGCAGAAAATTATTTTTTAAACTGCAAACTGCAAACTGATAACTGCCAACTGATAACTTTAAACTTTTTTCTTCCCTGCTGTCATTCTCGTATGCCCGGATAAATCCTGTTTCTGCTCAATCTGCGTAAACCCGTTTTTAGCAAAACAATCAGACACTGGCCGTTTTTGATTATATCCGTGTTCAATGATTAACCATGCGTTTTTTTTTAGATGTTTTTTTGCATGCCGGCATAAATGCTCAATATCATCCATGCCGGTGGCGCCAGCGCTCAGTGCGCTTTGTGGCTCAAAACGTACATCACCTGCTAGCAAGTGCGGGTCATCGTTTGCAATGTAAGGTGGGTTGCTGACGATAATATCAAAATCGCTCTGTTTTATACTAGTAAACCAGTTGCTTTGTACAAACGAAATGTTATTTGTTTGATGGCTGTTGCTGTTGTGTCTGGCCAGTTTCAGGGCATCTGCAGAAAGTTCACTGGCGAATATATTCCAGCCTGGTTTTTCTGTTGCGATAGTGATGGCGATAGCACCCGTGCCTGTGCCCATGTCGAGTAGTTTAATGCCTTTTCTGTTGCTGAATTTGTCCAGTATGAACTCAATCAGTGTTTCGGTTTCTGGTCGCGGAATCAAGGTGCTGTTATTAACCGAAAAATTTAATGACCAGAATTCACGTAAACCGGTTAAATATGCAACCGGTAGACCTTGTTGCCGCTGTTGAATGAGTTGTTGATAGCTTGATATCTGTTCTTCGTTTAGCTTTTTTTCGGGCCATGCCAGAAGATGCGCGGTGTTGCACTGTAGTATGTGGTTTAACAGTACCTGGGCATCAATTTTTGCCGAGGGGCTGGATTCAGCCAGATTCTGACTGGCTTGTTGAAGCGCTTGTTTTATATTCATTAGGTACTGTGGTCGAATGATTAATACAACGCGCGCAATGTGGTTTATTCACCAGATAAAGCTGCCAGTTGTTCTGCCTGATATTCGTTAATCAACGGTTGAATAACCGGGTTTAAATCACCCTGCATAATATCGTCTAATTTATATAAGGTGAGATTGATACGATGGTCGGTAACGCGACCTTGCGGGTAGTTATAAGTACGTATGCGCTCGGAGCGATCACCACTGCCAACCAGGCTCTTTCTCGTTTGTGCCTGTTCTGCCTGTTGTTTCTCGATTTTTGCGTTCATGATGCGTGACTGCAATAATGACATCGCGCGTGCTTTATTTTTATGCTGTGAACGTTCGTCCTGGCATTCAACCACGGTGCCAGTTGGAATGTGGGTGAGGCGCACAGCAGAATCTGTTTTATTCACGTGCTGACCACCTGCACCTGAAGCTCGGTAGGTATCGATACGTAAATCAGCCGAATTGATTTCTATCTGCTCTACATCAGCGACTTCGGGCAATACTGCAACGGTAGCTGCAGAGGTATGTACACGGCCCTGTGACTCTGTTTCGGGTACACGTTGTACGCGATGCGCGCCGGATTCAAACTTTAGCTGTGAATAAGCGCCATTACCGATAATGCGTGCAATAATTTCCCGGTAACCACCATGCTCGCCCAGATTTTGATTAATAATTTCAATCTGCCAGCGTTTTAACTCGGCAAAGCGAGAATACATACGAAACAGGTCACCGGCGAATATAGCCGCTTCATCGCCACCGGTACCGGCGCGAATTTCAAGGAATATATTACTGTCATCGTAGGGGTCTTTGGATAGCAATAGCTTTTGCAGGTCAAGCTCCAGTGACTCAGTGTTTTCGCAGGCCAGCTTCTTTTCTTCTGCAGCCATTTCGCGAACGTCAGCATCGTCATCCTTCAGCATTTCTTCCGCGGCTGCTAAATCTTCTTTAGACGAATTGTAATTTTGAAAGCAGGTAACTACCGGTTCCAGCTGTGCGTATTCCTGTGATAACTCACGAAACTGATTTTGATCGCCAATAATACCGGGGTCAGCAAGCAGTCCGGCGATCTCTTCATGTCGATCGAGCAGGGTATGCAGTTTATTGAGTATGGATTCTTTCATTGGTCTGAGTTTTTCCGCTTATTTTCAGTACCTTTATTTAAAAAAAGATTTTGCGCGATATCTAAAATATGATCGCGATTATCCTGGCTTGCCTGGCGTAATTGTGTGCTTGGCTGATGTAAGAATTTTTTGGTTAAGGTGTTGGCAAGGAATTCGAGTACCTGTTCTGCATCCTGACCTGCTGCCAGCTGTCTCTTTGCCTTGTTTAACACTTCATTGCTGAGGTCTTGTATGTGTTGTCTGATTTGTGCAATAACATCGACCGCGCCCAGTGAGCGTTGCCAGTCTAAAAAATGACTGACCTGGGTATCAATGATTTCACGTGCCTGCTCGGCAGCCTGCAGGCGACTTTCCATATTTTCATTAATCACCGACTTTAGGTCATCCACGCTGTATAAATAGATGTCATCCAGTTCGTTAACTTCTGGTTCAATATCGCGCGGCACGGCCAGGTCAACCATGAAAATAGGTTCATGTTTGCGTCGTTTTAATGCGCGTTCAACTGTGCCTTTGCCGATAATTGGCAGCGGGCTGGCGGTTGAAGAAATGACGATGTCGCTACGGTGCAGGTGGCTCGCAATGTGTTGCAGGCCAATGGCCTCACCATTAAATTCATTGGCCAGTTTTTGTGCACGCTCCACACTACGGTTGGCAATGATGATTTTAGTCACGCCCTGTGAATGCAAATGCCGCGTTGTAAGTTCAATGGTTTCTCCCGCGCCAACCAGTAAAACCGTGGTCGGTTTAAGGTCGCCAAAAATTTGTTTGGCAAGGCTGACCGCGGCAAAGGCCACGGATACCGGGCTGGAACCGATGTCAGTATCGGTGCGCACCTGTTTGGAAACTGCAAAGACACGCTGATAAAGTTTGCCAAGTAACAGGCCGATAGTGCCACTCTCATTTGCCCGCGCGTAAGCCTCTTTCATTTGCCCGGCGATTTGCGGCTCACCCAGCACCATGGAATCCAGGCCACAGGCGACTTCCATGGCATGACGAATTGTTTCTTCGTGTGCGTAGAGATAAAGGTGCTCTTTAATCTGCTTTTCATCCAGCCCATGAAATTTACTGAACCATTGAATAATTGCCTGGTCGTTATTAGCAGTGGTAACGCAATAAATTTCGGTGCGATTACAGGTTGACAGGATAGCGGCTTCTTCCACATGTTCAAGATTATTCAGGCTCAGCAGCGCCTCTGGTAAAGATTGCGGTGTAAATGCAAGCTGTTCGCGCAAATCAAGCGGCGCGGTTTTGTGATTGATACCAAGTGTAATCAAAGACATAGAGGAATGCGAAATAGTATTCTTACGGGGAAACAGGCAATTTTGAGGGATGGGTGCACTTAACTCAAGCCGAATTCGATACATACTCAGAAATATTTAGCCAATTTATAATGATTTCACCATAAATATTGTAATTAACTGTTTAAAATGCGTTATATTCAATGGGATTAATCTCTGATTAAGACAGGGGTGCAAGGATTGTGTTCGACTATTTTGCGAAGTTAGCAGGTAATTTTATATTATTGCCAAAATTTTCGAGGAATATAGGGGCGATTTAGGCAAGCCTGAAATAATTGGACTTGATTAGAGATTCCCTGCTAGTGAAATAATTATTTAATGTTACGAGATGCCAAAAATTAAGCTTAACTTATTATTTAATATCAGACGTTTAGTTACTCATACAGCGCGCTGCTCAGGAAACATATCAGGGTCGGAAATAAAACCCTGTGCTAATTCTGCGCTGGTTCTGCTCATGCTGACTCTGACAATGGTGTTATCTGCATGCAATACCCTGTCAGTGACGACTGATGCTGAGAATGTGGATTTTACAGATGACGTTGCTGTCGCTGAACAGAGTGCCGGGGCTTCAGAGCAAGTGAAAAGCAGGAAACTGGCGGAGACTCATGGGACTGAGGTCGCTCTGGTTAAAAAACAGGAAAAACTTGATGGTGATTCCTTATATAACTTGCTGGCAGCAGAATTTGCCGGTAATAGTGGCGATATTGAAGCCTCATTAAAACACTATCGCCTTGCAGCAGAATCTATTGAAGACAGTCGTATTGCTGCTCGCACCGCTTATATTGCGCTTTATGGTGAACGTTATGACGAAGCCCTGGTTGCACTTGATCGCTGGCGTGAGCTAGAACCAGGGGCAGAAGATTTGCCTGCCATGTATGCGACTGTTTATCTCAAACTTGGACAACCAGAAAAGGCTGTGCCTTATATTGAGGAATTACTATCAGGTACAGATGGGACTTTAGTTGATGAAGCCATGGTGGTTAAACAACTATTGGCTAAAGATGCATCTACCGAAGATGCTTATGTTGTTTTGCAAAAATTAAATGCAAGCGAAGATAAAAATAAACATGTTCTTATTTTGCAGTCGCGTTATGCTGCAGAACTAAAAAAATATGACGAATCCATGGCAATACTTGATCAGGTGCTGGAAATTGATCCTTCGCTGCATGAAGTGATAATTATAAAAGCAAGGATTCTATTTGCTCTGGGTAAACATGAAGAAGCCTCCGCGCTTACCAGGCAGGTAGTGGAAGAATTTCCAGATAACAATGAATTGCGCCTGCAATATGCCCGTATGCTGGTTGAACAGCAGAGCCTTAAGGCCGCCACTGAACAATATTCGATACTACATGAAAATCTGCCTGAAGATGGTGAAATTGCATTAAGTTTGGCGCTATTGAATATCGAAATTAATAATCTTGATGAAGCCGTTGCCGCTCTTGAGCAGCTGATTGAAATTGATAAAAAAGTTTCAATAGCCAATTATTATCTGGCAAGAATTGCACAGAATCGGGGTAATGACAAACAGGCCGTGGCTCATTATCTACGCGTTAAGACCGGTGATTATACTTTCGATGCACAGCTACGAATCGGTGTCCTGTTGTCAACGCTGGGCAAGCCTGAGGAAGGACTGGCAAAACTTGAAGCACTGGCAGAATCTCAGGTTAACTGGAATTTACGCGTAAAAGCTTATCTTGCTCAGGGTGAGGTGCTGCGTACAGAGCAGCGTTATAAAGAAGGTGTAGAAATGTATAGCCGTGCTTTACAGCAAAATAGTGAAGACATAAACCTGCTGTATGCGCGAGGTTTAATGGCAGAAAAAGTTGATCGCCTTGATATGACGGAAGCCGATTTATTAAAAGTAATATCAAAAGAACCGGACAATGCAGATGCCCTGAATGCACTGGGGTACACGCTGGCTGATCGTACCTCAAGATACAATGAAGCGCTGGAGTACATTAAAAGAGCTGCAGAGCTTCAGCCTGATGAGCCGGCGATACTCGATAGTTTAGGCTGGGTAAGTTACCGACAGGGTAGAATGGATGACGCCATAAAATGGTTATCCAGAGCATTCGAAAAACTCGAAGATGCAGAAATTGCTGCGCATTATGGTGAAGTGTTATGGCACAATAATCAGAAAGACAAAGCGCGTGAAGTTTGGGGTAAGGGTAAGGCAAACAATGCAAAGAATCCGGTATTAATTGAGACGCTTGAGCGTATAAAGCCATAACGGCGTAACAGCTGAAAATGTTTCACCACAGAGTCACAGAGGGCACAGAGAAAAAACGTTTAATTATTATTGTGCGCCGCAGGCGTGCAATAAAAAAACTCTGTGCCTCTGTGGTGAAAAAAGCTTTCGACTTTGAATTTTTTGCGCTTAAAAAGTCCGCAGAACTTTATAATAATTATTCGCAGCTGCTTTAATTTTAATTATGTTTCAAAATTTCACATCTCGTCTAGTCGTTTGTCTGTTATGTTTAATCATCGCATCCTGTGCCACAGTAAAACAACAAATAACAACAGAACCTGCAGACTGGAAAGCAGAGCAGCAAAAGCGGCAGCAGATTAATAATTGGGAAATTCGTGGCCGCCTTGGAGTACAAACGGAAATCACAGGTGGCAGCATGGATATCATCTGGAAAAACGCAGATCAGGATTACTCTATTCGACTCATCGCACCATTAGGTGCGGGTAGCTACCTGGTACAGGGAAACAGTGATTATGCAGAAATACGTTTTCCTGATGGTAAGACCGATATAGTTAACAATATTGATGTTGTTTTTAAATCAATATTTGAAATAGATTTGCCTGCCAGTGCAGTGAAAGACTGGATTCGTGGCTTACCGAGTAAAGCTTTAATGATTGAGCAGATTAGCTGGAATGAACAGGGCTTGCTGGCTAAATTAAAACAGTCTGGCTGGAATGTGGAAATGAGTAAATACACTGGGGATGAAATATTGATGCCACATGCTATCTACTTGAGTCATGATGACGATGACGAGCTGGATGTGCGATTAGTATTGAGGCAGTGGCTGATCGATAATTAGAGAACTCTGCACGAAGCATCTTTTTCGTTATAGCGGCGTTAAAAATGGTCTCAAAATGCGGGGCCGTGAAGCGGTAAACTATAGTAAACTGCGCTTTTTACTCCGGGCTCCTGCCCTGCGTCCTTTGGGCCAGCAGAGCTGTTCAATTTGCTCCGGGCAACACGTCGACACAATTGCCTTGCTCTAACGACTAAATCGTTAGGAACGATTTTGAATGCCAGCCCCGAAGGGGTGAGGCATAGGGATATGCCGAATAATAATCTACATCGTGCAAAGCTCTCAGGTTCAGTTGAAATTTATGAACACAAGTCTATGAATGGCAGGGTATGGCCCGCGCCAGCAAAATTAAATTTGATGTTACACATCACCGGGCGACGGGAAGATGGTTATCATGAATTGCAAACGGTTTTTCAGTTTATCGATTTTGCTGATCAGCTTGAATTTGAGCCAAGAAATGATGAACGCATTATTCGCCATTGTGAAAATTTTGATGTTCCCGAAAATGAGGACATTATTATTCGTGCGGTAACAAAACTTCGAGAAAAATTTTTAAGCAAGCAATCCGTAACGGATAAAAAGTTTGGTCTCGATATCCATCTTAAAAAAAACATTCCGATGGGCGCCGGTTTGGGCGGAGGCAGTTCAGATGCAGCAACCACCTTAGTCGCATTAAATACATTGTGGAAAATGCAGTTCTCGATAGATGAACTGGCTGAGATCGGTCTGGAATTGGGTGCAGATGTGCCGGTATTCGTTCATGGCTTTGCTGCTTTTGCCGAAGGTGTGGGTGAGAAATTAAGTCCGATTTCGCTGCCAGAAAGCTGGTATCTGGTGATGATTCCACCGGTACATGTGTCCACTAAAGAAATCTTTTCAAATCCGCAATTGACAAGGGATTGTTCTGCCATCAAAATATGCGACCTTTCGCGGCGTGAGTGGCGGAATGTATGCACGCCGGTAGTGCTTAAAAACTACCCGTTAGTTTCGCAAGCTTTTGAATTTATTAATAAATATTCGAAAGCCTGTATGAGTGGTACAGGTGCTTCGGTATTTGTGAGTTTTGATACAAAAGTGCAGGCAGAAGAAGTTTTGCGGCAAATTAGACAAAATCCGGTGGTTGGATCCTGGTTTAGCTTTGTTGCCAAAGGATTAAATCAATCACCACTGCACCACTTTTTGGAATCTCAGACCAGTATTTAGTCGCTGCTTTGAGAAAATGAATTATTGGGCCGTCGCCAGGCGGTAAGGCACCAGCCGAGTTTATGGATCTGGGATCCTGGCATGCGCAGGTTCAACAAAATTGCCGGGAGCAATTTTGCCAAGTTATATTTTTATGGCAGCGACTTTTGCTGATGGCCCGTAGGGTGGAGGGCAGGAAGCCCGGAATAACCCTGCCGGCAACACATAATGAGTTGAGTATAGATTTCAACTTTGAATAGTTTTTATAGTTTAGAAAAATTGGGCCGTCGCCAAGCGGTAAGGCACCAGCCGAGTTTATGGATCTGGGATCCTGGTATGCGCAGGTTTAACAAAATTGCCGGGAGCAATTTTGAACATCAGCGACTTTTGCTGATGGCCCGTAGGGTGGAGGGCAGGAAGCCCGGAATAACCCTGCCGGTAACACATAATGAGTTGAGTATAGATTTCAACTTTGAAATAGTTTTTCTAGTTTAGAAAAATTGGGCCGTCGCCAAGCGGTAAGGCACCAGGTTTTGATCCTGGCATGCGCAGGTTCAAATCCTGCCGGCCCAGCCATATAGTAAAATGATGCTACAGTTTGCCTGGTGAAGTGTGAGCATTAAGATAAAGGTATCAGCAAGGCAGGGTTTGAACCGTAAAGGTTCAACTAAAATCGTCAGGAACGATTTTGAACATCGGCGGCTTTTGCTGATGGCCCAGAGGGTGAAATACAGGACGTATTTCATAATCCTGCCGGCCCAGCCATATAGTAAAATGATGCTACAGTTTGCCTGGTGAAGTGTGAGCATTAAGATAAAGGTATCAGCAAGGCAGATTTGAACCGTAAAGGTTCAACTAAAATCGTCAGGAACGATTTTGAACATCGGTGGCTTTTACCGATGGCCCAGAGGGTGAAATACAGGACGTATTTCATAATCCTGCCGGCCCAGCCATATTAGTAACGTGTCGAAACGGAAAACGACAACGACAACAGTGCGCTTACATATGCACACAAAAGGAATGCTTCCTGGTGAATAGCAAATACTGTTCGCCCCGCTACCACTCAGCATGAATATTGTTTAATACAGGACAGGCAAAGTGAATCAAGAAGTCGATAGTCGGTTGATGATATTCGCGGGTAACGCCAACCCTGAATTAGCCCAACGTATTGCTGACCTATTAGGTACTCGGATAGGCAAAGTCGGCGTTGAAACGTTTAGCGACGGAGAAATCTGTGTTGAAATAATGGAAAACGTTCGTGGACGCGACGTGTTTATAATTCAGTCTACCAGTCAACCGTGTAATGATCACCTGATGGAATTAATGGTGATGATTGATGCTATGCGTCGCGCCTCGGTAAAACGTGTAACAGCGGTAGTTCCGTATTACGGTTATTCACGTCAGGATCGTAAACCACGGTCAGCGCGGGTACCGATTACCGCGAAAGTAGTGGCTAATATGCTGGCATGTGTAAAGCTGGACCGATTGCTAACGATTGATTTGCATGCCGATCAAATACAGGGTTTCTTTGATTTACCGGTTGATAATGTTTACGCATCGCCGATATTATTAAAGGATATCTGGCAGAAACGGCATGAAGAGTTACTGGTTGTATCACCGGATGTTGGAGGTGTGGTCAGAGCACGGGCATTGGCTAAACGTCTTGATGATGCAGATTTGGCGATTATTGATAAACGTCGACCAAAGGCCAATGAGTCTGAGGTGATGAATATTATCGGTGATGTGTCTGGCAAGAACTGTGTCATCGTCGATGACCTGGTAGATACTGCAGGTACATTATGTAAAGCAGCTGGTGCATTAAAAGCTCAGGGAGCTGTCAGTGTATCGGCTTATTGTACGCATCCTGTTTTATCGGGCAATGCAATTAACAATATTAACCAGTCAGTTCTGGATGAGCTGGTAGTGACCAACACTATACCGCTATCTGCAGAAGCGCAGAAATGCGATCGAATACGCCAGTTATCAGTAGCGGAAATGTTGGCAGAGACCATACGACGAATTCATATGGAAGAGTCTGTCAGTGAGATGTATATAGATTGATAACCGTCTTGTGAATGCAGGACAGCTAGCGTGGATAAAAAAACTGCCCACCCTACGGCGCTAAATTTTGAGATTGTTTTTTTCAATTTCGGAACTGGCATCAAAATAATTTAATCTTTTGATGCCAGACACACTTCATTTGGTCGCGAATGAAGAATATTTAACTAGAAGAGAGCTTTGCACATAGTAGGTTTTACGTTAGGGCAAGGCAAAAATAGTCGAAAAAACGCAGCTTATTGAAATAAGTGAGTATTTTGAGTCTATTTTTAACGCAGCAATAACGGAAAAGATGCTGTGTGGAAAGTTCTCTTGTAATACTCGGAGATAATTATGAGTTCACAATTAAACGCTACATTGCGTGAGGACAAGGGGAAAGGTGCGAGCCGCCGCCTGCGTCACGCAAATTCAGTGCCCGCTATCGTATACGGTTCAGATAAAGATCCAGTGTCAATTACACTGCAACAAAAAGACGTTCAGTACAAACTGCCTGATGAAAGTTTTTATTCGCAAGTGCTTTCATTAAATATTGAAGGCAACGCGGAAGACGTATTAGTACGTGATATCCAGCATCATCCATATAAAATGGAAGTGATGCATATGGACTTTATTCGTGTTGATGCGAAAAAAGTGGTGCATGTGTTTTCACAGTTACATTTTATTGGCGAAGATGTTTCGCCTGGCATTAAAACCGAAGATGGTGTTATCAATCACGTTATGACCGAGGTTGAACTGGAGTGTTTACCTAAAAATATTCCTGAGTTTATTGAAGTCGACCTTTCTGAAATGCATGTCGGTGATGTTATTCACTTATCTGACCTGAAACTGTCTAAAGGTGTTGAAGTATTAGCGCTGAAACAAGGTGAAGAGCACGACACTGCTGTTGTTGGTATGCATACGCGTAAAGTTTCCGCAGAAGTTGAAGAGGGAGCGCCAGTAGCACCAGTAACTGGTGAAGATGAGTCCAGTGAAGAAGGCGGTGATAGCGAGTAACGCTGCTGGTTGTATACGTTATGGCTGTTAGATCAATCGATCTTAAAGTTATCGTCGGACTGGGTAATCCCGGCTCTAAATACACTGAAACCCGGCATAATGCCGGGTTTTGGTTTATTGAGGAAGTTGCGCGTGAATATTCAGCAGCTTTTCGTTCGGAGAAAAAGTTTTTTGGTGAAGTCGCAAAAATCTCAATCGAAGGTAACGATATCTGGTTATTAAAACCCGATACCTTTATGAATCGAAGTGGGCTTGCGGTGCAAAGCCTGTTATCATTTTACCGAATCACTGCCGATCAATTACTGGTTGCACACGATGAAATTGATCTACCACCGGGAACCGCTAAATTAAAAACCGGCGGAGGCCATGGTGGGCATAATGGGCTGCGAGACATTATAAGTCAGTTAGGCACAAAAGATTTTCACCGTTTACGAATTGGTGTTGGCCATCCCGGAAGTAAAGACCAGGTTGTTGATTATGTTCTGCATAATGCGTCGCGTGATGACCGTATCTTGATAGACCGGGATATCGACGACGCTGTTGGCGTGTTACCGGCTCTGGCAACTGGCGCTTTCGAACAGGCAATGCAGACATTACATAGTAAATAATGTTTTTCTTAGATTGTCATCTTGAACCTAAATAAATCAATTGAATCGACCGGTGTACTGCTCCTGCAAAACCGGCACTTCCACCATCCATGGCGGTCGTAGCGAGAGCGATCAAGGTGTTGAATATACGATACTTTATCGGTTATTTTGAG
>RCNG010000022.1_pt1 | contig 52386 bp, 41 predicted proteins | sample 2041371 | NCBI WGS metagenome assembly RCNG01 (sample SAMN09708227, study PRJNA481090) | Marine sediment metagenome, whole genome shotgun sequencing project. | biome: marine sediment; feature: ocean; material: sediment; isolation source: Sewage treatment plant 1 marine sediment (STP1) ... | reverse complement strand
CGAACGGAGCAGGCAAGTCGACTGCTCTTAAGCTTCTTGCAGGGATCTACCAGCCCAGCGCAGGGAAGGTGGAGGTCGGCGGACGGATAGCCTCGCTCATAACGTTCATGCCCAGGAAGAGGAGTCCGAAACCCAGCAGGACCATTGCCCCCACCGAAAGAAATATCCAGCCAATTCCACGCTCCAGTTTGCGGTAAAGTGACTGCCAGTAGTTTTCCCAGACTTCGTCCGGAAGGTCAGCATAATGCATCATGTCAGTTACCTTCTTGAGTCGTCGAAACTCTTCCAGTTCGGCCTGAAGCTCCGGGTTGGCGGCCAGATCCGCCCCCGCCCGCACCGACACCACCCTGACCACGAGGGAATCGCCGGGATCGTTCCTCAAATCAGACGAGGGTGAAATGTTATTGGCCATGTCGAAGCGGACATGGAGTGAACCGAAGTCTTCCAGGTCGATGACCCCCGCCTCGGGAAAGTTGTCCTGGGCCAGATCGATATCACGGGCCGACATGGCTGGACCCACGCGAGGGTACACCTTGACGGTCACGTTGTCGAAGTAGGGTGCGGGGTAGCCGTCGTGGCCGTCATAGCCCCAGACCCATCCGAATTCGTAGACCGCCAGCTGGACCTGGACTTCGTCGCGCCCCGGTTCCATCAGTTCGGTCACATCCAACAGGGCACGATGATATTCAGCGCCGCCGTAGTAGACGAAATTGCGATCCTCCCAGCTGTGGTCGGTGATGACCTGCGCTTCCCCGGCCGAGCCATCGGAATCAGCGGATCGGACACCCCAGGTATAGAAGATCCCGGGGGAATCACCGTCCAGATCCTCGTGGCGGTAGACGGAAAAAGCCAGGGTGATGCCGTCGGGATCCAGGCCGCCGGGAGTCGCCGCCTCCGGCCAGGTCATGACGGGCGATTCGACCGCGTTGTGAATGTGACCAGAATAGCCCGCCAGACCGCCGGTAGTGGTAACCATGTATCCGCCCGGTCCGTAACACCAGTTGATGCAGTCGCTTCCACCGGTGCCCGGAACAACGATATCGTCGTCGATGAAGGCCACCTGCGGAGAATAGTTGGTAATGCAGGGGTCGTTGTCTTCCAAACCCGTCCAGATCTGGGCGAAATCTCCCACCCCGATCGCCGGCACCACGGTCCACAGACCGAGGTCGTCAGGACCACCGTCACCTTCGAAATCCTCGAAGAAATCTTCCGTAACCGCGCCGTTGACCAACCGGACGTTGATATCGTCTACCTGGCAGGCGCCGGCCGAGGGGAACAGGCAATCTTCATCGGAAGATTCCCTCTCGGAAACGAAGCGGAAATAGACCGCGACATCGGTGCCGTCCAGGTAGTCCTGCGGCTGATAGATGACGGACTTCAGAACCGAAACGATGCCCATCCCGTCCCAGGATTGCAGGTTCGTGTAGGACTCGTTCTCGATCCGATAGCTCAGGTGGGTGAAATCGTAGCCGGGTTCTGAATCGTGGCGCAGGTCGGCCGTGATCGTCACCGTAGTGCTGACGGCTGGATCCGGTACCGTCCGGCGAAACTCGATGACATCCTTCCAGTCGTTACCGTAGCCGCCTTCGGTGTCACCGGGTCCGCAAGCAGGCAGATCGATATCCCCGCACCAGGCCGCATGGTTGCCCCCGGTCTGCTGGTAATCGCTGACCTGCCAATGGAAGGTTTCGGGGGCGGTAAGATCCACACTGGTCCAGCCGTGCCAGGCCGGCTCGGGTATTAGGTCCTGGAAGTCGCCCCGGTAGGCAGGCTCTCCGGTACTGTTGGTAGGATCGTCGGCGGCCGCCATCAGGTTGATGGTGTCGCCGCCGGCCTTGGCTGATTCCGGACTCCTGCCGTGGATCACGCTACCGCCGCGGGAAAAGCGCGGCAACTCTTCGCCCTGGACGTAAGACACGAGGATTAAAGCCAACAAAATGGTGAGTAAAATAGGAGCGAGGGTGCGGGATTTCATGGCATGCCCCCTTGAAATCAAAAACGAGCCGCAAAATTTCGGGCAAACGGGCGGAAATGAAGTTACGGAACCCCCGGGATCGAGGCAAAAGGCTGTTTTCCTCTCTTGATCTTATCACATTCAAACGAATGGTGGCGGATATCCCCGTCATCATGTCGTCGTCTCGGTGGAAGAGCCCTATTTGAGCAGGGTCATCTTGCCCAGTTTCACCTCGCCCGCTGCGCGGGCCTCGTAGAAGTAGACGCCGCTGGCGGCGGATGAGCCCCGGTTGTCTTTACCGTCCCAGAACACCGACTGGTCCTCGCCGGCGGGCCGGGCCTCATCGATCAGAGTTTTTACGAGTTGGCCTCGCACGTTGTAGATGTTCAATTTCAAATGCCCGGCCCGCGGTAGGGAATACAGGATCGTCGTGCTGGGATTGAACGGATTCGGATGGTTGCTGACCTGGAAGATGGGGCCGGGGACGCTGGCTTCGGAGGGCCAAAACGGGCTGTAGTATCCGAAAAAGGAAAGGACATCTCTCAACACCCGGGTGCGGCTGGACAACAAGGCTGCCGGTGCCTCCGGATCGGTGTAAACGAACATGAGATCCACGGGCATGGAGATGACCCTGCTGTCCCCCACCCGGTTCAGGGTGGCGGCCGCAAAAGGATAGGCTCCCGGCTGGCGCTGTGGATCGGTGAATTCGGCCAGACGGATCGCCCCTCCACGGGTCACCACTCCATCGAACCGATTCAAACCGGGGCAGCCTCCGTAGGCGTACCAGGAGGACAGACTGTAGAACACCTCGTCTACCGGAAGGACGTCCGTCGTCACCACCAGTGGCGCCACCTGGCTGTGGATGAGGGACCGGATATCATCCGTGACGACATCCAGACCCATGTATTCCTCCAGGAAGACCAGCGTCTCGGTCCCGCTTTCGGACAGGTTGGTGGCCAGACCGTCTCCTGTCAGGAAAATGTTCTTCCCACCGCTGTCCAGCCAATTGGTCAGGGTCTCCACGTCGTTGCCGGGGTCATTGGTGAAATCCCCGTTGGAGAGGGTGTACGACCTCAGATCCCCGCTGGTATAGAGGATGGTTTCATAGCCGGCCAGCATCAGGTGGTTGGCGCGGCCCCCGATGCCGTTGCCCACACCGGAACTGGGGCCGTTGACGTAGTACACATCGTAGTCGAGGCCCGAAAGGCCCCCGGAGTTCCGCAGGGCCGTGTACCACTTGTTTTCTCCCCCGCGATTGCCGAAGTCGTTGATGAACAGGATTTCCGGTTGTTCGAAACCACCGAAGCCGTTATCGACGATGCTTGGCAGGGCGTGAATGACGAACCTCGAGTTGTAGCCGATGGGGTCGCCAAAGCCAGTGCTGAAGCCCGTAGTGTCGGCGGGCATCAGGGATGTCTGGGGATCGGTACCGTCGATGGCGTCCGTAGCCTCAATGTAATAGTGTAGAACGTCTCCCGGGAACAGGAAACCCGTGTCGGGCAGGTCGAAAGCCCACTTGCCGGGAGTCCAGGTTCCGCTGGATCCAACGGAGGGCATACCCATCGCCGACCCCACGGCGGGCATACCTGCCGAACGATACGGATCGAAAACAGGGTTGAACCGGACTGTGTAGCGCAGGAGAGGATTCCCCAAGAATTCCGCCCCGGCCCTGACAGGATTGATGTCCACGACCATGGTGTCACCGGGATCATTGCGCAGATCCGCGGCCAGCGAAATACTGTTGGCCATGTCGAAACGGACGCTGTGCGAACCGAGGTCGCCGGTGTCGATGGTGCCCCGTTCGGGAAAGTTGTCCTGGGCCATGTCCAGTTCACGAGCCGACATCCCCGGGCCGGCGTAAGGAAAAACCTTAACCCGCACGTTGTCATAGTAGGGCGCCGGGTACCCATCGTTACCGAGATAATTCCAGATCCAGCCCACTTCGTAGACGGCCAGTTGAACCTGAACCTCGTCGCGACCGGAATTCATCAGATCGGTCACGTCCTCGCGGAAGATGACGTAGCCGGGGTCACCGTAGTAGACGAACGCCCTGTCCTGCCATCCTTGATCGTAGATATCCTGAGTGGGGCCCCCTGACCCGTCGGTATCCGCGGAGCGGATGCCCCAGGTGTAGAAAATGCCTGGGGAATCCCCGTCCAGGTCCTCGTGGCGAAAAACCCCGAAGGCAATGATGATCCCGTCATCATCCTGCCCCCCGTTCTGCGAGGCAGGCCATGCCATCACCGGAGACTCGATAGCGCAGTGGATATGCTCTGCCGGTCCGGCCAGCCCCCCGGTGGTGGTCACGATGTACCCGCCGGGACCGTAGCACCAGTTGATACAGTCGCTTCCCCCCGTACCCGGCACGATCAATCCGTCATCGATGAACGCCACCTGCGGGCTGAAGTTCGAAACGCAGGGATCGACATCCTGAAGCCCCTTCCAGATCCGGGCAAAATCTCCGACGCCGTCCGGAAAGGCAATGGACCAGAGGCCGAAGTCGACGGGATCGCCGTCATGTTCGAAGTCCTCGAAGAAGTCCCAGGTGAATGGGCCGTTGACCAGATGGACATTGATGTCGTCCACCTGGCAGGCACCCGCCGTGGTGTAGGAGCAGTCCTCGTCGGACCAGCCGCCGTCGGATTTGAAGCGGAAATAGACCGCAATGTCGGTGCCGTCCAGATATTCGAGCGGCAGGAAGGTGACCGATCCCTCCACCGCTTCGGTCCCTGCGCCGTCCCAGGACTGAAGATCACCGAAGAGTTGGGCTTGGAACCGGTAGCTGAGGTAGGTGTAGTCGTAGCCGGGTTCCGAATCGTGGATCAGGGTGGCCGTGATCGTTACTGTGGTGCTGGATTCCGGATGGGGAACGACCTGGCGGAACTCGATGATGTCGTGCCAGCTGTTGCCGTAACCCCCTGCGGGATCACTTTCATTGCAGGCGGCAATGGTGATGTCTCCGCACCAGGCCGCATGGTTGCCGGTATCGGGCTGATTGTAGTTGCTGACGTTCCAGTGCGTTTCCCTGGGCTGGGTGATGTCCCGGTGGGTCCAGCCGTTCCAGGCGGGGTTGCCGTCGGCGTCCTCGAAATCGCCGAAGTAGTAGGGCTCACCCGCCCCGTTGGTGGGATCGTCGTGGGTGGACATCAGGTTGATGGTGTCGCCACCAGCCTTGGCAAAACCCGGACTCCCCCCGTGGATCATCTGGTCCCCGAGGGAAAGACGAGTCCGTTCATCGGCCCAGGCCGACATGGCGACCAGGCAGATCATGAGCAGTATGTGAAATCCAACGAAATAGTTTTTCATGGCCGCTTCCCCCCTGTTGGGCCATTAGTATTCTACTTCAATAAAGTCATTTTTCCGATTTTCACCTCCCCGCCGGCACGGGCTTCGTAGAAATAGACGCCGCTGGCGGCGGCGGAGCCCAAGCTGTTGCTGCCGTCCCAGACAACGGTCTGGTCTGCGCCGGCTGGGCGAATCCCGTCCACCAGGGTCTTGACCAGGTGGCCGCGGACATCGTAGACGTTCAGCTTGAAATGGCCGGCCCTGGGCAGCGAGTAGGTGATGATCGTATTCGGGTTGAACGGATTCGGGTGGTTGTCCGCCCGGAAAACGAGGTTGGGCAAGGCCCCGTCCTCAGACGAATGGCCAACGCCGTAGATGTCGAAGAAATGCAGGAGAAATTCGAGAAAATCGATGTACCCCAGGTAGGAGCCCCCCTGGACTGCGTAGACAGAGCCCAGGTCCAGGGGCATGGAGACGACCCTGCTGGTGGCCACCTCGTTCAGGGTGACCGCAGCGAAGGGATACATGCCGCCATAACCCGAGGGATCAAGGAATTCCGCTTGGCGAACCGCCAATCCGGTCACCTCAACACCGTCGAATCTGTTGATCTCCGGGCAGCCGCCGTAAGCGATCCAGGAGAAATCGCTGGGGAAAATTGAACCCCAGGGAAGGCCCGCCACCGGCTGAACTCTTGGCGCAACCTGGTTGCTGATGAGGGGCCGGACATTCGATGTTGTGAAGGTGAGGCCCATGTACTGGCCCAGGAAATTCCCGGTGTCGGCGCCTGACTGGTCCAGGTCGCCCGCCAGACCGTCGCCGGCCAGGAAGAGGTCCTTGTCCCCCTGATCCAGCCATCCGGCCAGGGCCCCGACATCGTCGCCGGGATCCACGTTGTAGTCTCCGTTGGCGATGGTCCGGGTTTCCAGGCTGCCCGAGGTGTAGAGGATGTCCGTATAGAAGGACAGGAGTTCCGCATTGGCACGACCGCCGATCCCGTTGCCCACCCCCGAGGTGGGCCCGTTGACGTGATAGACATCGTAACCGTGCGAATACACCCCGTTATGGTGTGCCAGAGCATCGAACCACCTGTTTTGATCTTCCCCCATAGCGCCGTCGTTGATGAACAGGAGTTCGTACGGAGAAAACACGTCCTTGTCCACGTGAAGCGAGGGCAGGGCCCGCATGGTGAACAGGGGATCGTAATCCCGGGGATCGTCGAAGCCGGTCGCATAACCGGTCGTATCGGCCGGCAGCAGGACCGTTTGGGGATCGGCTCCGCCCAGGCCGCCGATGGCGTCCACGCCCTTGATGTAATAGTGCAGGATGTCACCCGGGTACAGGAACCCCGTATCCGGCAGATCGAAGGCCCATTGGCCGGGATGGGGAAACCCGCCATTGGTCGCGACCCCGCCGCTCACCCACCCGATATCCGGCATCCCCGCGGTTCGGTAGGCATCGAATCCCGGGTTCCGCTTCAGGACGTAGTGCAACTCCGGGTTGGCGACCAGATCCGCCCCCGCCCGCACCGACACCGCCCTGACCAGGATGGAATCGCCGGGATCATTCCTCAATTCCGATGCCGCCGAATTATTGTTGGCCATGTCGAACCGGACATGAAGGTCTCCCAGCTCCTCGGTGTCGAGTGTCCCCAGCTCGGGGAAGGCGTCCTGGGCCAGGTCGATATCACGGGCCGTCATGGCCGGACCCTCGTGGGGGTAGACCTTGACGGTCACGTTGTCGAAGTAGGGTGCGGGGTAGCCGTCGTCGCCGTCGTAGTACCAGACCCACCCGATTTCGTAGACCGCCAGCTGGACCTGGACTTCGTCGCGCCCTTGTTCCATCAGTTCGGTCACATCCATCAGGGCACGATGATAATCGGGGCCGCCGTAGTAGACGTAGTTGCGATCCTCCCAGCTCTGGGCGGTGATGGCCTGGGCCGGCCCGGCCGAGCCGTCGGAATCAGCGGATCGAACTCCCCAAGTAAAGAAGATCCCGGGGGAATCATGGCTCAGATCCTCGTGGCGGTAGACGGTAAAAGCCAGGATGATGCCGTCCGGATCCGGGTCGCCAGGAGTGACCGCACCAGGCCAGGTCATGACGGGCGATTCGATCGCGTTGTGAATGTGCTCCGGGTAGCCCGCCAGGCCGCCGGTGGTGTTCACGATGTATCCGTACGGCCCATAACACCAGTTGATACATTCGCTTCCACCGGTGCCCGGGACGACGATTCCGTCGTCGATGAAGGCCACCTGCGGAGAATAGTTGGAAAAGCAGGGATCGAGGTCTTCCAAGCCCGTCCAGATCTGGGCGAAATCTCCCACCCCGATCGTCGGCGCCACGGTCCACAACCCGAAGTCGTCTGGACCGCCGTCTCCTTCGAAATCCTCGAAGAAATCTTCCGTCACCGCGCCGTTGACCAACCGGACGTTGATATCATCGACCTGGCAGGCGCCGGCCGAGGGAAACCGGCAGTCTTCATCGGAAAAGGCCCCCTCTGAAATGAAGCGGAAATAGACCGCGACATCGGTGCCGTCCAGGTAATTTTGCGGCTGATAGGTGACCGACTCCAGGACCGATACGATGCCCGTTCCGTCCCAGGATTGCAGGTTCGTGAAGGACTCGTTCTCGTATTGGTAGCTCAGGTAGGTGTAATCATAGCCGGGCTCCGAGTCGTGGTGTAAAGAAGCAGTGACCGTCACCGTGGTGTTCAGGCCGGGATCGGGCACGGTCCGGCGAAACTCTATGACGTCATTCCAGTAGTTGCCATAGCCTCCTTCGGGGTCGCCGGGTCCGCAGGCCGGCAGATCAATATCCCCGCACCAGGCCGCATGGTTGCCTCCGGTCTGCTGGTATTCGCTGACCTGCCAATGGAGGGCGTAGGGCGCGGTAAGGTCCACGCTGGTCCATCCTTGCCAGTCCGGCTGAAAGATATTGTTTTCAAAATCCCCCCGGTAGGCGGGCTCGTCGGGACTGTTGGTCGGATCGTCGCCGGCCGCCATCAGGTTGATGGTGTCGCCGCCGGCCTTGCCTGGTACCGGATTCCGGCCGTGGACCACGTTTTCGCCGAGGGAATAGCGCGGCAACTCTGCCGCCTGGACGAAAGACACGAGAAGGAAAACCAGCAAAACAGTGAGTAATAGATGAGCGAGGGTGCGGGATACCATGACATGCCCCCTTGAAAACAATAGCGAGCCGCATTACCAGGCGAACAGGCGATGAATGAAGCTACGGATCCGTATTGTCCGAAGCAACAGGTCGTTCCCCATCATGACTTTAACACACCTGGAAAAATGGTGGCGGGTATTCCCGCCACCATGGCGCCGGTCGGCTGCACCGACCCTATTTCAACAGGGTCATCTTGCCGATCCGGACTTCCCCCCCGGCGCGGACTTCGTAGAAATACACCCCGCTGGCCGCCGCCGAACCACGGTCGTCGGTGCCGTCCCAGACAGCCACCTGACCCGCCCCCGCAGGACGGACGCCATCGACCAGGGTCTTGACCAACTGGCCGCGCACGTTGAAGACCTTCAGGTCCACGTGGCCGGCGCGGGGCATCGCGAAGGTGATCGTCGTTTTCGGGTTGAACGGGTTCGGGTGGTTCTTCGCCTGGAAGGGAATGCCGGGCAAACCGACGTCCGATGGATCGGAACTCCCAACAGCACCGAAGTATTGCAGGACATCCCCCAGGAGCCGAGTGCGGTCCGCAATTCCCGAAGGGATACCGTCGGGATCGGTGTAGACGAACATGAGATCCACCGGCATCGACACGATCCGACTCTGATCCGGGCCTGGGTTGCGGACATTGAGCGTGGCAGCCGAATAGGGATAAGACCCCGAACTCCCCGACGGATCCGAGAATTCCGCCAGCCGAGTCCCGGCGCCCAGAGGCAGGACCCCGTCGAAGGTATTGAGTCCGAAACAACCGCCATAGGCGATCCAGCTTTGCAGGTCGAAAAATATGGGGTTTCCCGGTACGACCTTGACCAGCGGCGACGTCTGGTTGTCGAGAAACGGTCGCACATGGGATGTCACCAGGCTCAACCCCAGGTAGTTTTCCAGGAAATCATGGGTGGCGATTCCCGATTGGGCCAGGTCCCAGGCCAGGTTGTCCCCTGTCAGGAACATGTCCTTTCGGCCCAGATCGAGCCAGTTCTTCAGGGTCCCCACATCGTCGCCGGCATCGTTGGTGTAGTCCCCATTGGTGATGGTGTACCTACTCAGATCCCCGCAGGTGTAGAGGACTTCGTCGTAACCCGAAAGCAGGAGGTGATTGGCGCGCCCGCCGATCCCGTTGCCGATGCCGGAACTGGGGCTGTTGACGTAATAGGTGTCATATTCCTGGCCCAACAAGAAGCCCAGATCCATCAGGGCCCCATGCCATTTGTTTTCCCCGCCACGGTCACCGAAATCGTTGATGAAGAGGACCTTTGGTTGTTCATGACCGCCGAACACATCCTCGTGGATGCTGGGCAGGGCTTGGACGGTAAAACTCGAATTATATCGTTCCCGCCAGTCGTAGGCTCGGCTGAATCCGGTGGTGTCCGGTGGAATCAGGGATGTCTGGGGATCCGAACCGCCTGTCCCGCCGATCGCGTCGGTGGCCGAGATGTAGTAGTGCAGGATGTCGCCCGGAAAGAGGAACCCGGTGTCGGGCAGGTCGAAGGCCCACCTCCCGGGAGTCACGATTCCGCTGATGCCCACGGCAGGCATTCCCGCCACCCAGCCCAGGGCCGGAAGCCCCGCGGTGCGATAGGGATCAAAAACCGGGTTTCGCTTTACGATGTAGTGAAGTTCGGGAGGGCCGTCCAATTCCGCCCCGGCGCGAAGCGGACTAGCATGGATGACGATGGAGTCCCCCGGATCGTTGCGCAGATGGTTGGACGTCGAAATATTGTGGGCCATGTCGAACCGGACGCTGTGTGATCCGAGATCCTCGGTATCGATGGTGCCGCGCTCGGGGAAGTTGTCCTGGGCCAGGTCAATTTCGCGGGCCGACATCCCCGGCCCCAGGTGCGGATAGACCTTGACGGTCACGTTGTCGAAGTAGGGTGCCGGGTATCCGTCGTTGCCGATGAAGTTCCAGATCCACCCGATTTCGAAGACCGCCAGCTGGACCTGAACCTCGTCCCGGCCCGGATTCATCATGTTCGGCACATCATTGCTGCGGCGAAAATACTCCGGGTTGCCCATGTACACGAAGTTGCGGTCCTGCCAACCCTGCAGGCCGATGGTCTGAACACCGTTGCCCGCCGACCCGTCGGTGTCGGCCGACCTGATCCCCCAGGTATAGAAGATCCCGGGGGCGTCGTGGGAAAGGTCCTCATGCTGGTAGACCCCGAAGGTGTACCTGATTCCATCATATTGGGCTTCGCCTGCGGGAGGCGCCGGCCAGTCCATGACGGGGGATTCGATGGCGGTGTGGATGTGCCCGTTCGGCCCGCCCAGGCCACCGGTCGTGGTCACGATGTACCCCCCCGGCCCGTAGCACCAGTTGAGACATTCGCTGCCGCCGGTGCCGGGAACGACCTGGCCGTCGTCAATGAACGCCACCTGCGGGGAGGAGTTGCTCCGGCAGGGATCTATATCCTGGAGTCCTTCCCAGATATTGGCAAAGTCCCCCACCCCCGTGAGGAAGGCGACGTCCCAGAGCCCGAAATCGTCGGGAGCGCCGTCGTGTTCGAAATCCTCGAAGAAATCCGCTTCGAAGAGACCGTTGAGGATGTTCACGTTGATGTCGTCGACCTGGCAGCCGCCGGACGAGGGGAAAAAGCAGTCATGGTCGGAATAGCCCCCATCGGACCGGAACCGAAAAGTCACCACGATATCCGTCCCGTCGACATACTCCACCGGCAGATATGTGACCGATCCATTGGCAGCCTCGGTCCCGGTGCCATCCCAGCTCTGGATATCAGCATGGGGCTGGTCGTCGTATCGATAACTCAGGTAGGTGAAGTCGTACCCCGGCTCCGAGTCGTGGATCAACGTGGCGGTCACCGTCACAGTGGTGCTCAAGTCGGGGTAGGCCACGGTCTGACGGAATTCCAGAAGGTCGTGCCAGTTGTTGCCGTAGCCGCCTACGGTGTCGTTCATGGTGCAGGCAGGAATGGCGATGTCCCCGCACCAAGCCGCATGGTTCAGGGGGTCGGCCTGGTTGTAGTTGCTCACGTTCCAGTGGGTCATAAACGGTTGGGTAATGTCGTAGTGGGTCCATTCGTTCCAGTTGGGACTGCCGGATTCGTTTTCGAAATCACCATAGTAGTAGGGTTCCCCGGGTCCGTTGGTAGGATCGTCGTGGGTCGACATCAGGTTGATGGTGTCGCCGCCGGCCTTGGCGAATCCGACGCCCCTGCCCTGGATCACTTCACCACCGATGGAAAACCGGGGCAGTTCCCCGGCGTGAGCAGAAATGCTGAATGTGATGAGCAATAGAAAAATAACACCAGAGCGAGGTGTGAAAATGGTTCTCATGATCAGCCCCTTGACCAAAAAAAAAGGGCGAACGATAACCTGAGGTTAAGGAGTAGGATTTTCGGAAACAAGGCTTGTCGACATTTATTAGTATAACATGGACCGGCTGACGGCGGGGACACGCCCCCGCCGTCACTTCACTTCGAGTGGCCGTTCCATATCATTTCACCAGCGTCATCTTACCGACTTTGACCTCGCTGCCGGTCCGCGCCTCGTAGAAATACAGGCCGCTGGCCGCGGCATTTCCCAGGTGGTCGGTGCCGTCCCAGACGATCACCTGGTCGGCCCCCGCGGGCCGGACACCGTCGATCAGGGTTTTCACCAGTTGGCCGCGCACGTTGTAGACCTTCAGGCTCAGATGCCCCTGCGTGGGCAGGGAGAACCTGATGGTCGTGACCGGATTGAAGGGGTTGGGGAAATTGTCGGCTGCAAACATGATCCGGGCTGGAGCATCCGAGACATTTTCGGGGAGGCCAACCTGGCCGAAGTACATCAGGACGTCCCCCAACAACTGGGCCCGACCCGGCAGCGGGTTGCCCTCTGCCGAACGATCGGTTTCCACGTACATGAGATCATAAGGCAGGGAAATGATCCTGCTTTCGTCCAGGTCGGGGTTCCGGATGTTCAACGTGGCCGCCGAATAGCTGTACTGTCCGGTCATGCCGTAGGGGTCGATGAATTCCGCCAGCCTCTGGCCGCTGCCGATGACGTTCACCCCGTCGAACGTGTTGATTGCGAAACATCCGCCGTAGGCGATCCAGGTCTGGAATTCGTCCCTTTGCCAGACGGGATTGGAAGACAGCACCCGAACCAGGGGGGTGGTCTGGTTGCCGATGAAAGCCCGGACATTGACGGTGATCACGGACACACCCATGTAGTTCTCCGCAAATCCCAGGGTCGCGGCGCCCGACTGAACCAGGTCGCCCGCCAGGCCGTCACCCGTCAGGAAAATGTCCTTGCCACCCTGATCGATCCAGTTCATCAGAGTGCCGACGTCGTTACCCGCGTCGTTGGTGAAATCCCCGTTGGCGATGGTGAGGCCGAACATGTGCCCCGAGGTGTAGAGGATGTCCTCGTAGTCCGTCAGCAGCAGACTGTTGGCCCGACCGCCGATCCCGTTGCCCACCCCGGAACCGGGCGCGTTCACGTAGTAGATGTCATAGTCTTCCTCCACCAGCAACCCGATGTTGTTCAAGGCCATGAACCACTCGTTGGTACCCCCCATGCGCCAATTGACATCGTAGAGGACCAGGATGCCGGGCTGCTCGTAACCGCCTTCCCCGTCGGACCGGATGCTCGGTAGCCCCCGGACAGTGAAGCCCATGTCGTAACCCAGGGGGTCGCCGAAGCCGGTGCTGTAGCCGGTGGTGTCGGCCGGCATCAGCGAGGTTTGGGGGTCGGTCCCTCCCGTTCCGCCGATGGCGTCGGTGGCCACGATGTAGTAGTGGAGCACGTCACCGGGGAACAGGAAGCCGGTGTCGGGCAGGTCGAAGGCCCACTTGCCGTGGGTCCAGGTGCCACTGATCCCGATGGCGGGCATGGCTTCGGTTGTGCCCTCCGCCGGCAGGCCGGCACTCCGGAAAAGGTCGAAGACTGGGTTGAAGTCCACCTTGTAGTGGAGGGTCGGCGTCCCGTCGAAGTCGGAGCCCGCACGCACCGGCGAGATGTCCACCACTATGGTATCGCCGGGGTCGTTGCGCAGATCCCCCGGCAGCGAAATGTTGTTGGCCATGTCGAACCGGATGCCGTGGGAGGCCAGGTCTCCGGTATCTATGGAGCCCCGCCAGGGAAAGTTGTCCTGGGCCAGGTCGAGCTGGCGCGCCGACATGCCCGGACCAATGTAGGGGAAGATCTTGACCCTCACGTTGTCGAAATAGGGTGCCGGGTAGCCGTCGTTCCCGACATAGTTCCAGACCCAGCCCAACTCGTAGACGGCTAGCTGCACCTGGACCTCGTCACGTCCGGGGTTCATCAGATCGGTGGCGTCGACACGCTTATTGACATACAAGGGTGGGCCGTAGTAGACGAAATTCCGGTCCTGCCAGCCCTGGTCGGCGATGTCCTGGACATCGCCGGCCGACCCGTCGGTGTCGGCCGAACGCAGGCCCCAAGTCCAGTAAATTCCCGGGTCATCGGCCGAAAACTCAGTATGAGTGTAGACGTCGAAGCCCAGGATGATTCCGTCGTAGTCCGGATCGCCGGAATCGTTGGCCGGGGGCCAGGCCATGACCGGAGATTCGATCGCGTTGTGGATGTGCTCCGAGGGGCCAGCCAGGCCGCCTTGGGTGGTCACGATGTAACCGCCCGGCCCGTAGCACCAGTTGATACACTCGCTGCCGCCGGTGCCGGGCACGACCACGCCGTCGTCGATGAAGATGACCTGCGGGGTGAGATTACTCCGGCAGGGATCGTTGTCGGTCAGCCCTGACATGATTTGGGCGAAATCCCCCACCCCGTCGGGAAACGCGATGTTCCAGAGCCCGAAGTTGGCCGGATCGCCGCCGTGCTCGAAGTCCTCGAAGTAGTCCCAGGCGAAGTCGCCGTTGGAAATGTGCACGTTGATGTCGTCGATCTGACATGCGCCCGCGCTCGGGAACGAGCAGTCCTCGTCGGACCAGCCGCCGTCGGACCTGAACCGGAAATAAACCGCGATGTCCGTGCCGTCCAGGAGTTCCGGCGGCAGATAGGTGACCGAACCGGACACCGCTACGGTGCCCTGTCCGTCCCAGCTCTCGATGTCGCCGAAGATTTGGCTCTGGAAACGGTAGCTCAGGTAGGTGTAGTCGTAACCGGGTTCCGAGTCGTGGATCAGGGTGGCCGTCACGGTCACCTGGGCGCTCTGGTCGGTGTTGGGCACGGTCTGGCGGAACTCGATGAGGTCGTGCCAGCTGTTGCCGTAACCCCCTTCGGGATCGTTCTCGTTGCAGGAGGCAATGTTGATGTCCCCGCACCAGGCCGCATGGTTGGTCGGCACCGGCTGATTGTAGGTGCTGACGTTCCAGTGGGTCTCGGTTGGCTGGGTGATGTCGTAGTGCGTCCAGCCGTTCCAGTCGGCGTTGCCCTCGGCGTCTTCAAAGTCGCCGAAGTAGGTCGGCTCGCCCGGCTCGTTGGTGGGATCATAGCGGGCGGCCATCAGATTGATGGTGTCGCCCCCGGCCTTCGCGAATCCGACCCCTCTGCCGTGAACGACCTCGCCCCCGATGGAAAACCGGGGCAGTTCGTCTGCCCCGGAAGTGGAAAAATGGAATTGTGCTAAAAAAATGATGACCAGCAGGCAAAGCGCAGATGGATACTTCATGGTTACTCCCCCCTATGAAAAACCATGATCAAATACTTGCCCATATGTTAAGGACGCACCATCCCGCCGGCAAGTGGGGCCGTTTCCCCATAACCTGAGTCCATGCAAATGAATGGATCAGTTCCATTTAAATTTTGACCAGAATAGAATTTACTATTTTGAAAACCCTATGGCACCAAAGTGGGTTATCCACTCAGGCAGGTGCTGCGGGAATCGATGAAGCGAAGCGGGCGATCGACCGCCTGCCGGATCCCGATCCTGGGGGTGGCGGCAGGTCCCCCGGGGGGCCCTTCACCCGGGAATACCCGGATTTCCCCTCCTGAGGTGGAAGGGAGCCCCGCCACCAGCGAAATGCCATTCCAATTCAGGTCAATGCCCAGGGCGCGGCAAAGACGTCCCGGCCCCGCGCAGATATCCCGGTCCCGGGTTTTGGGACCGGCCAACCCCCGCCGCCGGACCATCAATTCACGCCCCGCAAGCGGCTCCATGGCCCGGATCAGCACGGCTCCCGCCGTCCCCTCGTCCTCGGTCACGAAATTCAAACAGTGATGCATCCCGTAAATAAGATAGACGTAGGCAATCCCCGGCGGCCCGAACATGATCTCGCTGCGCGGCGTGCGCCCCCTCCCTGCGTGGGAGGCCGGATCGTCTTCCCCCAGGTAGGCTTCAACTTCGACAATTCGCCCCGAAACCACCTCCCCGTCCGCTTCCACCCGCAGCACACACCCCACCAGTTCCCTGGCAACAGCAATGGTGCTTCTGGCAAAGAAGGATTGCGACAGTGAGGCGTGCATGGCTCCTCCGACATAAAGAGATCGAGAAGTAGAATCATATGGGGTGACGGCTATTTCGAATAATCCGCAGGGCAAAGCCTGAGGACAATGAGAAATAGCCGTCACCCCATATGATTCTACTTCTCGATCTCTTTATGCCGGAGCAGCCAGACCCCCACCAGGGTGGCAATCAGCATGACTGCCAGCAGCACCACCACCGACTGGATCCGGGGAACAGGTTCGCGGTTGAAAGCGGTGCTGAGCAAGGCCCCCAGGATGCCGGGCAGGTCGTCGGGAGCCGCCGGCGGCCGCTCGATCAGGTTCTGCAGATGGAACCGCAGGCTGAGCTCCTGCACCCGGGCCGGAATGTTGGTCACCAGGTTCTCCCAGCCGAAGGCCAGCAGGATCGCCGGCAGGACTGGTTTCTTGAAGAAGGTACCCATGGCCGCGAACAGGGCGGAGTAGGTGAACGCGCCCAGGCCTATGATCAGGAAGGTCATCACGTAGAGCTTGAGGAAATCGAAGGTGACGACCCCGGCGCCTTCGCTGACCATGATCAGGAAACAGAGGGCCAGGGAAACCGACATCAGCACGGTGGACACGACCTGGGCAGCCAGCAGCCGGCCCAGGTAGATGGCCCGGCGCTTGATGGGCCGGGTCCACATAAAGACGATGGTCCCGTCCTCGATCTGCTCCCCGATGGCCGGAATACCCACGAACATGGCCACCATGGGGATCAAAAAAGGGGTGAAGATATCGTGGCTGAGGCCGGCCAGCTGCATGTGGGCGGTGATCCCCTGGCCGGGGAACCAGATCCGGATCGCCCCGACCACCAGCACCGGCAGAAGGTTTATGGCCGCCAGCGCAATGAGCCGTTTTCGCCGGGCCATCTCCCTTACGCTGAACCAGGCGATCCACAGGATGGCGCCCAGGCTGGGCTGGGGCACCGGTTCGCCCACCTGTAGGGGACCGGGAGTGTAGGTTTTGCTGTCGTTCATCGCGCTCACCGTTCCGTCAGATACTGGAAGACCGCCTCTAGGCTGTCGTCCAGGGTGAGTATTTCATCCACGGTCAATTCGTTTTCCAGGATCCAGGCGGGCAGGGCGCGGTAGAAGGCCAGCGCGTGATCGGTGCGCACGATGACCCGGTCGCCGTCGGGCATGCTTTCGACCTCGACCCCCATCACGTGCTCGCGGCCGATCAGGAATCCGGCCAGCCGGCGGCAGTCGCCCGAGACCAGGGCCACCGTGGTCGGATGTTCGGGAATCTTGTCGCGGATCTCCGTGACGCTGCCTTCGGCCAGCACCTTGCCCCGATCGATCAGGATGATCTGGTGGGTCATGCTCTCCACCTCGGGCAGGATGTGGCTCGACACCAGCACCGTCCGACCGGCGGCGCCCAACTCCCGTACGAGATCGATGGACTGCTTGCGGGAGACCGGATCCATGCCGTTGAGCGGTTCGTCCAGGAAGATGACGTCGGGATCGTGGGCCAGGGCCTGGGCCAGCTTGATCTTCTGGCGCATGCCCTTGGAGTACCCGCCCAGCCGGCGGCCGGCGGCGTCGGTCAGTTCGAAGCGATCCAGCCAGTATTCCGTGCGGCGCTTCACTTCGGGTTTGTCGAAGCCCATCAGCCCGATCATCAGCGACAGGAATTCCCGGCCCGTCATCCAGCTGGGCAGGGCGTCGCTTTCGGGGCAGAAGCCCACGCGGCGGTACCAGCCGACATCATCCCTCAGCCTTTTTCCGAACACCCGCACGCTGCCGTGGCTGGGTTCGATCAGGCCCGCCAGCATCTTGAACAGGGTGGATTTGCCGGCTCCATTGGCGCCCAGGAGCCCCACCACCCCGGTGCCCACGCTCAAGGAGCAGTTGTTGACCGCAATGACTTCGCCGAACCACTTGCCGACCCGGTCGGCACTGATCCTGGCGGATTTGCTCCCCACGCCCGCACCCATCATGACACGACCTCCACGGGCCGGATCCGGTTGCGCAGCACCAGGATGGCGATGACGGTCCAGGCGATCACGATCAGCAGGCTGATCCAGGGGCTGATGTCCAGGCGGGGTGGGCTCGAAAAAATGAGCGAGCCCGCGTTGTGGTAGTTGCCCAGGAAATTCACGGCCTGAACCGGTTTGGACCCCAGTCCTTTGGCGATGGCGGTGATGGTCTCGGTCCCGGACACCAGGATCGTCCACCAGACCATGACGAAGATCGACCGTTTCCCCAGCGAAGAAAACGCCAGCAGGACCAGGCTGATGCTGGCCCCCGACAACACGCAGTAGACCGTGGTCCGCAAGGGCGTCAGCAGCAGCAGATCCAGCCCCGTCGCTTCCGGAGCGATCAGGTAGGCGAACAGGCACAGGGCGTAAACCGGAAACAGGGTGACGATGCAGTAGTAGAAAGTCACGATCAGGGCCTTGCCCCCGACGTAGGACTTCAGGCCCAAAGGCCGGGAAAAATACAGGGAGAGCCCGTTGTCCCGGCGGTCATTGGCGATCAATCCAGCCCCGATGATGGCCAGGAACACGAACACGAAAAATCGTTGTCCCTCGATGAAGGACAGGAACCCCTCCGGTTCGATACTGGTCCAGCCACCGCTCAAAAGATCGGCGATCTCACCGGCCTTGAGCTTGAAGTAGATGATGCCCGCCTTGACGATGGCCGGGACAAATCCCATCAGGAGCAACACCAGCAGCCACCGTCTTTTCAACGGCTCGGCAATGCCACGCCGGGCGATGACCCACCAGGCCGGCCAGGCCCGGTTGCCGGAGGGTTCCCAGTGGGTGTAACCGCGGTCATATACTGGCATTTGTCAGGCCTCCACCATGCGATAGAATTCTTCGGCCAGGGACACCGGTCGGCGGCGCAGGCGGCGCAGGGCGTAGTCATGGGCCGAGGCCACGCCCAGAATGGCGTTGACGCCCGCGACCGTGTCGAACCCCTTGTCGCCGGTGTCATCGACCGTTTCCCCCGTGAGCCGGGCCAGGTCCAGGGTCACCAGAAAGAGACGCCCATCGGCCACCACCTCGGCGCCCAAGGCCCTCAGGCCGGCCAGGAAACCTTCTTCGTCCCCGAAGCCCTCCACTTCGAAGACCTGGCGGGGTTCGCGGGCTTTCGAGTCGACCACCTGGCGCGACAGCAGCTCCCCGCTCTTGAGCACCAGGATTTCCCGGCACACCGCTTCGACGTCCGCCAGAAGATGGGTCGACAGGATGACCCCCAGGTTCTTGTTCCAGGCCAGGTCGCGGATAAGTTCCAGAATGGAGACGCGGCCCCGGGGATCGAGCCCGCTGGTGGGTTCGTCCAGGAAGAGCCATTCGGGATCATGGACCAGCCCCTGGGCCAGCTTGAGCCGCTGCTTCATGCCCTGGCTGTAGTCGTCGCACTTGCGGTAGCGTTCGTCGGCCAGCCCCACGTAGTGCAGGACCTCGTGGGCCCGCTGCATGGCGTCCCTCGAGGGCATCCCGGAAAGTTCGCCCATGTAGGCCACCAGCCCCACCCCGCTCATGCCGGGGATGATCCCGCCCCGCTCGGGCATCCAGCCCAATCCGGCGCGAGCCAGCCGGGCCTGCCGGGCCATGTCGTAACCCAGGACCTGGACCTGCCCTTTCTGGAGCCGCACCTGGCCCAGGAGACAGCGCAGCAGCGTGGTCTTGCCCGACCCGTTGGGCCCCAGGAGACCGACCGCCCCCTTGTCCAGGGTGAAATTCACCCCTTTAAGGACCGGATCCCGCAGGTAGGCAAAGGTCAGGTTGGTCACCCTGAGGGAAAAATCCTTACCGGTTTTGCTACGGTTGACTTTGATGTTCGGCCCTTCCATTATCGAATCGGAATCAGGATTCCGCTTAGACGATCCTGACCCCGGATTGTTTCAGTTCACCCCGAAAATGGGAATCGTTTTCTTGTCCGGGACCTTCTCCTACGCGCCAACCAGGAGGCCGAAATGTCCAGCAAGGTGTCGAGAAACTGGATCCAGACCGCCGAATCGGTCACCGCCGGCCACGCCGACAAGATCTGCGACCTCATCGCCGACGCCATCCTCGACGCCATCCTGACCGAGGACCGCTACGCCCGGGTTTCCTGCGAGGTCATGGTAACCACCGGCATGGTCATCGTCACCGGCCAGATCACCACCAAGGCCTATCTGGACATCACCGGCCTGGTGCGCGAAACCATTCGCCGCGTGGGCTACAATGACCCCACCACCGGCTTCGACCACAACAGCTGCGCGGTGCTGGTCATGCTCGAGGAACAGTCGGGCGACGTGGCTCTAGGGGTCGACCGCAAGGGGGCCGGCGACCAGGGTGTCTGCGTCGGCTACGCCACCGATGAGGGCCGCAGCCTGCCCGTCGACACCCACTTCATGCCCGTGCCGGCCTTCCTGGCCAACCGCCTGATGCAAAAACTCTCGGTCGTGCGCGCCGCCGGCAAGCTGCCCTACCTCTATCCTGACGGAAAGGGACAGGTTTCGGTTCGGTACAAGAACGAAAAACCGGTGGGCATCGACAACGTGGTCCTTTCGGCCCACCACCACGCCGACTGTGACCTGGCCCAGATGAGGAAGGATATCCGCCGTCTGGTCATCAATCCGGTGCTCAAGCCGACCGGCCTGATGGACAAGGCCACCAAGGTGATGATCAACCCGGTGGGCGCCTTCAGCGAGGGTGGTCCGCGTGCAGATTCGGGGCTGACCGGACGCAAGATCACCGTGGACAGCTACGGCCCCGCCTGCGGTCACGGCGGCAGCGCCTTCAGCGGCAAGGACCCCACCAAGCCCGACCGCAGTGGCAGCTACGGCGCCCGCTGGGCGGCCAAGAATGTGGTGGCGGCCGGGTTGGCGCGACGATGCGCCGTGGAAGTCAGCTACGTCATCGGGATGCCCCATCCCATGTCCATCACCATCGACACTTTCGGCACCGGGCAGATTCCCGATGACAAGCTCACCAAAATCGTCGCCGCCGAATTCGACCTGTCCCCCGCGGGCATCATCGAAAGCCTCGACCTGCGGCGGCCCATCTATGCGGCCACGGCGGTCTACGGCCACTTCGGCCGGCCGGACCAGGACTTTTCCTGGGAATCCCTCGACAAGGTGCCCGATCTCAAGAAGCACCTGCCCCGAGCTCGCAAGGGAGGCAAATGATGGCCCCGCAGAAGCAGGAACCCGGTTTCGCCACGCTTTGCATCCACGGCAAGAAGCATCTGGACAAACACGAGGGTGAAAAGCCCATCCGCGCGGTGAGCACGCCCATCTTCCAAAGCAGCACCTTCGCCTTCGAAAACGCCGAGCATGGGGCCGCCGTGTTCCGGGGCGAGGATTCCAGCTACGTCTACACCCGGCTGGGCAACCCCACCCAGGCGGCCCTCGAAACCGAAATGGCCTACCTGGAAAAAGGCGAAGCGGCCTTGGCCCTGGCCAGCGGCATGGCCGCGGCCACGACCGCGGTGCTGACCTGTTGCCAGATGGGAGATCACATCGTGTCGGGCGACACTCTTTACGGGGGCACCCACCAGCTCTTCACCCAGACGCTGCCCCGGTTCGGCATCAACGTCACCGAGGTGCCCGCCGACAACCCGGCCAACTTCGCCAGGGCCATCACCAAAAAGACCAAGCTGATCTACCTGGAGACGCCGGCCAACCCGACCCTGGTGCTCACCGACATAGCGGCGGTGGCCGAGATCGCGCGGGCCAGGGGCATCCCCGTGCTGGTGGACAACACCTTCTGCACGCCTTATCTGCAGAATCCTCTCGAACTGGGCGCCGACATCGTGCTGCATTCGGCCACCAAGTACATCGGGGGCCACGGCGACACCGTGGCCGGCATCCTGGTGGGCAGCGCCGACTGGATGATGAAGGCCCGCATGGAAACCCTGCGCGACGTGGGCGGCTGCATCTCCCCCTTCAACGCCTGGCTGCTGCTGCGCGGCCTGAAGACCCTGCCGGTGCGCATGGACCGCCACATGACCAACGCCATGGAGGTGGCGCAGTTCCTCAGTTACCACCCCAAGGTGGAGAAGGTCATCTATCCGGGGCTCAAGACCCATCCGCAGTACGAACTGGCGGCGCGGCAGCAAAGGGGCTTCGGGGGGATGATCAGCTTCATGGTGGCCGGAGGAAAGGAAGCCGGCCGCGTGGTGATGGACAACGTGGAGTTGTGCACCCTGGCCGTGAGCCTGGGCGACGTCGATACGCTGATCGAACATCCGGCGACCATGACCCACTCGACCTACAACGAGGAAGAACTGCTCAAGGTGGGTATCGACCCGGCCATGGTGCGCCTGTCCGTGGGCCTGGAGAACGTCGAGGACATCATCGCCGACGTCCGGCAGGCCCTGGCGAAAATCTGATTCAGGGGGCGACGCCCATTTCCGCCAGCAGGCGCTGGGCGTCCCCTATCTTCCAGGTCACCCACAGCACGTAGCGGATGTCGACACCGATGGACCGGCTGTAGCTGTGGTCCCAGGCGAAGTCGTTGATAGTCGCCTCCCAGGCGCGGTCGAAGTTGAGGCCCACCACTTTCCCGGCGGCGTTGAACACCGGGCTGCCCGAGTTGCCGCCGGTGGTGTCGGTGCTGTACAGGACGTTGACCGGCACCCCGCCGAGATCATCACTGGCAAAGACTCCGAAATCGGCGGCGATCACCGAGTCCCTGACCGCGGCCGGCAGGGCAAAGGGCTGGATGCCCGTGTCCTTTTCCAGGAGACCCTCCACCGTGGTCAAAGGCGTCAGCCACATCGCATCGCGAGGGGAGTATCCCTCGATCAGACCGTAGGTGAACCGCAGGGTGCCATTGGCGTCGGGCACGAATTCGGCGCCGAGGTAATCCCGGCGGGCATCCACCAGGGCGGCCTGCAGGGGGTCGAGCACCCCTTTGCGGCGTTTGCCCTCTTCCCGCTGGCGGACCCAGGGCTCAAAAAGGGCCGCCGCCAGCTCCAGGAAGGGATCCTGGAGGGCCGTCAATTCCCGGGGGGACATCTCCATGGCCGCCAGCAGAAATTCCTCGTCCATCAAGCGGGGGGCCGCGAACATGCCGGCCAGGTAGTTCTTGGCCGCCTCGGCACCTTCGACGCCGGTCAGCCCATGGAGGGGGTCCAGGGTAGTCACGGTGGGGATGTTTCCTGCCCGCATCAGCAGTTCGACCATGATCCGGCGGTCAGCCTCGGCGTCGAACCGCTTGGTCATGTTCTTCAGTCCGTTGAGCGTCTGGTCGAGGTTGCGCTCCATGTAGGCCCGCTCGCGTTCCGTTTCCGGCTTCGATCTTTCCTGCCCGTTTTCCCAGACGGTCAGTGCGGCCCGCATGATCTCTGGACTCCGCAGCAGGTAGCGCAGCCACAGTTCGCCCGGGGTGTTGGCGGCGCGTTCGGCGTAGTAAGTGTCGAGCTGGGCCAGGACATCGCCGTAGGCGTCGTTGCGTTCTGCGTCCGCGGCGATGAATTCCTGAAGGTCCTTTTCTTCGGCCTGCTTCTGTGCCAACAGATCCAGCCGGTCGATTCCCTGGAGCTTCCCCCGGTAGTTCTTGTAGGTGTTGTGCAGACTTCTCAGACGGGAAGATAGGGCCAACTTGTGTTCCGAACTATCGGCGGAAAGTTTTTCGAAGAGATCGATCTGCCAGCCGTACCAGTCCACGATGTACGGCATGTAGACTTCGGCCATGTAGGCCACGAAGCGGGCGGGACGGTGCCGGTAGGTCGACCCCGGGTACCCCAGGATGAAGACCGCGTCCTGGTCCGCCACCCCGTCGGCCCCCACTTCCAGCACCATTTTGGGCCGGTAGGGTACATTGTCGGCGGCGTACTCGGCTGGGGCGCCATCGGGACCGACATAGGCCCGCATGAAGGAGAAGTCCCCCGAATGCCGGGGCCAGATCCAGTTGTCGACCTCGCCCCCGAACTTGGCCAGGTCCTGGGGCGGGGCGTAGACCAGGCGGACGTCCTTCAGGTAGGTATAAAGGAAGAGCACGTAGTTCTTGCCCAGGAACATCTCGTTCACTTCGGCCCGCTTGCCGGGGTTCTTCTTTTCCTCGGCCAGGCTGATTTCCTTCATTTTCTTTTCAATGGCCCGGGTCCGCTCCAGGGGCGTCATGTTCCCGGAGACGGCGCCGAGCACTTTGGCCGACACGTCACGGTAACTCTCGGTGATCCGAACGGTGAACCCTACCGCGGGGAATTCGTCGGCCAGCGATTCCGCGGAAAAGCCGTCGGTCAGATAGTTGTGCTCGTCCGAGCTGGCGTTCCTGATGGCGCCGTAGGCACAATGATGGTTGGTCAGGATCAGCCCCTGATCCGATACGAAGGAGCCGGTGCAGCCGCCCAGCTTGCAGATCCCGTCGACAAGGGCCAGCCCGTCCGGATTGTAGATGGCCTCTCGGTCCACCGCCAGACCGGCGGCTTCGAGGTCCAGGGTCGGCAGTTCGCTCATGGGGTACATACCCTCTTCGGCCAGGGTCGTACCCGTACCACCGAGAACCATGGCGAGGACGACGAACAGGATTCGAAGGATCCGGGGCTGCTTCATTTTTTTCTCCCGAGTTCCGATTTGATGGTCCGGAAATATTCCAGGGATCCGGGGTTGGCCAAAGCGTCCACGTTGTCTACCGGCCGGTCGTGCAGAATGTTCCGCACAGCGATTTCCACCGTCTTGCCGCTGATGGTGCGCGGGATGTCCGGCGCCTGCCGGATGTAGGCCGGCACGTGGCGGGGAGTCTTTTCCTGACGGATGCGGCGGCCAATGGAATCGGCCAAAGCGGGGTCGAGCTGGAGTCCTTCACGCAACACCACGAACAGGACAATCTCCACGTCGTCGGCGCCCTGCAGGCCCACCACCAGGCTGTCGACCACTTCGCCGAACTGCTCGACCACGCGGTAGATCTCAGCGGTCCCGATCCGGACCCCGCCGGGGTTCAGGACGGTGTCGCTGCGCCCGTGGATGATCATCCCGCCCGTGGGAGTGAGCTCCGCGAAATCCCCGTGGCACCAGATCCCTTCGAATCGGTCAAAATAGGCCCGGTGGTAGCGCGAGCCGTCATCATCGTTCCAAAAACCCGTGGGCATGGAAGGGAACGGCGACCGGCACACTAATTCACCCTTGATGCCGGTAACCGGCAGGCCTCTGTCGTCCAGGACGGCAACGTCCATGCCCAGGCCGCGGCACTGGAGTTCCCCCCGCCGGACCGGCAACACAGGGCTGCCGAGGGCGAAACAGGAAACGATGTCCGTGCCCCCGGAAATGGAACTGAGCTGGAGATCGGCCTTCACCTCCCGGTACACGTAGTCGAAGGACTCCGGCGCCAGCGGCGACCCCGTAGAAAGGACGGCGCGCAGGGACGGCAAATCCCCGGTGGCCGCGGGTTTCACGCCGGCCTTTTCACAGCCGGCGATCCAACGCGCACTGGTCCCCAGAATCGTGAAGCGTTCCTCTCTCGCGTAGTCCCACAATACGTTTTCGGGTTTGAGGGGATGACCGTCGTACAGCATCACCGTGGCCCGGGAAGCCAGGCCACTGACCAGCCAGTTCCACATCATCCAACCGCAGGTGGTGAAGTAGAAGATCCGGTCGCCTGGCCTCAGGTCGCAGTGCAGCTGGTGTTCCTTCAGGTGTTGCAGCAGGGTCCCCCCCACCGAATGCACCATGCACTTGGGCAGCCCGGTGGTGCCCGACGAGAACATGATGAACAGGGGGTGGTCGAACGGGACCCGATGGTAGGTTGGGACCGGTCCCGCGTCCGGCGATCCGTAGTCGGTCCAGGCCACCAGGGGCTCCGGTAGAGCGGGTTCCGTTTGGAGAAAAGGAACGATCACCGTCCGGACCAGCGAGGGCAATTTTTCCCGCAGAAACCCCACCGTCCCCAGGGAATCATGGGACTTGCCCCCGTAAAGATATCCGTCGGCACTGAAGAGCACCTTGGGAGCGATCTGGCCGAAACGGTCCAGCACACCTTCGACGCCGAAATCCGGGGAGCAACTGGACCAGACCGCACCCAGGCTGGCGGCCGCCAGCATGGCGATCATCGCTTCGGAAATGTTGGGCAAAAACCCGGCCACCCGATCGCCCGGACCAACCCCGTCGGCAGCCAGTCCCGAGGCCACCCGGGCCACCGAGCACCGCAGTTCCGCAAAGGTCAGCCGCCTGGTTTCCCCCGATTCGCGGCGAAAGACGATGGCCTCGGATTCAGGGGCACCCTGCAGGAGATTCTCGGCGAAATTGAGCCGGGCATCGGGAAACCAGCGGGCCCCGGGCATCTTGTCGCCATCGGTCACCGCAGTGGCGCCGGGGCCGTCCCCCACCACCGCGGCAAACTCCCACAGAGCGAGCCAGAAGGCGGATCTATCGGCTACGGACCACTCGTACAGGGCTTCATAGTCGGCCAGGTCCAGCCCCAGGCGCTGATTGACTTCCTGACGAAACCCGGTGACCAGGGCCCCCTCGATCCGGTCGGCCGAGGGCGTCCAGAGAACCTCTTCGAATCCGGGATCCATCAGGCTTCACGCGCCGGCAGGACCTGGCCCGCCACGTCCCCGAAGCCCACCCGGTATCCGTCACCCTGACACCAGGCGGTCATGGTCACGGTATCGCCGTCGGCCAGGAACTTCCGCTCGCCTCCGCCCGGCAGGGTGACCGGTTCGGTGCCCCGCCAGGTGATCTCCAGCATGGACCCGAAGCTGCCCTTGGCCGGGCCGCTGATCGTCCCGGAGGCCAGCAGGTCGCCCGTGTTCATGTTGCAGCCGGTGCTTGTGTGATGGGCGAGCTGCTGGGCCATGGTCCAGTAAAGATGCTTGAAGTTGCTCGCGCACACGCGCAGACCCTCGTCCTGGCCCTCGGCGGTGATGTGGACCTCGAGGTTGATGTCGTAGGTGCCCCGGTCGGTCTCGCGCAGATAGTCCAGTGGCTCGGGCTCCTGTCCGGGCGCATCGCAACGGAAGGGCGCCAGCGCGTCGAGGGTCACCACCCAGGGCGAGATACTCGTCGCGAAATTCTTGGCGTTGAAGGGGCCCAGGGGTTGGTACTCCCATTTCTGGATGTCTCGCGCGGACCAGTCGTTGACCAGTACCAGACCGAAGATGTGCCCATCCGCGTCGTTCACCGCCACCGGGCTTCCCTGGGCGTTGCCCTGGCCCACGAAAAATCCCATCTCCAGTTCGAAATCCATCAGCCGACAGGGACCGAACACGGGGGTTTCACTGTCCGCCGGTAGGGTCTGGCCATGGGGCCGGACCACCGGCTGACCCGACAGGACGATGGAACTGGCCCGGCCGTGGTATCCCACCGGCAGATGCAGCCAGTTGGGCATCAGGGCGTTGTCCTTGCCGCGGAACATGATCCCCACGTTGGTGGCGTGCTCCTTGGAGGAATAGAAATCGGTGTAGTCGGGAATGCCCACGGGGAACTGCAGCGCCACCGATTCGATCGGCAACAGGGCCCGGCCCCTCAGCACGGAATCATCCCGCAGGGTTCCTTCGTCTTCACGCAGCAGACTGTGGATCAAAAGCCGGGTGGTCCGATGCTGTTCACGGCTCAGCTCCATGAAGGGATTCAGCACGGGGTAGCTGAACACCCCTTCGGGCAAGCCGGCGCTGTCGAGCAGGCCGCTGTTCTGGATCACGGCCAGATCGAGCACCATGTCCCCGATGCGCACCCCGACCCGGGGCTCATCCCGTTCTGTGGGAGAGAACACCCCGTAGGGCAGGTTCTGGAGGGGAAAATGGGAATCCGGGGCGACCGGCACGAATGACTTGGCTGAAGGGTCGACGGTGGGATCCATGTGGCGATCCGTCCTTTCACATGATGGTGGATTCCAGGGCCCGCTCAACTCATGAGGCCCAGATTTCGCAAGTCGTCACGGGGTTCATCGAAGGAGCAGCTGCCGAATCCGGCCAGGAAACCTTTGCGGGCCCGCTCCAGATCGTCCGCCGGGACCGTGAAATCCCGCCAGCTAAATCCGTCCCCCGAAAAGGTGAAGGCGCCCGGGTCGGATTCCGCCACGCATTCGGTCAGGACCTCGCGATCAACGCCGAGGGCGTGGGCCAGGATACCGGCCCCGAACACGTTCAAGAATCCGTGCATCATGACGGGGGGCTCCGTGGCCCGGTGCCGCACGGGGTGATGCAGGCCCGCCGTGCATTTCAGGGGTAGACCCAAACGGCGGCAGGTATCGATGAACAGCGCGATGCGTTCACAGCTTGGGAATGCCTCGGGCGTGACCCCGCCGCAGCGAAGCTTGGCTCCGATGCGGGAAAATCGTTTCTCGAAGGCGGTCAGGGCGTTCATCGCTTCCAGCACCAGGAGGTCGTCGACGCCAGGCATAACTTCCAGATAGAGTTCGCGCCCGCCGAGGTCCGCGGCCGCCAACGCATCCACATAACGACCGAGGAAATCCCCGACATCGCGCCCGGACCCATCCACCGGCAGGGGTGCTTCCAGGACCTCGACCTGTGCCCGGCCCTCGAAGCGTTCCTCGAAAGATGCCACCGCAGATCCCTGGGCAGCGAGGGCGGCCAGGGCATTGTCCGCGCTGTCTCGGCCGCCGACCAGAACCGAAAAAGCCCATGTCTGCCCGCCATCCAGATATCTGGCGCAGGCATCCTGGAGTTCCGACAGCCGGCCCGCCGGGACGATGAACCGGCCCAGCATCCAGGCTTCAGGTTCGGCCAGGTGGGCGGCGTACTCCTCCACGGCTGCATTCATGTCCAGGGATGCCGGTGGAAACAGCCCCGCATAGTCCACCAGGCCGCCCATGAAAAAACCGAAGGCGTCGGGTCCCCGCTGGTTCACTCGGAATCCCCTTCCAGCCAGGATTTCCCGTAGGCAGGATCTTCCGCGGCCAGGGCCCCCTTGGCCACCGACAGGGGAGCGAAGGTATCGACCATCACCGCCAGTTCATCGGTCTTGACCGCCCCGATGGACTCTTCGGTCTTGCCGGGCTGGGGCCCATGCGGCAGGCCGTCGGGGTGCAGAGTGACCGATCCCTGTTCGACATCCTGGCGGCTCATGAACTCGTCGTTGCAGTAGTAGAGGACCTCGTCGGTCATCACGTTCGAGTGGTTGTACGGTGCCGGCACGGCGTCCGGATGGAAGTCGAACAAACGCGGTACGAAGCTGCAGATGACAAATCCGTCACCCTCGAAGGTCTGGTGCACCGGCGGCGGCTGGTGGATGCTGCCGACGATCGGTTCGAAGTCATGGATGCTCAGGGCCCAGGGATAGTAGCAGCCGTCCCACCCGACGGTGTCGAAGGGATGGTGGTCCATGACCACTCGCTGGCAGGTATCGTCCACCCGGGTGATCACCTCGAAATCCCCTGTCTCGTCGTGCACCGGAAGGTCTTCGGGGGCGCGGATGTCACGTTCGCAAAACGGGCTGTGCTCCAGCAACTGGCCCTGCTGGTTGCGGTAGCGATGGGGCGTGCGGATGTGGCCCTTGCTTTCCATGATCAGATGGACCTGCGCACCCGGGCCCGGAACCAGGCGGTGGATGATGCCCCGGGGGACGACTAGGTAATCGCCCTCCCGGTAGGCAATATTTCCAAATTGCGACTCCAGCACGCCGCCCCCCTGGGTGACGTAGACCACCTCGTCATGCCGGGCGTTGCGGTAGAAGAAATCATCGGTGGCCGTGGGCTTGACCAGCGACAGCCTGATGTCCTGGTTGAACAGAAGTTGGGCCCGGTTGCGGACCGCACTGCCCCCGCCGGTTTCCAGGCGGTGGGACTTGATGTGCCGCATCGTCAGCGGATGCCCAGGCACCGCCTCCCACGGCTGGACCCAGGCCTCCTCGACGGCCTTGACCGTGGTCGGCCGCCTCAGCGTATAAAGCAGCGACTGCAGGCCGGTGAACCCCAGGTTGCCCATCAGGTGTTCGTAGTAGATGGAGCCGTCGTCCTTGCGGAAAGCCACGTGCCTTTTCGCGGGAATCCGGCCCAGCTGATGATAGTAGGGCATCAGAGATTCCCCCGCAGGGCCTGCTCCTGTTCGATGGTTTCGAACAGAGCCCTGAAGTTGCCCTTGCCGAAGCTGTCGCTGCCGCGTCTCTGGATGATCTCGATGAAAAGCGTCGGTCGGTCCTGGAGCGGCCGGGTGAACAGCTGCAGCAGGTAGCCTTTCTCGTCATGGTCCACGAGGATGCCCAGGTCCTTGATCCGGCCTTTGTCTTCCTTGACCTCGCCTACCCGGTCCCAGACCGTATCGTAGTACCCGTCGGGAACCGCCAGGAACTCGACCCCGTTGGCTCGCAGGGCGGAGATGCTCTCCAGGATATTGTCGGTGCTCAGCGCCAGGTGCTGCACGCCCGCGGTCAGGTTGGCGTCGATGTACTCCTGGATCTGGCTCTTCTTGAGCCCTTCGGCCGGCTCATTGATGGGAAACTTGATCGCCCGGTCGTCGGAGGCCACCACCGTGCTGCGCAGAGCGGTGAAATCGGTGCAGATATCCTTGTCGTCGTAGGAGACGAACTTGCCCAGGCCCAGGGTATCGTCGTACCACTTGACCCAGCGGTCCATCTGCTGGTCCGACACGTTGCCCACGATGTGGTCGATACACTGCAGGCCGGTGCTCTCGCCCTTGACCTCACGGATCTCGAACCCGGGCAGAAATCCCCGGTAGCCGTCGCGCTGGATGAAGGTGTGCAGGACCTCGCCGTAGGTCCGGATGACGGCCGTTTGCACCGTGCCGAGATCGTCGCCCGCCGCCTGTGGCTCCCGGTAGGGGGTGGCCCCGGCGGCGGTGGACTGGGCGAAGACGTCGGCGGCGTCTTCCACCTCGAAGGCGATGTCACGGACACCGTCGCCGTGCAGGGTCAGCCAGATGTTCAAGGGGTCATCATGTCGCAAGGGTGTGGTCAGGATCATCCAGATGTCGTTCTGCCTCATTACATAGGATACCCGGTCAGCCGTACCCGTTTCCGGGCCCCGATAGGCGACCTGGTCGAATCCGAAGGCCTTGCGGTAGAAAAAAGCGGCCTGTTTGGCGTTGCCGACCACCATTTCTACGTGGTGGATGCGTTTCAAACCCTGGGACATGCAGAGCTCCTTTGAAATAAGGTGGTTTCAGGACACGACTAGTCGGTTTCCCGGCCCCTGTCAACCACCGGGGACGGCTTCCGTTTGGGATAATTTCGGTTGCCATGATTTGGACTCTGTGACAGGTTATCAAATCAGACCGTGCAGATCACTAGAATTGGATGATTTATTCAGCTGGAGGTGTCCCCCATGAAATCCAGACGCATTCTGGTTTCGGCGCTTGTTTTGATCCTGCTTGCAGGGTGCAGCGGCGGCAAGTTCGCCGAGGAAAAAACCGTTCTGACCACCGTGACCAAGGCCATGGAATCCTTCAACTCGGCCATCGGATCTTCGGCCGTACCCGAGGATATCGCCAAAGCCGTGGGTTCGTTCACAGGCGCCCTCGAAAAAGTCCTGCCCAAAATGCAGGAAATGAACACCGCCCACCCCGACTGGGAAACCAATCCCCCTGAGGAATTGAAGGGCACCTTCGACAAATTCAAGGCCGTCACCGAAACCTTCAAGGGCGAAACCATGCCCAAGGTCATGAAGGCCGCCCAGGAGAATGCGGACAATGTCGACCTGCAGACAGCCCTGAAGAAATTCGGATCGATCGTCTCCCAGATGTAGGGACCGTATCGGCGGGTTGCCCCGCCCCATGACTGTCATGCCGGAGCCACCGCGGCTCCGGCATTGTTTTTTTCCGCGTGGTCTCAGTCCGTCAAGGCCGGAATCCGCAGCACCTGCCCGGGATAGATCTTGTCGGGATTCTTCAGCATGGGCTTGTTGGCTTCGAAAATGACCGGATATTTCATGGCGTCCCCGTAGTGGGCCTTGGCAATCTTGGACAGGCTGTCACCACTCTTGACGGTGTAGAGCGCCGCTTCGGGTTCGACCGCCGCGACGACCAGCTGGTCGTCGACCCGGGCCACGCCCTGGGTATTGCCCAGCACCAGAACGATCTTCTCCCGCTCTTCCTGGGTCGGAGCCTTGCCGCCGACGGTGACCACTCCGTCGTCAAACGTGACGGTCAGATCCTCCGCCTTCAGGCCCAGGATTTCCACCTGCCGGGCCAACGCCTGGCTCTTGTTGAATTCGGCTTCACGTTCCTGCTGCTCCAGATCTTCTCCGGAATCCTTGAGGAAATCGAACATACCCATATCTAACCCCTTTGGTTTGGCTGGAAGTCGCCGACTCCCAGCCCGGTCGATGTTCAGGTCGGATTTTCACGGCCCCCAACATACCAACAATTGCCGTTTTTTACGATAACCTATTTTCCGGGTTGGCTGGCCTGGGAGGTTGGAGCTAAAATCCGATTTGTCGTTATATTGGAAACGCGACCTCGTCTGGATCAGGCGCATTTGGCGGAGCCGAGCCCGGATCCAGACCAATATCCCCCAATTCAAGGAGTAGTTCCATGAGTATCGTAAAAGTCATCGAAGTAATCGCCTCTTCGCCCGACGGCTGGGAAAAGGCCGCCCAGACCGCGGTCAAGGATGCCGGAAAATCGGTCAAGAACATCAAACATTTCTACGTGGAGAACATGACCGCGCTGGTCAAGGACGGCAAGATTTCCGAGTACCGGATCAACGGCAAGATCTCGTTCGTCGTGGGGGACTGAGGCCAGAACCGGTCCCATGAGGATTATCGACGAACCCAGAAAAAAAGGGGCCCGAATCATCGGGCCCCTTTCCCAGACCGGAAGTGATCAACCTCCGAACAGCTTACCCAGCAGACCCGTTTTCTGGGCCAGGCTGCCCAGATCGCCCAGATCCATGTCCCCGTCGCCGTCGGCATCCAGGAACTTCCCGACCATGCCCATCTGGGGCACGGACGATTCGATCTGCTGACGCTCCTGACCCAGCATGTTGGACAGGCCCGAGGCGTCCAGTGGGGACTTGCGCTGCTGCTTGCCCAGGGCGCCCATCACCAGGGGGGCCAGGATGGGCAGGAGCTTCATCACCGACCCCATGTCCAGGCCGGTGGACTTGGCCAGGCCGGTTTCGACGGTCGGCTGTTTGGAGCCCAACAGGTGACCCAGGATTCCCGCGCCGTTGACCGATCCGGGGTTGTTCAAAAACCCATCCATATTGTCCAGGATGCCGCCGTCGTGATCGCGGCCCAGGGCGGCGGACAATTGCTCGGCCCCACCTGGCTTCTTCGCGTTGCTGGCCAGGGCGGTCATCAACATGGGCAGGGCGGCCGCGATGGCCTTGCTGGTCGTGCCCGAGTCTCCGCCGATCTGACGGCTGATCGAATCGACTTGCTTCCCGCCCAGCTGCTGGGTGAGGATTTCAAAGATTCCAGACATGAGGTATCTCCCTCGGTTCAGGTTCAGTGAGTCCATCCCCCACCGAATGAATGGGGCCCGGACCATTTTTCAGGTTCCGGGCCCAGAGTGCCACGGACGCTGGAACAGCTGGCCGGGTCTCCTAGTAGGTCATCTTGGGATCCATGGACTTGGCGTCCTCGACCCACTTGGTGACCGTGGCTTCGGGAGGCGACGTGCGGGCCAGCTTCTTCTCGTCGTTGACCTCTTTCATCGCCACCGCCAGGTTCGCCGCATTCCGATTGCGCAGTTCTTTGATGGTGTCCACGCCGGCGGCCTTGAGCAGTTCGGAGAACTGGGAGCCGATGCCGGAGACTCGCATCAGGTCGGCCATGTTGCACCATTTGAGAATGACGGATTCGCCGATTCCCGTGGTCTCGGCCACTGCCTTGCGCCCGGTGGGGGTGCAGCCCTTGTCCAGCAGGTCATCGGTGGTGACGATTTTGGCGGCCGCCAGCTTTTCGGCGTTGGCAGGACCGATCCCCTCGATTTCATCAATTTTGTAGGACATCATTTCTCCTTGTTATTCTTCGGGGAAGTTCCGTCCCGGGAACCCCCACTGTCCGATCCTTCCCGAATCAGGAAGCGGTTTCCGTTTGCGGTCGGCCCCTCGCCGTCCGCAGTCCCATGGAAATTGCCTGTGGATGACTCTCGCCCAGGGCGAAAATCCATCGGTCATTTTCCCGTCCCGCAGGATAGCAACATAGACCCCATAAAACAAGGGGGCCGGCAGGGGTTCTTGATATGTGGTATAATAATTGTAGATAACATGGACGGGGGACGGAAGATTTTCGAGAGGGGGTGTGGATTTGCCACTGGCAAACGAGTTTGACGCGAAGAAATGGAAACGGATTCAGGGGGCCACAATATTTTTCCTTTCGATGGCGCTGACCCTGGTCGGGGCTTTTTCTACTTTATTGGGAGCGGAAGAATCTCTGCCCCTTCTGCACCCTGAAACGGTGGATTCCATCTACCTGGGCCGGGACAGCCAACCAGTCTGGATTTCAGACGGCCGGCTGAACGCTTCCGCCGAGGCCTTTGTCTCCATCCTCAGGAAAGCCGACGAGGAGGGCCTGCGTTCCTCCGACTACCATGACGAGGTCCTGACGGACCTGATGGCCGAAGCGGCCGGCCCCAGTCCCCTGCTGCTGAAATCCCGCCACGAAGACCTGGAGCTCCTGTTGACCGATGCCTTTGTTGCCTACGGCCTGGACTTGAATCTGGGCCGACTGGATCCCGCCCAGGTCTACAGTCGCTGGGATCAATCCCGCAACCTGTCGGCCACCCTGGCGACCTTGGTCGACCTCCTGGTTTCCGCACCTGCGGCACACGAGGAACCCGGGTTTGATCCCGCCGCGGCTCTGGACCGGGTCCGCCCCGCCTCCTTCGGCTACCGCCACTTGAGGGATGCCCTGGCCTTCTACCGCCACCTGGCCGAAGAGGGCGGATGGCCCTCGGTTGCCCCCGGTGAAATACTGCGGCCCGGCGATTCCGGCCACCGCGTGGCCCTGTTGCGGACTCGCCTGACCGGCTTGGCAGAGCCCGACCTATTCGACGAGGATCTGGCCGCGACCGTGCGGTCCTTCCAGGCCCGGCACGGCCTGCAACCCGATGGACTGGTGGGGAAAAATACCCTGGCCGCCCTGAATGAATCGGCCGCGCACAAGGCCGACCGCATCGCCCTGAACCTGGAACGGATCCGTTGGCTTCCCGCCGAACCGGACCGTCCCTTCATCCGGGTCAACATCCCCTCCTGCCGCATGGACCTGATGGACCAGGGTCATTCGGTGCTGTCGATGAAGACCGTTGTCGGACGCCCCGACCGCCCCACCCCGGTCATGAGCGACCAGGTCCGCTACCTGGAGTTGTTTCCCTATTGGAACGTGCCCCAGAAGCTGGCCCGAAGGGACATCCTGCCCAAGGTGCTCGCCGATCCCCAGTACCTGCGGGACCGCGATTTTCGCGTGTACGAGAACTGGAAACGCGGAGCCGCGGAACTCGACGTGGACACCATCGACTGGGCCGGCCTCAAAAGCTGGGACATCGCGTTTCGGTTCCGCCAGGATCCCGGTCCGCGGAATCCCCTGGGAAACATGAAATTCCTGTTTCCCAACTCCTTCAGCATCTACCTCCACGACACCAACCAGCGGGACGCCTTCAACCGGGATGTCCGCTGGCTGTCTTCGGGCTGTGTCCGTCTGGAAGACCCGGAAAGCCTGGCCCGCCTGCTGGTTCCCCCCGAGGATCTGACCGCCGCGCTGGAAACCCGGAAGAATCGAACCATCGGGCTCAAAAAAAAGGTACCCATTCTCATGGTGTACCAGACGGTCTGGGTTGATGATTCCGGTCAGGTGAATTTCGCGCCCGACATCTACGGCTACGACGCCAGAATGAGGAGCATCATGGAAGGTGTCGGCAGCGAAACCCTGGTGTCGAACTAGCGAAGACCCACCGCGCCCTTACCAGGCCCGAGTCGGGCCGACATCCACATGGACAAAATCAGGTCCAGGGTAATAACCCACGCCGCCCTTCTTCAAATCGAGGGCCGCTGTGTGGAGATCCTTCAAGGCCACACCCGGCATCCTGATATCCACGGCCTGGCCCAGCAGGTGGTAACTTTTCCGGGCCACGTTCTGCGACTTTTTCCGCAGCATGGCATTGGTCTTTTCCGAACGGTACCCGGATATCACATGGTACTCGGGAGCCGACTCCAGATGGTCCGCGAGTCGGCAGAGCAGTTGGAGCAGTTCGGGGTCGATATCCTTGATTTCGTTCGTGCGAAAATCCCGCAGCAGATGGTTGATCCTGGTCAATCCGCTGGACAGATACCGCCCCTGGGACCAGAAGACCTGGTCCACCCTTTCCCGGGTCTGGATGCTGTACAGGGACAGGGAACGCGAAGGTTCAACCTGAAGGGACGCCAGGGCCGCAGCGGGCCTGCTCAGACCCACAATCCCACCCAGAACGGCCAGATTGGCGATTTTACAGAAGTGTCGGCGATTCATATCCCTATGGTCCTGATGGTTGCCCTGACAGGCAGGTTCCGTCCTGCTGCGCCGCATTTCGCGGAAAAATGTACTCTGCCCCTCGCCAAAGCAACAAATATGCCAGGGTCGGGGCCCCACGGGGGGTGGGTGGATCCTGCAGGGTGTTCCCGGGGAAAAGGTTGGAAAAAACGGGCCGGGTCAAACAACCGTAACCAGGCCGGTCAAATTGACGTATGATCCCCTCTCCGGACCTACCTGACCCCCGCCCCGGCGACTTGGATGGTACATGAGGCGATTCTGGGATTTTCTGCAACGCACCTTCAGGATCCAGCGGGACGAGGCCGCGCTGGTTCTCCTTTCAGCCCTGCTGTTCTACACCTTGATGATCAGCTACAACATCCTCAAGCCCATCCGCGACACCATGGGTCTGGCCGGCGGTGTGCGGGACCTGGAGAACCTGTTCCTGTTCACCCTGGGCGCGATGGCCCTGCTGACCCCGGCCTTCGGCTACCTGGTCCGGCGATTCCGTCGGGAAAAATTCATCCCCATCGCCTACCGATTCTTCGCCCTGAACCTGGTGGTCTTCTATCTGGTCCTGCGGTTGGTCGAGGAAGATTCCCTGCTCATGGTGGGCCGGGTTTTCTACGTGTGGGTCAGTGTCTTCAACCTGTTTGTCCTGTCCCTGTTCTGGGCCTTCATGGCCGACGGGTTCGGCTACAGCCGCAGCCGGCGGGTGTTCGGCATCATCGCCATCGGCGGCACCCTCGGGTCGATGCTCGGCAACGGAGTCACCCGGCTGTTCATCGGGCTGCTCGGGGAAGCCAACCTCATCCTGATTTCCATCCTGTTCCTCGAGGGGTCGGTCTGGCTGGTCCGCTACCTGTCGCCGCGGTTTCGCGCCGCGGGCTTCCACGGCGAGGGCACCCATGACCGTCCTGTCGCCAAAACCAGCGGGGACGGTCCCCTGGCGGGAGTGTCCCTCATGTTCCGGTCCTCCTTCCTGGGAGGCATCGGCGCCTACATCTTCCTGTACACCTTCATCGGCACCCTGCTCTATTTCCTGCGCTCGGAGGTGGTCGCGAATCTGGTTCCAGTCCGGGATGACCGCACCGTCCTGTTTGCCGACATCTATTTCTGGACCAACGCTCTGACCCTCCTGGGCCAGCTGTTCGTGACGGGGCGTTTCCTGGCCCGGTTCGGCGCCGGAGCCGCCCTGATCCTGCTGCCGCTGGCCATCGCGGCGGGGGCCCTCCTGCTGGGCACGGCCCCCACCCTGGGCGTCCTGGTGGTGTTCGAAATCATCCGGCGCGCCGGCAACTATGCCCTGGTCAAACCCGCCCGCGAAACCCTGTTCACCCTGGTGGACCGCAACGTGCGCTACAAGGCCAAGAACTTCATCGACACCTTTGTCTACCGGAGCGGCGACGCCGTCGGCGCCCTCTGTTTCAAGCTGCTGGGCATCCTGGGGATCGGGGTCGTGGGCACCGCCTGGATCACGGTGCCCCTGTCGCTGGCCTGGGGCGGGGTGGGCTACTACCTGGGCCGCCGCCAGAAGCAGCTGGCGGCCGGTCAAGACGACTGATCAACCGGGGACGGGCTCCCGCCCGATGGGCATGGTCATGCAGCGGCAACCGCCGCCGCCGCGGGCCAGTTCCGAACCGTCGATGGTGACCACGCAGCGCCCGACCTGGTCGAGATCCGCCACGCCTTCGATGACATCCCGCGCCGGAATCACCTGGAAGCCCGCGTTCGACAGTTCGGCGATGGTGTTTTCGTTGCGTCCATAGCCGACCACCTGGCCGGGCGCCAGGGCGAAGAAGTTCGCGCCGCTGTGCCATTGCTCCCGTTCCTGCAGCCAGCGGTCGTCACGGCCCCCGCAGTACAGGGGCTCCAGCTCCATCCCCAGTTTTCCCAGGGCCGACAGCAGGTTGTCCTGTTCGGTGATGGAGACCACCTGTCCGTTTTCGATGTGGATGTGGGTCGTGTCGAAATGATGGGTCTGCATGACCACCGGTTCGTAGACCATGCACAGGTGGCGATCCAGGAAGGTGAAGACCATGTCCAGGTGGATGAACGATTCGGGGGTCTGCGGCAGCTCCTGCACCACGATGTGCTGCCGTTTGTTCAGGCCCATGAATCGTTCGATCAGGAAGTCCACCGCCTGGTGCGACGTGCGCGCCCCGGTGCCGATGACCAGGATCTCGGGGCCCGCCACCTGGACGTCGCCGCCCTCGATGGTCAGCTCCGACCCCTGCCCCCCCAGGCGGGCCGGATTCACCGTGCGGGCGACCAGCAGGGGATGGTAGTCGAAAAGAGCCTCGAGGATGCGGGCCTCGCGCCCCCGGACCCGGTTGGCCATCCGGGCGATGAGGACCTTGTCCCAGACGGCGACCCCCGCGTCACGCGTGAAGAAAAAGTTGTGCAGCGGCGGCAGCGAATAGCGATCGCGGCTGAGAAAGCGGGACAGGTTGTCCTTCACCAGAGCCACCCCCTGGATCAGCACGCGCGCCAGTTCCGGCGAGTCCAGGGCCAGCAGGCCATCGGCGATCTCGGGCACCTCCTCGGCTTCGCAGATCCGGCGCACCAACCCCCCGCGCACCCGGTTGTTGGACAGGATATCGGTCAAAAGATCACCGATCCGGAACACCCGCGATCGCTTTTCGAGGACGCCCTCCAGTTGCTGGTATTCGTCCAGGGCGACCGATAGGTTCAGGATGTCGCTGTAAAGGGCGCGTTCGGCCGTTTCGGGGGTCATATTGGCCACTTCCTGCCCCGGACGGTGGAGAATCACCCCGGTCAGGCGCCCAATTTCCGAATCCACGCTGATGTCGAACTTATCGCTCATTTCCGCTCCGATACCGAGAACCCCCTCAAATCCCCATCCTGTCATGAATTCACCAGAGTACATCCGGTGGACCGGAAGGGCAACCTCCGGCCGGTTAGATTTCCCCTCAAGTACCGATAATTCAGTCAAATCCCGCTCAAGTCCGGGATGCCCCGGTCGATGAAAGTTAGGAACGAGTCACCTTGAAAGGACCGACATGGAAGACCATCGATCCAGGCCGCGCAAAAACACGCCCCATCTGGTCAACGTCATCAACGACGACACGGGAAAAAACGTGGGGCGCGTGGTCGATATCACCGCGGACGGCATGATGCTGGTCACCAAGGACCACATCATCCCGGGCCAGGACTACAATTTCCGCATCGTCCTGCCGGTGATGGTCCACCATCGCGCCGATATCAGTCTGGTGGCCAGAGCCGTCTGGTCCAACTCGGATACCAACCCCACCTACAGCAAGTGCGGGTTCAAATTCATCGGGTTGCCCGTGGAAGAAGGATTCCTTCTCGAGGACGTGATGCACAAGCTGAACCTCGTGGGTTGAGCGGCGTCCGATCCTCCCTTTCGGCCCAAACGAATCTTCAAGCCCTCCGGTCCGGGAGGGCTTTTTTTTTGGAAAACCATTCGTCTTTCCCTCCTGATTCTGGTTGAATAATTTCATCGGCGACGGGGTACACCCTCCGTCCGGAGTTTCTTCGCCGTATTTCCGAAGGAGAATCCGATGACCTTCAACCCCGTGCTCATCTGGTTCCTGGCCGGGCTGGCTTTGATCCTCTTCGAGTTCACCGTTCCCGGCATCATCCTGGTCTTTTTCGGGATCGGGGCCTGGATCACCGCCCTGACCACCTGGGTGGGGCTGACCGGAGGCTGGACCTCCCAGCTGCTGACCTTTTCCATCAGTTCGGTGATTCTGCTGGTCCTTCTCAGGCGCTGGTTCCGCGCCAAGTTTTTCGGCCACCTGACCGCAGGCCAGGACCCCCTGGACAATCTGGACGAGTTCAAGGGACAGGTCGTGGTCGTGACCGCGGACATAGATCCCGTGGGCGGCGGCAAGGTCGAATACAAGGGGGCCGACTGGAGTGCCCGCTGCGACTCCGCCCTGGCCGCCGGCTCGCGGTGCGTCATCGAATCCGTGGACGGCATCACCCTGGTGGTCCGCCCCGAGCAATAGTGGACTCCACCCGCTTTTTCGAAGCGTCAACATATGAGGAGGATCGCCATGGAAATCGGACCGATCATTACCGCGGGAATCGCCGTCCTGGTCATCATCACCCTGATCAACACGGCCCGCATCGTGCCCCAGAAAAGCGTGAGAATCGTCGAGCGGCTGGGCAAGTATTCCCGGACCCTGAACGCGGGGTTTCACATCCTGATGCCCTTTTTGGACCGGGTGGCCTACAAGCACTCCCTGAAAGAGGTCGCGGTCGACGTCCCACCCCAGATCTGCATTACCAGGGACAACATCGCGGTGGAAGTCGACGGCGTGCTCTACATGCAGGTCGTCGATCCGGTCAAGGCCAGCTATGGCATCGAGAACTTCCTCTTCGCCTCCACCCAGCTGTCCCAGACCACCATGCGTTCGGAGATCGGTAAGCTGGAGCTGGACCGGACCTTCGAGGAGCGTGAGGCCATCAACGCCGCGATCATCCAGGCGGTGGACAAGGCGTCCGATCCCTGGGGCGTGAAGATCACCCGCTACGAGATCAAGAACATCCATCCGCCCGAAACGGTGCGCGAAGCCCTGGAGAAGCAGATGAGGGCCGAGCGCACAAAGCGCGCACTCATCTTCGAGTCCGAGGGCCAGCGCCAGGCCACCATCAACGTGGCCGAAGGCACCAAGCAGGAGGCCATCCAGAATTCCGAGGGCGAGAAGATGAAGCGCATCAACGAGGCCGAAGGTAAGGCCAGGGAAATCGAACTGGTCGCCATCGCCACGGCCGAGGGGATCCGCAAGATCGCCGAAGCCATCGAGCAGCCCGGCGGTGCGGACGCGGTGAACCTGCGCGTGGCCGAGCAGTACATCATGGAGTTCGGCAACCTGGCCAAGGAAGGCAACACGCTGATCATTCCGGCGAACCTGAGCGAGGTCGGAGGCATGGTGGCCGCGGCCACGAGCCTGATCAAAAAAATCTGACGGGTCGTCAAATACCGGCAGCTGCGCGCAGTTCAGCCGCCGAAACCACGGAGAACCCGCCGAAATCGGCGGGTTCTTTTTCGGATATGCCGTCGGGAATGTTTTCCACCAGACGATTCCAGGACTCCTCGTCCAGATCCCCGATGAAGGCCGCAAATTCGTCGGCCTCCAGGGCCTCCGGCAGGTAGGTCCGGTACATCGTCACCATGGTCTGGAGCATGGGCAAGTAAGGCTGGATGTCGGTGGTGGTGGACAGGGCCTCGCTGTCGATCCAGGCGACCGGCACCTTGGTGATGGAGTCCGGCCTAAGCAGCCGGGTCTTGATCAGCAGTTCGATATCGAAGGCGAATTTCTTTTCCAGCAGGTCCGGCAGGATGGCGCGCGCGGTTGCGGCGCTGAAGGCCTTGAAGCCGCATTGGGTATCGACGATGTCGTTCAACACCGAAATGATGCGTTTCCAGAGGTAGATGAAGAGCTTGCCCCGGGTATTGCGCACCCCCTGTTTGAGGACCACCGACAGGGGTTCACGGCGCGAACCGATGGCCGCCTCGAAGCCGTCGGTGAGGATTCCGCCCATCAGCAGCCCAGACTGGCCCAGGTGGGTGGAGAGGTCCGCATCGGTGAACAGGATGATGTGGCCCTCGCGTTTCTGTTGCGCCGCCGTCCACATGCCCAGGGCGATGGACCCGCCCTTGCGGCTATCGTCGGCCGTGGTCAGCGGCCGGGTCACCGGGACCCCCGCGGCGATGGCCTCTTCCAGGAAGAGCACCTGGACCAGGTGGTCCCAGGGATGGTCCGCGGCAATGGAACGCGCGATCCGGCCACTGCCTTCGGGGCAACCGTCGTCCACGACGATCATGTCCCAGGTCACGTCATCCAGTCCGTCGCACAGCCACTCCAGCTGTTCCGCCTTGCGCACCAGGAAATCCTCTGATCCGGCGGCCTGGCCGGCCGGCAGGATGCGCTGGTGTTCCTTGTAGACCGCGAACACCACCGATAGATGCGCCGGTCCGGTCAGGTCCAGCAGGATCCGGCGGGAGACGGCCATCTTGGCGGCCAGGTGAAGGACCAGGGGTGTTTCTGCGGCCAAGGCGATCAGGTCCGACTCCAGACGCCGCAACGAAATCTCGTCCGAGCCGCTGGCCACCAGGGCGTCGGCCACCTCCTGGGTGCGGTCCAGATGGCCGACGTCGGTGAGATCCAGGCCCACGGGGTCGTGGCAAGTCAGTTTGCGGGCCAGAGCGAGGAGATCAGGGGCCATGGGACATCCACCTTGTTGGGAGTTGGCCGGATGGTACGGGGCCATCGTATCGATTTCCTCCATTGCGGGCAACCCGATCTCCACAAAAAAAGCCCGCCCCCTGAAGGGCGGGCTCCATCACGAATACGGGAATCATCAGTTGGAGACGGCCTCCTCCTTCTCGGTCACGTCCTCGACGGCCAGCAGACGCATCTGCTCGGCGTTCCACTCCTCGGCCAAGGAAAGCAATCCCGGCAGGTCTTTCGCCTTGCGGAAAAGTTCGAGAGCCTCGTGGAGTTGGGCGTCGGCCTCGATGGCCACCCGGTACGCGGCCTCGGGGCCGTGCAGACGGCGGGCTACCTCGCGGCGGATGCCGCGCTTGATGAACTCGCTGTTGGCGTCCACCAGGGAATCGCTGTAGGCCAGTTCGAAGACCTCCAGGTACTCACCTATCTTCTCCCGACCGGCCAGGAATTCCCTGAACTCGGTGTACTCCGCGTCGCTCACCTGATAGTCGACCGGAATATCCGGGTTCTTCGCAGCGTAGTCCACCGCATAGGCGAACAGGGCGTAGTCACGTTCCACGGCCACTTCGAAATCCTCCAGGAAATCCTGGTCGATCTCGATATCCGGGTTGATGCCCCCTCCGCCGTACACCACCCGGCCGCTGTCGGTGTAGAATTTTTCCTGGTTAAACCGGTGGACTTCCTTCTCGGCGGGGTCCATGTCCAGATCCTCGGCTTCGGCTTCAGCTTCGGCTTCGGCTTCGGCCTCTTCATCCGTGAATTGCTCCATGGGATCGGACCCGTGCCGGGGCCGGTCCTTGTGGATCGACCGGCCGCTGGGCGTGTAGTAGCGGGCGGTGGTCAGCTTGAGGGCTTCGTCCTGGTCGAGGCGAAACACGGTCTGCACCGAGCCCTTGCCGAAGGAGGTCTGCCCCACCACCAGGCCGGCGTCGTGGTCCTGGATGGCCGCCGCCACGATCTCGCTGGCACTGGCGGAGGAGCCGTTGATCATCACGACCATGGGCACCTGGTTGTACGCCTTGCCCCGCGATTCGCTGTAGAAGGAATGGTTTTGCGAACGCAAACGTCCCTTGGTGAAGACGATCAATTCGTCCTTGGTCAGGAAGAGTTCGCTGACCCCCTGGGCCGAGTCCAGCAGACCGCCCGGGTTGAAGCGTAGATCCAGGATCAGCCCCTTCATCCCCGCCTGGGTCAGTTCGTCCAGCTTGTCCTTGAGTTCTTCCTTGGTGGACCGGGCGAAGTTCTGGACCCGGATGTAGCCGATGTCGTCGATCATGAAGGCGTAGGGCACGCTTTCGATCTTGATGATGTCCCGGGTGATGGTGAAAGGCAGGGGTGCTTCGGTGCCCGGACGCTGGATGGTGATGTTGACCTTGGTCCCCGGCTTGCCGCGCAGCAGCTTGACGGCCTCGCGGCTGGTGAAGTCCCGGCAGGTCTCGCCTTCGATCTCGATGATCTGATCGCCGCCCTGGATGCCCATGTAGTAGGCGGGCGTCCCTTCGATGGGAGACACCACGGTCGGGTAGTGATCCCGGATGTTGATGGTGATTCCCAGGCCGCCGAACTCGCCCTCGGTGGACATCACCAGGTCTTCGTAGTTGACCGGCGGCAGGTAGTTGGAGTGCTCGTCGAGTTCGTCGAGCATGCCCTTGATGGCGGCTTCCATGACGTCCTTGGGGTCCATCTCATCGACGTAGTTGTTGATGATCTTGTCGTAGACGTCGCCCATGATCTTCAGATTGTCGTAGAACTCGCGTCTCCGGGTCGCGGGGTCGTCGCCGGCCACAGCCAGCGAGGACGCCAGGACGCTCAGAAGAACGGGCATCAGGACCAGGTGCCGCAGCAGGGGCGCGGTGCCGATCCGTCGGAGGTGAGAGATCCTGTGGTTGCTCATGTATCGATCCTTCATTGACGTCGTTGACGGTTATCAAATGGTTATCGGCACATCGGCGGACTTTTTTTAAAGGTATTTCAAAAGTCCGTGATCCAGCTTCCGGAGATGATCCAGCGTCTTGTCCAGCATATCCCGGGGCGATTCGGTCGCATCTATTACTTTAAAACGCAAAATCCCCGAAACCGCCATGGCCTGGTAGCCTTCGTACACCCGTTGGTGGAATTCTGCCGTTTCCCGGTCCAGGCGATCGGTGGTTTCGGTCTGCAGCCGCTTCTGCCCCTCCGCCGGCGGCAGCAGGCACAGGAAGGTCAGGTCGGGCTCCACATTGCCGAGAGCCACCTTGTTCAGGGCATGGACCTGTTTTTCGCCCAGGCCGCGTCCGAATCCCTGATAGGCCACTGAGGCGTCGGCGAACCGATCACACAAGATAATCATGCCGGCCTCGAGGCCCACCTCGATCTTTTCCCGGACCAGCTGGGCCCGGCTGGCCACCATCAGCAGCAGCTCGGTTTCCGCGCACATCCCTTCAGACGCCCTGTCGAGCAGAATGTTCCGGATTCGCTCCCCGATCTCGGTTCCGCCGGGCTCCCTCAGGATCATGGGATCCTCGCCCTTTTCGGCCAAATAAGCGGCAATGGCGTTGATCAGGGTGGTTTTCCCGCTGCCTTCGGGGCCCTCGAAAGTGATCAGCAGGCCACGGTGGTCTCCGCGTCCCGGACCGTCTGAAGCATGGAGGTTCACAATTCCTCCTCCGGCTCGCCAGGTTCGGCTCCCGGCAGCTTCGCCGCCACGTGGACGATGCGCTGCACCGTGGTCGCCAGGGTGGCGATCGCCAGCAGCCACAGCGCCCAGACCAGGACCCCGCGGCCCAGCAGCAGGGCCAGCACCAGGATGATCACCCGCTCGGTCCGCTGCAAGTACCCCACCAGGCAGGTTTCTCCCAGGCCTTCGGCTCGGGCCCGGACGTAGCTGGTCGTCAGGCTGCCGACCACCGTCCAGGTAATCAGGACCAGGGCTACCGGATCGCTGCCTTCGGGCAGGGTGGCGAAATACCAGGTCAGCCCCGCGAACAAGAAGGCCTCCCCCAGCCGGTCGAAACAGGAATCCAGGAAGGCACCGCGTCTCGACACGGTGCCCTGGAGCCGGGCCAGGTCGCCGTCGAGCATGTCGAAGGCGGACCCGACCAGGAACACGATGGCCCCGAGGAAAAGTCCCCCCCGGGCCACGATCCACCCCGACACCGCGGTGATCAACAGCCCGGTCAGGGAAACCGAAAGCGGCGTCATGCCCAGGCGGTCCAGGGCCAGGACCAAGGGACGCACCCGCCCTCTGGCCGACAGTTTGAATTCCGTGAAATCCATCGTCATTCTCCTGTTCTATCGGCTGCTGAAAGCCGCTTGCTGCCACGCCCCTGGATGACGAGGACCAGTTCCCCCTTGAGGCGCTTGCCGGTCATGATCTCCAACATTTCCCCGGCGGAGCCGCGGAGGGTCTCTTCGTGCAACTTCGTGATCTCGCGCGCCACCGCGACCGTCCGCGACGGTTCCAGGTCGGCGATGATTTCCAGGGTCGACCTGATCCGATGGCAGGACTCGAAAATCAACACGGTCCCCGGTTCGTCCAGGGCATTTTCCAGGAAGGTCCGCCGCTGGCCCTTTTTCCGGGGCGCATACCCCAGGTAAAGGAACCGGTCGGGCGAAAACCCCGACAGAACCAGAGCCGTCACCGTGCTCGAGGGGCCGGGGATCACCGTCCAGGGCAGATCCTCCTCGAGCAGGGCCCGGGTCAGGGTGAACCCGGGATCGGAAATACAGGGCATGCCCGCATCCGAAACCACGGCCACCTTTTCCCCTTGTTTCAGCCGTGCCACGATGCCCGGCACCACCCGGACCTTGTTGTGGTCGTGGTAGCTGGCCAACGGCACCCGCAATCCGTAGCGGTCCAACAGGCGCCTGGTATGCCGTGTGTCCTCGGCAAAGACGATGTCCGCCGCCGCCAGGACGGCCAGGGCCCGCAATCCGACGTCACCCAGATTCCCGATCGGAGTGGCCACGAAATGGCAGAGGCCCCCGGGAAACTCGATTTCGGGCAGGGGCACCTGGATCAATGAAAGCCCCCGTCGGTGAAGGAGGTCTTATCTGGCCCGGGGTCGCCACTGCCGGAGAAATCCCGCCCGCCGAACGAAGCGACCGGAACCGCCGTCCGCTTGAAGGCCATGGCCCGGACACGGTCGCCGACCCGAGCGATCAGATCCGGCTCAAAACCCAGGGCCGCCAACTGTCGGGGTCCCAGGTTCTGATCGATCAGGTGGACCAGCAGGTGGTCTACCTCGGCGTAGGTGTAGCCCAGTTCGTCCTCGTCCGCCTGGCCTTCCCACAGATCGGCGCTGGGAGCCTTGGCCAGAACCGATTCCGGCAGGCCCAGGTGCCTGGCCAGCAGGCGGATCTCCGTCTTGTAGAGATGCCCCAGAGGATTCAAGGCGCTGGCGTTGTCTCCGTGCATGGTCGTGTAGCCCAGCAGGTCCTCGCTGCGATTGCCGGTGCCCAGGACCAGCGATCCGTCCCGGGCCGAGATGTCATACAGCATGATCATGCGGCAGCGGGCCATCACGTTGCCGCGGCGCACCAGTTCATCCTGTGGAATTCCCGCCAGGAAGGCGTCGGCCATGGCAGTGATGGGCCTGTTTTCCACCTGCATCCCCAGAACGCCGGCCACCGCTTCGGCGTCGGTGACCGAAGAGCGGGAACTGGTGGCGTAGGGCATCATGATTCCCAGCACCTTGTCCGCGCCCAGGGCACGGACCGCCAGACCGGCCGCCACGGCAGAGTCGATCCCCCCGGACAACCCCACCACCAGGGAATCACGGCCCGCTGCAGCCAGGGTGGCGCGAAGAAAATCCTCGCAGACGGGGGCCGCTTCCGAGGGGTCTATCGCCCAGGCGGGGTGTTCCAGATCGATGTTCATCGCGGAGTCTCCTTGAGGATCAGCTCCGGCGCCAGGCTCCGGGCAGGAACAGCACCAGGATCGTGAAGATTTCCAGCCGCCCGATCAGCATGAACAGCACCAGCAGCCACTTTTCCCAGTCCATCAGGAAAGCGTAGTTGCACGACGGTCCCACCAGGCCCAGACCGGGGCCGATGTTGCCCAGGGTGGCGGCGGTGGCCCCCACGCTGGTCACGATGTCCCGACCCCCGAAGGTCAGGATAAGGACCCCCGCAATATACACCACCATGTAGAGGAGAAAAAAGCCGAGAACGTTGGTCTGCAGCGCCGGCGATACCGCCCGGTTGTTGAACCACAGGGTAAACACGCCGCGGGGATGCAGCACCTTCAGCAGTTCCAGTTTGGCGTGGCGCAGCAGGATGAAGACCCGCATCACCTTGATGCCGCCGCCGGTGGAGCCGGCGCAGCCCCCGACCGTCATCAGGATCAGCAGGATGGCCGAGGCCACCGGCGGCCACAGGAGGTAGTCCTCGGTCCCGAACCCGGTCGTCGTCAGGATGGCCACCACCTGGAACAAGGCGTTCCGCACGGTGTCGTGCCAGTGGGGGTAGAGCTGGTTGAAGGCCAGCACGCCGGCGAGGATGAGGGTACACGCTCCTACTATCGACAGGTAGAACCGGAACTCCTCGTCAAGCCGGTATACCTTCCAGCGGCCGGTCAGGGCCAGGTAGTGCAGCGAAAAATTGGCCCCGGCCAGGAACATGAACACGATGATGATCCACTCCACGGCCGGCAAACCGTAGCCTCCCACACTGGCGCTGTGGTTGCTGAAACCGCCGGTGGCCATGGTGGCAAACGAATGGCAGATGGAATCGAAGGGCCCCATACCCGCGATCAGCAGGGCCGCCACCTCCAGGACCGTCAACAGGACATAGACCGCCCACAGGCGTTTGGCGGTCTCGCGGATGCGGGGCGTCAGGCGCTCCGCTACCGGGCCGGGGACTTCCGCCCGGTAGAGTTGCATCCCCCCCACGCCCAGCAGCGGCAGGATGGCCACGGCCAGCAGCACGATGCCCATGCCGCCCAGCCAGTGGCTCAGCGAACGCCAGAACAGGGTGCCGTGGCTACGGCTTTCGATGTCGGGCAGGATGGTGGCCCCGGTGGTGGTGAACCCGGAGATGGATTCGAAGGCGGCATCGGTGAAGGAAGGGATCTGCCCGCTGAGCCACAGGGGCAGGGCCCCCAGCAGACCGATGCAGAGCCAACCGAACCCCACCACCGCGAAGCCTTCGCGGACCCGGACATCGGGCGCGTCGCGCAGAAGCAGCAGGGTTCCTCCGCCCACCGTGGCGCCGATGCCCGCGGAAACCAGGTACCAGACCCAGTCCCCCTCCCGGTACAGGAGCGACACCAGGGCCGGCACCACCAGGCAGCCCGCGGTGACCAGCATCAGGAAACCCAGGACCTTGACGACCGAACGGATGTTCACGACGTGCCGCCGGCGAAGAATTCCTCGACCTGGTCCACCGCGTCGGGAAGCACGAAGACCACCACCTCGTCGCCCGCGCTGAGCATGGTGTCCCCGCGCGGGGTGACGACCCGGCCCCGCTTGAGCACCGCCCCGATGACCGCGTGGGTGGGAAAGTCGAGGTCCATCAGCTTGTCCCCCAGCCAGGGGCAGCCGTCTCCCACGCGCACCTGGAGGATCTCCGCACCGGTGTGGCCCAGATTTTCGGCGTCGATGACCGCGCCGCGCTTGACGAAACGGGCGATCCAGGTGGAGGTGGATAGACGGGGAGACACCGCCGCGTCCACGCCCAGGATGGGCAGCAACGGCACGTAGTCTGGCCGGTTGACCAGACAGACCGTCTTGCCGGCGCCATGGTGCCGCGCCAGCAGGCAGGACATGATGTTGGTCTCCTCGTCGCTGCTGACCGAGACGAAGCCGTCCATCTCGCTGACGCCCTCGGATTCCAGGAGCTCGGTATCCGATCCCTCACCTCGGAGCACCAGCGCGTGACGCAGCTGCTCCGAAGCGCGTCGGCATTTCTCCTCGCTGCGGTCGATGATCTTCACCTTGACGCCGGCGGCCATCAGGTCGCGGGCCAGCTCGCGGCCCATGGCGTTGGCCCCGATGATCATCACCTTGGACAGTTGGCGGTCGGCGGAACGGAAATAGATCAAGGAGCGGTCCACCGTGCGGCGGGTGCCGGCCAGGAACACCTGGTCGTCGGCCATGATGACGGTGTCCCCGCCCGGAATGAGGGTTTCCTCCCCGCGGACGATCGTGGTCACCAGCGCGATGCTGCTGCCCAGCGTCCGGTTGATTTCCGCCAGGGTCTTGCCATCGACCATCGACCCTTCTTCCACGCGGGCGCCGATGATGCGCACCTTGCCGCCCGCGAATTCGTGGACTTCGGTGGCCCCGGTCTGGAAGAGGATTTCGCGGATGGCGTGCACGGCCTCGTGCAGGGGGTTGATGGCGAGATCGATCCCCTCCAGCAGCAGGCGGTGATCCTGGTAATAATGCTCCTGCCGCACGCGGGCCACCTTGACCCGGGCGCCCAGGGCGTGGGCGGTCTGGCAGGCGATGATGTTGATCTCGTCGCTGTCGGTGACCGAGGCGAACAGGTCGCAGTCCTTCATCCCGATCTCGCGCAGGACGGCCGGGCTGACCCCGTTGCCAGTGACGATCCGGCAATCCAGGTGCTCGCCCACCTTGTCGACCAGTTCGGGATCCTTCTCCACCAGGATCAGGTCGTGCTCCCGGCGGGTGATGATCCTCGCCAGCTGGAATCCGACGGCGCCGGCGCCGATGATGACGATTTTCACGACCGGGCTCCCGCAAATGAGTTGAGGGCGGCGACCGCGCGTTCGATGTCCGCAGCCGTGTGTTCGAGGTGGGGTACCAGCCGGACCCGGCCCGGGCCGAATCCCACACCCAGCACCCCGTTTTCCTCAAGGTGGTCCAGGAGGGCCTCATCCTGCCCTTCGCCGGCCACGTCGACGATCACGATGTTGGTCTCCACCGGATGATTCACCTTCAGGCCCCGATGGTCAAGCCCTGCCGCAAGCGCCCTGGCTTGGGCGTGATCATCGGCCAGTCGCTCCAAGTGGTGGTCAAGGGCGTACAGGCAGGCCGCGGCCAGGATCCCGGTCTGGCGCATGCCACCGCCCCACATCTTGCGGAAGCGGTAGGCCCTCCTGATGGTCGCCGCATCGGCCGCCAGGATCGACCCCACCGGGGCGCCGAGGGCCTTGGAGAAACAGACGCACAGCGAATCGACAGGAGCGGCCAGTTCGGCCAGCGGCCTTCCGGTGGCCACGTGGACGTGCCACAGGCGGGCGCCGTCCAGATGGACCCGCAACCCACGGGCGTGGGCTCCGGACGCGATCGCCACCACGTTTTCCTGGGGAAGAATCCGGCCGCCAGCCCGGTTGTGGGTATTTTCGAGACACACCATCGCCGGCGGGGCGCAATGGACATTGTCCGGATTCAGGGCGGCCTCCACCAGGGGCCAGTCGAGTAGCCCATCCGGGGCCGCCACGCAGGTCAGCTGCAGTCCGGTCAACACCGCCGGGGCTCCGGCCTCGTAACGGTAGATGTGGGCGCCATCCTCCAGGACGACCTGATCGCCGGCCCGGGCCTGGGCCCTGAGCGCCAGCTGGTTGCCCATCGTCCCGCTGGGAACGAACAGGGCGGCCTCCTTGCCCAACAGGTCCGCGACCACGGCCTGCAATCGGTTCACCGTGGGGTCGTCGTCGAAAACGTCGTCACCGACTTCGGCGGTGATCATCGCTTGGAGCATGCCCGCCGTCGGACGCGTCACGGTGTCACTGCGCATGTCGATCACCTGGACTGAATGATCCTTGAAATTCATGATTCAACTCCGCGACAGATGGAAGTTCTTCCCAAGGAATGGCCATTCCTTCCGGAACAGAAATAACCGGCTCTCCGGGATGGTGTCCGGAGAACCGGTTTCAAAACAGGTTCGGTGTGGTACGTGCGGGAGCACGGAACCACTAACCCGCGGCGGCGACCTTGTCTTTCAACATCTTGGACACCTTGAACACGGGCACCTTGCGGGAGGGAACGGGTACGGCCTCTCCCGTGCGGGGATTCCGGGCCATGCGTTCCTTGCGTTCCTTGACCTTGAAGGTCCCAAAACCGCGGATTTCCAGGTGCTGGCCGTTGACCAGCAGGTCCCCGATCTTTTCCAGGAAAAGATCGACCGTTTCCGCCACTTCCTTCTTGGTCAGGCCAGTCTTTTGCGCGATGTCCTCAACAATATCGGCCTTGGTCATGACAGCCCTCCTCGTTTCCTCCAAAACACCCCTTACATCGCGGGATTCCCCTAGCATGTAACAGCATAACCGATGAGATGTCAAGGGCTTTATGCCCTTTTGCTCCCGCCAGGGAGAGACGGGTGCGTCGGGGGCCGCAAGAGGGCAAGTTGCATGACCCGGGGCCCCGGAACGTCGCAAGTAAGCAGGGTCCAGGATACCTTGAACGTTCCGATTCTTCCACACGGTTTCTTTTCCATGCTTTTAATTACTTGTTTTTCATGATGTTAGGGGGTTCCGAAAATGGCGCCTTCAATTGGCACCCGCTTTGCAGATGGCCCGCCAGAGAATGTGGCCGGAAGGGCAGTCCACAATCAACTGTGCCACAACATCGGATCCCTTCCGGCCCGTTCCTGAAACCATCGGGCAACTTAGCGAACTTTTAAGGAGGACCACCATGGTCAGCAACAAGATGATCGTGACTTTCATGCTCATCGCCACCATCGGCCTCGCTGTGGCCGGGTGCAGCGATGACAACCCCGTCACCCCCAGCGGCTCCATCGACACCGCGCCTCCGGCCGTTCCGGCCAACCTGAGCGTGGACTACGCCGATGAATTGGCCGTCCTGAACTGGGACATCAGCACCGTGGACCCGGACCTCGCCGGTTACATCGTGACCCGGGAACGCTACGGGGTCGTCGAAACCCTGGTCAGCGCTCCGGAGATGATTTCCAGCTACGAGGACATGAATCCTCTGAGCGGTTCCAGCCAGTACCACGTCTACGCCGTGGACCAGGCCAGCAACATGAGCGCCGTCGCGACGGTCAATCTGACGGTCGTCCTGAGCCATCAGGTCCTGAACCTGACGCAGTAGTTGCTCAAGCCGGAGATGGTTCCCGTTCGCTGGGTGATCAATGAGGCCCTCCGTCCATGGACGGAG
>RCNG010000021.1_pt1 | contig 52971 bp, 45 predicted proteins | sample 2041371 | NCBI WGS metagenome assembly RCNG01 (sample SAMN09708227, study PRJNA481090) | Marine sediment metagenome, whole genome shotgun sequencing project. | biome: marine sediment; feature: ocean; material: sediment; isolation source: Sewage treatment plant 1 marine sediment (STP1) ... | reverse complement strand
GCCGACTCCCTGGAGGTGGAGGCGGCTTTGAGCGGTCTTGAGCCCGCAGAACAGTTGGAATTTCTGCGCGGGGAAACCCGCCGGACCATGCGCAACGACCCGCGTCTAGCCCTGGCCGTCGCCCGCCGAGCCTTCGCGATTGCGGTCGAAGAAAGCGATGCGGCGGCCGAAAATCAGGCGCTCATGGACATCGGCGTGGCCCATTATTTCATGGGTGACTACCACAATGCCCTGAGAAGCTACGAGGAAGCCCTGGTAATTGCCGAGGAAATCGGGGACAACGTCCGGGTCGGCAACGCGGTGAATAATATCGGTATCCTCTATTTCGTGTGGGGGGAGCATGACCGGGCTCTCGATTACTATTTGCGTGCTCTTTCCCTGCGCCTGGAAACCGATGACACCAGCGGCGCCGCCAGCTGTTACAACAACATCGCCGGCGTTCACCATACGGCGGGGCGCTATGCTTCAGCCCTGGAATACTATCAGCGGGCCCTGGAACTCTACCGGGACATCGACAACCAGATCTATGAAGCCAGCACACTCAGCAACATCGGGCTTGTCCTGTACGATCAGGGGCATTATGACGAGGCCATGGTCGAAATCCAGGCGGCCCTCGATCTCGAACGGGATGGGAATGATCTATCGAGCCAGGCCCTTTCCCTGAACAATATGGGCATGGTGCGTTTTAAACAGGGGCGCCTGGCGGAGGCCCAGGACCTCTTTCGAGAAGCCCTGGCCATCCGCCGGGAAATCGACGACAGGCGGGGTGAATCGGTCAGTATGCAGCTTCTGGGCACCACCCTGGTGGATAGCGGCAATCTGGATGGAGGCATCCGTTACCTTGAGGATGCCCTGGCCATTGCCAGAGACCTGGAAGTTCAGGAACTGATTCGCGACGACCTGCAAGCCCTGGCCGAAGCCTGGGAAAAGGCGGGGCGTCACGACCGCGCCCTGGATTACTTCAAACTCTACAAGGAGGCCCACGACGAGATCTTTGATGAGGAAAGGGCTCGACAGATGGCCGCCACCGAAGCGAGCTTCGAAGTGGACCTCAAGGACCAGGAAATCGCAGGTCTGCGCCGGGAGGCGGAATTTGAATCCTTTCGTCGGCAGATCATGCTGTTGGGTGCCGGGCTGTCAGCCGTTATCATGGTCCTATTGTGGAGTCGCTATCGCTTCCAGAAACGAGCCCATATGGAAATCCGGATCAAGAACGAGGCCCTGGGTCAGGCCCACGCCGGATTGGAAAAGGCAGCCAGGGAGGAGCTGGCCCACGTAGCGCGGGTGGCCACCATGGGCGAATTGACAGCCGCCTTTGCCCACGAACTGCACCAACCGCTGACGGCCATCAAGGCCAACGCGCGTGCGGCGCGGAACCTTCTCTCCCAGCCTGCGGAAGACAAAGAGGAAGTGGACGAAGCGCTGGTGGACATCCGGGATGACGCCGAACGGGCTCGGGAGATCATTCACAGGCTAAGGGAGATGATGCGCAAGGGCGAGGAGCGTCGTGAAGTTCACGACCTCAATTTTGTCACTCGCTCGGCCGTTAAATTCATCGAGGGAACCGCCACTCAACAGGGAGTGGATATCCATCTTGATCTGGGGACAGGCCTCCCTTTGGTCCGCTGCGACCACATCCAGCTTCAGCAAGTGGTGATGAACCTCGTCCAGAACGGCATGGCCGCCATGGAACCCCAGGGCGGTGAGATCGTCATTCGCACCTCCGCCACCGAGGATGGTGATGTGACCGTCCAGGTCCGCGACGCCGGCCCCGAGGTTTCCCGCGATGTCCTGGCCGACATGTTCGACCCTTTCTTCACCACCAAAACCGAGGGCCTGGGCATGGGCCTCCCCATCTGCAAATCGATCATCGAGGCCCACAACGGAACCTTGAAGGCCACCCGCAACGAGGGCGGCGGCTTGACGATGGAGTTCCGTCTGCCAGCCGGATAGTCAGCCCGCCGGGAAAAAGGTCACAGGCTGGGCGGGTACAACGCTAGAGAGCCACAGGATATTGCCATATACAAGCGGCCCGGGTAATCCGCAGGTACGAGGACATCCCGGGCCGCTTGATATATGGCAATATCCTGTGGCTCTCTAGCGTCGCACCTGCTCCACCTTGTACCCCTTTTTACCCAGGAGGCTGACAATCCCCATGTCCCCGGCAAAGTGCCCGGCCCCCACGACGACAAAAATGTCGGTGTCGCCCTTCAGCATATCTTCGATCTTGTCGGCCATGGCCACGTTGCGATCGTCAAGCAGCTTGTAATAGAAATCCTTCATGGCCGGATCCTCACCGACCTGTTCCTGCAGGAACTTGTCCAGGCCATCGACGTCCCCGGAATTCCACAGGTAGACCATCCGTTCGATCATGGGCCCGATCTCTTCCATCTGATCGAGGAATTCGGCCACCAGGACGTCGTCCAGCTGGTCGTCGATCTCGAAGAACAGGTCGAGCTGCTGCTCGATGGTTTCCAGCGAGCGGATCTCCTTGCCCTGCTCCATCGCCGCATCCAGGAAGTGCTTGTCGATGCCGAGCTCCGGATCGAATCCCTGCTTCTGGTATTCCTGCATGACCATGACCATGGCCACGATGCCCGGTTTCATCGTCTGGTACATGGCCAGATTGATATCCCGTTCGGCGGCGAATTCCTGCATCCGCTGCCATAGCTCGGGGGACAGATGGTCCGCCAGGGTGGTCCCCGCAGGCAGCATGCCTTTCTGCATCATCAGCACGCCGGTTTTCTGTAGGACCTCCGGATCGGTCATGTCCACTTCCACCGCCAGCACCGGAGACGCGGCAAAGGCGGTTTCGAAGGGTTCGGCCAGGGGAAAGAAATCCGGCTGGCCCACGTGGATCGACCCGACCAGGGTCACCGTGGCCGTGTCCGATTTTACCTGCCACATGAAGAGGGGATTTCCCTTTTCCAGCGACGAGCAGCCCGCCGTCACCAGGGCGACGGCCAGGGCTGCCAACAGGACCACGCGGGTCACTCGGACGTATCTCATTGCGACTCACTCGTTTTCAGGAAGCGGTAGAAGTCCGAATCCGTGGACAGGACCAACGAGCTCGCCTTGTTCAGGGTCGTCTTGTAGGCTTCCATCGTCTTGAGGAACTCGTAGAACGAGCGCGTATCCGGCGAACTGTTGTACGCCGAGGCGTAGATGTTCGTCGCTTCGGCGTCCGCGTTACCCTTGATCTCCTGGGCCAGCTTGTAGGCTTCGGAACGGATCCGCAAAAGTTCGCGGTCCTTCTCGCCGCGGATACGGAAGGCCTCGCCCTGGCCCTCACTCCGGAAACGGTCGGCGATGCGCTGCCGCTCCGAGACCATGCGCTCGTAGACCTTGCGCTGGACCTCGGCCACGTAGTTGATCCGCTTGAATTCCACGTCCAGGATCTCGATTCCCAGGTCGGTCGTCCGTTTTTGTGAGTTGGCCAGGATCTCCAGGCGGATCTGGTCGCGGCCCGATTCGATGTCTTCCATCGTGACTTCGTCTTCGGCGTCCACCTCGGTCGCCATGGGCTCGCGGTTGGTGCTACGCACCACCTCCACCAGGTCGTACTTGGCAATGGCGTTGCGCGTCTCGCCGTCGAGAATGTCGTCCAGACGTGTCTGCGCCCCTCGCTCATCCCGCAGACGCTGGAAATACAGCAGCGGGTCGGTGATCCGCCAACGGGCGTAGTTGTTGACCCAGATGAAACGCTTGTCCCTGGTCGGAAGCTGGTTGGGATCGCCGTCCCATTCCAGGAACCGCTTCTCGAAACGATGCACCTTCTGAATGAAGGGCAGCTTGAAGTTGAGGCCCGGGGTCAGGACCGGATCCCCCGTCGGCTTGCCGAACTGGGTGATGATGACCTGGTGCGGTTCCTGAACCACGTACATCGAATTGAACAGCACGAGGGCGACAACGATAATCAAGGGTATCAGCAGCTTATTCATGCTACTCACCTCCCTTGGTCTTGGTTTCGTTGAGATTGAGCAGCGGCAGCACGCCCTTCAGCCCGTCATCGACGATGATCTTGCTTTCCACCTGGGGCAGAACTTCGGTCATCGTTTCCAGGTACATCCGGGTGCGCGTCACTTCGGGTGCCTTGCGATAGGCCTCGTAGATGGCCGTGAACAGCAGCGCGTCGCCCTGGGAGCGGTTGACCCGGTCCAGGGCGTAACCTTCGGCCTCCTGAATCGTCTGCAGGGCCTCACCCTTGGCCTTGGGGATCTCGCGGTTGTATTCGGACTGCGCCTGGTTGATGAGTTTTTCCTTCTCTTGCTGGGCTTCGTTCACCGCGTTGAAGGATGGCTTCACCGGGTCGGGCGGATTGACGTCCTGCAGGACGACCTGTTCGACCTTGATCCCGGTTTCATACTGGTCGCAGAGATCCTGCAGTTCGGTGGTCACCTGCAACGCCACTGCGGCGCGACCGACGGTGAGCACCTCGTTGACGATGTAGTCGCCGATCACCTTGCGCATCACCGCTTCACTCATGTCGCGAAAAGTCTTTTCGACGTTGCGCACCTGGAAGAGGTATTTGTACGGATCGACGATCCGGTACTGCACCACCCATTCCACCACCGCGGCGTTCAGATCGCCGGTGAGCATGTTCGATTCGTCCTGGTACGGTTTGACCGAATACTGGCTTTTGACGCCGGCCTTGACCGTCCGGAATCCGAACTCCTCCTTCAGCTGACGCTGGATGGGCACCTTGAGGACCCTCTCGATGCCGAAGGGGATCTTGAAATGAAGACCGGGATCGGTGCTGCGCACGTACTTGCCGAAACGCAGGACGAGCCCGGTCTCCTCGGGGTCAATAGTGTAGAAACTGGTGAAGGCCAGGATCAGGATCAGAACGGCGCCCACGATCAGCTTGATCTTGCCGCCGTCGAACTTGGGCAGCTTGATCTCCGGGATCTGGGGACCCTGTGGCCCACGGTCGAACCTTTGGTCATCGGTCATGTCAATCCCCTCGGGTTGTGGCGGACAAAGGGGTCCGCGACGTAATCCGGTGGAAGGGTTCCGGATGGAATGCTCTGAATCGGAATGTACAGGGAAATACCCGGGGAAGCACCCGTTTATTCGGAAAATCGGGCCCTGGAAAACGGCAGCTCAGAACTCCCCGTGGGCGGTCCTGGCGATGATCTCGTCCTGCAGTTCGCGGGAAAGATCGCAGAAATAGTCGCTGTAGCCTGCCACGCGCACGATCAGGTCCCGGTGGCTGTCGGGATCCTCCTGGGCCTCGTGCAGGACGTCGGCCGCCACCACGTTGAACTGCACATGGTGGGCGTCCTGACTGAAGTAACCGCGGATCAGGCCGGCTATGGCGTCCAGACCCTTGTCGCCCTCGAGAACCTGGGGCGTGAATTTCACGTTGAGCAAGGTGCCGCCGGTGCGGAGGTGATCCATCTTGGCGGCGGAATTCATGACGCCGGTGGGGCCCTGGCGATCGGCGCCCTGGACCGGGGAAATCCCTTCCGACAATGGAGTTCCGGACTTGCGCCCATCGGGGGTGGCCCCGATCACGGAACCGAAATACACGTGGCAGGTGGTCGGCAGCATGTTGATGTGGTAGGTGCCCCCGCGTCCGTTGGGCCGACCGTCGACCAGGTCGAAAAAGGAGTTGAAGCAATCGACCATCAGCTCATCGGCCGCGTCGTCGTCGTTGCCGTAGCGCGGAATCTTGTTCAGCGCCCTCTGCCGCAGGGTCTCGGTGTTGGTGAAGTCATCGGCCAGGGCCTGAAGAAGCTCGTCCATGGTGACGGTTTCATCCTCGAACACCAGCTGCTTGATGGCCGACAGGCTGTCGGTCAGGGTGCCGGTGCCCACGCCCTGGATGTAGCTCGTGTTGTAGCGGGCGCCGCCGGCGTTGTAATCGCGCCCTTCGGCAATGCAGTCGTCGATCAAAAGCGACAGATAGGGCGCCGGCGCGTATTCGGCGTACATCCTTTCAAATATGGTATTTCCCCGGATCTTGAGATCGATGAAATGGGCCAGCTGGGTGCGCCAGGCGTTCATCAGATGGTCGATGCTCGCAAATCCGCGCGGGTCGCCGGTGCGGGGGCCGATCTGTTTTTCCGTGCGGGGGTCGAAACCATCATTCAGGGCCAGTTCGAGGATCTTCACCAGGTTGAAGTACCCGGTCAGGATGTAGGCTTCCTTGCCGAAGGCGCCGGCTTCCACGCAGCCGCTGGCGCCGCCTTCGCGTGCATCTTCCAGGGACTTCCCCTGGCGTTCCAGTTCCTTGACGATCGCGTCCGCGTTGAACACCGAGGGAAACCCGTAACCCTGGCGGATGACCTGGGCGGCGGCTTTCAGGAAGCTGTCGGGATTCTCCTTCGAAACCTGGATATTGTTGCTGGGCTGCAGGATATGCATCTCGTCGATGACTTCCAGCAGCAGGTAGGTGACATCGTTCACCGCGTCGGTGCCGTCGGATTTCAGGCCGCCCAGATTGATGTTCGCAAAGTCGGTGTAGGTGCCGCTTTCCTGGGCCGTGACCCCCACCTTCGGGGGCGCGGGGTGGTTGTTGAATTTGACCCAGAAACACTGGAGCAGTTCCCGGGCGGATTCCCGGTCCAGCGATCCGACGACCAGCTCCGGCGTATAGAAGGGTTGCAGGTGCTGATCCAGGTGCCCGGGGCTGAAGCTGTCCCAACCGTTCAGTTCGGTCACCACGCCCAGGTGGTGGAACCAGTAGGCCTGCAGGGCTTCCTGGAACGACCGCGGCGACTGGGCGGGGACACGCTCACAGACATCGGCGATGTGTTCCAGTTCCCGGCGCCGGTCCGGATCGGTCTCCGCCTTGGCTTGCTTGAGAGCTTCTTCGACGTAACGCCGCGCCAGGATCATCGTGGCCTCGGCGGCGATGTGCATGGCGCGCAGCTGCTCGCGCCGGTCCAGGGCCTGAGAGTCTTTCCGGAAATCGAGACGCGCGGCGGCTTCCCGGATATCGTCCTGCAAGTCGAGCAGCCCTTTTTTGAATATCTTGCCGTCGGCCACGGTGTGGCCCGGGGCCCTCTGCTCCATGAACTCGGTGAACACGCCGGCGGCGTAGGCGTCGTGCCACTGCCGGGGCAGCTGGGGAAAGATGCGGTCGCGCAGCGAGCGTCCCGACCAGAAGGGGACGATTTCATCCCGGTAGGTGTCAATGACCTCTTTACTTACGCTGTAGCTGGTCATGGGCCGGGAGTCGAGGATCTCGAGGTCCTCCGGCGTGTGGCAGGTCAGTTCGGGAAAGGTGGGCACGGCCAGGGGTTCGGGACCACGTTCGCCGACGATCAGTTCCCCTTCGCCAATGTAAATGGTCTTGCGCTCGCAGATGTACTTGAAGGACAGGGCGCGCATGACCGGCGCCGAGTGCTTGCCCTGCTCGGTGCGGTAGAATTCCGTCAGCAGCCTGGCCCTTTCGGCCGAAATGGAAGGCCGCGACGCCAGGCTGCGGTCCCGCAGTTTCTTGACCCGCTCGTTCATGGTCATCCTCCGATATGCACGTCGAGGCCGTACCGGCGTACCAGATCGGCCTGTTTTTTCACCAGGGCGGGTTCGGCCTGGGCCAACCCCTCCAGGAAATAATCCATGCCCAGGCGGCCGTACTTGTCGCGGCCGATCGCATGGAAGGGCAGCAGGTGTACCGGGCAGGGCCGGGCCAGGCTGGCCGCGAATTCGGCCACCGCATTCAGGTTTTTTTCATCGTCGGTCAGGCCGGGAATCAGCGGCACCCGGATCCACACCTCGTGGCCCTCGGCGGCCAGGATCTTCAGGTTGTCCAGGATGCGCCCGTTGCCCACGCCCACGGTCAGCCGGTGCTGCTGGTCGTCCATGACCTTCAGGTCATAGAGGATCAATTCCGCCTGGGCCGCCACCTCCAGCAGCGTGGCGGTCGTCACATGGCCGCAGGTGTCGACCGCCCGGTGGATGCTCCGCCGGCCGCATTCTTCAAGGCATTCCAGCAAAAGAGGGGCGTTCCCGTTGGCGACGGGCTCGCCTCCGGAAAAGGTGACCCCTCCGCCTGATTTCTCATGGAAGGGGCGGTCCCGTTCGATTTCGGCCAGGATGCGGGCCGAGTCCATTTCTTCACCCAGAAGAACTCGCGCGCCGGACGGACACACCTCCACACACGAGCCGCAACCGAGGCAGGAGGCGTCGGGACGATTGGTGCCGGTCGCCGGATCCACCGGACCGGCGATATCTTCGGGGCAGGCCGGCGCGCAGAGCTCGCAACCCAGGCAGCGGTCAGCCTGGATGGCGATCTGGGGCCTGTTCTGGCGACTTTCGGGGTTGTGGCACCAGGGGCAGCTCAGAGGGCAGCCCTTGAGGAACACGGTGGTGCGGATGCCCGGGCCATCGTGCAGGCTGAACCTCTGGACATTGAAGACGGTGGCGGTGTTCATGCCCGGCCCTCAGCGCTGAGTTCGTCCAGGTAGTAGCTGCGGATGAAATCCTTCTGTACCTCGAAGGACCAGTGGACGTCACGCACGATCTCAGCCGCCCAGGCGAAGTCGCCGGCTTCGAGATGCGAAATGATCTCCTCGTGCTCGTCGACGGAGGCGAGTTCCCAGGCCTTGACGAAAGTCCGCTTGCGGGGAAAGTCGTACAGGCGCTGCTTCATGGCCGTGACGGCGTGTACCAGTTCCCGGTTGCCCGACAATTGAAGGTAGCTGTCGTGGAGGGCCAAGTTGGCACGGTAGTACCGGTCGAAGTCGTTCACCTTTAGCGCGGCCCGGCCCTCATCGTTGTGGCGGCGCATCCGGGCAATCTTTTCGTCCGTCAGGGCGGCGGACTCAGTGACCAGGACGGAGGCCTCCAGGGCGCCGATCATCTGGTAGAGGTTGCGGATATCCTGTTCGGTCAGCCGGCGAACCCGGATGCCGCTGCGCGGCTTGATGACCACGAACCCCTCCTGCTCCAGGCGCAGCAGGGCCTCGCGCATGGGCGTGCGGCTGACGCCGAGCTCCTGCGCGATGTCATCCTGGCGGATGACGCTGCCGGGGCTGAGGTCGCCGGAATCCAGCTGGTCGCGCAGGATTTCGTAAACCTGTTCCCGCAAAGAGGATCGATTCACCAAAGAGGTGCCGTTTCCCATGGGTTTCCGTCTCTTGAAATCCGGGAGCCTGTCTTCTGATATCTAATATATCAGATTCGGTAAATGACGGCAAGACTTGATAGCCCAGGTCGAGAATGCCCCCCGGGGGGCAATTTGAATCAGGGCGAATCAGTCCGCGCTGGAGGTATGGTCGTGGACGATCCGCCAGCCCTCGTCGAATCGGCGCAACTGGAGGGTGAAAAGGCCGTGGGGCTGATCGTGTTCGCGTATCAGCCGCCAGGCGCCGAAGGCCAGGGCGGCGTCAGCGGACAACACCCTGATATCCAGGTCGCTGAACACCAGGCGTCCCATCGCCGCGCGGTCGGGATAGCGCTTCAGGTAGCCGTCCAGAGTTTCCTGCCAGCCGAACGTGACCTTGCCCCCGCTCGCGAAGCGCAGGTCCGGGGAATTCCAATAGGTTTCCATGTAGCCTTCGATGCTGCCGGCGTTCCAGGCGGCTTCGCCCTGGGCGATGACCGCGCGGACCTGGGACTGAATATCACCGTCACGACCCTGTTCCCCCAGGGCCAGGTCCGCCCCAGAGATCAGCATGAATACCATCATGACAAGGATCCGAACCATCACTTCTCCTTCAACCGGCTTCCCGGCCTGAAATTCTGGCATTCGAGGCATTCTAGCAGGGAATGATCTCCCGGGCTCGAATATGTTTTCGGCCGTGTGCATCTACGTTCCTGCAATAAGTTGACTTACGGTTCTCATTTTGGTAGGGTCCGAAAATATAACGGCTGACACTCAAGCGTACGGAGGGGGACCATGCGCACACTCAAACTGGTATTTATCCTGCTTATTCTTCTGTCTTCGAATCAGGCCCTGGGACAACAGATTTCAGGATCGCTGGAGGGAATCGTCCAGGACGAGGACGGGGCGCCCATTCCCGGGGCCGGGGTCACCGTCACATCCACGAATCTGCAGGGCGGTCGCACTGTTTTCGCCGGAAAAGGCGGCCGGTTCATCCTACCGGTCCTGCCCGTGGGAACCTACCGGGTCATCATCGAATTTGCCGGGTACCAGATCGTGACGTTCGAAGATATCCGAATCCATTTGGGCTTCAACTCGGATCTGGGGGTCGTCCAACTTGCCGCTCAGGTCCACGAACTGGAAGACCTGATCGTGACGGGGCGCAGCCCGCTCATCGACCCGGTCTCCACCACGGTCGGTGCCAATCTGAGATCAGAGGAATACTCGGACCTGCCGCTTGACCGGAGTTACCGGAACATGGCTCTGCTGCTGCCGCACATCCAACAGAGTTTCCTGGGCGATGAGATCAACATCGGGGGCGGTACAGGGTACGAGAACAAGTACTTCATTGATGGCGTCGATGTGACCGATGTGGCGGTCGGCAAGTCATCGACCGATCTGCCGTACAACTTCATCCGCGAAGTCCGGGTCCGCTCGGGGGGCTACGAAGCGGAATTCCGCGGTTCGCTGGGCGGCGTGGTCGACGTCATCACCCTGTCGGGGACCAATAGTTTTCAGGGCCAGGCCTTCGGCTTCTATACCAATGACCAACTCAGGGGAGAACCCCGGCAAAGCCTGGAAGACCCTTCGACGGGCAAGCTGAAGATGTACGATGTCGGTTTCAGCGTCGGGGGCCCCATCTCCCAGGACAAGCTTTGGTACCTGCTGGCCTACAATCCGGCCTATACCTCGGAGGAGATCTCCCTGGGGTCACCGGGAATTTTTGAAAACGAAGTCACCACCCACCGCCTCGCCTCCAAGTTGAATTGGCGGGTCGACGACAACAATGATCTCGAACTATCCTTCTTCGCCGATCCGACCAATAGAGAAGGAGTGGGTGGCCTTCCCACCTGGATCGGGGTTCCCTCCGAACTGGCCAATCCTGATCCCGCCCTCCGGGAAGAGACCGGCGGCGGTTATAACATCGTTCTCAACGGAAAACACTGGCTCGGGGATTCCTTTCTTCTGGAGTCGAGGCTTTCCCAGGTCACCCGCAATTCCAAGGACGTTCCCCTGACCGAAACGGGCGCCAATGAAGTCCTGTTCGCTGACCACGTCACCGGGGTTTGGTCCGGAGGCAGTGCGGGGACCACCGACAATCAGACCCGGGTCGCGGCGGCGGGGCTGGGCGCCTCGTGGCTGGGCCAGCAGCACACCCTCAAAGCCGGCCTGGAGTACCGACATCAGGCCTGGGACATCGAAGACGAACTTTTTATTCTCAACAGGTTCGAAGACGAAAGCAGCAATGACCTCTACGAGACGCTGGAAAACACCACTTTCGGCACGCTGAAGAGCCGCCTGTGGTCCGCATATCTACAGGACAGCTGGCGCCTGGGAGATTCCTGGCGCATCAACTTGGGGCTGCGCTGGGACGGCCAGAATCTCATTGATTCGAACGGCAACGTGGCCCAGAGCTTCAATGATCAGTTTCAACCCAGGATCGGATTCACGTTCCAGCCCGGCGCTTCAGGAAAGAGCCAATTTTTCGGATCGGCGGGGAGGTTTTACCAGGACATGGCCCTGCAAGCTCCCTCAGCCCTTTTCATTGCCGGAAGTGTCTACCGGATAACGGATTATGACCATGATCCTCGCCTGGATCCCACGGGCGGAGATGTTTCCGAATTTGTCTCCGAGATCGTGGAAGACCGGGATCTCGAGGGCCAGCACTTCGACGAACTGACGTTGGGCTTTACCAGGATGATGGGCCACCAGGCCAAGGTGACGTTGCGTGGGGTCTACCGCGAACTGAAAAATGGCCTGGAAGACGCCCTGGTGGATGAGGCGACGTTTCATTTCGAATGGGGCAACCCCGGCTTTGGCCTGTTGGCCGACTTTCCCCGCATGACCCGGATCTATCGGGCTTTCGAATTAACCGTGGAACATGCCCCTACAGAGAAATACAACTTCCTTTTCTCCTATGTCCTGTCGGCCAACAAGGGCAACTATCCGGGACTGTATCCCCAGGACATCTCCAGCGACGGGTGGCCCAACATGGGCCCGGCGTTCGATGTTCTTGAGCAGACCATCGACGCCGATGGCCCTCTTCCCAACAACCGCACCCACGTATTCAAGCTGCTGGGCTCCTATCATTTGACGAGAGAATTCAGCGCCGGGTTGACGGCTTCCTGGCAAAGCGGCACTCCTCTAAATGAATTCGGCGCGGCAATGGCCGAAAATCTGTACCGGGTATTCCTGCAGCCGAGAGGCACCGCCGGGAGCATGCCTTCGATCTGGGATCTCAATCTCCGCCTGGCCTACACCCTACCGTTCTGGCGGGAATCACAGGTGGAGCCGCGGCTGATTCTGGACTGGCTGCACATCGGCAGCCAGCGCGACCCGGTGAACTACGACCAATGGCACTACCGGGCCAGGGACGACGAGGGGAACCAAATCCAGGAGAGCCCCACTTACGGACTGCCCGTGGCCTACCAGCCGCCGATGGCCGTTCGTTTCGGATTCGAGGTGGGATTCTGACAGGAGGGTGAATCAACCGTACCAGGATTTAAATTTGGCTTTCAAATCAAGGAATCGCGCCGAAGGGTGGCCCTCCGGGAAGATCAAATCCTCAACGGTTTCCATTTGCCACTGCACCCTGAAGTCCTTTTCATCCCAGGCCGCCTCCATCAACTCAACGGCCCGCTCTTCATTTCCGAGCGCTCCATGAACACAAGCCAAAAATACCCTGGGGATATACCGGCGTTCAGCCGCCGCTTCCAGGTCCGTCTTAATGGCTTCAATTTCCCCCGTTCGACCCAGTCCAACCAGGGCCGTCAGCAATTGAGGCAAGGATTCGGGAGAGCCCTCTTCAATCGAGAATAACTTGTCTTGTGCCTCTGTCAGGATTTGGACCGCTTCCTCAAACTTCTCCTTCTTCACCAATTCCCACCCAAAGGCCCAACGAGCCACCGAATTCGCCGGATCGACCTCCAGGGTGCGCTCATACCACACCCTCGCCTCATCCACATTGTCCTGGTTAAATACCATATTGGCGAGCAGGAAAGGGTTGTAGGGGTCCAGGGCAAGAGCCCTTTCCAACAGGACCACGCCTTCATCGGACCTATCCAGGTCTTTCAATTGCTGAGCGTTGTACAACAATGCGGCAATGTTGCTGGGATTCAATTCCAGCGCACGCTGCGAATGCCAGTCCATCTTTTCGTAATCAATCTTTTCTCCGGTATACATCAGGACATCCGAGATCACCGCGTGGGCCGTCGCGTTGGTTTCGTCGATTTCCAGGGCCCGGTTGGCCGCGGCCATGGCCCTTTTGAATCCTTCTCCCCCCCCGGGTAACGGTTCGATCTGGATCAGCATTCCATAGGCCTCGGCCAAATGGGCGTAGGCCAGGGAAAACTCCGGGTCCAGCTTGATGGCTTCTTCATACATTTGGGCGGCTCGGCGCACGCTACTCAAGGTCACCAGACTGAACAGGTGCCGGCCCTGAAGATAGATTTCGTAGGCGCGTGGATCGACAGGCCGCACCTTGTTCAGACGATTTTGGGATTCTGCCGAAATTTCCAGGGACAGTTTCTGACCAATGGTCCCGGCCACCAGGGCGTTCAGCTTGAGGATATCCGCCTCGGTCCGCTCGAACTGGTCGGCCCAGATCTGCTGTTCGGGGTTGGCCTTGATGAGCTTGGCCGTCACGAAGACCTTGTCCCCGGCCCGGCGTACCGAAGCTTCCACGATGGCGTCGACATCCAGTTCGGCCGCTATTTCAGGCAGAGACAAGTCCGAATCCCGGTACCTCATGACCGTCGTGCGTCCGATCACCCGCAAGTCGGATCCGGCCCCGAGCATCTGGAGTTCGGTGATCAGTTGCTCGGTCAGCCCCTCGGAAATGAAATCATTTTCCTGATCCTCGGAAAGATTGGCGAAGGGCAATACCGCCAAGGAGTCGATCCTGTTTGCGTCCTGGTACCAGGTCCACCAGGTCAAGGCAACGGCCGCGGCAACCACGGCGGCCAGGACTCCGAAGAGAAGTCGTTTGCGGCGTTTCAGTTTCCGGCGCCGGTCGTACCGGGCCGTCCTCTGACCGAGTTCCTGCCGGTCGCGGACCGCCTCCAGATCGCTCAGGAGTTCGTCGGCCGTCCGGTAGCGCTGACCGATGTCCTTGGCCAGGGCACGGTCGATGATCCGTTCCAGATCAGGCGGCGCGTCCGGACGATATCCCGTCACCGGTTCGGGTTCCTTGTGCATGATGGCGTAGAAGATCCCGGCCAGCTGGTCGCTGGCGAAGGGCAGGCGGCCGGACAGCATCTGGTACAGGACCACGCCCAGGGCCCAGACGTCGGCCTGGGCGTCTACGGATTGGCCGTTGGCCTGTTCGGGCGACATGTAGGCCGCCGTGCCCAGGGCCGTGCCGGTCTTGGTCAACCGGCTCAGGTCGGTTGCCCGAGCCAGGCCGAAGTCCATGACCACGGCCTGACCCTCGTCGGTGAGCATGATGTTGGCGGGCTTGATGTCGCGGTGGACCACGCCTGCAGCGTGAGCCCGGCTCAAGGCGCTTCCCACCTGGGCGGCGATCCGCGGGACCTCATCCACCGGCAGGGGCCCGTCCGCGGCCAGGCGATCCTCCAGGGTCCGGCCCTTGAGGTACGACATCACGATGAAGGTCTGGCCGTCTTCTCGGCCGATCTCGTGGACCGGGCAGATGTTGGGATGTTCCAGAGAGGCGGCGGCGCGGGCCTCGCGTTGCAGGCGGGCCAGCTGGTCGTCTGTCGCGGCGGTCTGGGGAGGCAGAAACTTGAGGGCGCGGGTTACCTTGAGGTCCAGGTCCTCGGCCTTGTAGACGACCCCCATCGCGCCTGCGCCGAGTTCCTCGATGATGCGGTAGTGGCCAATCTGGCGGCCGATCATCCTGCGATTTCCCCCTATCGACTCCGAAACCTACACATCGTTGTCCCCATTGAGGGTATCACACGGCAGGTCGGTCGGAAAGAATATCCAACGCCATCGCCGCCAGCCCGTAACCGAACACCCCCGGCAGGGTCATCTGGCTGGCCAGGGTGTTACGTTCGCGGGTGCCGTTGGGTTTTTCCGGTGGATCCGGCTCCCCCTCCTCCTTGGCGGCGTCCGGACGGTGAGCCTTGGCATTCTCGATGGACCAGATGGCCGGGATCCCCTCCGCTATCTGACGCCTCTTCAACCGGGACCTCACCTTGCGGGCCAAGGGGCAGATGGTCGATTCGGAAATATCCCCGGATCTCACCTGCCCCACATCCGATTTCCCCGCCGCACCCAGGCTCGTGATCACCGGAATGCCGTGCCCGTGGCACCAGACCAGCAGCCCGACCTTGGTGTTGAGGCTATCGATGGCGTCGATTACCAGGCCGGGAGGGGAATCCGGCGGAACGATGCGGGCCAGAGTGTCCTCCCCGCAAAAAGCCTCGGTCACGATGACTGTCGTGTCGGGACAGACCCGGTTCAGGTAGTCGCGCAGAGCGTCGGTCTTCAGGCGGCCCAGGTCGGCCGGTTCAGCGAAAGGGCTGCGATTGAGGGAGGAAACCGAAACGGTGTCGAAATCCACCAGGTGCAGGGCGCCGATGCCGCTGCGCGCCAGGTTGACCGCCGCGTGCGCGCCGACGCCCCCCAGGCCGATGATCGTTACGGTGGCTTCGCGAATGCATCGGAACCGCTCTTCCCCGTAAAACAGAACGGTCCGGTAGTGCCTCGGCGGGAAGGCCGACGGGTCAGGCGGGGAGGTTGAAGAGTCGGCAGGCATTGGCGGTAGTGACCTCGGCGATGGTATCCAGGGTTTCGCCCCGCAGGGCGGCCACGGTTTCGGCGATGTCGCACACGTGGCCCGGTTCGGTGTCCGCGGGCAGGACGCCGTCCAGCCCGATCGACGGAGCATCGGTTTCCAGGACGATTTTGTCCAGCGGAAGGCGGACCGCCGCGCGCCGAACCCGGCGGGCGCGGACCTTTAACCCATTGACTCCCTATTGTATCGTTCCTTTACTGCAATGAATACTTTAGGCTCTCAAAAAGCGGGGTCAGCATGTCGACATATTACGATTCCCAGCACCTCAAGAAATTTGCCGAGATAGCCGAGGGCAACCAGCCCATGGCCGACAAGTTTTTTGACTATTACGATTCCGTGTTCCAGGAGGGGGCCCTTTCCAAAAGGGAAAAGGCCCTGATAGCCCTGGCGGTGGCACACACGGTTCAGTGCCCCTACTGTATCGATGCGTACACCTCCGGTGCGCAACAGCACGGCGCCGACCTTGACCAGATGACCGAAGCCGTGCACGTGGCCTGCGCCATTCGGGGTGGAGCGTCCCTGGTGCATGGTTTGCAGATGTTGGAGCACGTCCAGAAATCCGGGATGTAACACCGGAATTCGCCGTTACCCCGAAAGGCCGGTGCCCATTTTGCGCGCGGAAAATTCACCCCTTGGCGAAAGCTTCGCTGAAGTACCGGGCCCCCGCAAGGTCCTCAGTCTGGTGCGGCGCCGATCGTCCCTGGCGAGTCCCGTCAACCAGCTGCAAATCTTGCGGGATTTGCCCCTGACCGAACCTGACGGCAGTCCTGCGGAATTCGACTCCACGCTGGCCGCCCACCATTGTCCCGAGCTGCGACCGGACACCTTGGAAGTATTCCAGATGAACCTGGGCAAGCTGTGCAACATGTCCTGCCGCCACTGCCACGTGGATGCCGGCCCCGACCGGCGAGGTGAGGTGATGGACCGCCTGACCGTCGATGCCTGCCTGGCCGCTCTGGACCGGACGCGGGCCCACACCGTCGACCTGACCGGCGGCGCACCAGAGATGAATCCCCACTTCACCTACCTGGTGGATGAGCTGGTGGCCCGGGGTAAACATGTTCTGGATCGTTGCAACCTGACCATCCTGCTGGCTCCCGGATACACCCACCTGCCCGAGTGGCTGGCCGCTCGGGGGGTGGAAATCCTTTGTTCCCTCCCCCACTACAGGATGCGCAACACCGACGCCCAGCGCGGCAACGGCACCTTCGAAAAATCCCTGGCCGCCCTGCGCCGTCTCAACGAGGTGGGCTATGGGCAGGGTGACTCCCGCCTGAAGCTGACCTTGGTTTCCAATCCCGCCGGCGCCTTTTTGGCGGGAGACCAGAATTCCATGGAAAAGGAGTGGCGGCGTGAGCTGGAGCGGTTGCACTCCATCAGTTTCGACCAGCTGATCACCCTGAACAACATGCCCATCGCCCGTTACCTGGAATGGCTGCAGGACACCGGAAACCTTCAGGAGTACTCCGAGACCCTGCTGGCGGCCTTCAACCCCGCCACGATCGGTGGCCTCATGTGCCGCAATACGATTTCGGTGGGTTGGGAAGGCGGTGTTTACGATTGCGACTTCAACCAGATGCTGGCCATTGGCAGCGAGGGCGAGGCTCGGATCGTGGACTTCGACCCTGACCAATTCGCGCAGCGGCGCATTCGTACCGCGCGCCACTGCTATGGCTGCACCGCCGGTGCAGGCAGTTCCTGCAGCGGCGCCCTGGCTGAGTAAGCTGAGGGATCGTGTTCAAGGGGCACTCCGTCGCGGTGATCATGCCGGCCTTGGACGAGGCCGAGGTCATCGGCGGGGTCCTCGCTCAAATCGATCGTGAAGTGGTGGACTGGGTCGTGGTCGGGGACAACGGTTCCCGGGACGGCACGGCCGACGTGGCGACCGCCGCCGGGGCCATGGTGGTGCGCGAAGAACGCCGCGGCTACGGCAGCGCTTGTCTCAAGGCTATTGCCGCTGTTCCCCAAGCGGACATCCTGGTCTTTCTGGATGCGGACGGCGGAGACGACCCCGACGAACTTCCCCTTCTTTTGCAGGCCCTGCTCAGCGGAGAAACCGAGATCGTGATCGGCTCCCGGCTCAATGAAAAAGCCGAAACCGGGTCTCTGACCGCCGTCCAGAAATTCGGCAATACGCTCACCTGTGCTCTTGTGCGCCTGATGTGGGGCGCGCGCTATACGGACCTGGGCCCCTTCCGGGCACTGCGGCGCGCGACCTACGAACGCCTCGAGATGTGCGACCCCGACTACGGCTGGACCATCGAAATGCAGGTCAAGGCCGCTCAAGCGGGTGTCAAGGTGACCGAAGTCCCCGTCGCCTATCGCAAGCGGCAGGCGGGAAAAAGCAAGGTGAGCGGCACGATTCTGGGTTCCTGGCGCGCCGGGAAACGCATCCTCGGTTATGTCTTCGAGGCGAAGGCCAAGGAACTGTGGGCCAGGACGCGACGTATGACAGCTCCGGGAGCAACAACCACGTCGGGCACCCTGATCCTTTTCACCCGCTTCCCCGAACCCGGCCGCACCAAGACCAGGCTGATCGCCCATCTGGGCCCGGACGGGGCGGCCGATCTGCACCGGGCCCTGGCTGAACACGCCCTGGTGACGGCCCGCCAGACGGCCGGCAACCTGACCCTGCGCCTGGAGATCCATCACACCGGGACCGAAACCGCCATGCGAACCTGGTTGGGCCAGGAGTTGTGCTACCGGGCTCAGGCGGAAGGCGATCTCGGCGCGCGCATGGCGGCCGCACTGGACAAAACCGCGCCCCCGGTGGTACTGATGGGTACCGATTGTCCGGACCTGACCCCGGATATACTGGCGGCCGCGTGGGCGATGCTGCAGATAAAGGACGTCGTGCTGGGTCCGGCCGTGGACGGGGGCTACTATCTCATCGGGATGCGCCAACCGCATCCAGACCTTTTCCTCGGCATTCCCTGGGGCGGTGACCAAGTCCTGGCCCGAACTCGGGATAGGCTCGAAAATGCCGGCCTGACCTGGGGCGAAACCGTGACTCTGGCCGACATCGATCGTCCCGAGGATCTGGCCCGGATACCCAATAACCTTTTGCCCCAGGGGTAGTGGAAAGACCCACCCCGGTAAACTTTGGAATTTGAGACGATCATGATCTGGGAACGATTGCTGCAACTGACCCTGGCCCTTTACCTCCTCGCCTCGGTGGGTCTGCTCATCTACGGCCTGAACGCCTACGTCATGGTCGGGCTGATGCTGCCCGGACGCCGCCGGCAGGTGGAACGGGACCGGCGTGTCATTCGGGACTTCGAATCATCCGACTTCGATCTCCCTCTGGTCACCACCCAATTGCCGATCTACAACGAAAAAAACGTGGTCGACCGGCTGCTGTATGCCGTCTGTGCCTTCGACTATCCCCACGACCGGCATGAAATCCAGGTTCTGGACGATTCCACCGACGAAACATCCACCCTGGTAGCAGGATTGGTGGGGCACCTGCAGGCCGCCGGACACGACATCCACCATATCCGGCGGGAGCACCGCCAGGGATACAAGGCCGGCGCCCTGGCCGAGGGGCTCAAGGTGGCCAAGGGGGAATTCGTGGCCATCTTCGACGCCGATTTCGTGCCCTCCCCCGATTTCCTGCGCCAAACGATTCCCTTTCTGGTGGCCGATGCGCGCTGTTGTTTCGTACAGACCCGCTGGGGGCACCGCAACCGGAGCTATTCCCTGCTGACCCAGCTGCAGAGCATCGGCATCGACGGGCACTTCGTCATCGAGCAGGCCGCGCGCGCCTGGAATGGCCTATTTTTCAATTTCAATGGCACCGCGGGTGTCTGGCGCACGGCCGCTATCACCGATGCCGGCGGCTGGAAGGCCGACACACTGACCGAGGACCTGGACCTGAGCTATCGCGCCATGCTCAGGGGTTGGCGTCCGCACTACCTTCTGGACTATGTCACCCCCGCGGAACTGCCGACGGACATCAACGCGTTGAAGGCCCAGCAGCGGCGTTGGGCCACCGGTTCGATCCAGTGCGCGATCAAGATGCTGCCTCGGGTGCTACGTCGCTCGGACTTCGGGGTGATCAAAAAGATCCAGGCTTCCCTTCATCTGACCCACTACCTCATCCATCCGCTGATTCTTGTCCTGACCCTGTTGGTCCTGCCCCTCGTGCTGGCCCGCGGGGTGACCTTCGCCGATTCGTTGACGATGCCCCTGGTGGGAGTGATGTTGGTCGCCCTGCTGGGACCCAGCACCCTTTACGTCGTCTCCCAGTCGCTGACCACAGGCCGGTGGTTGCGGGCGATCCTCCTGATGCCCTTGTTGATCGGTATTGGAATCGGACTGGCCGCCAACAATAGTCTGGCCGTTGCCCGCGCCCTGTTCGGCCTCAAGGGGGGAGAATTTGTGCGGACGCCAAAGCTGGGCGCCCAGGCGGAAAATCGCCTCCAGGCCAACCATCGGGAAAACACCGGGCAGCTCGAGCCCGGCAACAGCGGTTACCGGACACCGCCCAGCCGATTGTACCTTTTTGAAATCTTCCTGGGTCTCTGGGCCCTGGTCGCCTGTGCCTCCTTCGTCGTCACTGTCGGCCCCGGCAGCGGTCTGCTCCTGCTGGTCCAGTCCGTCGGATTCACCTCGGTGGGTGTCATCTCCCTACTGCACGGCCACAACCTCAGATTGTTCCCGCCCTCGCGCAACTCGTCATGATCCGGCGTCGGATGCTGCTGGTCCTGGTCGCCCTCGTGATGCTGACCGGGGCGGCAGCCATCGGCCAGGAACTGGGCGACTACCACCGGTGGGTCGTGCTGATCATCACCTTCCAGGTCGTGGGCGGAGTGCTCGTGACGGTCGCCGCCTGGGACTGGCGGAACGAATCGGTGGGGCGCTCCTGGCTTGTGGCCGTCGTGCTGCTGGGAATCGCCATGCGGCTGGTCATCCTTCCGGCCACCTGGGAGTTGAGCGACGACGCCGCCCGGTACCACTGGGACGGCAAGGCCGTCGCCCACGGTGTGAATCCTTACCAATACCCGCCCGATGATCCCGCTGTGGCCCGGCTGTGGGTCGATAAAGTCGACGACCGCATCAACCACCCCTGGAACCGGACTTGCTATCCGCCATTGGCCCAAGGCCTGTTCGCGGTGGGTTACGTGCTCAGCCCCGGAAGCCTGAGCGGGTTGCAATGGCTCAACCTGGTCGCCGAAATCCTGGCCTGGGCCATCCTGGCCCGGGAACTGGAGCGGCTCAAAAAATCTTTCGCCTGGCTGCTGCTGATGATCTGGTCCCCCCTGCTGGTGTGCCAGGGATACTTGCCCGGGCACCTGGACCTTTTGACCCTGCCCTTGGTCGCTTTGACCGTCAGCGCGGTTCTGGCGGGACGGGCGGGCAGGTCCGGGCTCTGGCTGGCGGCGGCCTGTTTGATCAAACCATTGCCGCTGCTGATCCTACCGGCCATCGTCCGGGAGTTGGGCCGCCGCCGTTCCCTGCGTTTTCTGGTGGTGTTCGTCTTCGTTATTTTGGCGGCCTACGCTCCGTTTTGGCAGGCGGGCTTCAAAATGTTCAGCTCCACCTGGCTGATGGCCACCGCTTGGTCCTTCAACGGCAGTGTCGCGGCGATTCTGGAAAAGGTGCTGCCCATGGGGCCGGCTCATCTCATTGCGGGGGTATTAGCCGGGCTGGGCGTCCTGGTGGCCACCTGGCACGGCCGCGATTTTCTGGCGCGCGCCCTCGGCGCCTACGTCGTATTCGTTATTTTCACGCCGACCCTTTTTCCCTGGTACCTGGTCAGCGCCTTTCCTTTGCTGGTCCTGCGCCCGCAGATGGCGCTGCTGGGCCTGGCGGTGCTGGTGCCGCTGGCCGATCAGGTGGTCATCGCCCACCATCTGCACGGGGTTTGGCGCGAAGCCGCATGGGTACGCTGGGCACAGTACCTGCCATTCTACGGGTTGCTGCTCTGGGATAAATTCGGCCGTCGCACCCTTACCAGTCAGCGTTTGAATCCACGTGCTTGAATCCTAAAAAACGACATGGGGTTTGCCATACCCCCAACCTTTCTTACACTCTGCCCATGGTTATTCAACGAGAAAAGGTATTCAACTTGCCCTCCGATATCCCCGATTCACAGGCGTCCGCAGCTTGGCGGCAGGGCCACTGGCCCCTCCGTCTTGCCGCGGGCCTGGGGGTCCTGGCCGTCCTGGCGCTCCGCCTGCCGATGTGGATGCTTCCGGGCCCGGGCCGGGATGAAGCGGCCTACCACTATTGGGCCCATCATCCGGAGCCGGCATATACCCCCCTGCTGCAGGCTGCCGTGCGCCTGGCCGAGGCAATCGGGGGGCATTCACTGTGGACCTTGCGCGCACCTGTCCTGGTTTTGGGAGTGTTGGTGATCGTACTCAACGACCGCCGCTTCGCCCTGGTCGGGACACCGCCAACATTACGCTGGCTGGCGGCCCTGGCCTTGGCCTTCAGCCCCTGGCAGAGTTTCGCTTCGACCATCTTGCATCCCGACAACTTCCTGCTGGCGGCACTCCTGGGTCTGATTCTGGCCGTGCAGGAAAACCGCCTGTGGTGGGCCACCGGGGCTGCCGTGGCGGCCGTTCTGGCCAAACCGACCGGGGTGTTGTTCCTGCCGGTCCTGTGGTGGCTTTCCGGTCGGATGGAGGGCGTCCCAGCCAACGAGTTGCGGACCGCGCGAGCGATGATGTTAACAGCCGCCCTGGGACTATTCCTGGTCATGGACTCCAGCATGGTCGCCGGAATGGCCGACTTTGGTCGAATGTCGCCCACCCTCCCCTGGTACGATCGCGGCCTGGCCGCGGGTGGCGCCTTTCTTTTTTTGGGCGGCCCCCTGCTGGTGGGTTTTTCCTGGTTGGGGGCCCACCAACGCTGGCGAATCCTGCGACTCGATGGAGACAGCAGGCAGCAACGGGAAGCTAGGGCCAGCCTGGCCGCTGCCGCCGTGCTTTTGACGTTTTTCCTGGCTGCTGTTCTGGTGCGGGGCCAATTCAAGGGCAACTGGGTCCTTCCGGCGGTGGTGCTGCTGTGGCCGACCCAGTTGCCTCGGCGGCCGGTTTCGCCGGTATTCCTCAGACTGGCGATAGCCGGGTTGGCCATGGCATTTCTGGGCAGTCTTGGCCAGACCGTCATCCATGTCCGGCCAGACCTGATCAGCCGCCTGGAAAAACAAATGACCACCCGGGGCCTGACGCCCCGCTGGGCCACCTACGCCACGCAGGCCGGTGTTCGGGAGGCCACGGTCTCGACCAGCCGCACCTGGAGCGATCACCTTCGTGAATATGAAGGTTTTGGGGACTTCGCCGCCGAGATCAAGGCCGGCTGGTGTGAGGCCCAGGGTGCCACCGCGCCTTTGCCGTGGATCGTTTCAGACGACTACGGTATTGCCTGCCAGCTGCACTGGTACCTTGGCGATCCCACCACCCAAGTGGCCATCTGCAATGATATGATCTTCAGCGGAACCTGGACCGACCTGAGCCGAGCCGAACCCGATGGCCCCCTGCTGGCATTGTCTTCCACGGGGGCCGGCCGCCTGCCCGGCGGCCAATTGAAATCTCAGTCCTCCCTGCCTCAAGTGCTGCATCCGGTAACGGGCCGGCAGTTGCGACCGACTGTGGTCTATTGGCAGTCCCACGCAAACCAGGAGAATCAGAATGACGACCTCCCTTGACAGATTGCTTGCCCCGGTCCTGATCCTGGTGGCGGTTGTTTCAGCCACCTGTTTCGCGACCGCTGCGACACCTGACCAGGCCGGACCATTGCACGCCGATTTCAGCCGGCTACTTGGCACCTATGTGAAAGGCAACCTGGTCGATTACCCCGCCTGGACCGCCCATGCCGATGACGCCGCGGCCCTGGGCTGCTACGTCGATCAATTGGCGATCCTGGATCCGGCAGAATGGCCGGCCGACGATGCCCTGGCCTATTGGATCAACCTGTACAATGCCGTCACCCTGCGACTCATCCTGGACAACTATCCCCTGGACAGCATCAAGGATCTGGGCGGATTCATGAAGAAATCGCCCTGGAAGCGCGAGCTGGTCACTGTCGGCGAACAGGATCTCACCCTCAACAACATTGAAAACGACATCATCCGACCCGGATTCGGCGATCCCCGGATCCACTTCGCCCTCAACTGCGCCTCGGTGGGCTGCCCGCCCCTGAACCATGAAGCCTTCGTGCCGGACCGAATCTCTGAACAGCTCGACGCCGCCTGCAAACTGGCGATGAACCACGACCAGTGGGTGCGCGTGACCGGCAACAAGCTGGAGTTGACCAAGATCTTCGATTGGTATGGTGAGGATTTCACCGCCGACGGTGGTTCGGTGCTGGATTTCATCAAGCGCTACCGCACCGGCTCATGGCCGGCGGATGAGCCGAAGATCAGTTTCATGTCCTACGACTGGTCCCTGAATGAAGCGCCCTAATTCAGAAGCGGCAAATCTGTAATAAAGTCGCCTTTGGGGACACTAACCTCAGGAGGCCCGACCACAGATTATCGTGATCAATGAAACGAGCCGGTGATGAATTCCCTACCCCTGATGAGACAGTACCGGGAAGAATTCGATGCGGACCTGGAGTTGGCCGAGCGTGTGCACCGCAGCATGATTCCGAGGAACGAGCGCCGCGGAGACCTGGAAGTAGCCTGCCGCTTCATTCCCATGTTCGGTGTGGGTGGCGACTACGCCTCCGTGTTTTCCCAGAGCGATTCTAAAGTCGTCGTCTGCGTGAGCGATGTCTCTGGTCACGGCTTTGCGGCCGCGCTGCTTGCAGCCCGGATTAACAGCTTTGTTCTCAATCAGGCGCCAGCCATCAGCCACCCATGTCAAATGGGCGAGAGCCTCAACAGTTTCTTTTTCGAGTTCTTCGGCAAGACCAATCTGTTCGTCTCCTTCTTCTGCCTTTTTCTGGATCTGAAGACCCATTCCCTCACCTTTGCCGGCTTTGGCCACCCACCGGTCTTTCTCTATTCGAAACTCAATGATACTGTCGAATCCCTGGAATCGAAAAATACCTTCATCGGGATTTCCGAAGAACTTGTTCAGCGGTGTTCAATGCTCACGGTTCCCTTCGAACCCGGTGACCGTCTGGTCCTGTACACGGACGGAATCACCGAAGCCGAGGACCGGCGGGGAGAGCTGCTGGATGTCGCGCGACTGCAGGCCATGGTACACGAAAATGCCTATCTGCCCCTGAAAAACCAGGTTGACCGGATCATGGAAGGTGTGGACCTCTTTCGGGATGGGGCCGCCCCGAATGACGACCAGCTTCTGCTGGCCGTTTCGTTCAACAAGGACCTTCAAGACACCAAAGATCCGGTCTGGTGACACTCCGGGTCGGAATCTGGCGAGGGATGTTGCCTGTGGCTTTCGCCCTCGAGGTCGTTCTATATTGGCAAAGCAGTTCATCCTTGGTAACGGGGGCCGATTGCCGGCCCAGTTTTCGCGGGAACCCATCGGGACATTAGGAGCTTCACATTGAACGTCGTCATTATCGGCAATGGAATCACTGGTGTCACGGCGGCCTTGACGATCAGGGATCTTCAACCCGATTGGAACATCACCATCGTCTCGGCGGAATCCGACCACTTTTTCTCGCGGACCGCCCTCATGTACATCTACATGGGCCACATGCGTTTAGTGGACACCCAGCCCTACCCTCCGGATTTCTGGGAACGCCACCGCATTGACCTGAAACGGGCCCGAGTCACCCGAATCGACCCCGCCGGGCGATTGGTCCTGCTGGAAGCGGGCGAGCCGCTGGCCTACGACAAGTTGTTGATCGCCACGGGATCGCAGTCCAACAAGTTCGGCTGGCCCGGCCAGGACCTCGACGGGGTTCAGGGCATGTACAATCTGCAGGACCTCGCCCAACTTGAAGAACAATCGCCACGGATCGAGCACGGCGTCATTGTCGGGGGCGGCCTGATCGGCATCGAGTTGGCGGAAATGATGCACACCCGCGGCATGAAGGTCACCATCCTCGCGCGGGAGGATTCGTATTGGAACAACATCCTGCCCAACGCCGAATCGGCGCTGGTCAACGAGGTGATCCGTGAGAACGGCATCGATCTGCGGCTGCAAACCGAGTTGAAGGAGATCGTCGACGACGGCCACGGACGCGCCTGCGCGGTGGTGACCGGTGACGGGGAGCGGATCCCCTGCCAGCTGGTCGGATTGACGGCCGGCGTCAGCCCCAACCTTTCCGCCCTGGCCGAGTCGGATATTCCCGTCGGCCGGGGGGTCCTGGTGGACTTCGGCTTCCGCACCCAGGTGACGGATGTTTTCGCTGCTGGTGATTGCGCGGAGATCGTGACCCCTGAGGGTGACCGCAATCGCCTCGAGCAGTTGTGGTACACCGGGAAGATGCACGGTGAAGTTGCCGGCAGAAACATGGCCGGCGCGGACGATCTTTACGACCGGGGCATCTGGTTCAATTCGGCCAAATTCTTCGACCTCGAATGGCACACCTACGGACAGGTACCCGGGGCCCTTGTCGAGCCGGACCCCGGCCCCGGGCGCGTTTTGTACTGGCAGCATGCCGATCGGCGCCACTCGTTTCGCCTGGTGCTCGACCAGGGGAAGGTCATCGGGGTCAACGCCATGGGAATTCGCTTCCGTCACCGGGTCTGTGAACGCTGGATCGCCGAGGAGCGCTCGCCCGCCTTCGTGTTCGATCATCTGCGGGAGGCCGTGTTCGACCCCGAGTTCTACCACCGCTATGAAAAGGAAATCACCACCAGCTTGAGGGAGCAACTGGGATGAGTTACACCTCTGACGCGGCAAGCCCCGGTGGTGTCTTTGCGTCGGCATCCCGCAACGACCCCCATGGCCCCGGTCCGGTACGCCGGCTTTTCATCCTGGTTTTCTCAGCGGGAATGCTCCTGTTCTTCCTGGCCGCGGCAGGAAGGACGGTGGGCACGGGATGGCTGGCCTTCGGATTGACCTTCGGCTTGATGACGGCCGGGGCCCTGGGCTGGGTCACCGACACCTACCGCGGCACCCTGGCCGGGATCAAGAACCACGGAACCTACCACCTCGGTGTTCAGAGCCGCAAATGGCCGGCCTGGCTGCTGGGGCTTGTTATTACGGCCTTTTATCTGGCCTATTTCTGGTGGCCCCAGTACCTGCAGGGGGTCACTCGGCTGGCTGATCCATTGAGTCAATGGCTGCGCAACGTACCGGCGGACCACTGGTTCCTGTATGGTTATCTCTACACGGTCGCCGTTGTGCTGATGGGGGTGCGCCTGATCCTGCGCTACCGTCACAGCCGCTATCAAATGATCCGCACCCTGTCCCTGATGTTCTTCCAGCTTCTGGTGGCCTTTCTGCTGCCTTCATGGTTGCGCCTGTTGAACCAGCCCGATTTCTATTTCAGCTACTTCTGGCCCCTCCAGCCCAAGTATCTCTATCCGAGTGAGATCCGGAATCTCATTCAGCACCCCGGCGGCCTGGGCACCTTCATGGTCGTCTGGGGGGTTGCCGCCACTTTTGTGGCCACACCGGTGCTCACCTTCTTCTTCGGCAAGCGCTGGTATTGTTCCTGGGTGTGCGGGTGCGGCGGCCTGGCCGAAACCGCGGGAGACCCCTTTCGTCATCTTTCCAATTCCAGCACTGCGGCCTGGAAATTCGAACGCTGGTCCATTCATTCGGTCCTGGTCGTGGTCACCCTGGGTACGGCGCTGCTGTGGATCAATGACGCCACGGGCGGCGGGCTGCTCGGGCCGGCTTCGTTCCACTTCAAGAAGGCCTATGGATTCCTGGTGGCTTCGATTCTGGCCGGGCTGGTGGGCGTGGCCGCGTACCCGGTATGGGGCAGTCGCATCTGGTGCCGGTTTTTCTGTCCGATGGCGGCCATTCTGGGGATTTTCCAGCGCTACCTGTCCCGATTCCGGATCACCACCAACGGGGATCAGTGCATCTCGTGCGGAAACTGCACGACCTACTGCGAGATGGGCATCGATGTTCGCTCCTATGCGCAGCGTGGCGCCAACATCGTCCGGGCCTCCTGTGTGGGGTGCGGGGTCTGTTCGGCAGTATGTCCGCGGGGCGTGTTGAACCTGGAGAACGGAGCCACGTTCAAGGATCGTTTCCCCGGAGCCGACCAACCTCTGGAAGAATTTAAACGCTCACTCAGTGGCGGGGCCGGGTAGCCATTCCCGGTGCTTCCACCAGGACTTGGGCGCTTTGGTCCCTCAACAATGGTTGAAAATCGTTTGAGGAGCCTGCCATCACCAAAAACAGGAGTTGTCGATGTCCGAATTGAAGAATATCAAAGCGAGCGACCTATTTGTCAGGGCGTTGGAAAATGAGGGTGTGCAGTATGTTTTCGGGGTCCCCGGTGAGGAAAACCTCGACCTTCTGGAATCCCTGAGGACTTCCTCGATCCAGTTGGTGTTGACCCGGCACGAGCAGGGCGCCGGCTTCATGGCGGCGACCTACGGTCGTTTGACCGGTAACCCGGGTGTCTGCCTGGCCACGCTGGGACCCGGGGCGACGAATTTCGTAACCCCGGCGGCCTACGCCCAACTGGGGGCCATGCCCATGGTTATGATCACCGGTCAGAAACCCATCAAGAAGAGCAAACAGGGTCGCTTCCAAATCGTCGATGTGGTGGGATTGATGAAGCCCATCACCAAGTTCGCCCGGCAAATTGTCAACGTCAACGCCATACCCAGCCTCGTCCGCGAGGCCTTCCGACTGGCCATGGAAGAACGGCCTGGAGCCGTGCTGCTGGAATTACCCGAAGATGTTGCGGCCGAAATATCCCCTGAATCCCATCTGTTTCCGGTCAATCCACCCAGCCGACCCCTGGTATCCGATGAGGCTTTGGATCGTGTGGCCGATATCATTCGGCAAGCGGAACGGCCACTGTTGTTGGTGGGAGCCGGCGCCAACCGAAAACGGATCATCGAACCCCTGAAAAACCTGGTTGAGAAAACTGGAATTCCCTTCTTCAATACCCAGATGGGCAAAGGCGTTATCGGCGGCTTCCACCCTAACTATATCGGCACAGCGGCTCTGTCCGACGGAGACTACCTGCACTGCGCCATCGAACGCGCCGACCTGGTCATCAATGTCGGGCATGATGTGGTGGAAAAGCCTCCCTTCATCATGGAAGACGGCGGCAAGCAGGTCATCCACATCAACTTCATTTCCGCCGAGGTGGATGAAGTCTATTTCCCGCAGTTTGAATTGGTGGGGGATGTGGCCGATACCATTGGTCGCCTGGCCGAAAAGATAAAGCCCGTCCCCACCCACGATTTCAGCTATTTCATGCGGGTCCGGGATATGGTGTTGGAGCACATGGTTGAAAGTGATGACGATCCGTCATACCCGGTCCTGCCCCAACGGGTGGTCGCCGATGTGCGCAGAGTCATGCCCCGCGATGGCATCATCGCCCTGGACAACGGGATGTACAAGATCTGGTTCGCGCGAAACTACCGCACCCATGAACCCAATACCATCCTGCTGGACAATGCCCTGGCGAGCATGGGCGCGGGGTTGCCGTCGGCGATGATGGCCGCCATGCTGTATCCTGGGAAACAGGTCATGGCGGTCTGCGGTGACGGAGGATTCATGATGAACAGTCAGGAACTGGAAACCGCCGTCCGCCTGAAGCTGGATCTGGTGGTGCTGGTCCTGCGTGACGACGGTTACGGGATGATCCGTTGGAAACAGGCCGTCAGCCGCTTTCCGGATTGGGGGCTGGAATTCAGTAATCCTGATTTTGTAGCCTACGCCGACAGCTATGGGGCCACCGGACACCGGATCGAAGCCACAGCCGATCTGGTTCCCCGACTGAATGAGTGTTTTGCCGCCGGAGGAGTTCACCTCGTCGAAGTACCCGTGGACTATTCCGAGAATCAGCGAGTCCTGATTGATGAACTGGCGGCGAGAGTCTGCCTGATCTGAGGAGAATCCAACCATGTCTGACCGGAAGACCATGACGGTAGTTCAAGCCTATGACGGCGACTTCATGGCGGAACTGGAACTGCAGGACTGGGGCACGGTGAACACGATGTTGGAGCGCGCCTCAAGGCTTCATGTCGATCGCGGCACCTGGCTGCCGGCCCATGAACGGCGGGAGATCCTAAAAAAGCTGGCGGAACTTGTGGCTGTCGAAACCGAGGAATTCGCCGTATTGATCGCACGGGAGGGCGGCAAACCCCTCACCGATGCCCGGGTCGAGGTTCGGCGGGCCATCAACAGCGTGGAGTTGGCCGCCGAAGAAATAGGCAGGTTGGAGGGGAAGCAAATCCCCATGGACTTGACCGCGGCGGGTGCCGGACGAACCGCGTTCACCTACCGGGAACCGGTTGGCGTGGTGGTTGCGATCAGCGCCTTCAACCATCCGCTCAATCTCATTGTTCATCAGGTGGCGCCCGCCATTGCCACGGGATGTCCGGTGATCGTCAAGCCCGCGGAACCCACTCCCCTCAGCTGTATGCGTTTTGTGGAACTTGTCCATGAAGCGGGATTACCCCCGGATTGGTGCCAGGCCTGCAACTGCGAGATCCCGGTGGCCGAACGGATGGTGACCGATCCCCGTGTGGCTTTTTTGACCTTTATCGGCTCCGCTCGTGTGGGCTGGAGCCTGCGCAGCAAGTTGGCTCCGGGTACGCGCTGTGCTCTTGAGCACGGCGGCGCCGCCCCGGTGATCGTGGCCGACGACGCCGATCTGGAAACTCTGGGGCCTTTGCTTGTCAAGGGAGGGTACTACCACGCCGGACAGGTGTGCGTATCGGTGCAGCGTGTATTTGTAAACAATAGAATCAAGCAGGATCTGGAGGATGTCCTCACGGATAAGGTGTCCGGCTTGATAGTTGGTGATCCCGTCGACGCGGCGACGGAGGTGGGCCCCCTGATCAGGCCGGCCGAAGTCGATCGGGTTGAGGAATGGGTACAGGAAGCGGTGGAACAAGGGGCCCGATGTTTGGTCGGCGGGACTCGGCTGAGCGACCGCGTATACGCCCCGACGGTGTTGGCGGAGCCCAAACACACAACCCGGATCTCAACCGAAGAGGTGTTCGGTCCGGTGGTCAATATTTATGGGTATGATGATGAAGCCGAGGCCGTGGCGTTGGCTAATGCTCTGCCGGTGTCCTTTCAAGCCGCGGTGTTTACCAGGGACATCGGTCGGGCCTTGCGGCTTTCCCGGGAATTGGAAGCCGCCGCGGTCATGATCAATGATCACACAGCATTTCGCGTGGACTGGATGCCTTTTGCCGGACGCCGGACCTCGGGGCTGGGCATCGGCGGCATTCCCTACACCATGGCCGACATGTCTTCTGAAAAACTCGTAGTCATCAAGGAGTGAATAGAATCCGGGGGTGAAGACAACACCCCCTTTTCGAGACCGCCTATTTGCCCTCCAGATACCGTCACGGTGGCCTCACGAATGAGCCGGAACCGCTATTTCCCCTAAAACAGAACAGTCCGGTAGTGGCGCGGCGGAAAGGCCGACGGGTCAGGCAGGGAGGTTGAAGAGTCGGCAGGCATTGGCGGTGGTGACCTCGGCGATGGTGTCCAGGGGTTCGCCCCGCAGGGCGGCCACGGCTTCGGCGATGTCGCGCACATGGCCGGGCTCGGTGTCGGCGGGCAGGACACCGTCCAGCCCGATCGACGGAGCATCGGTTTCCAGGACGATTTTGTCCAGCGGAAGGCGCGCCGCGGCCTGGCGGACCCGCTTGGCCCGGTCGCGCGTCACCGCTCCACCCAAGGCGATGTGCAGGCCTGCGGCGATGAATCGCTCGGCCAGTTCCGGGCCGCGGGAATAGGCGTGCAGGACGCCGCGGAGTTGGCCTTGGTGTTTGTTCACCGCGGTCAGAAGTTCTTCGAAAGCGCCCCGGCAGTGGAGGATGACCGGAAGGTCGAGGTCGGCGGCCAGGGCCAGCTGGATTTCCAGGACCGGGAGTTGTTCCGGGAGGCCCCAATCCTCGACCTTGGTGTCGAGGCCTATTTCGCCGACGGCTATGGCGTTTTCCGAAGTCAGTTGGGTAGCCAACTTTTTTTGGAATTCCTTCAAAAGTGCCCCCGAGGGCACTTGGTGGGCGACCCAGGGGTGGACACCGAAGGCCGGATATACGTTTGGGCGGGCTCCCAGGGCGGCCACCTCGGGCCAGGTGGATTCTTCGTAGGCCGGGACGATGACGCGGGCCACGCCGCGGTTGGCGGCCCGGGTCAGCACCTCTTCGGCGTTGTCCGCTAGCGGCGGCATGTTCAGGTGGCAGTGGGTGTCGATCAGTACCAGCGAATTCAATCAATACCCTTTCGAATCAAATTCCGACTTCAATCCTACCATCCCAATCAGGCAAACGATACCCCAACCCAATTCCGTGCGGTTTCCCACCCTTCCATCTACCATGTTCCCCATGTCCTGAAACCAAACCCAACCGCGCCCCCTGGAATCCCGGCAACCGAAAGGCCCATCCATGCCCCAGAAGCCCGAAACCGCCCCCTTGTTCACTCCCCACACCCTGGGCGACCTGTCTCTGTCCAATCGCCTGGTCCTGGCCCCCATGACCCGCTGCAAGGCCGGTCCCGAGCGGCTGGCCAACCCGCTGATTGCCGAGTATTACGCTCAGCGCGCCGGCGCGGGATTGCTCATCACCGAAGCGACGACGGTATCCGAACAGGGGAACGGCTACCTCAACACGCCGGGTATCTACACCGACGAACAGGGCGCGGCCTGGCGGCAGGTTACCGAGGCAGTGCACGCCAAGGGCGGCAGGATTTACCTGCAGCTGTGGCACACCGGACGCGCGTCGCACAGCGATTTCCACAACGGTGAGCAGCCGGTCTCCGCTTCTGCGGTCCGCATCGAGGGCGACGGGGTTCACACCGTGAACGGCAAGCAGGAATACGAAACGCCGCGGGCCCTGGCCACGGACGAATTGCCGGAGATCGTGGCCGATTACGTGAGCGCCGCCGAGCGGGCCAAAAAAGCGGGCTTCGATGGCGTGGAGATCCACGCCGCCAATGGCTACCTGCTGGATCAGTTCCTCCAATCGAAAACGAACCAGCGCACCGACAGCTACGGCGGCAGCGTGGAGAACCGCTTCCGTCTTCTGCGCGAGGTGGTCGAGGGCGTCACCGCGGTCTGGGGACCGGACAGGGTGGGCGTGCGCCTGGCTCCCAATGGAGCCTTCAACGGCATGGGTTCGCCCGATTACCGGGAAACGTTCACCTACGCCGCCCGGGAACTCGACGCCTACAACCTGGCCTACCTGCACCTCGTGGACGGCCTCGCCTTCGGGTTCCACGATCTTGGCGATCCCATGACCCTCGAAGAATTCCGCGCCGTTTTCAAGGGCACCCTGATGGGCAACTGCGGTTACGACAAGGATTCCGCGGCGGAAACCATTTCCCGGGGTGCGGCGGACCTGATGGCCATCGGTCGGCCCTACATCAGCAACCCCGATCTGGCCGAACGCTGGCAAAACGGTTGGCCGGAGGCCCCGCTCTCGGAGCCGGCGTCCTGGTACACACTTGAGCAGACCCCCGCCGGCTTCACCGATTATCCCGCCTACCAACCGGGCGAATAGGCAGGCAAGGAGCCCGTGTTGGACAACCTGGACAAGTCGTCGCGCAGTGTCCTGTTTCGGGGCAATACCGGGCATTTTTCCGGCGACACCTTATTGGCCAAGGTCGCCCGCGCCGTGTGTGAAGCCGAGTGCCTGCCCCGCAAGGAGCTGTTCGAGGCCTGGGAAACGGCCAAACGCGTCCGGCGTGGAATGCGCGGCGGTCCAGTTACCGAACTGGCCGCCGGCCATGGGCTGCTCTCCATGCTGCTCATCCTGCTGGACAATTCCACCGCAACGGCGACCTGCGTCGATATCCAGCAGCCCCCCAGCCATGAAACGCTCATGACGGTCATGGAAAAGCACTGGCCCCGGCTTCAGGGGCGAGTCCGGTATGTCGAGGACCGCATCGAGAACACGGCTATTCCCCCAGGGGCCCTGGTGGCATCGGTCCATGCCTGCGGTGTTTTGACTGATCGGGTGCTGGATCTGGCCATCGAGACCCGGAACCGGGTCGCCGTTCTGCCCTGCTGCCATGACCTGGAATTGTGCGACACCGGAAATCTCGCCGGCTGGATGGATGGGCCATTGGCCGTGGACGCCACCCGGGTCGCGAGATTGCGCCAGGCCGGGTACCGGGTCCAGACGGCGCGGATTCCCCAGGAGATCACGCCCAAGAACCGGTTGTTGTTGGGGTGGCCGGGTAACTAGCATCTGGTTGCCGGCTCGTATCCTCAGATGAAATCATCCCCAGGGCGAACGGCTCTGGGATCCAGATCCCCCATGCTCACGGGCAAGGTGTAGAATTCCACCCGCAATTTGACCGGGCCGGTCAGGACCACGTGGTGGAAGCGTTCGGCGAAAATCACCACCGGGTGGTCCGGGTCGCAATCGAGGGGGTTGTCCAGCTCGTCTTCCCAGACGAACCGGCAGGCACCCTCTTCCACCACCAGCAGGCCGCATTTCCCTTTGGGTGCCATGTGGTTGGCGAGAATACCGGGTATGATGGTCTCTTTGGTCATGGTCGGCGTAGAACCGGCGAGTGCGGCCCCAGCGGGCATTTCTGCGTTCTGGAAGTTCATTATACCACCCAGGGAAAGCGATAACTGAATTGCGAACAATGGATTGCCTACATTAAACCCAAGTAGGCGCGGAGACAAGATCCCTCAACATTGAATCACATTGAGCCGATAACCCCATTTGACTACCTTGGGGTGGCACTATCGCCCCATTTTCCGTGTTCCGACCCGAACCCCAGGACCACCATGGCCAGCTACAACCTGTCCCACCTCAAACAGCTCGAGGCCGAGTCCATCCACATCATGAGGGAGGTGGCCGCCGAATTCGACAACCCGGTCATGATGTACTCCATCGGCAAGGACTCCTCCGTCATGCTGGACCTGGCGGCCAAGGCTTTCGCGCCCGGCAAGATCCCCTTCCCGCTCCTGCACGTAGACACCCAGTGGAAATTCCAGGACATGTACCGCTTCCGCGAGGAAATCGCCAAGCGGTACGACGTCGACATTAAGGTGTGGATCAACCCCGAGGGCAAGGACGTGGTCGGCCCGGTCACCCACGGTTCGGAGAAACACACCCAGATCATGAAGACTGACGGCCTCAAGCAGGCGCTGGACCACTACGGGTACGATGCGGCTTTCGGGGGCGCCCGGCGCGACGAGGAAAAATCGCGGGCCAAGGAACGGGTCTACAGCTTCCGCAACGAGTTCCACCAGTGGGACCCCAAGAACCAGCGGCCCGAGCTGTGGAATCTCTACAACGCCAAGGTCAACAAAGGCGAATCGATCCGCGTGTTCCCCCTGTCCAACTGGACCGAGCTGGATATCTGGCTCTACCTAATGCGAGAAGGCGTGCCCATCGTGCCGCTGTACTTCGCGGCCGAGCGCCCCGTGGTCGAGCGCGACGGCATTCTCATCATGCTGGACGACGACCGCTTTCCCCTGAACGAGGGCGAAGTGCCCCAGCGCCGAAAAATCCGCTTCCGCACCCTCGGCTGCTACCCGCTGACGGGAGCCGTGGAGTCCGAGGCCGAGACCATTGAGGAAATCGTGCAGGAGATGCTGCTGACGACGACCAGCGAACGTCAGGGACGGGTCATCGATTTCGACGGTGCCGCCTCCATGGAAGAGAAGAAGAAGGATGGCTACTTCTAGCTATCGAAATACACGACCAGAAGGAAAAGCATTGAGCGACCAGGAATACAGGATCCAGGACGAAGACCTCCTCCGCGGCGACATCACCGCCTACCTGCGCAAGCACGAGACCAAGGACCTCCTGCGTCTCTTGACCTGCGGATCGGTGGACGACGGCAAGTCCACCATGATAGGCCGCCTGCTCTACGATTCGAAGATGATCTACGAGGACCAGCTGGCCGCGGTCACCCGGGACTCGAAGATCCACGGCACCACCGACGGGGACTTCGACCCCGCGCTGCTGACCGATGGACTCAAGGCCGAGCGCGAACAGGGCATCACCATCGACGTGGCCTACCGCTACTTCTCCACCGACCGCCGCAAGTTCATCATCGCCGACTGCCCCGGCCACGAGCAGTACACCCGGAACATGGCTACCGGCGCGTCGACGGCGGACCTGGCGATCATCCTCATCGACGCACGCTACGGGGTGGTCACCCAGACCAAGCGCCACAGCTTCATCTGCTCCCTGATGGGCATCAAGCACGTGGCGGTGGCCATCAACAAACTCGATCTGGTGGACTGGTCCCAAGAGATCTACGACCGGATCCGCGACGACTACAACGCCTTCGTTTCGCGTCTGGGGTTCGCCGACATCCACTTCTTTCCCATCTGCGCTCTCCACGGTGACAACGTGGTCACGCCCAGCGAGAACCTGCCCTGGTACGACGGCGCCACCCTCATGCACCACATGGAGAGCGTGAACATCGCCAGTGATCGCAACCTCATCGACATGCGCTTCCCGGTACAGTACGTATTGCGGCCCAACCTGGATTTCCGTGGCTTCAGCGGCACCGTGGCCTCGGGCGTGGTGCGGCCCGGGGACCGGGTCATGAGCCTGCCTTCACGGCAGACGTCCCGGGTCAAGTCGGTCCTGCAGAACGGTGATGTTGTCGACGAAGCGTTCGCCCCCATGGCCGTCACCCTGACCCTCGAGGACGAAATCGACGTGTCGCGCGGCGACATGCTGGCGCCCGTGAACAACGTGCCCCACATCGGCAACGAGATCGAAGCCATGGTGGTGTGGATGCATGCGGAGCCCGCCCGTCAGGGGCGCTCCTATCTCATCAAGCAGGCCACCAGCCTGGTGCCCGGCGTGCTGACCGAGCTGCGCTACAAGATGGACGTCAACAACCTTCGCAAGGAGGCCGGCGAGGCGAACACGCTGCAGCTCAACGAATTCGGCCGTACCCACATCACCCTGCACCGGCCCATCGCCTTTGACCCCTACGACCGCAACCGCGCCACCGGTTCGTTCATCATCATCGACCGGGTGACCAACGTCACCGTGGGCGCCGGCATGATCATCGACCGCGTTGTCCGCGATGAGCCCGTCGGCCCCAAAAGCAAGAACATCGCCGAGGCCCGGGGAACGGTTAGGCGGGAAGACCGCGAGGGTATGCTCGGCCAGAAGGGCCACACCGTGTGGCTGACCGGGTTGAGCGGCAGCGGCAAGTCGACCATCGCCTACGAGGTGGAGAGGCAGCTCGTCGAGGCCGGCCGCCTGTGCGTGGTGCTCGACGGCGACAACGTGCGCCATGGCCTGAACCGTGACCTGGGCTTCAGCGCCGATGACCGCACCGAGAATATCAGGCGCATCGCCGAGGTGGCCCGGCTCATGAACAGCTTGGGCGTGATCGCCATCACCTCATTCATCAGCCCCTACCGTAAGGACCGCCGCGACGCACGCGAGATCATCGGGGGCGCCAACTTCACCGAGGTGCACATCGACGCCTCGCTGGAAGTGTGTGAGAGCCGCGATCCCAAGGGTTTGTACAAGAAGGTGCGGGCCGGCGAGATCCCGCAGTTCACCGGCATCACCGACCCCTACGAGGTTCCCGAAAAGCCCGAGCTTCAACTTGCGACCGAAAACCTCAGCGCTGAGGATTGCGCCAAGGCGGTCGTGGCCGTGCTCGGGGATCAGGGAGTGTTGGGCACCGCCGGGGACTGAATGGCTCAACCTGGAATTTCCGGTTAACTTGTGGCGAAATCTTGTTGTTGGGTGTGACATCAGCCTGGAGTTTATATATGCACGTCAGGACCAGAGTTCTTCTTCCGGTCGTCTGCGCCGTCATCCTGTTGGCAGGCTGCAAGGACGATGACCCCGTCACTGCTCCCGGCCCCGGGCCGGGCCAGGTTCCCGACTTTTCACTGACGGATGTCAACCCCACCAGCACGACCTTCGACGAGGTCGTCTCCCCGCGCGACCACCTCCAGAAGGTATCGGCCTGGTATTTCGGGCACGCCACCTGAGGCTACTGCGTCGGCCAGTTCGGCCGGCTCGACAACATGCAGAAGGAACTCGACGCCCTGGATCTACCAGTAGCAGTTCAGATCCACGGGGTCAACCAGGCCGGTCACGAGAGCGGCAACCTGGGGGCCTGTCAGGGCAAGGATCTTCCTTGGCTGCAGGAAGTGCCGGAGCAGCCCGTATGGTCCCTGTGGTCCGTAAATTTCCGGGACGTGATCATCCTCAACGAGGACAACGAAGCAGTAGGCACCTACAACCTCACCGACAACAACCTGGGCGATACGGCAAAATATAACGCGCTGAAAAACATGCTCATCAATTTTGCCGGGGGCAACTAGCCGACCATGGAGGATTCGCCCCTGCCCATCGATCCATCCCTCCTTGAGGTCCACACTTGCCGGGACGAGGGTTTCCACCCCCAGGTGGACTTCGGCGGATGGCGCGTCGCCCTGCTCAATTTCATTGACCACCTGCTGCCGAAAAACCTGAAGGAAATGCAGCGGCACGACGAGACCGACGAGGTCTTCGTGCTCCTGAAGGGGCAGTGCATTCTGTTCGTGGGGGACGGAAAAGACACGGCGGGCATCATTCACGCGGTGGACATGGTCCCACAAAAAATCTACAACGTGAAGCGAGGCACCTGGCACAACCACACCCTGAGTGAAGACGCTTCCGTGCTGGTGGTGGAGAACCGCGACACCACCATCGACAATTCGCCGTTCTGCCAGCTGTCTCCCGAGCAGACGGCGGACATCGTCGCGGACACCCTCCGACTTTGGGCGGTCCCCGACGCCTAGTCGTCGCCCCGCAGGTAATCTCCCAACAGCCCCCGACTGTGCTCGGCCTCGTGGCAGTGGATGCAGAGATTTTCCCAGTTGGAACCGTCGGCCGGATTGTTGTTGTCGTCACCGTCGATGTGGTGGACGGTCAACTCGCGACGGTTGGCGGCCGTGAACTCCCGGGCGCACTTGGCGCAGATCATGCCGTGCATTTCCAGCGACCGCTCACGGTAGTTGAAGCCGGGTTTCCCCGGACCCTTCATGTCACGGACGCCCCGGGCGATTTCCTCGCGGGTGGGCAGACGCTCCGGCTTCGGCCGGCCGGCCTTGCGGTTGTAGGGGTTCCGGGGGGACATGATTTCTCCTCTGGTCGGTCTCGATCACAAGAATTCCGTCTCAGCTCGTGGCTTTGAGCGAGGTCACTGGTCACTTCCTCGCCGACCCATGCCGGCTTGTCGATTTCCTGATCTTCGGATTCGAGTTCGCACTCGGCCCACCGGATTCAGCCGTTTCTCCTTCGAGGAGCAGGACGGCAAGGTCGGCTTGCAGGTCCGGAAAATCATCATCCTGCACTAGGGTCCGGCCCGCCCACTAGGCCTCCCCCGAATGTGCCTGAACCACCTGGTTTTCATCCCCGATCGGGATCGTCCGCAGGAACGATCCGAATTCGGTGACCTCCTCCATGCGGCACGACCATACCAGCTTCCCGTCGTGGACCGTAATATCCGGGCAGCCGTCGCACATGCTCTGGTCACCGTTGGCCATGAAATCCACGGGCTGGATGAACATGATGGTCTGCAGATGGGACCGCTCGAACATCCGCAGGGGGTTGCGCAAAACCGACCCCCACCAATTGCGCAGGGCCTTGCGGGTGTGCGGATCGAACAGGGAGAACAGCAGCATGGCCCGGCGCCCGTGCCGACTCTCGTTAGGAGAGACATAGGACAGGTAGCGCCCGGTCTTGAGGTGGTACAGGGACATCGCCAGTTCCGCGAATTTCGGCCCGGTGTAGCCGTGAATCCGCTTGCGGTTGCCGATGCGCTGGGTCATCAGCCATTTCATGGCCGCCGGATCATGGGTGCCGTTCAGGTAGGCCGAGGGCATGAAGTCGGGATCGACCTCCTCCCGGGCCTTGGCCACCAGTTCCCGTGAGCCGATGGTAATGATCCGGTTCTTGTCCGAATGGTAAAGAACCTCGTCCCGTTGAACCTCCTGGTCCCCCGCCATCCACTTGAAGGGCATGTCCGGCACAATATGTCGGAAGCAGATGAAGACCATCGTCTGCACGATGTCCATGTGGTCCTGGGCCCACTTGATCATCCCCGGCACGTACTGGAGATTCTCCTGGTAGATCGTGGCGTTGAAGGAGCAGGCGATTCCCCCGATTTCGGCCACCATGGTGGCAAAGTGCAGCCGCAGTTCGTTGAGCTCCAGCTCGTTCATGCCGTTCCACTTGCCCGATCGCCCCTGGCCGCTGTCGACGTGGAAGGTGAACCCGAACAGACCCGCCTCTTTCAGCTGCCTCAGCAATGGTTCATCGAGGGCCTTGCCATTGGTATTGAGGATGGGCTTCCAGCCCCGACCCTTGATCTCGGCCACCAGTTCGACGATCTGTGGATACAAGAGGGGATCCCCGCCGGCAATCGAAATGCAGTCCGACTTGCGCTGGGCCTGGAACACATCCAGGTCGGACATCACCTCGTCGAACGGCTTGTGCGCGTCCTTCCGGTTTTCCCGGTAGCAGCCGTCGCACTGGAGATTGCACTCGGCCGTCGGCTCCAGCCAGGAAATGGCGTTGTCGGCCAGCGTCCAGGGAAAACGGTAGAGATCATTGTGATTGATGGTGGTGGTGTTCACGGCCTTACCTCTCGCATTCGAACTGGTCGTACCCAATATTCTCCGTCAACTCGAGAAAGGGCCCTGAGAGGATCGCCGCACCGCCCTTTTTTCGACCCGGCCATGGGGTGGATCCTAACATGTTTTTCGTCTATAGTGCCCTTGATTACCATCAATATCAATCCCTGTGCCCGAACCGGAATTTTCAGGCAACGACACATAACATGTTGTATTTTTGACAGTTATAATGCCGGCAGGCTTTCCCGGCAACATATGGTTTTTCCGATTGGTTATTCGATGACATACATGATCGTGTTCAAAAATGAACAAGATCATATCCTCGGTTTCGGCCGGCCACCACCGGGCTCCGGACAATCAAAAAGGGGCCCCAGGGGGCCCCTGTCTCCAGATGGAGTTCCAAGTTCCTACAGCATCTCCGTCAGCGTCCCGATCATTTCCTCCACGACCGGCCGTAGAATATCTCCGTAACTCTGTGTGTTGATCCGGCGCCAGTTGTCCTTCAGTCCCGGCATGGCCCTGGCGGCCATTTCGGAAAGGTCGGACTGGCCCTGGTCCGACAGGTCACCCTGGGTCTTGCGGAGGTTCTCGAATTCCTCGTTGATTCCCTCGAGAACGGGCAGGGCATCCTCGGCTGTCGGCCTGGAGGTGACTCCCGAGAGAGTGGCGGCGGTCCGGTCGAGCAGGCTCTGCATCAGGTCGCCGGCGCTCAATCCTCCCCTTTCCAGTTCGTGGGGCTTGTTTCCGCCGCAACCGGCAAACAGAGCGATGATGGACAACGCGACCATGACGGTGAGACTCAAACGGATCTTCATGGGTTTCCCTCCGGAGTGGGTTGGGCAATTTTGCCAAAGGCTACCGCAGAAGCGCGATTTTTTCGACCATGGCGTTCATCGACGGGCCCAGGATCTTTTTCAGGCCACCCATCTCGTTGATTCTGGCGGCCATGTTCTCGATTTCCGGCAGAGCTTTCTGGGCCTTCTTGGACATTTCGGCGCGGCCTTTTTCCGACATCTTGGGAACATGGTAGATCAGGTCGTCGAAATCATCGTTGATGGCCTGCAGCTGGGGAACGGCCGCCTCGGCGGTCTCCATGCTGTTGACGCCGCCCAGGGCACGCATGGTCCGGGACAGCAGGCCGTCCAGCATGTCCCCGGTGTTGATGCCACCGAGTTCCATGTCCTGGCTGTTGCCGCCACCGCAGGCGGCCAGGCCGAGCAGCAGGGCCAGGCCCAGGGTGATGGGGGCGATCCTGAGGTATTTCATCAGTGCTCCTTGGTCTGAACGGTCGATTCGATTTCAGGCTGGTGATCTTAGGAATACCCACGGGAAATGTCCACCCCTCACCGCAAGGTCGCCGTATTGTGTCATTCTTCGGCCCATGGTACTTTTGCCGGGCTTGAAATTGACAGGCGCCAATCGATGAAAGGTACTCCATGCACCGATATCTTCTAGCTGTCACCTTTTTTGTTCTGACCTGGGCCGGGACCGGCCCCGCCGGGGCCTGCACCAATTTCATCGCCACCAAAGGCGCCACCGTCGATGGCTCGGTCATGGTCACCTACACCTGCGACGGGGAATTCCATCCGCACCTGGCCCTCTACGCGGCCGCTGACCACGAACCAGGCGCCATGGAAACACTCACGCACTGGTCGGGAGAGACCCTCGGAGAAATTCCTTTGCCGGCACATACCTACCAGGTTGTCAAACTGATGAACGAGCACCAGGTGACCATCGCCGAAACCACCACCGGCGGCCGCGAGGAACTGGTCAACCCCGAGGGCATGCTCGACTACTGGACCCTGATGCGGCTGGTCCTCCAGCGATCCGCCACGGGTCGCGAAGCCGTCGAAGTGATGGGAAATCTGGTCGCCGAACACGGCTACCGCAGCAGCGGGGAATCCTTCTACATCGGCGACCCCGACGAAGCCTGGGTTGTGGAAATGGTCGGGCCCGGGCCCGGCGCAGACGGCGCCCACTGGGTGGCCTTGCGCGTGCCGGAGGGATACGTGGTCGCCCATGCGAATCTCGGGCGCATCGACACCTTCGATCGCGACGACAAGGAGAACTGCCTGGCTTCCCCGGGCATGGAAAAATTTGCCACGGACAGCGGCTGGTACGATCCGGACGGCGGCGAACAGTTCAGCTGGCGCAAAGCCTTTCACCCCACCACTCCCCAGCAGCTGCGCTACACCGAAACCCGGGTGTGGAGCCTCTATCGCCGCTGTGCTCCCTCCCAGGACTGGCCCATGGACTACCACCGCGGCGTCGAGGGCGCCGAGCCCCTCCCGCTTTGGATCAAACCCGAAAAGAAGCTCGCCGTGGCCGACGTCTTCGACCTGATGCGCGACCACTACGAAGGCACCGAACTGGACATGACCCAGGGCGTCGACGCCGGGCCCTTCGGCACCCCCAACCGCTGGCGCCCCATGGCTTGGGAAGTCGATGGCCAGGCCTACACCTGGGAACGCCCCATCTCCACCCAGCAGACCGGCTTTTCCATGGTCACCCAGTCGCGGAACTGGCTGCCTGATGCGGTCGGCGGCCTGACCTGGTACGGGGTGGACGACACCTACTTCACCTGTTATGTGCCCCTGTACTGCGGGATCCAGTCGGTACCAGAATCCTTCAACACCGGGAGTCTGGGCAAGTTCGGCTGGGATTCGGCCTGGTGGGTCTTCAACTTTGTGTCCAATTTCGCCAATCTGAAATACGAATACATGATCCAGGATATCGCCATCGTCCAGGCCGAGCTGGAGGGCGACTTCCTGGACCTGCAGCCGGCCGTGGAAAAAACGGCTGTCGAACTGGCGGGATCCGATCCCGCCCTGATGTCACGCTACTTGACCGACTACTCGGTCACCCACGCCGAGGCCGTGGTCGACAAGTGGCGCGACCTGGGTGAATATCTGCTGACCAAGTACAATGACGGCTACGTGAAGGACCCAAACGGCCGCGTGCAGGAAAAGGGGTATCCCGAAGCCTGGTTGCGCGCCATTATTGAACAGCATCCCGACCGCTTCCTGTTGCCGAAGCAGGATTCCGGCACCGTCCAAGAACCCGAAGACTACTAAGGAGAGTGGCATGGTAAAGCGCGTCCTGATCACGGTGATCCTGGTCCTGCTGGCCGCGGGGATGGCCTGGGGTACCGAGAACCGATTCGAGATGCCAGCGGACATGCAGAAACTCATGCCCGCCGACCCGGTGTTCATCATGGCCGTCACCTCGGTGAACGATCTGGACCGTCAATGGCGGGCCATCGAAGAGATGATGGATGACGGCCACAGCGCCGAGCGCGTCGACATTGTCGGCATGCTCAGCAAGGAGCTGCCCCAGTTCGCCGAATACGCCGACCTCGATCGGCCCCTGGCGGTGGCCATGGGTCTGCCGGCGCTCATGGGGGGGCAGAAACCTCCAATCACCTTCATCGTACCGCTCAGCGAATCGTTCAACGATCAAGTGAAGGAGGAAATGGAGGCCGAGGAAATGCTCCACTTTTTCGAGGGCGACTACGTGGCCTTTTCCATGGACCCGGCGTTTACTCCTTCGGGCCGGGCTCCTGAACTCGCGGCGGCCTTGAAGGCCGGATTCGTCACCGCCACGCTCGACCTGGACGCGGTTCTTCAATCCTACCGCCCTCTGGCGGATATGGGCCTCGACTCCATGGGCAATTCCCCCGCCGTCGCTGACACGGCCGGCGGCGCAGAAGATGCGGCTCCCCCAGCAGTCAATGCGGAAGAAATCCGGGCCATGCAGGACATGGCCAGGGCCATCATGGATTCGGCCCGCCGACTCGACATGGCCCTGCAGATCGAAGACGATGCCCTGACCCTTGTCACAGGATTTTCCGTCCACCAGGGAAGCCCCCTGGACCCGGGACCCCAGCCCGAATTCGAACAGGCCCTCCAGTTGACCCGGTTGCTACCCGCGGGAGGCCACATCCTGCAGGCCATGGCCCTGGACCAGACCCGGCAGTTTGAAATTTTCCGGCCCTTCTACATCGCCACCACGGAGAAGGAAATCGCCAAGATGGAGGCCGAGCAGGGTGAAGCCTACCGCGCCTGGGTCCAGTCCTACCTGGATTCCGTGGACCTGTTCGCCAACCCTTTGGCCGCGTCGATCCGTATGGACGGCGAAATGGTGGTCGCCAACATGGTCATGGAATGCCCTGACGCCGCAGCCGCCCTCGACCGGTTCGCGGAACTGTTCGACGGCCTGACCGCGGCCGACATCGGCCTCGGACTGAAAAAAATGCCCACCGGCAAGGTGGCGGGCGTCGAGGTGCGGAGCTGGACCGTCACCTACGATGCGGAAAAGCTGGCGGGGTATTCCCAGGAGCCCCGGAGTCCGCACCTGAGCGGCGCCGGCAGCATGCAGGCCGAGCAGATGATTGCCGTATTGCGCAAGGTCACCCCCAACGTCAACATGGCCGCCCGGGGCGACTATCTGGTTTTCAGCGCCGACCCCAACACGTCCAACCTGTCCCACATGATCCAGCTGGCCGGACAACGGCGCGGCGCCGCAATCCCCGAAGTCGCGGCCGCCGCCGCGGCCGCCGGCCCCTTCTGCCAGCAGGTGGTCACCGGCGATCTGATGTCCATCCTGACCTGGGTGACCGAGTGGATGGAAGAGCTCGAGGACGAAGAATACGCCGCCGTCAAGGGCAACCCCATCCCCTTCACCATTGCCTATACCATTGAGGACGCCGACTACGGGGCGGACTGGACCATGGACATGCCCGCCGTGCAACGCCTGGTGAAAGCCGTCCAGGATATTGAGGCCCAACATGACGACCAAGATGATGACCAAGGTGACGAAGAGGAAGTAGAGACCGAGATTTCCGACTGACCGGGTGGCGTAGGATAGGAGTGATTTTTCGGTCCTGATCTGCATATTGCCAGTCCATGGACGTCATGGAGGTCCCGGAGCCAAGGATGGCGGAGGGGCCGGAATGCCGAGGGGGGCAGCGACACGATGTCGCTGCCCCCCGTTCCATGGTACCGGCAATATGCAGATCAGGACCGAAAAACCACCCCTACTCCCCGTGACACTCCGAGCAGTTCGTTTCCTTCCACTCCTCCCCGATATCCTCGGGATGCACATACTCCACGCTGTCGAGCGAAACCAGGGTCTCTCCCGACTTGCGTTCCTGCGCAACGATCGTGTGACACACGTTGCAATCGCGCGACAGCGTCTCGCCTTCATCGGTCTGGTGCTGTCCACCGTGGCAGCGGAAGCATCCCGGCGAATTCAGATGCCCGATATGGTCGGGAAAGTTCTTCCAGCTCACCTTCATCTCAGGGAAGATGTTGACCGAAAACAGCCGCTGGGCGGTGCTGATGGCCGCGGTGATGTCATCGGCCCGGGAGGCTGCAAGGTCGGGATGATCCTCGGCAAAGTGTTTATTAACACCCTCTTCAATGGCCGCCAGGGCATCCTCGGTCGTCTCGTAATCTTCGCTCATCAGTTCGACCAGAAGCCATTTGATGTCCGGCAGGTCGTCCTTGATCTGATTCAAGGTCATGGCGCGGTTGATGAGAGTGCCCGGCGGATTATAGTGGTGGGTCGGGCGGTTGTGGCAGTCGATGCAGTCCATCTTGCGGATTTCGTGATCAGGCAGATCCTCTTCGCTGAAATCGGCATCGACATTGCGGAAGACCCTGACCGTTCCGTCGGGCCTGGTGGAACGAACCCAGGGAATTTCGAGGCGTTTCTCATCCGTGGCCACGTATTCGATGGTGTTGTTGATGTTCATGTGCCAGTGGATACCCTTGGCCGGGCCATCCTCACCCCCGCCGCCGATCTTCATCAGCATCTGCAGCTTCCAGTGGGCATTGTCCTCATCGTAGCCGAAATAATCGTTGATGACCAGTTTGTCATTGTAGAAATGCGCCGGCCAGTGGCACTGCTCGCAGGTGTCCCGCGAGGGGCGCAGATTTTTTATCGGCGTGTGGATGGGCCGGGGCACCTTGTCGAACAACACGGCGTAGACCTGGTACAGACCGGAAATCTTGGCTTTCACGAACCATTCGGCCCCCGACCCGATATGACACTTCACGCAGCCGACCCTCGCATGAGGCGACACCGAATAGGCCGTGTACTCGGGTTTCATCTCCACGTGGCAGACCGTGCCGCAGAAGGCATCGCTCTCGGTGTATTCGAAGGCCTGGTAGCTGCCGAAGGCGGTCAGGGCCAGGAACAGGACGAAGCCCCCGCCCACCAGGACCGTAGCCCGGAAGTGCGTCGCGTTGTTGAAGTCGATCTTGGGCAGCTGCTCCGTGCTCGACAGTCCCAGACGACGGCGGCGCTGCTGTCGCAGGACTCCGATAGCCGCAATCGCCAAACCGATGACCAGGAAGGCCGGCAGGATCAGGAAGGCAATGATGCCCACATAGGGACTGTGGGAGTCCGCGAAATACTCCAGGGCCATCATGAACAGGATCAGGAACAGGCTGATGCCCGCGATGGCCGTGCCAATCATCGAAATCAGGTTGTAGTAGGATGCGGGCAGACGCTTTTTCCGGGGGGCGGGATTTTTCTGGTCGGTCACGGAAATCCTCCAGGGACAGGGTGCCTGTCAAACTTAGAACAGGGTACCAGTAACTCCCAGTGAAAAAAAGGATTTCGGGCGATGTTGAATATCATAATCGGTTTGACACCGCGCCCTCCAGAGGGCCTGTCCCACTGCCACCCTGAAAGGGTGCTTCCGCATTCTGGATGACCACCCGGTACCCTTCGGGATCCTCGAACGTCCGGCCCCGGGCGTTCCAGTAGGGATTCCAGGACGCGACGGGACGGAATCCGGCGGCGGCCATTTTTTCGCAGACCCGCATCCAGGCGTTGCGCTGGGGATGGTAGAAAACCAGGAGGTTGTCCTTGGATGGCGCGAGGCCGGCGGGGTGCCCGGCCTGGTGGGTGAACTCGATCTGGTAGGGCAGGTCCCATTTTCCCAGGATCACGCCGTCGAAGCCGTCGTGGTCATCGAACTGGCCCAGGATCTCCAGGCCCAGTCCGTCGCGGTACATCCGGACGGTGCCTTCGAGATCGTCCGTGGGACGGGCCACGCGCAGGATGATCATGTCGCCTCCTGTTGCCACCATTTTGGGAACCCGAAATTTTGAGATACATTCAGAAAATTAACATCGAATTTTTTTTGCGAGACCCGAGGTCAGGAATAGTCACCGCGCCTGAAGATCCAGAACCCGGCCCCCGCGCTCACCATCCCCAGCAGGATGGGATAGGTCATGGCCCACGCCAGATAACCCTTTTGGCCGAAGTTGTCCAAGATCACGTAGGCCGAGGGCCCCAGGAGGACCAGCTGGGGGTCGAAAAGGAGCATGGAGGCCGTCCGGAATGCCTGCAGGGGATTGACCAGGGCGATCGCCACTGCGGATTCCGCCGGCAAGCCTTCCTGGATGAGGGCCCCCAGCAGGATGAGGTCCAGAAAGAGAAGAAGAAAGAGCCAGATGGTGAAAGCCGCCCCCTGGGCGACGTCCGTCGATCGGGACAGGGTGGAGATCAGCATTCCGAAGCCGAGAAAACACCAGGCCAGCGAGGCGAGCAGGCCCGTGTAGAACAGGACCTGGAACCAGGGAATCTCCACGCCCTGGATCAGGCCCCAGATGACCGCCGCCGCCATGGCGCCAAATACGGGCAGAAAGACCACCAGGTACCGGCCGATCAGTTTGCCCCAATACCAGGATCCGATTCCCACGGGAAGGGACAGGATATATTCGAATACTCCTGCTTCGCGATCACCAACCACCGAACGCACGGTGGTAATGAGCATGAATATGGGCAGGATTGCCATGGTGATCTGCAGGTACGTCACCAACATCCGGGACAGGCCCGTGAAGCCCATGATGCGAGATTCCGTCAGCCCTGAGGCGAACAGGCCGACCATCAGGCCGCCAAAAACAAGCGCATAGACAAGAAACCACCGCGCCCGTAGCGACTCGGCGATATCAGCCCGGGCCATCTGGAAAAGTTGCTTCAAGGCAGGTCCTTTTTTTTGATTGCCACAGCCCTATGGACCGCCCGCCTGGCCCTGACGGTTCTCACGTGTCCGAACTACCCGAACCGCCTGGTCATAAGTCAGGGTCCCCTCCTTGGCTTCAGAACCACCTACGGCTCCAAGTCCAAAATCCATGGGGGTGATGAAACCGGTTCGGAACCCAGAGGCGCGGGCATCCAGCCACTCCCCCGTTCCCGAATCGGTGACCCAGATCTCCGTGCGAGGATCGTCACGCCAGGGTTGTTCATCCAGCCAGAGGACGGCGCACCCGAAATCGTCAAAGAAGTGGAGTTTGGTCTTTCGTTCGGACGGCCCTCCGCGAACCTGCGCCGAGAAGTGCCGGTCGCTGACGGACATGATGCACCTTTCGCAGGACACCTTGTCCCAGCGCACTTCGCCCGGGCCGGTTTCCTGTCCGCCCGAGCAGGCAGCCAAAAGGGCCAGGAGAACAACTCCGACGAAAAGGCGGAGGTCAGGCACTATTTTCACGGCGGACCTCCTTCATTTCAATTCCCTGCAGCAGCCCCGCGTACCGCGACAACATCCCCAGAAAGCGGAGTCGGTCAGGTCCTGCCACCCGGCCGCGCCAGGTCCTGCCATCCTCCCCCGCGGAAAAATCCCACGCGGTGACGGCCTCGGCAAAAGCCGGATTCGGCTCCGCCAGGGTGATCGTGCATTCGAGCACGCTGGCCATGTCCACCTGATCGTCCACGTGGTCGTCCAGGACGATGCGGCCCCGGTCCAGTTCCACCACCCGATTCACCAGGGCCGCCACCTCATCCAGCCGATGGCTGGAGATGATCATCGAGACACTCTCGCGGCGTTCGGCCAGCAGGGCGAACAAGACCTGACGGGCTGCCGGATCGAGGTTGGCCGCCGGTTCGTCCATCACCAGCAGATCGGCCTCGCGTCCCAGGGCGATGCCGATAAGGAGCTTCTGCTTTTCTCCGCCGGAAAGCTTGACGAAGGGCCTGCGCTTCAACTCGTTGATGTTCAAACCGAGTCGTTCGGCAATCTCGGTCATGCGGGCGGGATCGCTGCCGCACAGCTGGGCCGCGAAATCGATCAAGGGGCCGACCGCCATCTTCAGGGGCGGCGGCAACTGGGGCACGAACCCGATGCGTCCCAGAACGGTGCAACGATGGGCACGCGGGTCCAGCCCATTCACCGTGACGACGCCCTCATGGGTGTACTCGCCCAGCAGGCAGCGGATCATCGTCGTCTTGCCGGCACCGTTGGACCCGACCAGCGCGATGCGGTCACCTGCTTTTATTTCCAGGTCCAGGCCCTTCAGAACATGGGTTCGGCGGAAGGACTTCTGCAGCTGTTCGAAACGAATCACTTGAGTTTACCCAGTCCCTTGAAGGTGAAGGACAGCGCATCGGTGGGGCAGACATCCATGCAGAGGCCGCAGCGGGTACAGTCCGCCCCGAGGTCGGTGTCCACTTCTTTGGCCCTTCCCTTGATCGTGCTGTCGAGCACGTGGGGCACCAGACACACCTGCCGACAGGCGCCGTCGTTGAAGCACTTGCCCACATTGTGGGTCACCTTCAGGGGCGATACCGCGCCGACCAGCCCGTAGGTCAGGCCGATGGGACAGGCGTACCGGCACCAGGCCCGCCGCGAATAGAGAATTTCGAACAGCAGCAGGGCCAGGACCCACGCCAAGGCCAGGCCGGGGCCGTAGATAAGGGCTCGGCTGAGGATCCCCGTCGGGGAGATGGTTTCATACACCGTGTAGCTCATGGCGAAAGCCAGCAGGGCGAAGGTCAGCCACAGCCAGGTACGCGCCCGCCGGTCGAAGGGGTGGTTCTTGACCAGCTTCCTTTTGACGAGTTTGAGATGGAGCATCTCCGCCCACTCGGCCAGCAGGTGGTAGGGACAGACCCAGGAGCAGAAAGTGCGCCCCCCCAGGAGCCACCACAGGATGAGGATGGTGACCACCCCGATCAGCAGGTTGATCAGAACCTGCTTGTAGGCCAGCATCACCTGAAGAGCGGCGTTGAGATCGGCCATGTGGAATCCCACGAACCGCGACCCGGTCAGGGCCCCTTCCACCAGTTGAATATCCAGCCAATAGGAAAGGACGAACAGCAGATTGACCCCGATCAGGACGGCCCAGCGTCGGCGGCGCCATTTTTTGGCACCAGCCGCCTTCTTCGCCCGTTCGGCCCGGATATGCACATGCAACTCACGAGTCAGTTTTTCGGCTTGCCCTTCATGCACCGCCCGGGCCTGAGCCGAAATCTCCTCGGGCGAGGGTTTCGTCGGAGTCTTTCCCAACAGGACCGCAATCGAATTCACCAATTCCTTCACGCGTGGCCTCCCCTTTGGGAAAGGTCCATGTCGAACACGGAAGGTTCGGCCGGGCAGATCATTTCGCAGACCCCGCAGCCGACGCAGCCGGCCAGGACCTCTGGCGAAAAAGTCCTGCGCCCTTCAATAACCCCGTTTTCGACGAGGCGGATGGCGGGCCGGGGCGGACACTGGTTCGGATCACCGGCGGGAGGGTTGCCCGCGTCGCACTGGGCGATCCGAATCTCGATGGGACACTGACGCACACAGAGATCGCAGACCTCCAGGTCATAGGGATGTTCCCTGACCGGGACCGGGTTCCAGCGGTCGATCTCCTCGTAGCGGAGAACCCCTTCGAAATCAGCCCCGCGAGCCAAACCCCGGAATCCTTCACCGCGCGTCGCCAGGCAAACTTTCGGGCGGGCGACACGGGCGACCGCCATTCTGGCCTCATGGGGGTAGTTGAGGTGGTGGGTGAGCGCTCCGGTCGGACAGGCCAGCACGCACTGCAGGCCATCGCAGGAAAAGTCACAGGCCTGCCGCCTGGGATCGATCCAGGGTGTCCCCACGCCGACGCCATCGGTGAGGTCGGACAACTTGATCGCTTCGACCGGACACACCTGGACACATTGCCCACACTTGATGCAGGAAGCCAGGAACTCGTCCTCGGGCAGGGCGCCCGGGGGTCGCAATTTTTTTACCCAGCCACGCACGGCCGGCAGAACGCCCAGCAGGGAAGCTCCCACCAAACCACCGGCCATGACCAGGGACCGCAGAAATTTGCGACGACTTGATTTGGTCGGAGCCGATGCCGGTGATGTTTTCTTCTGTTCCATTATGTCGGGCACGTCGATTCAGGGAGCGGCGATTGCTCCGCCCCTGGTCTCCATGCCCGCCTCCTCTTTGTTCAGCTTAGGTGCCGTGTCCCTGACCAGCAAACGGGGCTCGGTGAAGGGAGCCAGTCGCTCCAAAAAATCCAGGGTTTCCAACAGGGGAGACCCCTTGAAGAACTGGGCGTAGGGAGCATCCTTCCAGAGGCGATCCGCGTAGGCATGGATCTCGTGCGGGGTGTCTCCGATACCGTCCCGGTTCTGGTCGAATCCCTGGTAGTCGCTCCAGTAGTTGCCCCGCCACTCGTTCCGGTTGGCGGAATCTCCCCCACCCACCATGACCTGCGTCATGTTGTCGGCAAATTGATTGTCCTTGAAAATGTTTCCCGGCCAGTCGTTGAGAAACCGTACCCCGATGCCGTTGAAGGCGATGGTATTGTTGAAAAACCGGTTGGTCGTGTCCGGCTGGAACGGCGATACGTCGATGTACAGTCCGCTGGCGCAGTACAGGATTTCGTTGTTTTCGACGAGCAGGTCCGACGTTTCCTTGAACCCGATCCCGACCCCGGTCGGTCCCGCCGCATTCAGTATGTGGTTGTTGCGCACCACGACCCCGTCGCTGTACATGAGAAAAATTCCCACCGCATTGCCCTGGTACCAGTTGTCCTCGACCAGGTTGTAGCGCGAATACATGAAATGCAGGGAATACCGGCTGCCCGTCGACCGATTGCCGGTGATTTCGTTTTCCGCAGAGTACCAGACCACCATGTCCCGTACGTCCCGGCATACGTTGTCCTGGATCTTGTTGTGGAAGCTGTACCACAGGCGGATGCCGTCGCCGCGCTGGCCCAGGTCGAACGGTTTGGAGGAAATCGTATTGCGCCGGATGATATTGTGCTCGGACTGCTGCAGATCGATGCCGAAGAGACAGTCTTCGATCAGGCAATCCTTGATGACATTGAAGCTGCCGCGGACCTGGATGCCGGAATCGAGATCGTTGTGGGAATCGCCGGAATGGATCAGGTGCAGATTTTTGACCGTGGCCCCATCGGTATCCAGGTAGATTACCGTCCCCTGACCGCCGGCATCGATGGTGACCTGGCCCTGGCCGTCGATGGTCAGGGGAAATTCCAGGGTGATCGGGCCGGCATAAACACCCGGGGGCGGAATGAGGGTTCCGTTGGCGGGAGTCTCGTCGATCAGGGACTGCAGCGAGGGTTGGTTCGCAGCCGCCACGAGGGGAAGGACAATCACGGATACCAGAAGGGCGCCGCGCAAAAGCCCTTTATTCATCATCATCTACCGGTGCAGACGCCCGCTGCAACAGGGCGGCGGCCACTAGCAGGGCCGAAAACAGGACCATCAGCCAGAAGCCGTAAGCAGGGTAGGAATTGGTCGTGAACTGGGCGACCTT
>RCNG010000020.1_pt1 | contig 53739 bp, 52 predicted proteins | sample 2041371 | NCBI WGS metagenome assembly RCNG01 (sample SAMN09708227, study PRJNA481090) | Marine sediment metagenome, whole genome shotgun sequencing project. | biome: marine sediment; feature: ocean; material: sediment; isolation source: Sewage treatment plant 1 marine sediment (STP1) ... | reverse complement strand
CGGCGATCCCACTCGCCGTCGCCCCCTCGGCCCCTGTGTTCTCGACTGTCACACTCGGCGTGCACGCTGCGATCAGAATCGCTGCCCCCGCCACCAGTCCAACTGCGAGTCGTCTCACGGTCACCTCCGTTGATGCCTTGCCTATGAGACGATCGTACGCCGTCGGATGGTTCCCGGCTCTTCTTGCGGGCATAGAATCCCCGACTTTGAGACTCATGAAATCTTCATCGTTCCCGGACCCTGATATTCACGACGCAGGGCTTGACTGAGGGCACGATTCAGAACAGGAGAAACCCAATGAAGGTCAAGGCCCGCTCTTCCCAAGCGATCCTCATCGTTGCAGTGGCGCTGGTGATGGTCGTTAGCATCGCTGCCATCGCCGTCGGTGCGACATCTGACGACTCAGTCTCAACCCGATCATCTGTTATTGCGATCGAAGCCTCCGCATCGTCGCTCACGGACGTCGAGGTTGAAGGCATCATGTTCATGCGCGAAGAAGAGAAGCTCGCTTACGACGTATACACGACGTTCGGCGATCTCCACGGCCAGCCGATCTTTTCGAACATCGCATCCGCAGAGGCTCAACACATGGCCGCAGTTCTCGGACTCATCGAGGCATACGATCTCGACGATCCGGTTGACGACAATTCGGTCGGCGAGTTCGCCAACGCGGAGTTACAGGCTCTCTATGACGAACTGATCGCGAAGGGATCTGTGGATCTCGCCGCCGCACTTGAAGTCGGTGCCGTGATCGAAGAGGTAGACATCCTCGATCTCGAGAGATATCTCGGGGACACGGCCAACCCCGACATCATCCAGGTCTACGAGAACCTGTTGCGCGGCTCTGAGAACCACCTCCGGGCGTTTGTGTCGCAACTCGAGTCCAGGGGCATCGACCGTGACCCGGTCCTCATGGAAGCGAGCGCCTATGAGGCGACTCTCGCCTCGGGCACGCAGCGTGGAGGTTCCTCGGGTTCCGGCCACGGTGAAGGCGAGTGCGATGAGAGTGGTGCAGGCATGCACGGCGAGGGACAGGGTCAAGGCATGCACGGTCAAGGTCAAGGCATGCAACGTCACGGTCAGGGTCAGGGCGAGGGGATGCAGGGTCGAGGTCGGGGTCAGGGAATGCACGGCCAGACCGGCTGACCCAACGATTCCTGCCCACAGCTCGGATCCACCGCACCCGGTCGATCAGAGGGCGAGTGCGAGGATGGCTCCCATCGCCAGCACGATGCCCACGGTCTGACCAGGGCGCGGTCGTTCGTGGAGCACGATGACCGCTGCGATGGCGGTGAACGCCGGGTAGAGAGATGACAGCACGGCGCTGATGCCGAGCGGTCCCCGCTGGAGAGCGAGAGCGATCGCCACGTTGGCGGCCATGTCCAGATTCCCCAGCACGGCGAGCATGCCGAGGTCGCGTCCTCTAGGCGGTGATGCGACACGCTTGAATCCCGCGATGGCAAACGCGAGAGGGATCGTCATGCCTCGGGCACCGACGAGCGGCCACAGTCCGGACGCCTCGGATGTCTGGGAGAACGCGATGAAGAAGACGCCGAACGCGGTACCTGCGAAGACTGCCCGACCGATCATCCGGACGTCGGTGCTCCTTCCGGCGGGGTCGAAGCCGATGAGGAGGACCGCTGCGAGGGCGAGACCGATACCGACCCAATGCCGGAGCGAGAGCTCGGCACCCTGACTGAGATCGACGACGACCGGGATCACAGCGGTGGTGGCCCCGGCGATCGGAGCAACGATCGTCATCGAACCCGATGCCAGCGTCGAGTAGAGGGCGGCCAAACCGGCGAGGCCGATGACTCCGGCGAGGGCTCCCCACAGAATGTCTGCCGTTGTTACGACTTCCGCGGGGACGACGATGAGGCCGATCGCCAGCACGCCGAGTCCCAGCGTCTGGGACCATGCCGTCACAGTCCAGACAGACGAGCGCCGTGTGGCGATACCGCCGAGGAAGTCGCCGAGTCCGTAGAACACGGCGGATGTGAGTGCGAGGACCTGGCTCATGGCCTGGATGAGCGTACCGGCGGCCCGGCGTCGCAGACGAACGTCGGCAGCGCGGGCGTGTTCGTGGCCATCGTGGGAGTAGTCGTCGGGTGGTCAGGCCAAGACGACGGTTGGACCGATCGTTCCCACAACCGCCGCTACGTCCTCGAATCGGGGGAGGGAGAGTCCGCTTCGCGAGATCGACACGGCCGCGGCAGCGTTCGCGAACGTGACGGCATCCGTCCACTCGACTCCCGTTGCACGTTGGACAGCGAGCGCTGCAACGAAAACATCTCCGGCCCCGGTCTCGTCGATGGCTTCGACGGCCGCGGTGGGGACCGATGTGATCGAGTTGTCCGCGGTGAAGAGAGCGCCTGCCGATCCCAGCTTCAGAATGGATCGCCGAACGCCCATTGTTGACAGATCTCGGGCGGCGAGGGCAGCGGTCGCTGGATCCTCTATCGAACGCCCTGTGAGCGCTCCGGCTTCGAGTGCATTGGGGGTGATCACTTCGGCACCGCTGAGTGAATGCCTCGACGCCTCCTGCGGAGAGGCGGGATCGAGATAGACCGGCACGCCAGATTCGCGGGACCAGTCGATCAGCCGATCGACAGTGTCGGTCGGTACCTCGCTTTGCGTGATGACGACGTCGCACGCGGCGAGCGCATCGAGCGCCGGAGCGATGAGGTCCCAAGTCAGCAAGGAGTTTGCACCCAGAGTGAAAACCAGCGAGCGATGCCGACCGTCGATGAGTTGGATCACGACGAACCCGGTGGGCCGCTCACGCATGGTCACGATGTGGGTGGTGTCGACGCCATCAGCGGCTGTCGCGTCGAGGCAGAGGCGGCCAAATTCGTCGTCACCAACACACCCAACGAGCAGAGCATCGGCGCCGAGTCGTGCAGCGGCTCGCGCCTGGTTCGAACCCTTCCCTCCGGGTTCGATGATGTAGCGCTCGGCCAGGTAGGCGCCATCCTCCGACCGGTGCTCTCCTCCGAACAAGTGGATGTCCATGTTGATGCCGCCGACAACGCCGATGTTCGGACTCACACGGTCCTCCCTGCGAGTCCGGGGCAATCAATTGGAATGGCGTTGACGACCATGAGTCGACGATACCTAAGCATGTCAGGCATCAAGAGCGTCGACCGCGTCCGTGAGACGGGCGATGGCGTCCTCGATCTGGACAGCAGGTGCCGCGATCGTCATACGGGCGAAGCCCGCTCCCTGGCGTCCGAACCAGTGTCCCGGGCTCAGAGCGAGGTGGGCAGACCTACTCAGCCATCTAGCAAGTTCGGGAACGTCCATCTTCATCTCGCGGAAGTCGAGCCACGCGAGGTAGGTGCCCTCCGGCTCGACGAGGTCGATGCCGGGTGGGAGACCGTTCCGAAGCAACGCCACGTTGGAAGCGATCAGCGCAAGGAGCTGATCGAGCCATTCCCCGCCGGTGCGGTATCCCGCCTCGAACGCGGCGATGCCGAAGACGTTGTTGCGGGTCAGGTGGAGTTGTGAACTCCTCGTACGGAACAGCTTGGAGACTTCCTCGTCACCCGTCACCAGGAGAGTGTCGCTCACTCCCGCGAGACCGAAGGTCTTGATCGGGCCATGCGTTGCCGCCCACGACACACCGGAATCGGCTGCGACTGAGGCGAACGGTGTGAAGCGGAACGGGGGGAGTGCCAGATCCGCGTGGATCTCATCGGCGACCACGAAGACGCCGTGTCTGGCGCAGATCGCGGCGACCTCTGCGAGTTCTTTGCCAGTCCACACCCGCCCAACAGGATTGTGGGGATTGCATAGGATCATCATCCGCGTTTGCGGATCGGCGGCCTTGGCCTCGAGATCATCGAGATCCATGCGGTAGCCGTCGTCGGTGATTTGCAGTGGATTGCGTACAGCAGTTCGGTTCACCGAGGTAATGAGCGGCTTGAAGTCCGTGAACACGGGGGGCTGGAGCAGAACTCCCTCTCCCGGTTCTGTGAGTTCCTCGATGAGGACACCGATCGACGTTCCCACGCTCGGGCTGACCGACGTCTTCAGATCGGCTCCGTCCCACCCGTGACGGGTCGCCATCCATTCCCAGAAAGAGTCGACCACTGACCGCGGGCGCATCTCGTAGCCGTACCACCCGGCCGTGGACCTGGTCTCGAGGGCGGCGACGACCCCGGGAGCAAGGTCGACGTAGGGCTCCGCGATCCAGAGAGGGAGCAGGCCTCCTGCGTCGCCGAAGAGCCGGCTCAAGCTCTTCGTATCAACCGCCTGGGCACTGCTCGGCACGGGATCTTGGTCAGAAGGAGTTGAGCGCATTCACCGAGCATAGATTCTGAGGAGTCCTGCGTAGGAAGCGGCACGATGATGCCGGAATCTATGGCAGACTCCTGAGCGGGGGGCGGGTAGCGTTGTGCCCATGCCCAATCGCCTCAACGTCGCATCTTCGCCGTATCTGCTCCAACACGCCGACAATCCGGTTGACTGGTGGGAGTGGGGACCCGACGCCTTCGCCGAAGCTGCGGAGCGTGATGTTCCAGTTCTGCTCTCCGTCGGCTACTCGGCGTGTCATTGGTGCCACGTCATGGCACACGAGTCGTTCGAAGACGAGGAGACCGCCCGCTTCTTGAACGGCCACTTCGTGAGCATCAAGGTCGATCGGGAGGAGCGCCCAGACGTCGATCGGATCTACATGGACGCCGTCACGGCGACGGCCGGTCACGGGGGCTGGCCGATGACCGTCTTCCTTACACCCGACGGCAAACCCTTCTACGCCGGCACCTACTTCCCCAAGGAGCGGCGTCACGGCATGCCGTCGTTCATGGACGTTCTCAGGGCTATCGATGAGGCGTGGATCCAGAGACGAGATGGGCTGATCGATCAATCCGAGGAGATCACACGGCTCATCTCCCAACGGTCCACCGTTTCCGGTGTCGCGCCCTCGCCGGGGGCGATCGAACTCGCGATCGACGCCATCGCCGGCACCTTCGACCCGTCGAACGGCGGATTCGGTCGGGCACCGAAGTTCCCCCAGCCATCCACGCTCGAATTTCTTCTCCGGTTCGCAGTTCTCCGACCGGACAGTGATCGGTCTGCAACTGCACTCGCGATGGTCGAGACCACGCTCGACCACATGGCGAGGGGAGGCATCTACGACCATCTCGAAGGTGGATTCGCTCGCTACTCGGTAGACGACCGGTGGCTCGTGCCCCACTTCGAGAAGATGCTCTACGACAACGCCCTCCTCGCGCGGATCTATCTCCGGACCTGGCAAGTATCGGGAATACCCTGGATGCTCGAAACGGCATGTGAGACGCTCGACTACCTCGCCAGAGACATGATCGATTCCTCTGGTGGCATCCACTCCGCGGAGGATGCCGATGCCGAGGGTCGGGAGGGATCGTTCGCCGTCTGGACATGGGACGAGCTCGCCGGGATCCTCGGCGATGACCTCGACGTCGGCGCAGCGATCTACGGTGCCACTCCGGAAGGCAATTTCGAGGCGGCGAACATCCTTCACCTTCCCGCTCCCCTCAGCGACACTGCAGAGCACCTCGGCATGTCCGAGGACGAGCTGCGGGAGCAGAAGCGGCGAATCGATGATCTTCTTCGCGAACGGCGCTCCATGCGAGTCCGGCCCGGCCGCGACGACAAGGTCGTCACGGCGTGGAACGGATTCGCACTTCGCGCGTTCGCAGAAGCCGCAGCGGTCCTGGACAGCGACCGCTATCGGTCGGTGGCAGAGGGCATCGCGACGTTCCTCACCGGCCCTGCGCTGAGCGACGATCGACTTCTGCGTTCGTGGCGTCAGGGACGGAGCGGGCCGGACGGCTTCTGCGACGATTACGCCGCTACGGCCATCGGCCTGTTCGCTCTGTATCAGGCAACCGGAGAGGAGCGCTGGTACCGCCACGCCGAACGACTCACTCGGGTGATGATCGATCGATTCGGTGACGACACCGGAGGCTTCTTCGCTACGGCTGTCGACGCTGCGCCACTCATCGCCCGGCCGAAGAACGTGCACGACAACCCAACGCCGTCCGACAACGCTCTCGCCGCCGAGGCTCTTGCGACGCTCGCCGCCTTCACCGGAAGTGCAGATGTCCAGGGCCGGTTCGAACGAACGGTCGGGAGTATCGGCTCGACGCTGTCGACTCAGCCCTGGGCCCACGGGCAGATGCTCGGCGTATGGTTGGCGAACCCGGCGGTCGAGATCGCGGTGGTCGGCGTCCGTGAAGACCGGCAGCCGTTCGTCGACGTAGCGTGGGAACGATTCCGTCCGGGGACCGTCCTGGCCTCCGGCGACGGGGGAGAGAGTGTGGTGCCGCTGCTCGAAGAACGGGTCCCATCCGGAGGAGCCCGTGGGTTCGTGTGTCGCGGTTTCGTCTGTGATCTTCCTGCCGGGTCGCCGGCAGAGCTGTCCGCTCAGCTTGACGGATCCTGATCCGTCATCACCGCCTCGAGTGTCACCACCCGGTGTGGTTCGGCATCGAGAATTGTGATCGAGATACCATCGAATCGGAAGGTCTCGCCCCGCTCAGGGATTCGTCCAGCGATGCCCACCACAAGGCCGCCAACCGTGTGCCAGTCACCGGCGGGGAGCTCCACGCCACTCGCCGCCTCGAGGTCCTCGACGTCTGCACCGGCATCGAGGCGCCATCGTCCGTTCCCCAACGCTCGCAGGGCGGGGCGGAGGATCTCGCCCTCATCGGAAACCCGCCCGACAAGCTCTGCGACGACATCTTCGATCGTGACGATCCCGGCGGTTCCACCATGTTCATCAACCGCGACGGCGAGGTGCACGCCGGTGCGCTGCATCTCACTGAGCAGATCGATGACCCGCTTCGTCTCCGGGACGACGATCTCTTCGGTCGCGACGGTCAGCACGGGGGCGTCCGGCGAGTCCGTGACGGCCGCGGCTAGATCGTGGAGACGGACGACGCCCCGGATCCGATCCAGTTCGCCTTCGTATACGGGGAGTCTGCGGTGGCCGCTGTGGATAGCGATCTCAAGGGCCGCGCCGATCGTGGCATCGGTTCCGACGGCCACGATCTCGGTTCTGGGTGTGAGGATTTCGTCGACGGTTCTATCGCCGAGATCGAACGCTCTTTCCATCAGGTTCCGATCCGTCTCCTCGATGGATCCTTCGACGGCGGCATCCAATGCGAGTTTCCGCAACTCCTGTTCTGTCACGACCGTCGACGTTGCGATCCCGGTGCCGGGTGCCTGGAGATCCGCGAATCGCACCAGCACGCTGACGACTGGGCGCAGCACCCACGCGAGTCCCGCCACGAGACCGACCGTCGCTCGTGCGACGGTGTATGGATGCCGGACGGCATACGTCTTCGGTATCGCTTCCGCATACACGAAGAGCACGACCGTCAGTGCGATCGAGGCGACCGTCACGCCGAGGTTGCCGAAATGCCGACCGGAGAGCACGCCCACGACTGTCGCCGCACCAATCTGAACGAGGAGTACAACCAGCAGGACGGTGTTCAGCACTCGGGGGAGGTCATCCAGGAGCCCCAGGAGCCGTTTCGAGGAACGGTCGCCGGCGGTGGCCTGCACCTCGACGCGCACACGCTGGACCCGCAGCAGTGATGCCTCGGCAGCGCCGAGCACGACGGCGGCACCGAACATGATCAGGAGGATGGAGACGAGTACGAAATCGGTTCCGGTCATACCCAAGTCTCGCGCATTCGGTAGCGTGAGGGGATGAGGCTGACAAAAGTGATCGCCTTCGGCCTCCTTGTCGCTTGTCTCGTCGTCGGAGGTTTCTGGATGCTGCAGGATCGACTCATCTACTTCCCCGGTCCCGACCCGGGTCCGGCCCCGGTGCCGTGGGAGGAACGCAGCATCGCGACTGAAGATGGCATCGAACTCTCGGTGTGGGTCCGAGTTGATGATGCCGCGATGGGCAGCCCTCTCGTGATTGTGTTTCCGGGGAACGCAGGGAATCGGGCCGGGCGGGTCCCGCTCGGAGACCAGTTGGCGGCTGCGGGCTACGGAGTCATCCTGGGGGAGTACCGCGGCTACGGCGGCAATGCCGGCACACCGAGCGAGTCCCATCTGATAGCCGATGCCCTGGCCATCGCTCGGGCGGCGAGCGACGACGGCTTGGGAGAGGCGGGTGTTGTCTACTTCGGTGAGTCCCTCGGTGCCGCCGTTGCAATCGGTGCGGCCTCGACGGTCGCTCCGGATGCCGTCGTTCTGGGTTCTCCGTTCACGTCCCTGGTCGACGTCGGGCGCCACCACTACCCGTGGCTCCCCGTTGACACGCTGGTACGAGATCGGTACCCGTCCCTCGAGCGGATCGAGCGCGGCGAGGTTGACGGTGTCCCGGCACTCGTGATAGGTGGCGTGGGAGATCGAACGGTCCCGATAGAGCAGAGCCGAACCATCGCAGAGGCGCTCGGCGCCGCGATGCACGAAGTCCCCGGTGTTGATCACAACGATCCATCGATCCGGTCGAGTCGGGCCATGGTTCAGGTCGTCTCCGATTTCATCGAATCGACGGTTGGCGCATGACATCCGATCGAACAAGGAGGACACGGCGACCTGCTTGGCTAGTCCCGGCAGCCATTCGCCGCCCTGGTCGTGTCGTCCACGGTTCAGGGATGAAGGCCATTTGCCCCTAGCCTCTTGCGAGCGACTCCGGCTTGGCTGCGCCCCTGCGAGATTGGCGGCTCCGATGTTTTTGTGCAGTACTACGGCGAGGTGGCACGGTCATATGACGACGTAGTCGCCCGCTGCCCATTGGTACTGGCACAACTCGAAGGTTGGGCACAATCGTCGTACCGCGACGGAGAGGCCATCCGAGCGAAAGTCGGACCCCGAGGCGAGGGGTCGCTCGTTGCGAAGGCCGCGCACCTGCGTGTGGGGAAGGACGTTGAGTCCTCCGATGCTCGCCGAGTCGCCCTCACGTGGGAAGCCACGGGAACGCCCGGCGTCTTCCCGAAGATGGACGCCGAACTCGTGACTGCCCGAGTGGGAGATGAGATGACCCAGGTCAAGATCCAGGGCCAGTACGCGCCGCCACTTGGGGGATTCGGGTGTCTCATCGACCAGGCATTCCTCCACCGCGTCGCCGAAGCAACCACCAAGGAACTCGTGGACCGGGTCGTAGAGGAACTAGGTTCGAGTAGTCCGTAGTCCGCGATCTTGCTCACAGCTCACAGGAGGCGGCGTCTCACTCACTCAAGTCCGGCAGCGTCCCTTTCTCATTGTGCTCGAAGATCAGGGCCGTCTCGATGTGATCGACTTCGCGCATCGTGGTGAAGCCGCTGACGGCGAGTTGACGAAGATGATCGGCGTCGCGAACGACGACGCGAACCAGAAAGTCGTTCGGTCCGGTGACATGAGACAGGCTGATGACTTCAGGCAGAGCCGTTGCATGAAGCTCGAAAGCCTGGACCTCCTCAGCCGAGTGGCGCCGCAGACGGACTGCGATCATGGCCTGAAGACCGATCCCCAGAACGTGAGGGTCGACGGCGGCGTGGAAGCCGGAGAACACGCCGATCGACTCCAGACGCCGCATGCGTTCCGAACAGGTAGACGGAGCGATCCCGGCCCCGGCCGCCAGCTCCTTGTTCGAGAGCCGTGCATTGTCCTGCAGGAGGGCGATGATTGCGCGATCTGTACGGTCGAGGTGGGGTGCGTCAGCCATTTGGCGAATCCTCTCCGGATCGAGTGGCAGTTCGTAGCACGATACACCACAATGATGCTATTGGCAGACCGTCCGTACGGGTTTCGCCCCGTATCGGCGTACAGCGCACGGAAGGAACCACAGTGCGGGACGAGTACGACGACACCATCGCAGGGAAGAAGCTCTCACCGGAGAGCCTGATGATGAGCTACGGCTACCGGCCTGAATGGTCGGAGGGTGCGATCAAGAGCCCCATCTTCCAGACGTCGACCTTCGTCTTCGAGACGGCTGCCGAAGGCAAACGATTCTTCGCTCTCGCTGAAGGTGCTGTCGAAGCCGCCGACGGGGAGAAGCCCGGTCTCATCTACAGCCGACTCAACAACCCTGATCTCGAGATCCTCGAGAATCGTCTCCGGCTCTGGGATGGTGCGGAGCGCGGCCTCGTGTTCGCCTCGGGGATGGCCGCCATCACGACGGCGATGCTCGCCTATCTCCGACCGGGAGATGTGCTGTTGCACACTGCTCCGATCTACGGAGGGACCGACCACTTCGTCCATGACGTCCTACCCGAGTTCGGCGTCCACACCGTCAAGTGGGAACCGGACATGTCTGAGGGCGACATCGACGTGGCACTCAAGGCGGTCCTCGAAGGGAGGCGTCTCGGCGCCATCCTGATGGAGACGCCGGCGAATCCAACGAACGACCTGTTCAGCATCGCCATGGCCCGCCGCATTGCCGATCGATACGGCGACGGTGAACGCCCGGTCCCGGTGGCCGTTGACAACACGTTCCTCGGACCGCTCTGGCAACACCCGCTGCAGCACGGTGCCGATCTCGTGATCTACTCGGCGACGAAGTACATCGGCGGGCACTCCGATCTCATCGCAGGTGCAGTTCTTGGCAGGAGCGAGATGATGGATCCTGTTGCTGGGATGCGTACCGTTCTCGGGAGTATGGCGACTCCGCTGACCTCGTGGTTGATGATGCGAAGTCTTGAGACTCTGGATCTCAGAATGCGGAGAGAGAGCGAGAGTGCACAGAAGATCGCCGCATTCCTCGTCGGCCACCCCAAGGTGATGGACGTCGGCTACCTCGGCCTCCTCGAAGAAGGCGACCCCGGCTACGAGATATACAAAGACCAGGCCGAGGGACCCGGTGCGATGATCACGTTCTGGATCGACGGCGATGAAGAAGAAGCCTTCCGATTCATCGACTCTCTGAGCCTTGTCCATCTCGCGGTCAGCCTCGGGAGCACCGAGACGCTCGTCGAGCATCCCGCGACGATGACCCACGCCGGACTCGATCCCGACGAGAAGAAGAAACTCCGCGTCAACGGCGCGCTGGTTCGCCTCTCCATCGGTGTCGAGAACCCCGATGACCTGATCCATGACATCTCCACCGCGCTCGACGCGGTCTAACGAAGGGACGATGACGATGTCACGAAGCTGGGCGGAGCCCTGGAAGATCAAGATGGTCGAACCTCTCACGATGACCACCAGAGAGGATCGCGAACGCGCGATCCAGGATGCCGGATTCAACACGTTCCTTCTCAAGTCGGACGACGTGTATATCGACTTGCTCACCGATTCGGGTACGTCGGCGATGTCGGATCATCAATGGTCGGCGATGATGCTTGGCGACGAGTCATATGCAGGAGCAACGAGCTTCTACAAACTCGTGGACGCCGTCCGAGACGTCTACGGATACGAGGAGCTGATCCCGACCCACCAGGGCCGTGGCGCCGAACACCTCCTCAGCCAGATCCTCATAACACCCGGTGACGTGATCCCCGGCAACATGTACTTCACGACCACCCGGTTCCACCAGGAGTATGCCGGCGGCATCTTCGTGGACGTGATCATCGATGAAGCTCACGATCCGCTGAGCGAGTTCCCGTTCAAGGGCAACATCGATATGGACAAGCTCCGTGCGGTCGTTGACGAGTACGGAGCCGACCGGGTGCCGTACGTGTCGTTCGAGACGAACGTGAACATGGCCGGTGGTCAACCCGCATCGATGGCCAACATCCGCGAGGTCTACGAGTACTGCCGGGCCAACGACATCTATGTGATGCTCGACGCAACGCGTGCACTCGAGAACGCCTACTTCATCCAGCAGAGGGAGGCGGGATACTCGGATCGATCGATCGCTGAGATCGTGCGTGAGATCGCTTCGTACTCCGACGGTGCCACCGTGTCGTCCAAGAAGGACAATCTCGTCAACATCGGCGGCTTCCTCGCTCTGCGGGATCCGGAGCTCGCGCGCCAGGCACGGGCACTGCTCGTTGCGTTTGAGGGTCTGCACACATACGGCGGCATGTCGGGACGCGACATGGAAGCCCTCGCCGAGGGGATTCGCGAGATGGTCGCGACCGACGATCACGTCAGAGCACGTGTCGGCCAGGTCGTCTATCTGGGGGAGAAGCTCAGCGAAGCGGGAATTCCCCTGATCCGGCCGATCGGTGGTCACGGCGTGTTCCTGAACGCAAGCGAGATCCTCGATCACCTGCCCCAGGATCACTTCCCTGCACAAGCGCTGGCAGCGGCCATCTACCGCGACTCGGGCGTGCGTGGCATGGAACGCGGGAACGTCTCTGCGGGTCGGGACCCGGAGACGGGAGAGAACCGGCATCCGAAGCTGGAACTGGTGAGGCTCACGATCCCCCGCAGGGTCTACACACAGTCTCACATGGATGTCACCGCCGAGTCGGTCATCGACGTGTACCAGGAACGCCAAAGCGTACGCGGACTTCAGTTCACATATGAACCCGACTCGCTGCGATTCTTCCAAGCGAGGTTCGAGGAGTTCTAGCCGACCGCAGGTCGCCTAGAACAACACCGGGAGCCGTATCAGGATGATGGTTCCTGCGACCACCCCGATGATCCCCACCAGGTTCACGAAATGACGGTTCCATCGGTTCTCGAGCTTCGACGCGATTCCGGAGAAGAAGAGGACTGTAGCGAACAGAACCGCCGTCAGCACGTAGTTGTCCCCGTTCTGATTCGCGGCGCGCGCGTCGACGGCGGCCTGGTCAGCGAGTTGGACGAGGCGCTCCGCTTCGGCGAATTCCGCGACGTTGTATTCGTCCATGACGAACGGTGTCGTGGGAGCATCGGGATTACCGGCGGGGTCGGTCGCCAGCCACGCGTCCATCGCCGGACGGAACTCGTCGCGGAACCGGTTGTAGAGGAACGCTGAGAGGGTCCCAGCAGTCGGCGTGAACGTGGTGCCGTCGTACGGCTGGATCGCGCCGGTATCGATGTCGTCGAGGTAGGCAGCGACGAAGTCCGTGTACATCGAGACGTCGATCTGGGCGAGCTGTCCGCCGCGGGTGTCTGCCCGGGTTGATTCCGTTCTCGAGGCACCGGCAACGGAGAACTGGATCGACTGCTCGCCACCCCACTTGCCGGCCTGGAACGCCGCCCACGCGGTGAGGACGACGGCAATGGCGAGGACGATCGAAGCGATCGATTCGATCTTGCTGTTGAGGTCGAGTTTGGTTGCGAGAGATTCGCCGTCGTTGTCAGGCATGGTCGGGGAGCGTAGCCGACGAGTGCTCGGACGGAGAGAGAATTAGGCGTGAACGGCGTCGACGATGTGCCGCTCGAGCGTCGACCACGTTGCGGGATGGGCAAGCTCGTCACGCATCGAGCGCAGCGTGGCGAGGAACGACGGGATCGCTGCTTCGACCGACATCGGATTGCCGCGGGTGAGTTCGAGGACCCGCTGGTCGGGTCGGAAGACGAGGACCTCGGTTTCGGGCCACGTCCTCTTGAGAAGATCCACCTCCGCGGCCAACGCGGTGCGGCCGGCGCGGTCGAACACCTCCTCGTAGAACTTGCCCCCACGACGCGTACCGGTGGATGCCATTGGTGCGACGATGATCACAAGGTCGAGCGGCTCGGGATTTGCGAGCAGCAGATCGATGCTGGTGCCCGAGCTCACACCGCCGTCGGCGTAGACCCGGCCATCGATCGTTACCGGTTCGTACACAAGTGGCAGAGCGCTCGAGGCGGCGACGGCAAGCTTGAGCGGGACGATTGGAGCCGCTTCGGTGCCGAATGGAACACGCTTTCGTGTTTCCAGGTCGTGGGCGACGATGACCGTTGGGCGATCGGGCCATCCGTCGGCGAGATCACCCAGACTGTTCTCCACCCATTCGACCATCGCATCTGTCGAGTAGATTCCGGGACTTCCCAATACGACGCCCAACCCCGGGCGTGTGATGCTCGGAACGATCCCGGTGCGGATCCAACGGACCAGGCCCCGAGGCCGGATGCGTCGGTACACGTTGTTGGAGAGCCAATCGACGACGTCCTCATCCCGTCGGGAGTTGCCCACCATCGTGTCGAGGTTCAGAGCGCCGCCCCTCACCATCGCAGCGATGAAGGACCCGGATGAGGTGCCGATGACGACGTCGGCATCCGCCGGATCCCAGCCGGTCGCCATCTGCAATGCGAACAGGGTTCCGAAGTGATACGACGCGCCTGTGATGCCACCACCACCGAGAACCAGTCCTACCGAACTCATGGGCAGAGGATACGACGTACGCCGGGGAGTTCCGTCGACCGTATGGTGGAAGCCATGCATCCCGTGCCATATGAAGAGTTGGCCGTGACCGATCTCGTGAGAACTGTGACTCAAACCGATGGTCACCCGCCGTTCTCCGGGTACAAGGTCGAATCGATCGGTAGAGATCGAGCCCGTACCGGGTCATGGTCTGACGACACGACCCTCTGTGTCATCGGCATCGCAGCGCTCCACGAGCCGACCGGCCACTGGGCAGTGGAGATCGCAGTTGCCCCCGACCACCGCGGCCCGAACAGGGAGGAGTCAGCGATTCGTCTGTCGGCTGCTTTGGTCCCGGACGATGCCGCCTACACCGTCTGGGCGTTTCGCGACGAACAGGTAGCAGCGGCAAGACGTCTCGGCTACCGCGAGATCCGAGCGGTGTCCAGGATGACCGGGCCGATTCCGACGGTGACGACGAGCGAGGGGCCCTCGATGCCGATCGGCACGATGAAATCGCTGGATGGTCCAGGAATCCTGGATGTCAACAACCGGGCGTTCCGAGGTCACCCGGAACAGGGATCGATGACCGAGGAGGATCTTGCGAGCCTGATTGGTCAATCGTGGTTCGAATCCGACGGCGTTCTTGTTGCCAGGGATGGGGAGCGCATCGTCGGATTCTGCATCACGAAGTACGAGGACGGCCATTTCGGCGAGATCGTCGTGATCGCCGTAGACCCGGCGGCTCAGCACACCGGTGTCGGCCGCGATCTGATCAGATCGGGTCTCGACGTGCTGAAGAGGCGTGGTGCCCGGAAGGTCAGCGTGTGGGTCGACACATCGAATGATGCTGCGACTCGGCTCTACGAGACGCTCGGACTGGTCGAGGATTTCAGGACACGTGAATTCGCCTTGCCCTGAGGCGAGCGGTTGGAACGGCCCTATCCGAAAGGTTGCCCGCACGACGGGCAGTTCGGGTCTTGCTCCCGGGTCTGAGCGAGACACCATGGGCACGGGAGGTCGGTCAATGCTTCCTCCGTACCGAGGACCGGCAGAATTGTTGCGGTTCTTGCCGACATCATCGGTCGGGACGATGCTCCGACAGCGACGAAAGCAACTGCAATGAACACCGACGCGATCGCAATTTCAAACATCTGAATCTCCTGGCTCCTACGACGTCTCCTGGCTCCTACGACCAGTCGATCATATGCCGAGAGCGCGAAATCTCCCGGTATTTCCGACGATAAGCCCGTTGGCATTCAAGACGCTGCGGCCTCGATGACCCGGACAATCTCGTCGACGGTGTCGGAATCAGAATCTGCGCCCGCGTCCGACATGCGTCGCTCGGCGTTGTGGTTGAGCAACATGGCAGCGTGATAGACAGTCCATCGATTCATCTCGACGCGATCGAGCGTCCGTCCGTAGCCCTCCAAGAAGGCGTCTGCGGAGCCGGAGCCAGAGCGGATCCGAAGGAGCCATGCTGCTTTGGACAGATCCCACTCAGGCGATGCGAGAGTGGCCCACTCCCAATCGATGAGGCTCACGGCCCCGGATTCGTTGAGGACGAAGTGCTCCGGGGTCGGGTCGGTGTGAGAGGGACACGGCTCTGAAGCCTGCGGTGGAGGGACCGCCGCCATCGCAGCGTACAGATCAGCGTCGATGCCGATCCGTCCCCGATATCTCGCAAGCCGACGCATGGTCGAGGCGAAATCCACTTCGACCCATTCGTTGTCGATCCCTCGCTTCAGATTTGTCAGAGATCTCGGATGGGACTCGTGAACCGAGCGCAGAGCAGCTCCAGCCTTCCGCGCCGGATCGGCATTGGATGGAAGCGACCCGAGGCTCCACTGTCCCGGATCCTCGAATAAGGCCCACGCCGGCTCCTCGGTTCCGCTTCCATCGATGCGGACCGGGATGCAGTCGAGTCCACGAAGCGCTTCGATGGCGTGGGACTCGCGCCGCTCGCGTGCCGGTGTGCCGTAAACCTTGAGCAGCACGCTGCTCCCGTCCCGCCAGATCCGGAAGCGGTGGTTCACGGCGAGAGACTTGGTCGGGCGCGTGAAATCTTGGAACCGGTCCCCCGCGGCAATGCGTTCCGCAAGTGCGTATGCGTCCATGGTCCTTCCCTGATTCTGAGGACCCATTGTCACACGCACCATATCGCATCAGGAAGGATGTAGCCTTGGCGGCCCCGAAACCAAAGAGTGTTCTCCATGTCGTTCCAGCTTACCCTTCCCGATGGCTCCGTTCGTTCCTACGAGGATGGCTCAACCGGCCTTGACGTCGCCACCTCGATCGGTGCCGGTCTCGCCCGCGCGGCCGTGGCCGTCACGCTGGACGGTGAGACGCTTGACCTGAACCGGCCGATCGACAGTGACGGCGCGTTGTCTGTGGTCACCGAGAACACTGAAGAAGGTCGGCACGTTCTCCGTCACTCTGCGGCACACGTGATGGCGCAGGCCGTCCTCGACCTCTTTCCTGGTGCAACGTTCGCGATCGGCCCACCGATCACCGACGGCTTCTACTACGACTTCGACATTGGCCGTCCATTCACGCCGGAAGACCTCGAACGCATCGAGACTCGGATGGAGGAGATCATCGAGATCGATCAATCCTTCGTTCGCGAGTCTCTTTCGATCGACGACGCCCTCGAGTTGTTCTCGGATCATCCCTTCAAATCGGAGATCATCCGGGGCGTCGACGAGGCCGAAGGTGCCGGAGCGAGCGAGGTGTCGATCTACCGCAACGATGCATTCGTCGATCTTTGTCGGGGACCACATGTGCCGTCTACCGGTCGCCTCAAGGCCGTGAAGCTGATGCGCTCGGCCGGTGCGTACTGGAGGGGCGACGAGAACAAGCCGCAACTGCAACGCATCTACGGCACGGCATGGGAGGATCGCAAGGCGCTGCGCAAGTACCTGAACCGGCTCGAGGAAGCAGCGAAACGCGATCATCGCAAGCTCGGAACCGAACTCGATTTGTACTCGTTCCCATCGGACCTCGGGAGCGGGCTCGCTGTGTGGCACCCCAAGGGAGGCCTGCTCCGCAAGGAGATCGAGGACTACAGCAGGAGAACACATCTCGCGAACGGTTACGAGTACGTCGTATCCCCGCACGTTGCCAAAGCGGATCTGTGGGAGACGAGCGGCCACCTCCAATTCTATGCAGAGGGCATGTATCCGGCGATGGAGCTCGACGGGGGCCAGCAGTACTACGTGAAGCCGATGAACTGCCCATTCCACATCCTGATCTACAAGTCACGGGGTCGGAGCTACCGGGAATTGCCGCTGCGACTCTTCGAGTTGGGAACCGTCTATCGCTACGAGCGGTCCGGAGTGGTTCACGGACTCCTACGGGCGCGAGGCTTCACCCAGGATGACAGCCACATCTTCACCACGTTCGAGCAGATGCCGAACGAGCTGCAGAGCCTTCTCGACTTCGTCCTGATGGTGCTTCGCGACTTCGGATTCAACGAATTCGAGGCCGATCTCTCCACGCGAGATCCGGAGAAGTCCATCGGTTCCGAAGAACTGTGGGCGGTCGCCGAAGCGTCGTTGGCGAAGGCGCTCGAGACGGCCGAGTTGCCGTACCAGATGGCTCACGGGGAAGGCTCCTTCTACGGCCCGAAGATCGACATCCACGTCAAGGATGCCATCGGGCGACGCTGGCAGCTCTCGACGATCCAGCTCGACTTCGCTCAGCCTGAGAACTTCGGACTCACCTACACATCGACGGAGAACGTGCGCGAACGGCCGGTGATGATCCACCGAGCACTGCTCGGGTCCGTCGAACGTTTCGTAGCGGTGCTTGTCGAGCACTACGCAGGCGCGTTCCCAGCGTGGCTTGCTCCCGTGCAGGCAACGATCGTTCCCGTGGCCGATCGTCATCAGGACTATGCATTCGACGTCGCTGCAGTGTTGAAGGACGCCGGCGTTCGGGCCGAGGTCGATGCCGCAGATGAAACCGTCGGAGAGAAGATCCGACGCGCGATCACCCAGAAGCATCCTGCGGTCCTCGTCGTGGGAGATCGCGACGTAGAAGATCGCACAGTAGGGCTGAGACTCCGCGAGGATGAGGGCGAGCAGCGGGGGGTTCCGCTCGAAACGGCCGTCACCACGCTGGCCGAGCGAAGCGCCCCTCCCCGGTAAATCTGATCTCTCGGCGACCGATCGGGTCGCCATTCTGCAACCAAAGGAACCCACGTTGTGAAGACTTTCGTCAACGCTCTGGCCTGGATCGTCCGGCGTGCCCCGTGGGCCGTCATCCTTGTGACTGTGGTCGTGTCCCTCGGACTGGGCAGTTTCGCCGGACAGTTCACACCCGCGGAAGACGCTAACGAGAGCTTCGCTCCGGACGCACCGGAACTGGCTGCGGCCGAGCGGATCGCGGAACAGTACGGCGACGATACCGCCCAGAGCGTGATGCAGTTCATCGTCTCATCCGAGAACGGTGACGTTCTAACGCTCGATGGACTCGCCGCTACCGCCGCGATCCGCGAGACCGTTCTTGGGGGAGCACTCGGACCTTATCTTGTCACGTCGCCCGATCAGCCCGCGGTCTTGTCCTACATGAGCCCAGTCGAGCAGGCCGTCGCATTCGGATCACCCGCGCCGACATCGGACGCCGAGGTGAAGGTGCTCTACCAAACGGCGTTCGGGCAGATGCCCGTGGAACAACAGGGATTCGTTGAGGGGATGCTTCCGAACGATGCCGATCAGACGGCTGTCACGTCGCCGAGCGGCCTCGTGCTGTCGTTCTCCGTTGGCATGTTTGAAGACCCGGATTTCGTCGACGCATCGGTGGCGACGGCGGAGGCTGTCGCTGCGCTGCCGCTCACAACCGGGTACACCGCTGAGGCGTTCTCCATGGAGCTGATCTTCGCCGGAACCGACGATTTCCAGAGCGAGATCGGTCGTCTCTTTGCAAGCGCCGGCTTCATCATCCTCCTGGTCCTCACAACGGTCTTCCTCGTGCTCCCGAAGAAGAAAAAGAACAAGGTCATCGCTGGAGTCGGAGTCGTCGCCATGCTCGGCGCCATCGTCATGCTCGTACTGCCCGGCCTTGCGAAGGCGTATCCGGATATCTTCCCGGCCGGGATAGCGGATTGGGAGACATCAGTGCTGCTCCCCGCGGCCCTCGGTGTGTTCGCGCTTGTGTTCGCGGTTTGGGCGGTCTCGACCGGACGGCTGCGGCGAACGGTGGCGGACACGTTGGTCACGATGGCCGGCATCGGGTTCGCTATCTCGATCATGAACGGATCCGGCTACCTCATCTACGGTGAGGCCGGTCCGATGAGTCAGATCCTACCGATTCTTCTCATCGGCCTCGGCGTGGACTACTCGATCCATATCACGACGCGGTATCGCGAAGAGGCGTCTGAAGGCGAGCCCGTGGCCGACGCGATCACTACTTCCATTCGCACCGTCGGTATAGCGCTCGTTCTCGCCACGATCACGACGGCAGTCGGCTTCCTGACCAACCTGCTCAACGACATCCCTGCGTTGCGCGAGTTCGGTGTCCTTGCGGCCATCGGTATCACGGCGTCGTTCTTCATCATGATGACGTTCGTGCCGGCGGTGCGTCTCTTGCTTGACCGTCGTGGGGATAGCAAGGGCAGGCTTGACCGCGCTGCGCTGAAGGGAGGGGACGCCCGTGCCCTGCCGAAGGCCATCGGCAAGACGGCCTGGCTCGCGAAACACGCTGCAATCCCAACGCTGATCGTCTCGCTGATCCTCGGAGTCCTCGGAGTGTTCGGGACGAGTCGCCTGGAGGCGAGTTTCAGCTTCATCGACTTCGTCCCAGTTACCTCGCCGTATCGGGCGACGTTCGAGACCCTGATCGACGACTTCGGTGGCGGATTCGGCGAAGAAACCAGCGTCCTCATCGAGGGCGACGTGGCGACACCGGCCGCGTACAACGCGATGGTCGACTCGACCACGAACCTCAGCGGCGTCGAGAACGTCCTTCAGTTCGGGGAGTTCCCGGCGGCCGAGTCCCCGGTCTCGCTTGTGCTGCAGCTTGCGAGTCCGGAGTCGCCGACATTCAATCCGACGGTGGCTCAGGCAGCGGGAGCGGCCGGCATGACCGCGACGAGCCTCAAGGTCGTCGACTCAGCCGATGTTGGGGCGCTCTACGCTGCCCTTTTCACCGCCGACCCCGTGGCGGCAGCAGCCACAATCCACATCGATGAATCCGGGGCGTACGCGTCCTCGCTATTCACCATCCAGACGCAGGCCGGTGAGCAGGGTGCCGGTCAGATGCAGACCGACCTCAATGAGGCGTTCGTGCCCGTGACCGACGTCGGTCTCGAAGCGGTCGCCACATCAACGCCGATCATTTCTGAGGTCATCATCAATACCCTCCAGACGTCACAGGTCTCGTCGCTGATGTACACGCTCATTGCCGTGGTGATCCTCCTCATTATCAACTTCTGGTTCGAGGTCAGGCGTCCGATGCTCGGCGTGATCACAACGCTACCGGTCGTACTCGTGGTCGTGCTTTCGTTCGGAATCATGTGGGCAGGGGGCATTCCGTTCGGCCCGATCACCGCAACGGTCGCGGCACTCGCCGTTGGTATCGGCATTCCGTACATGATCCACGTCACCCACCGCTACGAAGAGGACCGGATCCGCAACGACAACGAGAACGACGCAATCGAGTCGACGCTCACCCACACGGGTGGGGCACTCGCGGGCTCGGCGATGACGACGATCTTCGGGTTCGGGATTCTGATGACGTCCACAACGATCCCGTTCCGGCAGTTCGGTCTCGTGACGGCGTACACGATCTTGCTGTCGCTGCTCGCAGCGATCCTCGTGTTGCCCTCGATGCTGGTGGTGTGGGACCGCTGGCACCGCAACCGCGGAGAAGCGACCCTCGATGCAGAGCGTGTCGAGCACGCCTTCGGAGATGGCCACGCGTGATCTAGTAGACCAGTTGAACAGAGAGGGGGCCGGTCCATAAGGACCGGCCCCCTCTCTCTACGGACTACCTTTGATCGAGCGGGACGTACGTCTTGTCGATCTCGCCGATATAGATCTGGCGAGGACGCATGATCCGCGTATCCGGATCCTGCGTCATCTCCTTCCACTGCGCCATCCAACCGGGGAGACGGCCGATGGCGAACAGGGCGGGGAACATCCTGGTCGGGAAGTCCAGCGCCCGGAAGATCAACCCGCTGTAGAAGTCGACGTTCGGGAAGAGCTTGCGCTCCACGAAGTAGTCGTCTTCGAGTGCGGTCATCTCGAGCTCCTTCGCGATTTCGAAGAGCGGATCCTTGATTCCCACGGCTGCAAGGACTTCGTCCGCGTAGCTGCGGAGCACGCGTGCCCTCGGGTCGTAGTTCCTGTACACCCGATGACCGAAGCCCATGAGTCGGAACGGATCGTTCGGATCCTTTGCGCGAGCGATCATCGACTTCGCAGTGGCATCGGGTTCGTCGACGATTTGCTGCAGCATCTCGATCACACGTTGGTTCGCTCCGCCGTGCAAGGGACCCCACAGCGCACCGATGCCAGCCGACACCGAAGCGAAGAGGTTCGCCTGACTCGATCCGACACCGCGTACCGTCGCTGTTGAGCAGTTCTGCTCGTGATCCGCGTGCAGGACCAGCAGCACGTTGAGTGCCTTCGCGACCACGGGATCCACGTTTGACTCTTCGACGGGCAGGTGGAACATCATGTGGATGAAGTTCTCGACGTAGCCGAAGTTGTTCCTCGGGTAGCAGTAGGGCATTCCCGTTGACTTCTTGTAGGACCAGGCGGCGATTGTCGGCATCTTCGCCATGAGCCGGAGAGTGCTCTCGTGGAACGACACCTCATCATGCGGGTCGTGGAACTCTTCGTAGAATGTCGAGATCGCGCTCGTTGCCGACGAGAGGATCGCCATGGGATGGGCACTCCTCGGGAACGCGTCGAAGAACCGCTTCATCTCCTCGTTGAGGAGCGTGTGATGCCTCACGGAGTCTTCCCATGCCAAGAGTTCGGCCGCGGTCGGGAGCTTCTCGAAGAGCAGCAGATAGGCCACTTCGAGGAACGAAGCGTTCGCTGCAAGGTCTTCGATCGCGTATCCGCGGTGCTGCAGGATCCCCGCGCCACCGTCAATGTAGGTAATGGTGGACTTCGCTCCCGCAGTGTTTGCGAAGCCCGGGTCATACGTGACGCCACCCGATGCTTCTCGGAGTTTCGAGATATCCACACCCTCGTTGCCGATGGTCGGTTCGTGAATCGGGAGCTCGTACTCTGAGCCGTCAAGGCTCAGTTGGGCGTAGCGATCGACCATGGCATCACATCCTTCGCGTAGCGGGGCATCGGCTGGCCGTCGATGTCACATCGTTCACACATTGTATCGAGTGTGGACTGCGTCGAGTCGTGTGGTACCTTCGCCACTATCGAAAGGCCCTAGATGATCGATCTCAAAGCACGGAAGAAGGCTGCGCCGATTCTGCAGCCGATCGCCCGCGGCCTTGCCAAGATCGGTGTGACTCCCACGATGGTGACCGTTCTCGGTCTCGCCATCACGATCGGTGGTGCTGCGATGATCGCGAACGGCTTGTTGTGGCAGGGTGGTTTCGTGGCAGGGTTCGGTGTGCTTCTCGACGCGTTGGATGGTCCGCTTGCGAGGCTCAAGGGCACGGCGTCGGATCGTGGAGCATTCATCGACACGATGTCAGACCGTTTCGGAGAGATCGCGGTCTGGGTCGGCCTCGGCGTCTACCTACGAGACGATCCTATGGGCCTGATTCTGTGTCTCGTCGCACTCGCGGTCTCATTGCTGGTGCCATACATCAGGGCGAAAGCAGAGTCCTGGGGGGCTGAAGGACGCGGCGGGTGGATGGGGCGCGCCGAGCGGATGATCGTCGCCTTGGTAGGCATGATCCTGGCCGGCTTCGGCCTTCCAGTGCTGATCCCGATGCTCTGGATATTTGTCGTTCTCACGGGCTTGACCGTGCTCCAGCGGATCCGTAACACCTGGCAGCAGCTCCCAGGGTGAAAGGTCTTCCGGGCTACTTGCTGTACCGGGTGCTGTCCGGTCTCTTCGGTCTCCTTCCCGCGGCTGCTGTTCGTGTAACCGGGCGTACCCTCGGCACCGGACTGTCGTATGTAGCGAGAGACAGAATGGCCCTTCTCCGCCGTCACATGCGGCGGGTGATGGGCTCCGGCCCGAGTGAGGAGGAGATCACCGCCGCCGGGCGTGAGATGTTCGCCTCCTACGGACGCTACTGGGCGGAGGTCTTCTGGTTCGGGCCGAGACGCAAAGACGAGGTCATTCGAGGGACGCGTGTAACGGGCCTTGAAGACGTCTTCGCGGCCAAGAGCCAGGGGAGGGGGATCATCTTTGTCGTACCCCACATGGGGAATTGGGAAACCGCAGGTGCCATCGCCGAGGCCCTCGACTTGCATGTGCTTTCGGTCGCCGAGGATCTTCCGAATGCCAGGATCACCGACTGGTTCGTGAAGACACGAGCGGCATACGGCATCGAGATCATTGTGGCGGGCCGAGGCTCCACTACGGTCCCGCTGGTGAGAGCTCTGAAGAATGCCCAGGTGGTCGCACTCACCGCCGATCGAGATGTCACGGGGCGCGGTGTCGAGGTCGAGTTCTTCGGAGAGACGACGACGATGCCAGCCGGACCGGTGTCGCTCGCTCTGCTAACCGGGGCCGCCATCTTTCCGATCGGATCGCAGTTCGAGGGTGAAGGTCACTATTTCCCGTGCCAACCAGAGTTGCAGATTCCGGATGCCGAAGACCGGTCGGAGCGTATTCGGCTCGGCACGCAGGCGATCGCCCACGCATACGAGAAGTTGATCAGGGAGAAGCCGACCGACTGGCACCTGTTCTCTCCGAATTGGCCCTCCGATCGGGTGGCTGAGGACTCGGACGGATGAAGGTCGGACTCGTTTCCCCATACGACCTCGGCCGACCGGGCGGTGTCCAGGACCAGGTGATTCGTCTTGCCGGGTGGCTTCGTGACGCAGGACATGAGCCACGAATCGTCGGGCCGGGAACCGAAGGGCCGGGCGGCGCCATCCTCCTCGGGTCGACGAGGGTTGTAACCGCGAACCGGGCAAGAACCCCGATTCGGCTCGACCCTCGCGTCGGTCGCGAACTTGCGGCAGCCCTCGGCGACGTCGATGTCATTCACGTCCACGAGCCATTGATGCCTGCTGTGTCGCCCGCGGCGCTGAGGGTCGACGGGCCGGCGAAGGTCGCGACGTTTCACGCCGACCCACCGAGTTGGGTGAGACGGCTCTACCGCCACGGTCGGAGCGGTGTTCGGCTGGCCGTCCGAAATGCGGCTGTTATCACAGCGGTGAGCCCGGTTGCCGGGAGTTCGATCGACGGAGTGGTCGAGTACCGGATCATTCCCAATGGGATCGACGTCGATCAATACGAGACTGGTCCGAAGACACCGGGGAGAGTTGCCTTCCTTGGTCGCGATGATGAGCGAAAGGGATTGCCCGTACTCCTCAAGGCATGGCCGGCCGTGCGCGATGCCGTACCAGACGCGACGCTCAGCGTCCTCGGGGCAACGCGGGAGGAATCCATAGGAGGCGTTGAGTTCTTTGGCTGGGTGGGCGACGACGTGAAGCAGGCCGAGTTGGGAACTGCCGCCGTGTTCTGCGCTCCGAATCTTGGAGGTGAGAGCTTCGGCATCATCGTGGCCGAAGCGATGGCCTCGGGCTGCGCGATCGTGGCGTCGAATATCCCCGCCTTCGAACACGTGGCCGGCCCGACCGCCAAGTTCGTGGAACCCACGAATCCCGAAGAGCTCGCGTACCAGATCATCGCTCTGCTCCTCGATCCCGGTATTGCATCACACCTCGGAGCAGCCGCAACAGAGCGGGTTCAGCGGTTCGATGGATCGTCGGTCGCTGCCGACTACATCGGTGCATACGAGGACGCCATCGCTAGCGAGTAGCGCTTGCCGACGACCGGCTCTACCGGGCGACCTATCGGTAGACTTGACAAACAGGACACCGAGGAGAGCACCGTGGACACTACGACCGAGCACGGCACCGATCGCGTCAAGCGAGGGTTGGCCGAAATGCTGAAGGGTGGCGTCATCATGGACGTCGTCAACGCCGACCAGGCGAAGATCGCTGAAGAAGCGGGGGCCGTTGCCGTTATGGCACTCGAGCGCGTCCCCGCCGACATCCGCGCTCTCGGCGGTGTGGCTCGCATGGCAGACCCGGCCAAGGTCACAGAGATCATCAACGCTGTCTCGATTCCCGTAATGGCCAAGGCGCGTATCGGCCACTTCGTCGAAGCTCGGGTCCTCGAGTCTCTCGGCGTCGACTACATCGACGAGTCGGAAGTCCTGACGCCAGTCGACGAATTTCACGTTGACAAGCGCTCCTTCACGGTGCCATTCGTCAACGGAGCGAAAGACCTGGGGGAAGCGCTCCGTCGTATCGGTGAGGGTGCCGCGATGATCCGTACGAAGGGCGAACCCGGCACGGGCAACGTCGTCGAAGCTGTGCGGCACATGCGGCTGATGAACAGCCAGATCGCGTGGCTCACCACGCTCGGTCCCGATCAATTGATGAATGCCGCGAAGGAGTTGCGAGCCCCGATCGAACTGGTGAAAGAGGTTGCCGGGACCGGCAAGCTGCCGGTTGTCAACTTCGCAGCCGGTGGCATCGCGACACCGGCAGATGCGGCTCTCATGATGCAACTCGGGTGTGACGGCATCTTCGTGGGATCCGGTGTCTTCAAGTCGGGGGATCCCGACGTGCGCGCCCGGGCGATCGTTGAAGCGACGACCTTCTATCAGGACCCTGCCAAGATCGCATCAGTGTCAGCGGGTCTCGGTGAGGCGATGGTCGGAATCAATATTGACACGATGCCCGCCGAAGAGCGGATGCAAGACCGCGGCGACTGACATGAAGATCGGTGCCCTCGCCCTTCAGGGTGACTTCCGGGAGCATCTCGCGGTCATCTCACGCCTCGGTGAAGACGGCATCGAGGTCAGAACCCCCGACGAGCTAGCGTGCATCGATGCCCTGATCATCCCGGGTGGCGAGTCCACAACGATCGGCCGCCTGGCAACGATCTACGGCTTGATGGATCCGATCCGCGCTCGCATCGCAGACGGCATGCCGGTATTCGGCACCTGCGCCGGGTTGATCTTCCTCGCATCGAGCACGACCGGAGCGGATCAACCGCAGCTCAGGGTGCTTGACGTGGTCGTGGAGCGGAACGCGTTCGGTCGGCAAGTGGAGTCCTTCGAGGCTGACCTGCGAGTGACCGGTCTCTCAAAACCCATGAGGGCCGTCTTCATCAGAGCTCCGTGGATCGAGAAGGTCGGCGCCGACGTCGAGGTCCTCGCGACAGTGGAAGATCCCAGTGGGGGAGGGGAACATACGGTTGTGGTTCGACAGGACCGTATCCTCGCGGCGTCTTTTCACCCTGAGCTGACGGCCGACGACCGTCTTCACACCATGCTGATCGAACTTGCTGAGGAGCGCTGATGTCCGGACATTCAAAGTGGGCAAACATCAAACACCGCAAAGGCCGCCAAGACGCCAAGCGGGGAAAGGTGTTCGCCAAGCTCATCAAAGGGATCGAGGCCGCGGCACGAACCGGTGGCGGCGATCCGGATGGGAATCCGACGCTTGCCACAGCGATCCAGAACGCCAAGGACGTGTCCGTACCCAAGGACAACATTGAGCGTGCTGTTGCTCGTGGCTCGGGCGATGCCGAGGGCGTCAACTACGAGGAGTTCTGGTACGAGGGGTACGCCGCAGGCGGTGTTGCGCTCTACGTGCAGATCTTGACAGACAACCGCAATCGTGCAGCAGCTGATGTCCGATCGACGTTGACGAAGAACGGCGGGAGCCTGGGTGAACCGGGGTCAGTCGCGTACCTCTTCGAACAGAAGGGCTACCTCCTCGTCACAGGTGACGAGGACACGGTGATGATGGCGGCCCTCGATGGTGGCGCCGATGACGTCGAGGAAGCGGGCGACCAGTGGGAGATCACGTGTGCCGCCGGTGATTTGGCTGCGGTTCGCTCGACGCTCGAAGAATCGGATGTCGAGGTCGAGCAGGGCGCTGTGACCCAGATCGCCGCGATCTCAGTGCCGCTCAACGCGCAGAACGCTGCGAAGGTGCTTCGCCTCGTCGATGCGCTCGAGGACCTGGACGATGTGCAGTCGGTACATGCCAATTTCGACATCCCCGACGAAGTTATCGCCGAACTCGAGGAGTGAGCCGCGGTCGTTGGAGTCTATCCTCAACCAGTCGAACCCGAGACGGGCTTCGACTCTCGAGAGAACCCGGTCTCAGGCGTGATCCCTCTCATCTCCGGGCCGGGGGTGGAGGAGCGAAGCGGGATTCAACCGGGCTGGCGTCGATTGCTCAAGCGGCGTCTCACTGCCGACCGGGGCGTGCAACACCGGCCTCCGTCATCCCCCGCGACCTGATATTGGCGGGACGTGGTGAACGACGTCGAATCTGATAATCAGGGATTGTGAGGGCGGGTTGTCAACCGGCCCGCTTCTTCCGGCCGCCCCAGGTCAACAGCACGATCCCAAATCACGACAAGGCCGTTCGTTCAGAACCGGAATCGAGTGACATCTGTCGGGAACTCGAACCAAGCCATCGCCTTGACAGGAGTGAACACTCTCAGGCCGCCGGCGTGGGGTCCCTCCCAACTGGTGGGCTCCGGCGAGTATCCGAGTTCTGCATACTTGGCACAGAACTCGGCAGCCAACCGAGTACCGAGAACCGATCCGGGAGGTTCAGCAGCTTCAGAGCGCCCTTCCACCATCACGGCCTGGCGGCCATCCTCGAGATGCAGCACACAGAAAGGACTCCGATTCAGATTTCGCACGTGGATCGTGCTCGGGGCTCCGTCGTACCAGAATCGCCCATCCATCCAAACGCCCCAGCGCGGAACCGCGTGGGGCCTCCCGTCGGGCCTGGTCGTGGCCATCCAGTAGTGAAGCGACTCTCTCAATCGGGTCTCGACCGCGAACCATTCGAGAACACCCTCACTTCCATCTGGAACTCCGTAGCCGTCGGGCAGTTCCGGTCGATCACGTGAAGGTTGACGCATACAGCGAACATACACGACCGGACGGCCGCCGAGGTTCGACGCAGCCTCAACCGATCGGCTGCAAGACGGTTCACCGCTGAACGTCGTGGGAATTGCGACTTCCCCTTGACACCGACATGCCCCGGTGTCGCGCCTCTTCGGCGAGTACGCTCGATACATCGATTCGAGGAGGCTGACGATGAGTTCAAGCAACACGTGTGCCGCCGGTGGAGGGGCGTTCTACGGTCTGGGCATTTTCGGAGCGTTCGTGTATTTCTGGCAGCAGGCAGACACGTTCTGGGGGTACCTGCTCTCCTTCTTCCAAGGACTCTTCTGGCCCGCGTTCATGGTCTATGAGGTCTTTGCGACCCTCGGCAGTTGACAACCTGGAGACCCCACCGTCCGGTCATGGGCCCTGGCGTCCAAGAACCGCAAATCCGGGTTCTGTCACCGACGCCCGCTAGCCTCTAGAACATATGTTCGTATTGGGTATCGATCCCGGTTTGACTCGCACCGGCTACGGGATCATCGAGAAGAACGGCGCAACTGAGGTAGCAACGGCCGCCGGTGTGATACGCACCGATCCGTCGCATCCGTTGGGCCAGCGGTTCGTCGAACTTGCTCGGGACCTTCGTGAGATCGTCGCGGAGTATGAGCCGAAGACGGCCGCCATCGAGCAGGTGTTCCTGAATAACAACCGCCAGACGGCGATGTCAGTTGCCCGGGCGTCGGGAGTCGCTCTTCTCGTGCTCTCGGAAGCGGGTCTCGATACCGCTGAGTACACGCCATCGGCAGTCAAGATGGCGCTGACCGGCTCGGGAACCGCAGACAAGCAACAGATGCAGCGAGTCGTTGCGATGCGCCTTGGACTCCCGAGCGCTCCCACCCCAGCCGATGCCGCGGATGCCTTGGCGATCGCCCTCTGTCACATCCAGCACTCATCCCTGAATGCGAGGATCTCATGATCGGACGGATCCGTGGCGAGTTCGTGGCTGCCGGCGCCGATACCGTGACGGTCGACGTTGGCGGTGTCGGATACGAGATCGCCGTGACGGGACGAACGTTCCTGGAACTGCCGGGGGTCGGCTCGGAGATCGTGCTGCACACCCATCTCCACGTTCGTGAGGATCAGCTCGCACTGTTCGGTTTCACGACGGCCGACGATCGTGATCTCTTCCGTCTGCTGATGGGCGTGTCGGGGGTCGGCCCCAGAGTTGGATTGGCGATCCTCGCCACCATGACAGCCGACGATCTCAGAAAGGTCGTGGCTACCGACGACGCAGCGGCACTCACCGCGGTTCCCGGCATCGGGAAGCGGTCAGCGCAGAAGCTGCTGCTCGAACTCCGTCCCAAACTCGACGTGCCCGACGGTGAGTTGCAGGCGTCCGGGCCGCTCGGGGAGGTCAGAACGGCACTCGAAGGGCTCGGCTACCAATCCGACGAGATCAGCAGCGTCTTGCGTGATTTCCCCTCTGATCTCCCGATCGAGGAACTGCTGAAGCGTTCGCTCCAGGCGCTCGGGAAGAGGAGCGAACGATGAGGGAAGAGGGACTCCTGACCGGAGACACGACTCCGGAAGACGAGGTGATCGAGTCGGGCCTGCGTCCCAGGAAGATGGACGAGTTCATCGGCCAGGGAGCGCTCAAGGAGCGTCTCGCCATCCTGATCGAGGCTGCGAAGGGGCGCGGAGAGGCGGTCGATCATGTGCTCTTCTCCGGACCTCCCGGGCTCGGCAAGACATCCCTCGCCGGGATCCTGGCCGCTGAGATGAATGCCCAATTCAGAGGGACCTCGGGGCCCGCACTCGACAGGCCCGGTGATCTCGCAGCCGTGATCACCAACCTGGAGGCCGGCGATGTGTTGTTCATCGATGAGATCCATCGTCTGCCGAGGCAGGTGGAGGAGGTCCTCTACCCGGCCATGGAGGACTTCCAGCTGGACATCGTGGTCGGCAAGGGTCCGGCGGCTCGGTCGATCAAGATCGATCTGCCGCCGTTCACCCTGGTGGGGGCGACCACCCGCGTCGGTCGCGTCGCTCCGCCGCTTCGAGACCGCTTCGGGTACGTCGCCAGGATCGACTACTACGACACGGCCGACCTCTCGTCGATCATCCACCGGTCGGCAGCGATTCTCGACGTCGATATCACCGAGGACGGATCAGACACGATCGCACGCAGAAGCAGGGGAACGCCGCGAGTGGCCAACCGGCTTCTCCGACGGGTCCGTGACTACGCGGCGGTTCGGGCGAACGGTGATGTTGATGGTGACATCGCCGATCTTGCCCTTGAGGTATTCGAGGTCGATGCCATGGGCCTCGACAAGGTGGACCGTGCCATTCTCCATGCGATCGCGGTGAAGTTCGGCGGTGGCCCGGTCGGTCTCTCGACGCTCGCAATTGCGGTGGGCGAAGAGCCGGAGACGGTCGAGGATGCTTACGAGCCGTTCCTGCTTCAGGAGGGATTCCTCCAGCGGACCCCACGTGGGCGGATCGCAACACCGCGGGCATATGAGCATTTGGGAGTTCCCCAAGACGTGGTTCCGTCACCGCAGGGAACGCTGCTTGGCGAGTAGCGATGAGTCTTGAGATGTGAGCTCTGAGCGAGCACCGCGGGATCGACATCGGGATTCCCGTCTGATGCTTTCCGTCTGATGTCTCTTGTCTCTCATCTCATGTCTCTGTTCCTCCTATCTTCACGACCGTATGGACTCATCCCTCTTCACCTACGACCTCCCGGCCAACGCGATCGCTCAGGCCGCAATCGAACCCCGTGACGCGTCCCGCCTGCTCGTGGCGGGCACGCTTGACGATCGGTACTTCACCGACCTTCCCGACTTGCTTGATCCAGGAGACGTTGTTGTTGTGAACAACACTCGCGTTCGCCCCGCACGGGTCCGCGCCACCAAAGACACGGGTGGCGCCGTCGAGGTGCTGCTGACCAAGCGCATCGACGACATCAAGTGGGAAGCGCTGGTGCGTCCGGCACGGCGGATCCGACCGGGAACCAGGATGACGGCCGACTCGCTGCAAATGACGGTGATGACGGAACCCGATCGAGGCGTCGTGATCGTGGAGATCATCGGCGATGGCGACGTGGACGACATCTTGCCGGGGCTCGGCGAAGTGCCGCTCCCTCCGTACTTCCACGGGACGCTCGACGATGACGAGAGGTATCAGACCATGTTCGCCCGGGCCACCGGATCTGCCGCCGCCCCGACGGCCGCGTTGCACTTCACACCCGCGGTTGTTGCGACACTGCAGGCTGGCGGGGTCCACATCGCAGAGGTGGAGCTCGACGTCGGGCTTGATACGTTCAGGCCGATGGCCGACGGCCCAATCTCGGATCATCAGATGCACCGGGAGCGCTACTCCGTCCCTCCGGCGACTGTGGCCGAGATCTGCGAGGCGAAGAAGAGAGGCAAGAGAGTCGTTGCCGTCGGCACCACGGTCGTTCGTACCCTCGAGACGGCGACCGACGCCGATGGCAGGTTGCAGGCAGGCGACGGATCGACCGACCTCTTTATCACCCCGGGATATCGACCGAGGATCGTCGATGCCGTTGTGACGAACTTCCATGCCCCGGGCACGACCCTCATCGTCATGATCGCCGCACTGATTGGACCCGGTTGGCGCGACGTATACGATCATGCACTCGAGTCCGGATATCGCTTCCTGTCGTTTGGAGATGCAATGTTCATCGAGGTCGATTCATGAGCGCCGTGACCTGGGATCTGACCGAGTCAGACGATGTGGCGAGAACCGGCATCATGACGACACCACATGGCGAAGTGCAGACACCCAACTTCATGCCGGTCGGGACACGGGCAACGGTCAAGACGATGGACGTCGAAGATCTGCGCACCGTGGGCGCCCAGATCGTTCTGGCCAACACGTATCACCTGATGCTGCGGCCGGGCGAGGCCGTGGTGTCACAACTCGGGGAACTCCACGGATTCATGGCGTGGGACGGACCGATCCTCACCGACAGCGGCGGCTATCAGGTGCTGTCGCTGAACCCGGAGATCAGTGAGCAAGGTCTCGTGTTTCGCAGCACCTACGACGGGGCCCGTGTCGAGTTGACGCCTGAGCGGGCGATTGCTGTGCAGGAAGCCCTCGGATCCGACATCGCGATGGCTCTTGACGTACCCGTTCCTCTTCCGTCGCCACGCCTGGCAGCCGAAGAGGCAATGCATCGAACATTGCGATGGGCTGAGCGCGCGCTGGAAGCCAAGCAGCGTGACGACCGTGCGCTCTTCGGGATCGTGCAAGGGGGTGCCGAACCCGATCTCCGCGAGCAGGCGGCCAAGGACATCGCGGCACTCGGATTCCCCGGCTTCGGCATTGGAGGTCTTGCGGTAGGAGAGACCCCTGAGGAGAGAGACCGCGCCCTTGACGCCGCGATTCCCCATCTTCCACCTGATCGGGTTCGATACGTCATGGGCCTTGGCGATACCGAAGGCATGTTGGCCGCGATCGCTCGTGGCGTCGATCTCTTCGACTGTGTCATCCCGACCCGACTCGCCCGGCACGGCAAGGCTCTCACCCGAAACGGCGACATCTCGATCAAGCGGGCCGAGTGGGTGAAGGACGACACGCCGCTGGACGACGCGTGCTCGTGTCTGACCTGTCGGCGTCACAGTCGCGGCTACTTACGGCACCTCTACACGACGAACGAGCCGCTCTCCGACCGGCTGCTCACGCTCCACAATCTCACATACACGTTCGATCTCCTCGAGAGAGCGAGGACGGCAATCGACGCCGGCCGCTTCATCGAGTTCAGACGGGATGCTGTGGCCTCCCGAGCGAAGGAGTAAGTCCGCCCGGCGGCTAGAATTTCGGCGCTTCACCGGCAGCGCCTGCCGGGCATCGAACGGAGGATCCAGTGCTGTATCTGTCGAGCATTCTGTCTGTCGTCTTGGCTCAGACCGAGAGCGGCGGCAGCCTCATCGGTTTCTTGCTGCCGATAGCGATTCTCGGAGGCCTCTTCTACCTCCTGCTCGTCATGCCACAGCGTCGGCGTGCCAAGAAAGCGCAGGCACTTCGCGACTCGATCGCCGTTGGCGACGAGGTCAGAACCATCGGCGGTATCTACGGCACGATCCGATCCGAGGACGATGAGAGCTTCACGATCGACGTCGGTGGAGGCTCCACAATGCGTATCTCCAAACGGGCGATTTCGGAACGCAGGGGAGACGACTCGTAGTGAATCGAAAGAAGGCGCTTCTCACGCTTCTGATCACGCTCGCCATTGCGTGGGGTTCACTCGGAGCCATGCTGCTCGCAGGGTGGGCACCGAAGCTCGGACTTGACCTTCAAGGCGGGTTCTCTGTTGTGCTCGTGGGCCCGGAAGGAACCGATCCGGCCACGCTCGATACCGCAGTCGAGATCATGCGCCGCCGGATCGAAGAACTCGGATCCGTTCAGGAGCCCGAGATCTCGGTTCAGGGTGAGCGCTCCATCGTCGTTCAGCTTCCGGGCGTCGACGATCGCGAGCGGGCGCTCGAGGCAGTCGGGACAACCGGTGAGATGTCGTTTCGGCCGGTATTCGACCTGGTCCAGGCGAGTCCCGCATTGACCGATCCTGAAGGAGAGCACCCGGACAATCTCGATCCGGTGACCGGCTTCTCCGATCCTGACGACGTCTATGCGGCGATCGCCTACCTTCCAAGCGATGACGGCCTCTTCGTCTACATCGTGGGTCCTGCGTTCCTGACCGGCTCCGATATGAAGGGCGGTCGAGCCCAGTTCAGTGGCACCGGTGGCCATGGCGGAGCAGGAGGCTGGGTCGTCGTTCCTGATTTCACCGACGAAGGTGGTGAGAAGTTCAGGCTCGCAACGGGTGAGCTTGCAACGTACACCGTGGGAGCTCCACAGCGTCGCCTCGCGATCGTCGTCGACGGTGTCGTCGGATCGGCACCCGAAGTCGCCGCAGGGGTCAGCCCCGACGAGGGACTCGACCCGAACCAGGTCGTCATCACGATCGGGTCGTCGGACAGCCCACAGGCAGAGGCCGAGGATCTCGCTGCGATCCTCAACTACGGTGCCTTGCCAACGACATTCGAGCGTGAACGGGTTGAGTCGGTCTCTGCATCGCTGGGTGCCGACTCGCTCAAAGCTGGCCTCATCGCAGGACTCATCGGCCTGGCACTCGTGACGGTCTACATGATCATCTACTACCGAATCCTCGGTGTGATTGCGATGCTCGGCTTGACTGTGTTCGGCTCTTTCCTCGTCGGCGCGATCATCCTGCTCGGTGAATTCCAGGGGACCACCCTCACGCTTGCCGGCGTGACCGGCATCGTCGTGTCGATCGGGATAACACTCGACTCATACATCGTGTATTTCGAACGTGTGAAGGAGGAATCCCGCGCCGGGCGTCCACTCCGTCCGTCGATTGATCACGCCTATCCGGGAGCATTCAGCACCATCTTGAAGGGCGACACCGTCACCTTCATGGCGGCCATTCTCCTCTGGCTGCTCGCCGTTGGCCCCGTGAAGGGATTCGCCCTCACTCTCGGCATAGCGACGGTCATCGATGTCCTCGTGTCCTACTACTACACACGCCCCGGCACCTGGCTGGTCGCCCACTCAGCGCTCGGAGAAGGCAGTTGGTTCTCGATTCGCGGAGCGATGGGGAAGCGCAGCGATCCCTCGACACCCGTCGAACCAGTTGAGGTGACGTCATGAGTGTCCTCACCAGGATGTACAGGGGCGAGACGCATTTCGACTTCGTTGGCATCTCGAAGAAGACGTTGTTGGTTTCTGCTGCTCTCGTTGTGCTGTCACTCCTGATACTCGTCGTGCGGCCGCTCAACCTCAGCATCGACTTCACCGGTGGTGTCATCGTCACTGTCGAGAATGAGGCCGATGCTGACATCACCGTCGTGCGGTCATCGCTTGCCGGCATCGGCCAAGCCGGAGCACGGGTCCAACTCACCGGAGAGGGATTCATCCTGATCCAGACCGAGGCCCTGGATGCCGCGTCTCAGGATGAGTTGATCCAGACCGCCGCAGAGGTTGCAGGAACCGAGGTGAACTCGGTCACGATCGACGCCGTGGGTCCGACGTTCGGTGCCGAGGTGACGCGTGCCGCCATTGAGGCGCTTGTCGTCTTTCTCTTCATTGTCGCGTTGTTCATCACTTGGCGATTCGAATGGAAGATGGCGGCAGCCGCGCTCGCAGCGCTCTTCCACGACCTCATCATCACAGCCGGGCTCTTTGCAGCACTCGGATTCGTGGTCACACCAGCGACCGTCATCGCCCTGCTCACGATCCTCGGCTACTCGCTGTACGACACCGTGGTCGTCTTCGACAAGGTCAACGAGAACGTTGACCTCATGCACGATCGCTACACGTACATCGAGATCGTCAACACTTCGATGAACCAGGTGCTGATGCGTTCGATCAACACGTCGCTGACGTCGTTGTTGCCGGTCGGGTCGTTGCTGTTCGTGGGGTCTTTCGCCTTCGGTGCTCATACGCTTCGAGAGTTCGCACTTGCGCTGTTCATCGGAATTGCGATCGGCACGTACTCATCCATCTTTGTGGCTGCTCCATTGCTCGCCCTGTGGAAGGAGCGCGAGGACGACTGGATCGTCGCTCGCAAGCGCGTCATGCGCAGGCGTAGTGGAGACTCGAGCGAACCGATCGTGGAGTCATCACAGGCGCCGTCCACCGTCGTCCACGCAGCTCCTTCGGCGCCAACCGGTGCGTCGGGAGCGGCCGCACGGGCACCACGGAAGCGGAAGAAGCGTCGGTAGACTCTCTGGATGGCAGAGGCTGTCACATCCCGAGAGGCATCGAAGTCTCCTGAGGAGATGCTCGACGATCTGATCGAGATCGCCGTCGAACACCATCCGGGGACGGATGTCGACGCGATCAAAACTGCATATGCGGTCGCAGCCGAAGCGCATTCGGACCAGGTCAGGCAGACCGGTGACCCGTACATCGTGCATCCGCTTGCAGTTGCGCAGATCTTGGCGACCTACGGACTCGACACCGCCACCATCGTGGCGGCGCTTCTCCACGACGTTATCGAGGACACGGAATTCAGCCTCGAGGATCTCGAGCGAGACTTCGGCTCCGAAGTGGCACTCCTCGTTGACGGCGTCACGAAACTCGACCGCATCAAATTCTCGAGCCGGGAAGAACAGCAGGCCGCAACCATCCGCAAGATGGCCGTCGCCCTCGCCAAGGACATCCGAGTCCTGCTGATCAAACTCGCCGACCGGACTCACAACATGAGGACGCTCGACCCGCTTCCGGAAGAGAAACGCATGCGCGTCGCCTCTGAGACCCTGGACATCTACGCGCCGCTTGCCCATCGGCTCGGTGTGCAGGAGATCAAGCACGAGCTCGAAGAGCGGAGCTTCGCCGCACTCTATCCCTCTCGACGTGAACATCTCGAAGAGCTGATACAGCAACGAGCTCCAGAGCGCGAGCTCTACCTCGAGAAGGTGATGGAAGAGGTCGCCGGAGCGCTCGAAGACGTGCACATCGAAGCGAAGATCACGGGGCGGCCGAAGCTCGTCTACTCGATCTATCGGAAGATGATCGACTCTGGCCTGGAATTCGAGGAGATCCACGACCTCATCGGAATCCGCATCATCGTCCCGGAAGTCCGGGACTGCTACGCGGCGCTCGGGCTGGTGCACTCCATGTGGGCCCCGATTCAGGGGCGCTTCAAGGACTACATCGCCATGCCGAAATTCAACCTGTACCAGTCTCTGCACACCACCGTGGTGGGACCGGACGGGAAGGCGCTCGAGGTTCAGATCCGCACCTTGGAGATGCACGAACGTGCTGAGGCCGGTATCGCTGCACACTGGCGATACAAGGAGGGCGACGACGGATCCGAGATGCCGCTCGTCGCCGACATCAACTTCCTCCAGAGCGCCACAGCAGATGCTGGCGAGTTTTTCGAAGCTCTGAAGCTCGACCTGTACGAGGACGAAGTGTTCGCCCTCACGCCTAAGGGCGCTGTGCTCACACTGTCTCGAGGAGCCACACCGGTCGATTTCGCCTATCGAATTCACACCGATGTGGGGCACCGATGCGTGGGGGCAAAGGTCAACGGACGTCTGGTGCCACTCGCGACGCAGCTCGAATCGGGTGACATCGTTGAGATCATCACGTCGAAATCGGAAGACGCACATCCCAGTCGCGATTGGCTCGAGTTCGTCACCTCATCGCGAGCGGCGGCGAAGATCCGGCAGTGGTTCGTCAAGCAGCGCCGCGAGACGGCGCTTTCGGATGGCCGCGACGAAGTAGCGAAGGAGCTGAGGCGCCGATCGATGGCGCTCTCGGGGCACGACGACGCACTCCTCGCCGTCGCTGCAGAACTCGGCTTCAACGACCTCGACCACCTGTACGGATCGGTCGGCGAAGGAAGGGTCAGTGGCAAGACCGTTGTCGGGCGTCTCGAGCGGAGGTTGACGCCAGACGAGGACGACGATACCGATGAGATTCTTGACCGATTGGTCGCCCCTGAGAGGCGCCGAACTCGACCGATCAGCAGCGTCATCGTCGATGGTCTCGACGACGTGCTCGTCAATCTGGCGCGGTGCTGTGGACCCGTGCCCGGGGACCCGATCATGGGTTTCGTGACGATTGGACGCGGCGTCTCGGTGCATCGCACCGACTGCGCCAACATCGGCGCTCTCGAAGAGCAGCCAGAACGGCTGATCGAGGTGGCATGGGCACCAAGCCAATCCGACTCGTTCTTCGTCTGGATCCAGGTGGAAGCACTCGATCGACCTCGTCTCCTGCGTGATGTGACATCCGTGCTGTCCGACCACGGTGCGAACATTCACACGTCATCGTCAGTCGCAGGACGTGACCGAGTCGCGTTCTTGCGGTACGAGGTAGAGCTCTCCGACCCGGCGCAACTCGAACGAGTGCTCTCGGATCTGCGTGATGTAGGAGGCGTGTATGAGGCATATCGACTTGTTCCTGGAGGTGGACGATGATCCTGACATCTGCTGAGCTGTGGGCGGCGGCGACGAATTGCTACGTCATTGCGCCGGAGCGCGGCGGGCCCGCGGTGATCGTCGACGCGCCTCCGGATCTTGAAGCCGTCGTCGGTCTGCTGACACGCTATGACCTGATCCCTGTGGGTCTCCTGGTCACGCACGGCCACGTCGATCACGCCGGGGGGGCGGGAGCTGTCGTGCACCGCACAGGGGTGAGCGCTTATCTCCACCCTGATGACGACTTCCTCGCTTCCGACCCGGTGGGCCAGATCCGCTCGTTGTTCGGCTACATACCTCCCGGGGCCGAGGAGCTTGCACCACCGGAGCGGTACTTCGACCTGGAGCACGGGCAACGTCTCGAGCTCGCGGGCCTCGAGTTCGAGGTCAGGCACACGCCGGGCCACACCCCAGGACACTGCATATTCGTCGTGGAGGATGAGGGCATTGTGTTCTCAGGCGACCAGCTCTTCGCAGGATCCGTCGGACGCACGGACTTCTCCTATGGGAGTTGGGAAGACCTTATGGAGTCAATGAGGACGCAGGTGATGACCCTCCCTGACGACATGAGGGTCCTACCTGGGCACGGCCCGGAAACGACGATCAAGCGCGAACGTATGGTGAATCCCTTCATCCTGGAGTGGATAGACACCCCCTGACCTCCCATACCCAGGGTTCGCGACGTCCTATTTGGCGGTGTGAGCCCAGAGAATGGAGAGTCAACGAATCCAGGATTCGCACGGCACTACCCTTGCCGTTCTTCCAATGACCGGAGGGTCATGGCCTACCGCGCCCCCAAAGGAACATACGACGTATTGCCGCCCGACTCCGCCGCCTGGGTGGAGGCCGAGCGCGTCTTTCTCGATCTCGCCGAACGCTACGGCTATGGCTATGTGCTCACTCCATTGTTCGAAGCAGCAGAGCTCTTCTCCCGCGGCGTCGGTGAAGACACCGAAGTCGTCGAGAAGCAGATGTATACCTTCACCGACAAAGGTGGCCGCTCTCTGACGTTGCGGCCCGAAGCGACCGCGTCGGTGGTGAGGGCACTGATCCAGGCCGGAGGTGTGGTTGGCACGTTCAAGGGAAGCTGCTGGGGGCCGATGTTCCGGTACGAACGTCCCCAGAAGGGCAGAAGCCGACAGTTCCTGCAGGCTGACATTGAGTACATTGGCGAACCGGCGCCGGGAGCCGACGTTGAGGTCATCGAATTCGGGTACCGCTATCTCCAAGAACTCGGTGTTCCCAACGTCGAGGTGCAACTCAACAGTATTGGCGACGCCACCGACCGGTCCGCCTATCGGACCGAACTCATCGCCTACCTCGAGAGCCGCCGGGACGAACTCTCCAGCGATGCACTTCGACGGATGTACGAGAACCCGCTTCGGGTCCTCGACTCCAAGGCTGACAAAGCCGTTGTCGCCGACGCACCCACACCGACCGACCACCTCTCGGACGAGGCCGCCGAACACTTCGCGGCGGTTCGCGAGGGCCTCGAGGCCCTCGACATCCCTTACCGAATCGTGCCAACACTCGTACGGGGCCTCGATTACTACAACCGAACCGTCTGGGAGTACGTACCACTCGACTTCGAAGCGGCACAGAGTTCCGTGGGCGGCGGTGGCCGCTACGACCCGCTCTTCGAGCGGCTCGGCGGAAAGCCGACCCCTGCCGTCGGACTCGCCATGGGCCTCGACCGGATACTGCTCGCCAGGGGCCAGGTCGCTCGCGGGCCCTCCCTCGACGCGTTCGTTGTGGTGGCTGATCCGGACCGTCGACCTGTCGCGAGCGCCCTTGTTCGACGGCTGCGGGACGAGGGGCTACGGATCGACATGACGGCCGGTGACCGGTCGGTCAAAGCACAGTTCAAGGCAGCCGACAGAGCCGGGGCAGCCAATGCCCTTGTTGTCGGCGAGGAATGGGACGAAGGTCGCGTCACCGTACGTGACCTGGCGACCGGCGAACAACATTCGGTTGGTGTAGAGGAGATTGAGGCATGGCTGAAACGATGAAGACCCACGGTGCGGGCACCCTGCGCGCCACCGACAATGGATCAGAGGTCACGCTGGCCGGGTGGGTCGGCCGACGCCGAGACCACGGAGGGGTGATCTTCGTTGACCTCCGAGACGCAAGCGGGATCGTTCAGATCGTCCTCAACCCCGATGATGCGCCGGCCACCGAGCAGGAGCTGAACAGTCTTCGCATGGAATTCTGCATCTCGATCGCTGGCACTGTCCGACTCCGACCGGGGGACATGGCGAACCCTGAGCTATCGACCGGTGAGATCGAAGTAGTTGCCAATCAAATGAGCGTCCTCAGCCCGTCCGAGACGTTGCCGTTCCAGATCGACGACCGGATTGAGGTCGACGAAGCGAGACGGCTGCAGTACCGCTACCTCGATTTGCGGCGCCCTTCGATGACCGACAATCTCCGGGCGCGGTCGAAGGTGATCCGCGCGATGCGCGACGTCATGGGTGACCTCGGTTTCATGGAAATCGAGACGCCGACGCTCATCGCCTCGACTCCGGAGGGCGCTCGCGACATGCTCGTGCCGTCCCGTCTTCGAAAAGGGAGCTTCTACGCGTTGCCGCAGTCCCCGCAGCTGTTCAAGCAGCTCCTGATGATCGGCGGCGTTGAGCGGTACTACCAGGTGGCTCGCTGCTACCGCGACGAGGATCTCCGAGCGGACCGGCAACTCGAATTCACGCAGCTCGATTTCGAGGGCTCGTTCTGGGGGCAGGAGGACGTGCTCGCCACGCTCGAAGCCGTTTCCGTTCGGGTCACGAAGGACCACCGTGATATCGATCTGGACCTGCCGTTCCCCCGACTCACCTGGCATGAGGCCATGGAGCGCTACGGAACTGATAAGCCGGACATCCGATTCGACATGCAGATCAATGACCTCAGCGGAGTGTTCGCCGACACGGACTTCAGGGCATTTTCCGGCGTGTTAGCTTCCGGCGGATCCATCCGCGGCATCAACGCTGGTCCTCTGGGCCTCTCGCGATCTGGTTTGGATGGCCTCTCAGCGCGAGCTCAGGAGCTCGGGGCGAAGGGCCTCGTCTGGATGGTCGCCGAGGAGGACGGGGGATTCCGCTCTCCGGTGACCAAGCTCCTTTCGAGCGACGAGATTGCGGGAATCGCTGCCGCTCTCGACGCAAGTGTCGGTGACGTGATCCTTCTCGTTGCCGACGAAACCCGCCTCGTGTTGGAGATCCTCGGCCAGATCCGTCTCGAAGTTGGGCAACCCGACGGACACGACGAACTCGCATATCTGTTCGTCGTGGATTTCCCCGTGTTCGAGCGCAACGAAGACGGCGATTTCGTGCCGCTCCACCATCCGTTCACCGCTCCGGTCGATGTACGGGCGATGAGCGAAGACCCCGGCCACGCAATCTCAAAAGCCTATGACCTCGTGTTGAACGGCTCTGAGCTTGGGTCGGGGAGCGTCAGGATCCACGATCCGATAGTTCAGGCGAAGGTCTTCGAGACCCTCGGGATCTCCGACGAAGATGCGGAGCGGCGGTTCGGTTGGTTCCTCGAGGCTTTGAGATACGGCACGCCACCGCACGCCGGATTCGCGATCGGGATCGATCGCCTCGTTGCGATTCTCCAGAACGCGCCCAACATCCGCGAGGTCATCCCGTTCCCGAAGACGCAGACCGGCGCGGATCCCCTCACCAGTTCGCCCGCTCGCGTCGAAGATGAGCAGCTTCGCGAACTTGGGATCGAAGTACGGCCGGCAGTACGGGCCGAGTGGGCCGCCGTCGAGGCGGCCGGTGACTGAACCCGATCTGTTCTCCGATCAGCGCGCCGAGCGGCGACGAGCGAACGCTCCGCTCGCTGCTCGAATGCGACCGACGAGTCTCGACGAGGTCGTCGGCCAGCAGGGATTGCTTGCTCCGGGGGCCGCGTTCCGGACCATGGTCGAGGCGGGTCGGCCGGTTTCGATGATCCTTTGGGGGCCGCCGGGCTCGGGTAAGACCACGCTCGCCCGTCTCGTAGCCGCCAACAGCGGCGCACGCTTCGAGCAGCTCTCGGCAACCTCGGCCGGCGTGAAGGACGTTCGCGAGGTGCTCGCAATGGCGACACGGCGTGTCGAGAACGGAGACGGCCGGACCGTCCTGTTCCTCGATGAGATCCATCGGTTCAACAAGGCCCAACAGGACGCTCTGCTCCCCGGGGTCGAGGACGGCATCATCATCCTGGTGGGGGCGACTACCGAGAATCCGTTCTTCGAAGTCAACTCGCCGCTCATCAGCCGGTCGACGGTGTTCCGCACGGAGGAACTCGCTCCGGATGAGGTCGCTGATCTGATTCGGCGAGCGATGTCGGATTCCGTGCGAGGTATCCCCGGATCCGCGATCGACGACGAGGCTCTCGATGACCTCTCCAACCGTGTCGGTGGCGATGCCCGACTCGCTCTGAATGCCTTCGAACTAGCGGTCACGATCGCTGCAGGTCGGGACAGTGAAATGGTCGGAGTCGCAGAAGTGGGCGAGGCCTTACAACGACGGGTGATCCGGTACGACAAGGGCGGCGATCGCCACTACGACGTGATCTCAGCGTTCATCAAGAGTGTCCGGGGGTCTGACGTCGATGGCGCCCTCTACTGGCTCCACACGATGATCGAGGCAGGAGAGGATCCGAAATTCATCGGCAGAAGACTCGTGATCCTTGCTTCCGAGGACATCGGTCTCGCGGATCACAGAGCTCTAGGGATCGCGGTGGACGCGTTCCGAGCCGTCGAAGTCATCGGACTCCCGGAGGGCGCATACGCACTCACTCACGCCACTGTGTATCTCGCGAGCGCCGCGAAGTCGAACTCGTTGGCAACGGCAATCGGGTCGGCCAGAGAGGCTGTCGAGAACACGCCCGGAGCCGATGTTCCGATGCACCTGCGTTCCGCAGCAACATCGGGCCAGCGATCGATGGGACACGGTCAGGGCTACGACTACCCCCACAACGATCCGCTCGGTGTTGTTCCCCAGCAGTATCTCCCCGACGCGGCGGATGGAACGATCCTGTTCCATCCCGGCGAGCACGGGGAAGAGTCGGAACTCGCAGAGCGTCTTGCTCGCATCGATAGGATTCTTGGCAAGAATCGATAGCGCCGCGGACGCCGGGTCTTTGGTACGGCCCATTCCGTGGGTCCCCACCGCCAAATGGGACGTCGCGTACCCTGGGTACGCGGTCTTTGGGGGAGTTGAGGGCGCTACCCTCTCGCGCCATGTTCACCCGACTGAAATGGTTTGCCGCGGGCTCCGCCGCAACAATCGGCGCCGGCGTCTACCTCGGAGCGAAGGCGAAGCAAGCTCGTGAGCGCATCACGCCTGAAGCCATGGCACGGGCCGGCGTCTCGACCGCCGCAGGCGTCATGGGAGCTGCCGGTCGGCGCATGCAACGAGTCGGCACGACTGCCGAGGCCTCGAACGCGGCGGAAGAAGCTGAGGATGTGGATCCTGGGTCGGGCTAACCTCCCGATCCCATGGACTCGAACCAAATCCGTCGCACATTCCTGGAATTCTTCGCCGATCGCGACCACACAGTGGTTCCATCGGCATCGCTGATCCCGATCGATCCGACACTCCTGCTAACCAATGCAGGCATGGTGCCGTTCAAGCCGTACATGCTGGGCGAGGAGACACCACCCTACCTCCGCGCCGCCACAGTCCAGAAGATCGCTCGGACTGTCGACATCGACATCGTGGGAACCACCGCTCGCCATCTCACCTTCTTCGAGATGCTCGGCAACTTCTCCTTCGGCGACTATTTCAAGGAGAAGGCGATTCCGTGGGCGTACGACCTGATCACCGAAGGCTACGGCCTCGATCCGGAGCGCCTCTGGTACACGGTTCACATCTCCGACGATGAGGCGGCCGAGATCTGGATCGACGGTGTTGGGGTGCCCGCCGATCGGGTTCAGCGGCTCGACAAGGACAACTTCTGGCAGATGGGCGCTCCCGGCCCATGTGGACCGTCATCCGAGATCTTCTTCGACAAAGGGTCGGCATATGGCCAGGCGGGCGGACCCGCCGTCGATGACGAACGCCACGTGGAGATCTGGAACCTTGTGTTCATGCAGAACATCCAGGACAAGCCATATCACGTGGTAGGCGATCTGCCGGCGAGGAACATCGACACGGGCGCCGGTCTCGAAAGGATTTCGACCGTGCTCCAGGGTGTCGACACCATCTTCGAAACGGATCTGATCCGTCCGATCGTTGCCGCCGCAGAAGGCGCGACTGGGGAGACGTACGGTGATTCAGAGCGCACGGACGTCTCGCTCCGAATCATGGCCGATCACGGCCGGGCGGTGACCTTCCTCATCGGAGACAAGGTCGTGCCGTCGAACGAAGGCCGCGGCTATGTGCTCAGGCGGCTGATCCGTCGTGCGGTGCGGCACGCCTCTCTGCTCGGAGCCGAAGATCTGATCATGCCGATGCTCGTGAACTCAACCATCGACGTGATGAACGAGGCGTATCCCGAACTGGGGGAGAAGCAGGACGGGATCATCGAGATGGTCACCCGCGAAGAGGAGCAGTTCCGGCGCACGCTCCGATCGGGTCATCAGCTCCTCGATGAGGAGCTCCGGACACTCGAACCCGGAGCGATGCTCTCAGGAGAGACAGCTTTCAAGCTGCACGACACCTTCGGCTTCCCGAAGGAGCTGACTGAAGAGATCGTTTCGGAACGAGGATTCCAGGTTGATCTTGCCGAGTTCAATTCCATGATGGAGGGCCAGCGAGAGCGGGCCCGCGCCGCCTTCAAGGGTGTTGACGCTGCCGCCAAGGCGGATGCGTACCGCACACTCTTGAGCGGCGTCGATCACACGGATTTCATAGGCTACGACAGGGAAGAGGGCGTCGGGCGCATTCTCTCGATTGTCGCGGAGGGAGAGACCGTCGAGCTGGCCGAGGAAGGTCGCGAGATCGAGATCTTCCTCGATCGAACCCCGTTCTACGCCGAATCCGGCGGCCAGATTGGCGACTCGGGATCGATCGTCACACCAACGGGGTCGGTGAAGGTCAAGGACACGCAGTTCGCCGTTCCGGGTCTCCATGGACATCGCGGCGTAGTGACCTCTGGATCCGTGCAGCTCGGCCAGGACACGACGCTGGCGATTGACCACGATCGCCGGGAACGCATCCGCAAGAACCACACCGGCACCCACATCCTTCACTGGGCCCTGAGAGAGATCGTCGGGGAGCACGTGCACCAGGCGGGGTCTCTCGTATCCGATGGACGACTGCGGTTCGACTTCAGCCACTACCAGGGCATGAGTCCCGAGGAGTTGCGGGGAGTTGAACTTGCTGCCAACCAACGCGTCATCGAGAACGCCGCCGTCACCACGGTTGAGACGTCCAAGGCCGATGCGGAGAAGATGGGTGCCATCGCCTTCTTCGGTGACAAGTACGGTGAAGAAGTTCGCGTCGTCCGGGCTGGGGACTTCTCGACCGAGTTCTGTGGGGGGACGCACGTTCCGACGACTGGACAGATCGGGCCGTTGATTCTGGTGACCGAGGGATCGGTCGCTGCGAATACGCGGCGGATCGACGCCCTCACGGGAACAGCCGGATACGAGCACCTGGCAGCGCTCCGGGCTGATCTCGAACGCACTGCCTCGGCCCTCGGTACGCAGCCCGGGCGCGTCGTCGAAGCTGCACTGGCACTTACGTTGCACGCCAAGGAGCAGGAAGAACGAATCGAGGAGTTCGAGCAGCAATCCCGCTCGGCCGCAGCGAAGGATCTGCTCGGTGAGCTAGAGGAACACAACGGGAAGAACGTGCTCGTGGCTCGTCAAGAGGGCCTCTCCGGCGACGCCTTGCGAGCTCTCGCGTTCCAGATACGCGATCGGCTCGGAACTGGCATCGGAGTGTTGGGTTCGACCACGAGTGGCAAGGGCGCTCTCATCGCATTCGTTTCGGATGACCTCGTCGCCGACGGACTCTCAGCGGGCGACGTCATCGGTGAGGCAGCCAAGATCCTTGGTGGTGGCGGCAGTCGCGACCCGCGCCTTGCTCAGGCCGGCGGACCCAACGGAGATCGACTCGACGACGCCCTTGAGGTGGCACGCACCGCGGCGAGAGCAGCGGTTACCGCATCGTGACGCGAATCCTCGGGCTGGACCCGGGGGAGCGGCGTGTTGGCGTAGCGCTATCGGACCCCACCGGTACCATTGCGTCACCACACTCTGTGATCGATCGGCGGTCGGTGGAGCTCGCCGACGCCGTGCGGATGTTGTGCGAGGAAAACGACGTCCAGCGGATAGTGATCGGACTCCCGACCGGTCTCTCAGGGACCGAAGGACCGTCGGCGAAGGCCGCACGAGCGATGGGAGACGCCGTTGCGGACGCAACCGGTCTCTCGGTTGAGTACCAGGATGAGCGGTTCACCACCGTGACTGCTGAGGCGGCCTTGCTGGAAGGGGGCGTGCGGCGTTCCAAGCGGCGCGACATACGAGACAAAGTGGCGGCAGCCGTGATTCTCCAAACCTATCTCGATCGCAAGGAACCCCCAGGTGACCGAACCACAGGCAACGACAACGGCTGAACGGCGCTGGAGGAGACCGCTGTTCATCGCGGTCGGTGTCATCGTCGGCGTCCTTCTCCTGGGCTTGGCAGCCCGGCTGCTCGCATCTGCCGTCTCAGGCGACCAGGCTCTCGACATCGAACCGGGTGTGGCCGTTTCCGTCGAGATCCAGGGCGGTTCATCAGCCCGTGACATCGCGACAGCGATGGAACAGGCCGGGGTCGTACGGGCCAGCGAATTCAGCGCGGTTATCGATGCACAGGGAATCGCATCCCAGTTGCAGGCGGGCACCTATCACCTCGAGACTCTGATGACCGCGGAAGCCGTAGCGGAACGGATGCTCACCGGACCCGACAGCCCGACGGGCTCCGGAGTCATCGTCTACGAGGGCCATGACATCCGGCGCATCCTTGCGGGGCTGGCAGCCGAGACGGGCTATCCCGTCGAGGACTTCGAAGCGGCACTTGTCGGCGGTGCCGTGACGTCGCCGCTCCTTCCAACCGAGGTCCCTGAGGGAGTCGATGAATTGACGTTGTGGGAGGGCCTCCTCTTCCCAGCCCGATACGAGTTGCCCGAAGGGGCGACACCGGCCGAGATTCTCACCATGCTGGCGGATGAGACCGTTCGTCGCGTCAATACGGTGGACTGGTCGAGGCTTGAAGAACTGGGGATCACCCGCTACGAGGCACTGATCGTGGCCTCCCTCATCCAGAGGGAGGCGGGGGTGGACGCTGACCGTCCGCTCATCGCCTCAGTCATCTACAACCGATTGGCCGAGGACATACCCCTTCAGATCGATGCAACCGTGGTCTACGCCCTCGGCGAGAGTCCCGGGCGGGTTCTCACCGAGCACCTCGAGATCGACTCACCCTGGAACACGTACCGCGTGACCGGATTGCCACCGACACCGATCGGAACGGCGCAGATGGAGTCGATCGAGGCTGCAGCCAACCCGGCCGAAACGGACTACTTCTTCTACGTGCTCGTGTCGCCTGACGGTGCGCACGGTTTCTCCAAGACCTATGAGGAGCACAAAGAGAAGATCGCGCAGGCGAAGAAGGACGGGGTCCTCCCATGAAGCTCGTCCTCCTCGGCGACCCGGTAGAGCATTCACGGTCGCCTGCCATCCAGAACGCCGCTCTCGATGCCGTCGGTATTCAAGGAACCTATGTGGCGCGTCGCGTCGACACGGCGGGCATGGTGCTCGCTGTCGACGAGATTCGCTACGGCCGTCTCGACGGGGCGAATGTGACCATGCCCCACAAGCAGTTGGCCTTCGAACTCGCAGATCGGGTCACAGAAGCGGCCCTTCGATCGGGTGCAGTGAACACATTCGTCCGGATCGCTGGAGAAGTCTGGGGCTACAACACCGATGTCGATGGGATTCGGTCAGTCATTGAGGCCGTTGGATTCCCGGACGACGCACCGGTGCTCATCCTGGGGACCGGCGGTGCTGCCGCGGGAGCGGCCGTCGCATTGGCGAACAGGACGGTGGCCATCTCGGGTCGCCGAACCGATGCAGCTGCAGACCTTCTCGCCCGGGTACGAATTGATGGAACCATCGTGCCCTGGGGCAACGGCATGGAGGGAGCCGTAGTCATCAACGCCACACCGCTTGGAATGAACGACGAGTCCATCTCCGCTGACGTTCTTGCCGGTGCTTCCGGATTCTTCGACCTGACCTACGGGCCATCCGAATCCCCGTCGGTAGCGTGGGCTCGATCGGTGAAGATCCCCCTCGCCGACGGTCGCGACATGCTGATAGCCCAAGCCGCCGCCGCATTCGAGATCTGGACTGGCTTGTCTGCCCCGATCGACGTGATGCGATCCGCGTTCTAGCCCGCCGAACTACCTGGGTTCCTTCGAGTGCGCGGCGCCCCGTGGCCGTTGAGTGTCGATGATGCCGGGTGTGGAACAGGGAAGCGGATAGGCTCCTCGGCGATGCTCTCTCTTCTGTTGGTCCCGCTTGGACTCGTTGTTGGCGTGCTCGCCGAGCGCGTCGCGACCGATCGATCGTTCGAGTCGATTGTGGAGAGACCCGGGCGCACTCCGTACGTAGCGATGGTCACCGCCGTCCTCTTCCCGGTTGCGGCGATCCTGGTTGGGATCGACTGGGTGCTTCCCGCCTACCTGTGGTTCGTCGCGGTGACCGTGACATTGACCCTCACCGACCTCGACGAGAAGCTCATTCCGAACCGGATCCTCTTCCCGGGTACGGTGGTGGGGGCCGTCCTGCTGACCGTGGGGGCGCTCATCGAGAGCGGGCCGATCCTCAGAGCATTCGGCGGCGGAGCGATCTACTTCCTCGTTCTTCTGGTCGTTGCACTCGCTGCACGAGGCGCCTTCGGATTCGGGGACGTCAAACTTGCGTTCCTGCTCGGCCTGTTCACTGCGTACCGATCGTGGGAGACCCTGATCGTGGCCGTGTTCGCAGCGTTCCTGCTCGGAGGTCTGGTGTCGCTTGTGATCCTTGTGTTCCGACTCAAGGACCGTAAGGAATCGATCCCCTTCGGTCCGTATCTCGTCGGTGGGGCCTACATCGCGATCGCTTGGGGAGCAACCATCGCGTCCTGGTATCTGGACGGTGGGACGTGACAACGACGCGCACCCCTGCCACGATGTTCCGATGATTCGATTCCTCACCGCCGGTGAGTCACACGGGCCGGCTCTCACAGCCATCGTCGAAGGTGCCCCGGCAGGCCTCTCGGTCGACGCCGACGGCCTCGCAGAAGAACTGGCGCGCCGCCGACTCGGTCACGGCCGCGGGCCACGAATGCGCCTCGAAAGGGACGAGATCGAGATCCTCGGCGGCATCCGCTTCGGTCGCACGCTCGGCGGACCCATCTCCGTGATGATTCGCAACACCGAGTGGGAACGCTGGTCGGAGGAGATGTCCCCAGCGGAGGGCGAATCCCGACGCGTGATGACATCCCCTCGTCCCGGCCACGCCGATCTGCCGGGGATGATGAAGTACGACACGCATGACGCCAGGAACGTGCTCGAGCGTGCCTCGGCACGGGAGACGGCAGCTCGTACGGTCGCCGGATACGTCTCGAAGATGCTGCTTGCCGAGGTCGGTGTCACCATCCTGAGCCACGTGGTGCAGATCGGATCGGTCGTTGCCGATTCAGTCCTTCCCGAGTCCGGTGATCTGTCCAGGATCGACGCTTCCCCCGTGCGGTGTATCGATGAGGAGGCCGAGCAGGCGATGATCTCAACGATTGACGTTGCCAAGAAGGAACGGGACACCCTCGGAGGAGTCGTCGAGGTTCTCGCATACGGCGTACCGGTGGGCATCGGTAGCCACGTGCACTGGGACCGGAGGCTCGACACGGCGATTGCGGCCGCCCTCATGTCGATCCAGGGGATCAAAGGCGTGGAGATCGGCGATGGCTTCAAGTCGGCTGGTCGACCGGGATCGGTTGCTCACGACGAGATCCTTCCGATCGATGGAGTCTATGAACGGGCAACCAACCGTGCGGGAGGGATCGAAGGCGGGATCAGCAACGGCAGCGTGATCAGGAGTCGGGCGGCGATGAAGCCGATCTCGACGCTGATGCGTCCGTTGGCGACCGTGGACGTGTTGACTGGAGAAGTGGCCGTAGCGTTCCGCGAGAGAAGCGACGTGTGCGCCGTGCCCGCGGCCGGCGTTGTGGCAGAGCAGATGGTCGCGATCGTTCTCGCCGGTGAGATGCAGCGGGTGTACGGAGGGGACACCGCTGATGCCTTCGTGGATGCCGACGTGGCACATCGGCGACGCCTCGCCGAGTTCTGATGGGACACATCTGGCTGATCGGCATGATGGGAAGCGGGAAGACGAGTGTGAGCCGGGTGCTCGCGGAGCGTTTGGAAGCCCCCTTCTACGACACGGACACCACCGTGGAGGCCAATGCCGGAATGACGATTGCCGAGATCTTCGATCGCTTTGGAGAGTCACACTTCCGAGAATTGGAGGCGACGGCCGTGCTGGTGATCGCATCCCAGGATGATGGTGTCGTCTCGGCCGGCGGTGGTGTCGTGCTCAACGCGTTGAACACCGCAACCATGCGCGAAAGCGGGCAGACGGTGCTCCTCGATGTCGACGCGGACACGCTTGTATCTCGCATCGGCGCGACGTCTGATAGGCCATTGGTTTCCGAGGATCCGAATCGGCGTCTCCGAGAGATAGCGATCGCCCGAGCGGACAGCTACCGGGCGGCGGCCGACATCGTGGTTGAAGCAAGCGGTTCGATCGAGGAAGTTGCTCAGCGTGTGGAGGCAGCATGCAGCGGGTCGTGATCACCGAGGGGGATGAGTCGGTTTCGGAGATTGTGATCGACCGGGATCTCCTGGCGGACGCTTCGACGTACCTGCCGCTACGGGAGGATCGCCGACAGGTGGCGATCCTGACCCAGCCGAACGTCGGTGCCCTGGCCGACGTAGTTGCCGGTTCGCTTCTGGACTCAGGCGTGGCTGCTTCCGTTGTCCCACTCCCAGACGGAGAAGCAGCGAAGACGTTGTCGGTCGTCGAGGACCTGGCGTTGGCTCTGAACCGACTGGGGCTTTCCCGCGCCGACACCGTGCTGGGCATCGGTGGAGGCGCAGCGACCGACGTCGCCGGATTCGTCGCTGCTACCTATCTGCGTGGCGTCGAGTGTGTTCTCGCCCCGACCACGCTGCTCGGTGCTGTGGACGCCTCGGTGGGAGGCAAGACCGGAGTCAACGTGGGCGGGAAGAACCTCGTTGGCGTATTCCGCCATCCAGCACGTGTGCTTGTCGACATCACCGTGCTCGAGACGATCCCGATGGATCTGCGGAGGCAAGGCACAGCCGAGGCGCTCAAGACGGGTTTCGTCGGAGACACCGAGCTCGTCGACTTGTATCGGGAGCACGGGATCGATGCACCGCTCGATGAGGTTGTTGGTCGCTCTATCGGTGTCAAGGCCCGTGTGGTCTCAGAGGATTTCCGCGAGGGCGGCCTCCGGGCCGTGCTCAACTACGGACACACAGTCGGGCATGCGGTGGAAGTCGCTGCCGGAATCAGCCACGGCGAGGCGGTCGCAATCGGAATGGTGGCAGCGGGCGTGGTCGGAGAGCGAACGGTCGGATTCGGTCGGCGCCTGGAACAGGAAGAACTGATCGCTTCACTGGGACTTCCGACACGATCCCCCGACGTCGATGCGGTTGAGATCGGGCGACTCATGGCTCTCGACAAGAAGCGCGATACCGGAGGAATCCGATTTGTCGTCCTCGAGGACTTCGGAGTTCCCCAAGTCGTACACCCCGACGACGCTACCGTTCGGGCCTCTCTGCACGCCATCGGTATCGATTGAAGACGAGGAGCCCCAACCGATGATTTCGACGAACGACGTGAAGCCAGGCATGTCCTTGAACCTCCCCGAGGGACTGTTCCAGGTTGTCGACTACCAACATGTGAAGCCGGGCAAGGGCAAAGCCTTCGTGCGAATGAAGCTTAAGAATCAGATTACCGGCGCCGTCATCGACCGCACGTTCCGTGCAGGAGAGAACGTTCCGAAAGCCGTGATTGACCGCCGCGACTTCCAATACCTGTACCGCGACGACATGGGTTTCACGTTCATGGACGGTGAGACCTTCGATCAGATCTCGCTCTCAGAGGAAGCCGTAGGGGACGCCGCTTCGTACATCGCCGACGGCATGACGGTTCGTCTGTCCATCTACGAGGAGAAGCCGATCGGCATAGAACTTGGTGCAGCGGTGGAACTCGAAGTCACACACGCCGAGCCGGGAGTCAAGGGCGACCGCGTGTCGGGCGCTACGAAGCCGGTCACGCTCTCAACAGGCCTGGTCGTTCAGGCGCCGCTGTTCGTCGACGTGGGTGACGTCCTGAAGGTCGATACCCGCACCGGGAACTACATCACGCGGGTGTCGTGAGCAAGCAAGATGCACGGGAGCAAGCCCTCGGCTTGCTGTACGCCGTAGACGTCGATCCGGAACCGGGCGCGATCGAGCCGACCGGGCGAGCAGGGCGTCTTGCCGCCGGTGTCCAGGAGCATCTGAGCGATATCGACCGCGAGATTGAGTCGCATTCGACGGGTTGGCGCATCGCACGCATGCCGACCGTCGACAGGGCGATCCTGCGAATCGCCGTCTATGAGCTCAAGTACACGGACACACCCGTCGGTGTCGTAGTTTCCGAGGCGGTCGAACTCGCCAAGAGGTACTCGACAGCGAAGTCGGGAAGTTTCGTGAACGGTGTTCTGGCCAGCGTGGCGGCGGACGACAGCTGATCGGTCGGCCACGCACTCGAAGTTGGCTGGAGTCGATCCGGGCTAGGCCTTCTTCGCCTTCTTGGCCTGACGCTTCTCTTTCAGGCTCCTGGCAGCAACCTTCTTGGTGCTCTTTCCACCCTTGTCCTTGTTCGCCATGGTGTCTCCTCTCGAACCATCGAGAACGATGGTCGGTTCCATCTTGTCACATCGGCTCGACGTGAGCTGGCACATTCGAATATCAGGTACCGGCGACGAGGTCCTCGCCCTCGATCTGAGCGACGGCAGTGTTCAACGTATCGAGGAGCCCGTCGACAGGAACGCGATGGATCCTGGCTGCCTGGTTCACGGCAATCGCCTTGGTGACGACCCTACGAAACGACAGACTGCCCACGCGCTTCATGCCGAGAGCCTCCATCACGTCGGCAATGTCACCGTACTCGTCGAGAATCTCCGACGCCTTCGTGTCTTCTGTGACTTCCAGCCTGCCTATGTCACATCTCCGCTTCGTCGCCGCTCCAGATCCCCGGTGGCGCCACGACTTGGTCCGGTGGTGCAGAAGCGCCGGTGGTGCGGTCCTTCGGACATTCAACGACACGATCAGCTCGCGACCACGGACGCTTCGGGCAACCGGATCTTTCGTTCCTTCATAGCGGGAACTCAACTCTCGCCCTATCGGGGTGGTGCGTGGATTGGTGGTCTGAGGAGTCGTCTGCGTTGGGTGGGTGATTCGGGGTTGATGGTGAATCCTCGTCCGTGGATCACAACGTGGTGGTGGTACCAGCACAGGGTGGTGAGGTTGGTGGCGTCGGTGGGTCCGCCTTGTGACCATGGGGTGAT
>RCNG010000019.1_pt1 | contig 57413 bp, 40 predicted proteins | sample 2041371 | NCBI WGS metagenome assembly RCNG01 (sample SAMN09708227, study PRJNA481090) | Marine sediment metagenome, whole genome shotgun sequencing project. | biome: marine sediment; feature: ocean; material: sediment; isolation source: Sewage treatment plant 1 marine sediment (STP1) ... | reverse complement strand
ACCGGCGTGGCGGCGGGCAATTCCGTTTCGGCTACCCATTTACCGTTCACGTACTCGAAGAAATCATCCTGTGCACGTACATCTTTGTTGAAACCATCCAGGTCAATTCCGCTTTCTAGTTCCGGGGTTGTTTCCACGGCGACCATTTCAGTCTCAGAAGCGGGTTCATTGCCGGCAACCGGCGTTTCAGTTTCTTCGGCCTTCTGGCACGCAGTCAGGCCAAAAGCAGCGATCAAACCTGCCATGATGGCAAGCCTCAGTCGATCATTCATTGAAATTTCCTTTTTGGGTCTGGTAACTGCCAAATTATACCGGATTGGACCCATTATCTGCAGGTGCCGAAAGTTGGGCTACAATCGGTACGATGACACGTTGGCGCCCACCACAACCCAAGAGCAGCCCCTACATCACGCCGGAAGGTGAAAAGGCCCTCAAGGATGAACTGAAAGAGCTGTGGCAATTGCGCCGTCGCGATGTTGTGCCAGCGCTGCAGGCTGCCGCAGCTGAAGGTGACCGGTCGGAAAACGCCGAGTATATCTACCGGAAGAAACAACTGGGACAAATCGACCGCCGCATTCGATACCTGTCCAAACGCCTGGATATCATTGAGGTGATTGATCGCAAACCACCCGATCGGACCAAGGTTCACTTTGGTGCGGTTGTCACGCTGGAAACAGAACAGGGTGACGAGGTGACTTACCGGATTGTAGGCGCTGATGAGATAGACGCGCGTAAATCCTGCATTTCTGTGGATTCTCCGGTCGCCCGGGCTTTGTTGGGTAAGTCTATCGATGACTCGGTGCAAGTTGAGAGACCGGATGGCCGGGTACAACTACTGATACTGGATGTTGAATATCGGTAACTCCATCCCTATCTATTCTTTGCGGCTGCCGATAGGGGCCGCAGGCGCTTCCGGCCAAAAGGCGGAAGTATTACTTGAAAACCTTATTGCTTCCTTAGGAGAATATGGTAATGACTACTTTTGATTTTTCACCTTTATTCCGCACGTCCGTCGGTTACGACCGGCTCGCATCAATGTTGAATTCGGCACACCGCCCGGAGCAGGGAGGCAGCTTTCCTCCTTACAATATCCAGAAGGCAGGTGATGACCACTATCGAATTACGATGGCCGTCGCCGGATTTTCCGAAACTGAACTCAACATCACTTCCGAACACAACAAGCTGATTGTGACCGGCCAGAAGCCAGAAGATCAGGAAACTGAAGACGCTGGGTACCTGTATCGCGGCATTGCTACGCGGTCTTTCGAGCGTCGCTTCAACCTGGCGGACCATGTCAAGGTAAGCGGAGCAAGGCTGGACAACGGTTTGCTGCACATTGAACTGGAACGCGAAATCCCCGAGGCCATGAAGCCCCGGAGCATTGAAATCCAGTCCAGCAGCACACTTCTGGAAGGCGAATCAGCCGAAAAAGCCGCCTGACTTCCCGGGGTTGAAAGCTAACCCTTAGTGCATAGTGAAAGGGGGCACTCTTATGGGTGCCCCTTTTTTTGTGGTGATGCATCGTCGCACTGGCACCGGCCATGCCCTCGTTGGTACCCTATGAAAATAACGTATGGAACGAATTGATTCCCGATTACCCGATGCAAGGGCGTTTTCTTGATGAGGTATTCGACGATGTTTACAACATTCTCAAGTACATGAATATGGCACTCGCCGGATTCGCTTTTATCGCGTTGTCGCTCGCCCTGATTGGATTGTTCGGCCTTGCGGCGTTCATGGCCACGCAGAGGACCAAGGAAATTGGCGTGCGCAAGGTGCTTGGTGCCAGTTCACTGCAGATTGCACGGCTACTGGTATGGCAGTTTTCTACGCCCGTAATATGGGCGCTTGCTGTCGCTTTACCTGCCGCGTATTTCGCTTCCAAGCAGTATCTCAACTTCTTTGCCGACCGTATTGAAGCGCCAATTCCCATCCTCCTTGTCGCTGGCGCCATTGCGGTCACGCTGGCCTGGGGAACAGTTGCCGCGCATGCCATACGCATTGCGCGTTCCAACCCTGTCATGGCGTTACGGCATGAGTAGGTGGTATCCATAACTGCTTCTGTCCGTAAAATACCCTACAAAGGAAGGCAGGAGAACCTACATGGGGCAGCATGCCAACATCAAGCGGTTAAGCGACCAGCTTGCCGCGATTTTCGAGCGCGCCCGAGAGCTTGAGTCCGAGTTCGCTGAAGAGCTCGAAGCTGTCCATCCCAGGTTTCGCGAAAGCGCCAGGAACCTGGTGCACTACCTCGCGCTTCGGCAGTTTGATATCAGTGAGATGCAGGAAGATCTCCTGACGTTGGGGCTCTCCTCACTGGGCCGGGCTGAACGCAATGTTATAGGGCTAATTGCTGCCGTGCAGGGAGCCCTGCAAAGACTCGCCGGTGGCGATACGATTTCAGCCGAGCAACCCGTAACCCCACTCCTGCTACGCAACCCGGATGCTGACGCCCACAAGAAAGCTATTCTCGGCGCGCACCCCGACGGCCGTGATGTGAGTATCATGGTGACGCTCCCAACGGAGGCTGGACACAACCCTGCGCTCGCCTCCGAGATGATCGCCGCCGGCATGAACGTCGCGAGAATCAACTGTGCGCATGATGACGCTGGCGCCTGGTCGGGAATGGTGAAGAATGTCAGGGCCGCAAGCGCGGCAGCTGGCGAAGACTGCAGGATCATCATGGATCTGGCAGGCCCGAAACTCCGCACCGCTGAGCTACGTCCCGGGCCTCGTGTCCTGCATCTCAGACCGAAGCGCGACGCCCTCGGTCGCGTTATCGCTCCGCGACGTATTCGATTCATGCCGGACGACATGCTCCAGCGCGGCACCAAAGCCGCCGTTATCCCGGTTCCGCGTGAGTGTGTTGAATACGCGCAGCCGGGAGACGAGATCTGCTTCAAGGATACGCGTGGCAAGAAGCGCCGCTTGACCGTTATTGAGAAAGACGAGAAAGGCCTCTTGCTCGATACCTACCAAGGCGCGTATATCGCCACCGATAGCAAGCTGCGCCTGAAGCGCAAGGGGGTAGGCGAAACCCTCACTTACCGCGTCGGCGAACTACCTGTGATCGAACAACCAATTCTTTTGCATGTCGGAGACACGCTCGTTCTGCATCGAGACGACGCTCCCGGTGAGCCCGCCAGGGTGGACCCGGAAGGCACGATCATTTCGGCGGCGCACATCGCTTGCCAACAGCCCGAAGCGTTTGCCTACGTCAATACCGAGGATCCCGTCTCTTTGAACGACGGCAACATCGCCGGGATCGTACGATCCGCGAACAAGGACGAGCTGCGGATAGAAATCACGAAGGCCAAGCCGACCGGCAGCAAGCTGCGTGGAAACCGCGGCATCAACTTCCCCGGCAGCGATATTCTTCTACCCGGCCTCACGACATCTGACCGGCAGCACCTCGACTTCGTTGTAGAGCATGCCGATGCGGTCAGCCTGTCGTTCATCCGGGAGCCTGCCGATATTCGCCTTTTACAGGAGGCGTTGCAGCAATATCCGGGCAAGCACCTCGGTGTTGTCATCAAGATAGAAACCAAGCGCGGCTTCAAGAATCTGCCCGAATTGATACTGGCTGCCATGCGCAGCTACCCGGCCGCCGTCATGATTGCGCGTGGCGATCTTGCGGTCGAATGCGGCTGGGCGCAGCTGGCCGAGCTTCAGGAAGAAATCCTCTGGTTCTGTGAGGCCGCTCAAATCCCGGTGATGTGGGCAACCCAGGTGCTGGAGCAAGAGGCCAAAAAGGGACAGGCATCCCGGGCAGAAATCAGCGATGCTGCAATGTCGCAGCGCGCCGACTGCGTAATGCTCAACAAGGGTCCGCACATACTCGCGGCCATTCGCATGCTCGACAACATCCTTCGTCGCATGCAAAAGCACCAGTTCAAGAAGACTGCGCGTATGAAGAAGCTCAGCATCTCCGGCGACCCGGGGTAATTGGCTGCCAAAAAAAAGCCCCTCGCGAGAGGGGCTTCTTATTGCGCTTTGAAAACGTCCGCTAGAACTTCCAGCCCAATGTCAGGCTGTAGACCAGCGGATCTATCTCAACTTCCTCCAACGGCGAGCCATCCAGCTCGGCGTCCGTGTTGATATCGATCCAGCGAAGGTCGAAGTTCAGGAACATCGTGTCGGAAATATCGAAATCGGCGCCCAGCTGTGCCGCCAACCCAAGCGAGTCGTCAAGCTTGAGGCTCGTACCTGCCAGCGGACCAGTCGTATCCTCGTCAAAAAACAGGGTGTAGTTGAGGCCGGCACCAACATACGGCCTTAACCCACCTGCGGTATCGAAGTGATACTGCAAGCTGAACGTCGGTGGCAAGTGCTTGGTCTCGCCAACCTTGGTGCCGTCGGAAGCAAGATTGATGTCGTGCGAAAACGGCGTCGCGGCAAGAATTTCAAAGCCGAGGTTTGGTGTGAAGAAGTAGGTGCCGTTAAAGACGACTGCCGTGCCACTATCTACGGATGCTACCAGCCCGTTGCTGGATTTCGGATCGACATTGCCGACACCGACACGAACCAGCCAGTCTCCCTGCTCGTAGGCGCTGGCTGTAGAACTGAAGACGACCACTGCGGCAGTAGCCGTCGCAAGAAGAGTGCGACGCAAGAATGTCATTTTGATAGCTCCAATATTCACGAAGATTTTGAGCCCAAAAGACTCAACCGCGTGCATAATGCGCGCGTTTGGGAGCATTCCGAATGCGCGGCTCTACCTAAGACGCTTCGGTTTGTACGGCCTAGGATTTCGCCCGGCAGTCTTCTAGAATGCGCCTTGACGGTTGACCTACCGTTCTATTCCGGCGAACTCCTTCTCGCGTATCTTCGCACTCGCCGCGGCCAGCCTCGCAATGGGCACCCGAGGCCCGGAGCACGAGACGTAGTTGAGGCCGACATGCTGGCAAAAGCGAATAGACGCGGGATGACCGCCCTGCTCTCCGCAGATACCTATCTTGAGATCCGGGCGCTGTTTTCTGCCCCGGAAGACCGCCATATCGATTAACTGACCGACACCCTGAATGTCGAGCACCTCAAACGGGTTGTCCTGGAGAATGCCAAAATCGTTGTACATCGGTAGGAACTTGTTCTCGGCATCTTCCCTCGAGAACGAGAACACGGCCTGGGTGAGATCGTTGGTGCCGAACGAGAAGAATTCAGCGCTAGCCGCAAGATGGTTAGCACGGGTACAGGCCCGAACGGTCTCGATCATGGTGCCAAACTTGAACTTCAGCGGCTTTCCAAATTCCTTCTCAAGCTCATTCGTCAACTTGTCGACAGTACGTCTAACGTGTGCCAGCTCCTGGGTCGTTATGACCTGCGGCACCATTATTTCGGGCTGTGCGTCGACACCGTTCTTGGCGCATTCGACCGCGGCTTCCAGGATCGCCTGGATCTGCATCGCGTAGATTTCCGGGTAAGCAATACCCAGGCGCACACCGCGGTGACCCAGCATCGGGTTCACTTCCTGAAGCTCTCTGACCTTGTTTAGCATGCGCTCCTTCTTCGTCAGCGCATCGTTGACAAACTCCTCGCTAAGTTCAGTGAATGCCTCGGGCAGGTCCGGCGAGACTGGTAGTGCCGCCAGCGCGGTCTGCCGGCCCCTGACAACATTGCGGTACAGGCGCAACGTTTCGATTTGCTCGAGCAGATCATGCTCGGTCGGCAGAAACTCATGCATCGGGGGGTCCAGCAACCTTACGGTGACCGGGTCTGGCGCCATTACCGAAAACAGCTCGACGAAATCGGCGCGCTGGATGGGCATCAGGCGGTCCAACGCAGCTACGCGGTCCTCTTTGTTGTCCGCGAGTATCATGTCGATGACAATCGGCAGGCGATCACTGGCGTTGAACATACGTTCGGTCCGGCACAGGCCGATACCCATCGCGCCATACTCCCGCGCCTTTCTGGCAGCCTCCGGCGTGTCGGCGTTCGCCATCACCTTCATGTCTGCAGCTTCGTCGGCCCAGCTAAGCAGTGTCTCGAGATCGCTGGAGAAATGCGGCGGAATGGTTGGTATCGCTCCGAGATAAACCATGCCGGTCGCGCCATCAAGCGTGATGACGTCACCCTCGTGGAGAATGTGTTCGCCCACGTGGGCAAGTCGCAGGGCAACGTCGACGACGATGCCCTCGGCGCCGGCGACACAGGGTTTGCCCATTCCGCGGGCAACGACAGCGGCATGCGAGGTCTTGCCGCCGCGGCTCGTTAATATGCCCTCTGCGGCGAAGAAACCGTGAATGTCCTCTGGGCGGGTTTCCTCGCGAACGAGGATGACCTGCTCCCCAGCCCTACCGAGTTTCTCGGCAAGATCGGCGTCGAAAACGCATTTTCCCGAAGCGGCTCCCGGGGATGCCGGCAGGCCAAGCGCTATCGGCTTGGCATCGCTGTTCGGATCAAGACTCGGATGCAGCAGCTGCTCCAGGAGATCAGGCTCGATGCGAAGCAATGCCTGTTCCCTGGAGATCAGTTCCTCGCCGAACATATCGACCGAGGTCTTGACCATCGCCGCCGCGTTCATCTTGCCGTTGCGGGTTTGCAGGCAGTACAGCGTACCTTTCTCGATGGTGAACTCGTAATCCTGCACCTCCTGGTAGTGAGACTCGAGCTTGTTGCGCAATTCAACGAGTTGCTTGAACTGACTGGACATCTCCGTTTCCATTTCCTGCAATGGCTTCGGCGTCCTGATGCCAGCAACGACGTCCTCACCCTGCGCATTCGTCAGGTACTCGCCAAACATTTCTTTGGTGCCGTCGCCAGGGTTTCGCGTAAAACCAACGCCGGTCGCGCAATCATCGCCCATGTTGCCAAACACCATGGTGCAAATGTTGACAGCCGTGCCATTCGCCAGGTCCGGCGTAATGTGAAACTCGCGTCGGTAATCAACCGCGCGCTTGCCCATCCAGGACCGAAATACCGATTCGACCGCTAGCTGCAGCTGCGTCATGACGTCCTGCGGAAAATCCTTACCGCTCTCGCGTTTGACGACCGCAAGGAACTTTTCGCTGATCTCTTTCAGATGCCCGGCATCCAGCCCAACGTCCGCCTTGACCCCGGCGCGCTGTTTGACCTCCTCGAAGTGCTCGTCGAAGTGCTCGTCATCGATACCCAGCGCCACTTTGCCGAATAGCTGGATGAAGCGCCGATATGCGTCGTACGCAAAACGCTCGTCGCCCGTCTGCCGAATCAGGCCCTCGAGCGTCTCGTCGTTAAGGCCGAGATTCAGAATAGTGTCCATCATGCCGGGCATGGACATCGCGGAACCCGAACGCACAGACACCAGCAGCGGATCATCGCCTCTGCCGAATGTCCTTCCGGTCGCTGCCTCGAGCTTGTCGAACTCCTTCTGGACGGTATCCATCAGGCCGTCGGGCAGCTTGTCTTCTTTCAGGTAGTCCAGGCAAGCTTCAGTCGTGATAACGAAGCCCGGTGGAACATTGATCCCGATCTGCGTCATTTCACAAAGATTGGCGCCCTTTCCGCCCAGGAGTGTTTTGTCGTGGCCGTCGCCGTCCGCAAAAGAGTAGACACGTTTGTTCGTCATTTTCTTACCAATATCCGGGTTGCTGAGTTGTCGCATGGTCTCCCAGCGACCCGCCGCAATCTATTACGGCAAACCACTAAAACCTGAGAAAAATCCCTTATCCAGCTAAATCTTGGCCGTTGGCGGCCGATAGCCTCTCTATGTCTCTCGGAAAGAAAACGCTGGCGCTTTTTCTGGTGCTCGGCTGCGCGATATGCCTGGGCAGCTATTTTGCATTACGGCTTACCGTTCTACCCGCTTTTGCCGAGTTCGAACGAAGTGCCTCGGAGCAGGCGCTAGAGCGCGTCACACGAATGTTGGATTCGGAGCTTCGCGCACTCGAGATAATGAACATCGAATACTCGGCCTGGAGTGATACCTACGCGTACGCCTTGGGCCAGTACCCCGCCTTCGAAGTCGGGAATCTCGACCCCGACTACTGGCACAGCGTCAACATCGATGCGATGTTGATATTCGGCCAAGATGGTGAAGTTTTGTTCGGACGAATCGGCGATCCTTCCGATGGTCACAGGCTGGAATTTACCGAGGAGTTCATCGCAACGCTTCGACCCGGCCACCCCCTGATAACTCACAAAAGCCCTTCAAGCTCGCTTTCAGGACTGATACTCACGCGCGCCGGCATTCTGCAGGTGACGTCCTATCCAATACTAACCAGCGAAGGAACAGGTCCGGTAGCCGGCGCCTTTATCGTCGGGCAATTTCTCTCGCACGAACGCATCGCGGAGCTTGGCAAGCGCGCCACCGTAGAGGCTTCCGTCCGAGCTCTCGATGACGAAACACTACGTGCTGCTGTGGCCACCTTGAATCGGAATGCAGATACTGCTGATACGACTGTCGTTACCTATGAAGACGAGTTGCATGGGTATCAGTTCTTGCGCGGCGCTCTCGGCGAGCCGATTGCCGTGCTCGAGGTTCGACAACCGCGGGCAATTACCCAAATCGGCATCAAGACCATTCGCGCAGCTACGACGTTCCTTGTCATCGGTAGCGTCGGTTTTCTGCTGGCGGCCCTGTTTTTCATACAGCAGCTGATCGTGACGCCAGTGCGGATGCTGACAGAGAAGATCCTCAACATCCAAAACACTGGTGAGCTCGAAATGGACGTGGAAGCCCACCGCTCCGATGAGGTTGGGGTGCTCGCCGGGAAGTTCTCCGAGTTGACAGCAGGACTTGGCAAAGCCAGGCGCGAATTGGAAACCGCACGTGATGAAGCATTATCCATGTCAGATGCGAAGAGTGAGTTCCTGGCCCGCATGAGCCATGAAATTCGTACGCCCATGAACGGCGTACTTGGCATGACTGAATTGCTGAGGAACACGGAACTCAACGACAAGCAGGAACGCTTTGCGAAGACCATTCACGAGTCTGCTGAGTCTTTGCTGCACATCATTAACGATATTCTCGATATCTCCAAGATCGAAGCCGGCAAAGTCGAGCTGGACGTTGCGCCCTTCAATTTGCGAGACGTGGTTGAAGAATGCCTGGAGCTTCTGGCCGACTCTGCTCATCGAAAGGATCTTGAACTGGTCGGCGCTATTCCGGGCGACGTGCACACCTTTGTCGAAGGTGATGCGCTTCGTTTGCGACAGATCCTCGTGAACCTCATTAGCAACTCGGTGAAATTCACCGAACAGGGTGAAATAGTCCTACGTGTTGCTGCGCTCGAAGAGGATGCGGATTTCGTCAAATACCGTTTCGAAGTCCGGGACACGGGCATCGGAATTAGCGCCGAAAACCTGGCGAAAATTTTTGATCCATTTGCACAGGAGGACGGTTCGACGACACGGCGCTACGGCGGCACCGGCCTCGGCCTCTCAATCTCCAAGCAGCTGATCGAACTGATGGGAGGCGAAATTGGCGCCGACTGCACTCAGGGACAGGGTTGTACTTTCTGGTTTACCGTGCAGCTGCGTAAAGACGTGGCTGAGCTGGCGATGATCACGCCGGATCTACTTGCAGGAAAACGGGTTCTCATCGTCGACGACAATGCCACCAATCGCGAAACCTTGCGTGGCCAGCTGGAAGGATGGCGAATGGCGGTTGAATCGGCCTGCTCCGGTCCCGAAGCGCTCGAGGTTCTTTCCAGGCCCGCCCGTAGCGACGCTCCTTTTGATGTTGTACTCCTTGATATGAATATGCCCGATATGGATGGCATCGAGCTTTCAAAGACCATCGGAAAAGCAGGGCTTGCTGGCGCTGCGCCATTGATAATGCTCAGTTCCGTGTCCGGTGCGAACAGCCAGAATGAACTGGCTGCAAGCGGAATTGTAGCCTGGCTGACCAAGCCAGTACGACAGACCCGCCTACACGACGCGCTGGTCTCACACCTGAGTCGAACGGCCAGCGAATCCGGTAATGCCGGTACTTACCCGAAACCTGTCGTTGCTACCAATGACAGCGCCCATCGCACACTTCGTATCTTGTTGGCTGAGGACAACCCGATCAACAAGACTGTTGCCACTGGAATGCTTGCTGAACTCGGGCACAAAACGACCGTAGTCGCGAACGGCAACGAAGCAGTCGACGCTTTCAAGCGGCAGGACTTCGACCTGGTGTTTATGGACTGTCAAATGCCCGAGCTGGACGGGTACGAGGCCACACAGGCGATTCGACAATGGGAAAATGAGCAGGATCGAGCGCTGACAACGATTGTTGCCTTGACAGCAAATGCCCTTGAAGGGGACCGGGAGCGCTGCCTGAGCGCAGGTATGAGCGATTACATCAGCAAACCGTTCACGTTGGCAAAACTCGAGTCGGTAGTCGACGCAAATACGCGTCAAGACCATATCGATGGTCAAACCGACTCAGCTGACTCCAGCTGTCACATTCTCATCGTCGATGACAATCCGATAAACCAACAGGTCGCGAAAGCCATGCTGGACGAAATCGGCTTTAGCTCCGACGTCGTCTCTAATGGAGACGAAGCGCTGCGCGCTCTGGAATCAACGCGATTTGATCTGGTATTGATGGATTGCCATATGCCATTGCGCGATGGCTATGACACGACGCGAGAGGTACGCAAGCTCGAGGAAGAAGGCTCCCGAAAAGGCCGAATTCCGATCGTGGCAGTCACGGCCGACCTCATGCAAAACAATCGCTCACGATGCCTTGATTGCGGGATGGACGACTACCTTGCGAAGCCATTTACAGACAAGCAGCTGCGCCTGGTCCTGAGCCGCTGGTTGATCGATCCGAGGATCAACGACCCGACAACCGAAGTTGTGGTTGACTCTGAAGGGTTCACCGAACTTTCTGAAACGGCGACGATAGCCTCCCTCGACGCGCACGCATTCGCTGAAATACTCCGCCTGGACAAATCCTCGGACAAGAACATGACCCGCGAAATCGTTGTCTCGTACTGTGCGCTATCAACGAAGCTGGTATTGCAACTACGGGCGGCAACCGCCGACGGTGACGAAGAACAGATCGATGTGCTCGCGCATTCGCTGAAAGGCTGCAGCGGACAGATTGGTGCTGTGTATCTGGCGAATCTATGCGAAAAAATACTGTCCTGCGTGCGTGACAAAGACCTCAGCGAAGCTCCCTCGCTTTGCGAACGAGCGGCGATCGAGCACTCGGCCATCATCACCGCGCTCGACAGGGAATTGCAGCGCATCGCAGCCTGAATCTGTAATAATGGTGCATGGATGATCTCGGCGCCTTAACCCTTCTTCCGACCCTGATCGTGTTTGCGCTCGCAATCCTGACGCATCGACCCATCGAGTCATTGATTGCCGGCTCGCTGGTCGGACTCATCATCATCCACGGCACCGGCTTCGTTGGTGGTTTTGCCGAAGCCTCCGTCCGCGTCATGACTGACGCCGATGTTGCCTGGGTCATCCTGGTCTGCGGCTTTATGGGCAGCCTGATTGGCATCCTGATCCGCACCGGCTCGACGTCCTCATTTACGCAGCTGATGTCGACCTACGTCCGATCCGAAAAGACTGCGCTAATGGCGACCTGGGGCCTCGGCATCCTGATGTTCGTCGACGACTACCTGAATTCTTTGGCGGTTGGCTCGGCCATGCGTACCCTGACCGACAAGTACAAGGTATCGCGGGAAAAACTTGCGTACGTGGTGGACTCTACCGCGGCTCCCATCAGTGTCATTATTCCGTTTTCTACATGGGGGGTCTTCTTCTCCGGACTGATCGTCGCCAACGGCATAGCGCCCGAAGGCGAGGGCTTCGCCACTTACATCAGTGCGATTCCGTACATGCTGTACGCATGGGTGGCCGTGCTCATGGTGCCGTTTGTAATTTCCGGCGTTATACCCGCAATCGGTCCAATGAAAGCAGCGCAAACGCGTGCGCACACAACTGGCCAGATGGTCCCGCCCAGCGCGGCGCATATCGAAGCAGCCAACCAGTCGATTCTGCCGAATCCAAACGTCAAACCACGGGTCTCGATGTTTATCGTGCCCATGACCGTACTCGTGCTGGCAACGCTGTATTTCGACAAGGACTTCCTAATCGGCATCTACATCACGCTCGGCGGCACGGCGATCTTCATACTCGCCACGCGCATGCTGTCAATGAACGACACGTTCGACACGATTGTCGACGGCTTCAAGATGATGGTCGAGCCGCTGGGCGTCCTGGTTGCGGCGTTCATTTTGAAGGACGTCAACGATGCGCTGGGACTGGCACCGTATATTGTGACGATGATGGAACCATTGCTCACCCCGGAATCGCTGCCGGCCGTCATCTTTGCCTCCATGGCGATCGTATCTTTCATGACCGGGTCGAACTGGGGTGTATTCGTGATCGTGCTACCGATCGTGACGGCCCTGGCGAACAACCTCGGCGCTGACATGACGCTGGTCATTGGCGCGACATTGTCGGCCAGCACTTTCGGCAGCCACGCCTGCTTCTATTCGGATGCCACGGTTCTCACAGCACAGGCCTCGGGCTGCACACCCTTTCAACATGCGATTACACAGATTCCCTACGCTTTGATTGCCGCGGCAATCTCGATCGTAGGGTATCTGCTTATCGCCTACGTCTGACAGGCTGCCCTGTTGAATCCTCCGCACGGGCGTCCAGAGCCTTGAGGACTGAGGCATCTCGCCCGTATACGTCATTGTAAAAGTGGATCCTGCCGAGATCGTCGACTTCCGCCGTCATATAGAGAACATACACTGGCAAAGGTTTTGCCAAAGCGATGGTCTTCGTATTCCCGGACTCAATTTGCGAATCGATTTCATCACGCGTCCATCCTTCAACGCGCAGAACAAACTCGGCAAAAGCCAGCGGATCGTCTATCCGAATACAGCCATGGCTAAGCGCCCGTTTCGAACTGGCGAATAGATACTTTGCAGGCGTGTCGTGCATACAAACGGAGTACCGATTCGGAATCATGAACTTGATCTGTCCTAGCTGATTCCCGGGCCCTGGCTTTTGCACCAGCCTGAATGGAAAATTGTTTTTGGAAAACGTGCTCCAGTCAACGAGCGCCGGATCGACTCGGTTGCCCTCTCGGTCATAAAGTTCGTAACCACCTTTGGCGAAAAAGTCCGGATCTTGCTTTATGTCCGGGAGCATTTCTTCTGTCGCAATGCTGCGCGGTACCGACCAGGTCGGGTTGAACACGACGGACTTCAACACCGAACGAAGTTCCGGCGTCTCGTTGTCTTTTCCGCCGACAATGACCTTCATTGTCCAAATCGTTTGTCCATCGCGAATAATTGCAGCTTTGAATGCCGCAATGCTTACCAGGACAAAAAAATCCTCATCCATGTCGGACACGGCGAGCGTTCGTTCGAGGTTGACCCGGATCTGGTCGATACGTTCTTCGATCGGTACGTTAAGTGCGCGTAAAGTGGCCCTTCCAACCAGCGCGTCCGTGGCCAGTCCGTGGCGCGCCTGAAAACGGCGTACCGCGTCCTGTAACGCTTCGCCATAGTTTCGGGCCACGATCTCGTCATCCGCCAGATCGCCTGATGCGGCCAGCCGCTTGGCCAGAATTCCGAGTCGCGGATCATCAGAACCCGGCCTGATTGTCGGACCTTTCGGGACCACCGGCCAACCGCCAGAAGCCGCCAAACTACGGTGCCGCTGGAGTTCGGCCTGCAGCCCGGCGAACTGGGACCGCAATACGCCGCCTGGTGCGAGGGCGCCCGGCTGCCGCACTGCCTCCGCCGCGTCAGCCGTCGCGACCTGCAGCGGCGAGACTACGAGACTCACCATAATCGCTGCGATCAACCGTAACATGTGCCGAAGTACCTTGAATTTCTGTAGAAAGACGTCATATTTAAGTCTGGTTTTGGAATCTTTTTTCTCTATGGATCACCTACGTAAATTTCGCTTTCTGACGGCCGTCGCTATCACCCTGATTCTGACTTCATTGGCAGGCGTCAGCCAGGGCAAGCTTGAGAATGACGAGCGCCAGCTGTCTTTTTATCACACCCACACAGGGAAGCGGCTGGACGTTGTCTATGCCCGCGACGGTGCCTACGTTCCGGCGGCGCTCGAAGAGATCGATCACTTTCTCTTCGACTTTCGAACCGGCGACGCGGCCCAAATGGACCCCGAGCTTCTTGACCTGATTTACGACGTGCGAGCCGAACTCGGCAGCGACGGCACCTACCAGGTCGTATCAGCCTACCGCTCCCCGAAGACCAACGAAATGCTCCGAGGGCGCAGCAAGAATACGGGCGTTGCCAGGAAAAGCCAGCATCTCCTGGGCAAAGCGATCGACGTCCGTCTCGAAGGTGTCGCCACCGCCAAATTGCGCGATACAGCGCTGGCGATTCGGCGCGGTGGTGTCGGCTTCTACGAGGCATCCGATTTCGTGCATATGGATACCGGGCGCCCGCGTAGCTGGTAACTCCCAGACCGTAATTTTCTTGCGTCCATGATACTTTGGAGCCGGACAGTCGGGTCCAGAGGTGGCCGATGAAAATCACCAGGTACATTGTCATCGTGGCAGGCATCGTTGCCGTTTTCGCCGCGACCGCCTGGTTCCTGCGCGACAATCTCATTCAACGCCTTTCAAATCCCCTGTTGGAGGACTATGGCGTCAGGATCGTGAACGTGTCCCTCGATGCACTTGCGACCAGCGACGCTACTATCAGTTACCTCGAACTCGTCCACGAAAAAGGCACGTCGATCGTCATCGAAAACCTGACGCTGCCGTTCGCGGCGGCCTCGAAGAAGGCGAAGACCTACCGGGCGGGGAAGGTGTCGGTCTTCACCGCAACCAGGACAGACGGGGCAGCCTTCGAATTAGCCGAGCTGATTCGGCAGGTACTCGCACTGCCCGACAACCTGGCCAACAGTGCTTTCGAGGTTGACGAGTTTAGCCTGCCGCCCTACCCCACTGTTCGAGACGTGCGTTGGGAGATTGCGGACAATTCTCAAAGCCTGAGTGGCAACGTTGACTCCATTGAACTATCGGCGACACTGGCACGCGATGAAGCAGGCAGCCACGATGTCACGCTTTCAGTTCCTGCAGCGCAGGCCGCTGGCGATAGACCCACGCTCACCATGCGCTTGCTCGACGAAGAAACCCGGTTATCCCTCACAGGTAGTGGGCCCCTGAACCTGCCGACCTGGGAACCACTCCTGAAGCTCGTCGGGGTAGTGCCGACCGAGTTGGGAATTTCCTTCGGCACAGCGACACTGAAAGTTGACGTTGAAATTCCGAACGATGCCGCACAAACGCCGACACTGGCCGCCAGCCTCACACCAACGTCCGAATTGGCCGCGAGCTATCGCAGCGACAGTAGCATCGCGACAATTCTCGTGAAGTCAGCCGGCATTACGCACCTGTCAGCTGCATTTCCTGACGTCGACTGGTCACTCAAGCTCGCGAAAGCAGCGCTGACGGTTAGCTATGGTGAGTGGACTGAAATTCCCCTGTCCCTGACTGATGTCGCCTGCAATTCGGGTCCGGTGTGTTCGATTACAAGCCGCATAACCACCAGCAAACGACAACTCCCCATCGGCAATGTCGCCGTCCTTGAGTATTCGTCAACAGAGGACCTGCATTTTCTGGACTCGGGCGTTCGTATCGATGTGCAACCGGGTGCCTCACTCAAACTGCGCGATGTCAGCTCTCAGAGCGCCGAATTGAAACATTTGCGGGCAGAGCTCGTTTCGCAAGCCAGGCTGGACCTCGATGACGCCGGATGGCGATTGACCGCCGATTCTCTGGACGCAAAGATCGAAAACCTGGTGCTGGGCGACGGCATCTCAGCTTCAATGCCGCTGTTTCTCGAGAACGTCATGGTCGGCGCACAAGACGAAAAGCTGTCCCTCAGATCCGGCGTTTTCGCGCCTTCGACTCAAGGCACCTGGGACGGAAAGACGATTGCACTGCCAGGATTCAAAGGCGCGTTGTTGTTACAGGACGGTGATGCGGCCGCGGATCTGCAGACCGTCGGACTACAAAATGACGCCGCTATCAAGGTCCGGCACAACCTTGCCAGCGCGACAGGACAAGCGACCGTAGACCATGGCACCGTCTCCTTCGCCAAAACGAGCCTGTCGGATCGGGTTTCGCCGTGGCCGGGCGATCGCGATATTGTCGCCGGAGCAGTGTCTTTCGATCTTTCGACCAACTGGGTCGAGAAGAAATCGCGTCTTGCTATCAATGCACAGGCATCAATCGATACGACCAGGCTTGCCGGCCACTACGGCGACACCGCTTTCACTGGTGTCGCGACTCAACTCCGGGGTCGTTATCAGGATGGGACGGGCTTCAGCATCGACCCATCAACAGTTACAGCGGCGCTGGTCGAAATTGGCGTGCCGGTGGAAAATCTCAGTGCTGATTACGCGCTGGACCTGAATCCGCTGAGCGTCGATGTAGCGAACCTGCGGATGTCGGCCTTCGGCGGTGTCGTCACCGCGGAGCCGTTCAGCTTCCGTACAGACAGGGCGATCAATACTCTGACCCTGATTACCGCGTCACTGGACCTTACTGAGCTGCTGTCTCTGAAAGGTTTCGAGACGGTGGAAGTCACTGGCAGTGTGAGCGCCAGGCTCCCTGTGATAATCGAGGGCGACACGGTAACAATTGAGAACGGCGTTTTGACCGGCAATCCACCCGGCGGTGTAATTCGCTACAGACCGGCGAGGCCACCAGACAAATCGGACGTCTCGAGCTTCGCCTTTGTAGAAAGAGTGCTCAGCAACTTCGAATACAAGACGATGGCATCCGACGTAAGCCTCAGCAAAGAGGGTGATTTAACGTTAAGGCTGAAGCTGACCGGCAGAAACCCGGACCTCGATGAAAAAAGGCCGGTGGTCTTGAATGTAGGGGTGGAGAACAACATACCCCAAATGCTGAGAAGCCTTCGAACCGCAAGGGCTGTAGAGGACGTCCTGGAAAGACGACTCAGCAAGTAGCGATCGCTGCTATCTGGCGAGCGTCACTTCAGGTAAGCTTTTGGAACAAAGCGCTTTATGAAACCCGGTGCACACATGAAACTGACAATTCCACTGATCGCTATGCTTTCCTTCCTCGCCGGTTGTAATCCAACCGTCAAAGTCGAGGCCCCGGACAAGCCCATTGAGATAAATCTCAATGTCAAAATTGAGCACCATATTCGGCTGCAGGTCGATAAGGATCTCGAGGGACTGTTCTCCGAAGATAGCGGCGTATTTTGAGGATCATGACGATGAACAAGATTTTTGCGGCCATCGGCCTGTTGCTGCTACTGCAGAATGCCTGGGCCATAGACATACGAGACGCCAAAGAGCAGGGCCTGGTGGGTGAGGCGAATACCGGCTATGTCCTTGCGCTTGAATCTCCAGCAAGCGCTGAGGTTCGTGCGCTTCTCGCCGAGGTCAACGGGACACGCAAGGCTCAGTTCAAAGAAACCGCTGAGAAAACAGGCCTTACGACAACCCAGGTCGCGTATCGGTTCTACGAGATGGCCGTGCAGCGAACGGCGCCGGGCCATTACTACCAGGACGCGACCGGTAAGTGGAAGAAAAAGTAGGTTCCGTCTAAACCGCTTTAGCGGGACGGCTCCTTCCCTTTGTCGACTTTCGCCTTCCTCTTGGACGCCGCTGGCACTCGCTTGGATGCCTGCGGCATTCTTTTCGCACCTTTGTGCTTCCGCCCTGGCTTGCCATCGTAACGTGAAATCCTCAGGGGTATACCGCATACCCTGACCTTCTTCAGGTCCGCGAAGATATCTTTCGGCATGCCCACCGGCAGATCTACAAGACTGAATTCTTCATCGATTTCGATATGACCGATATGCTCGCCGTCCAGGCCCGCCTCGTTCGCAATCGCACCAACGATATTGCCTGGCTTCACGCCGTGCCTGTTGCCAACTTCGAGGCGGTAGCGCTCCTTGTCGGCATCCGGCTCACGCGAGGTGCCGCCTCGCCGTTTCTGGCCGTGCGACGGCTTGCCATCGTCCTTGCCTGCTCTTGATTTCTCGAATTTGCGCTTCGGCCGGTCACTGTCGGGGCTCAGCAACATAGGCTCGTCGCCGATCGACATCTGCGCCAGTGCCGCGGCAATATCGAGCGCCGGCACATCATGCTCCTGTTGATATTGCTCTACCAGTCCCTGCATGAATGCCAGCTCACCTACTGCCAGGGTGTCGCTGATCTTCTGTTTGAAATCGGCGATGCGCTTGTTGTTCACCGTCTCTGTAGTTGGCAGGGTCAGCTGCTCAATTTTTTGCCGCGTCGCTTTCTCTATCGCGTACAGCATGCGTCGCTCGCGAGGAGCGACAAACAAAATCGCGTCGCCTTGACGTCCAGCTCTGCCGGTGCGACCAATACGATGAATATACGCTTCAGTATCGTAGGGAATGTCGTAGTTAATAACGTGGCTGATTCGATCCACATCCAGCCCACGTGCCGCTACATCGGTGGCAACAAGGATATCCAGCGAGCCCTTCTTCAGTCGCTCTACCGTCTGCTCCCGATGGTTTTGCGCCATGTCGCCATTCATCGCCGAGGCGCTGTATCCCCTGGCTTCAAGGCGCTCGGCCAGCTCTGATGTCGCCGTCTTGGTACGCACGAAAATGAGCACGGCATCGAAGGTTTCCACCTCGAGTATTCGCGTGAGCGCATCCAGCTTGTGCAGTCCGCCGACCTGCCAGTAACGCTGCCGAATCGTCTCCGCCGTCGCGGTGCGCGCCTTGATCGATATTTCCTGCGGTTCATTGAGGTGACGACGAGCAATGCGTTCTACCTGTGGCGGCATGGTCGCCGAGAACAGCGCCATCTGGCGTTGCTTCGGGGTCTGGTCGAGAATCCACTCGACCTCGTCGATAAAGCCCATGCGCAACATTTCATCGGCCTCATCGAGAACCAGCGCCTGCAGCCCGCCCAGTTTCAGCGTGCCCTTACGCATGTGATCCATGATGCGGCCCGGCGTACCTACTACGACCTGCACACCGCGCTTCAGTTGACGGATCTGTCCCGAGTACTCCTGGCCACCATAGATCGGCAGTACATGGAATCCCGGGATATGCGATGCGTAGCGCTGGAACGCTTCGGCAACCTGAATGGCCAGCTCACGCGTCGGCGTGAGCGTCATGACCTGCACATTCCTGTTCTTGGTATCAATGCGGGACAGCAGGGGCAGTGCAAATGCCGCCGTCTTGCCTGTTCCTGTGGGGGCGTGTCCGAGCAGATCCAGACCTTTCAGCAGGTGGGGGATCGCCTGGCTCTGGATCGGCGTCGGATTTTCGTAACCGATTTCATCCAGCACCTGGATAAGTGGTGGCGCGAGTTTCAGCTCACGGAAGCTGGGGCTCCCGGATGTGGCTTTGGGCTTGGACATTTGATGACTCTGGGTCCGCACGACTTTTCCAGCGGAGACCCGGCAGGCTGGCGCTGCATCATACCCCTCTACTGGGCGAGATATACGCCAGAAACCCTCGAATTACAGCAAAACAGCCTGTTTCGCCGATGTTGCGTGACGCTCTGGCGTATCAGGCCGGCATGAGCACGTTGACGGCGTCTCCGATCTGACCGTTCGCCTTGTAGCTTTGCAGGTGTCGCCTGGTCGACAGTGATGTTTCCTGTCCTTTGGCTATCAGCAAAACATTGTCGAAGGTCAGGATGTCAGCAGCGACGATCATCGAGTCTGTCAGTTCGTTAATCGCGACGGTCGCCGTCTTCAGGCCCGACGCTTGCGCTACGGTCTTTTCGAGGGCGGCCACGATAACGGGATCGTACTTCCTCGGCGATTGCTGGAGTCGCTGCGCCGCATCTGCAGCGGAGAGTCCGGACGATTCAGCCGCGTCGAAATCAATGACGACCTTTAGAAGCCGGGCTCCGAGCGGAATCTTTTCGCCACTGAGCGCGTCTTCGGGAAACCCAGTGCCGTCGAAGTTCTTGCCCTGGTAGCGAATATACTGCGCGACGTCTTCCATTCGCGGAATCGTCATCAGCAAGTCCGCACCAACCTTGGCATGCGCCGAGAACTCCGCCAGCGCCTCCTCAGCAAGCGGCTGCCCTGTTGACTGGCTGCGAACCAGGTCCGCCGGCAACGTAACGCAACCTAGCTGCGACAGCAGCGCGGCGCTTTCGAACTGCCAGGAATGGGTCAACTCCATCGCCTCGACCAGCTTCGCGAGCCTGGTCTTGAACCGCGTTGTTCGACCGAATAGCTCCGGATTCGTTAGCGCCAAAATGTCTGCCAGGGCCTTGATGCTGCCGCGCAACGTATTTTCGAGAAGATGTTTTTCAGCCGTAATCAGTTCGTATTGGCGCAAGCCGACAGTAACCGCGCTTGCGAGCGCGACCGCGTCGCAGGGCTTGTTTAGAAAACGAAAGACATCGCCCTTATTGACGGCGTCGACCGCGGTCTGCTGGTCGGCGTTGCCTGTGAGCATCATGCGTACGGTATCTGGCCACTGCTGTTTGGCTTTGGACAGAAACTCTACACCGTCCATGCCTGGCATACGCATATCCGATACGACGATTGCGTATTCGCCGTTGCTGGCGAGCTTCTGCAGCGCTTCTTCGCCACCGTTGGCCGTGTCGACATCGAAGTCCTTGCGTAAATTCCGCTTGATCGACTGGAGCACGTTCGGCTCGTCGTCAACGAACAAAACTTTCTTAGTCATGATGCCGAGCCTGTGTCTGTTGCTTTCGATTCCCGATGCAGCTCTTTCCAGCCGGCGATTTTGTCGGTCAGTCCAAGCTCTTCAATGTATTCTTCGTTCAAATTCGGCAGGCTTTCGTCACCATGTGCGCAGACAATCGCGTCGGCAATATGCACCGCCGTGAGTGCGCTAAATCCGGAGGCGACGCATGCCATTGGCGAATGATGGTAAGCGACGCACTCGACGACCGGGTTTGGCAGTCCCCACAAACCAACCAGGTAAGCACCAACATCGCAATGACTGTGCCCGATCACCTCTTCCTCGACTTCGAAGTCCCGCTTGTCAGGAGCAGCAACGCCCTGCTCAACTTCTGCAAACTTCTCAGGGAAGTTGGTGGCGATTACCAGCTTACCAACGTCGGCCATGAGGCCTCCCATCAGGGCGTAGTCGCTGATCACGGATTGATCCGATTCGTGCGACGCGATTTCCTTGGCCAGCGGACCAACCTCATTGCTGCTGGTCCAAATTCGCTTGAGCGCCGGGGCATCGACGTTATCGCCTTCAAACTGTGAGAAGACGCCAGCCGTCAGAACCAGAGACTTCAAGACGTCGACGCCCAGGTACATCGCCGCGTCAGCAGGGGATGACAGATGACGCGCAAGCCCGAAGAACGCCGAGTTGACAAGCTGCAGAATCTTGGCGGACATCGCGACATCCGTTTCGATGATCTCCCCCACCTTGTGCAGCGATGGATCATCCGATTGCATTTCTTCCATGATCTTCTGGTACTGCTCCGGCATGCTCGGGAGCGAAGTCATGTCCGCAACAATCGCCTCAAGCTTCTCGTCGTCCACAAGGTTGCGCAGATTGAATGCGCGCTGCACGGCGGAGACCAGTGTGTCAGCGTCACAGGGTTTCGCCAGGTACTGATGCGCGTGCTGTACACAGCGGTATATCATGTTGGAGTCAGTCTCTCCGGAGAGCGCAATACGAATCGTTGCCGGATATTTCTCCTGAATTTGTGACAGCAGCTCGGCACCGTTCATACCGGGCATCTTCATGTCACTCACGATCACGTCGCACGGCGCCTCATCGAACGTCTCGAGCGCCAGCTGGCCGCTTTCCACAAAGGACATGTCCCACTCTTTTCGCTGTCCACGCAGTATTCGGCGTAGTCCGCTCAGGATATTAGGTTCGTCGTCAACAAATAGAACACGCATCAGGCAGCAACCTCCCGGTTAGACTGTTCCTTCGGCTTGTAAGGCAACACAATATTGAAGGTCGATCCCTCACCCTTGACGGAGTCAACCCACAGTCTTCCGTGGTGCTGCTCGACCACGGTGCGGTAGGCCATTGCCAGGCCCTGGCCCGTGCCTTTGCCGACTGCCTTCGTCGTGAAAAACGGATCGAATATGCGGTCCTTGATCTCGTCCGGTACACCACAACCGGTATCCGAAATCCTGATCTCGACTTCTTTGCCCAGGTCGTTTGTCGTGATCTTTATTATCCCTTTCTCAGTGCATCCGTCGGCCGCCGACTGATCGATCGCGTGCGCTGCGTTGACGATGAGATTAAGCACCACCTGGTTAATTTCCTGAACGAAGCAGCTCACCTGCGGTAAATTGTCCGCGAATGCTGTCTCAACGTCGGCCACGTATTTCCACTCGTTCGAAGCAACTGTAATCGTATTCTGTATCGCCTGGTTGAGATCGGCGCTTTCCTGGTCCTTGCTGCCGGGATGGGAAAACTCTTTCATTGCCCGAACAATGTTGGAAATCCGGGTTATTCCTTCCAGTGATTGGTCAATCGCGGATGGAATTTCCTCCGCAAGATATTCGATGTCTGCACTTTCCGAAGATGCGTTTACCTCTGCGAGCAACTCGGGCGAGACTTGTCCGTCCGTCGCTGCACGCAGCAGCCTGGCATAGACGCCGTTCAATTCGAGCAAGTCTTTGAAGGCGTCTTTAATGAAACGCGTGTTGTCGCCGACGAACTGGGCAGGCGTGTTGATTTCATGGGCGATGCCCGCCGCGAGCTGACCTATGGATTCGAGCTTCTTCGCCTGCATGAGCTCCGACTCAAGCGCCTTGCGATCCGTAATGTCGGTAATCATCGCGACAAACAGCGGCGGGTCCGTCACCTGTGATAACTGCAGGTGGACCTGAACCTGGTATTCGGTGCCATCTTTACGCCGATGCGCTGTATCGAACAACAGTTCCTGTTTGGTGCCGTTTCGAAGTGGCTGCAGCAAGTTTGAGAAGGTCGTCATGTTGAATTTCGGCTTCAGGTCGACCGGCGTCATGGACCGTAGCTCTTGCTTCGAGAAGCCGAGATTCTCTGCGGCGCCCTTGTTCACCTTGACGAACGCAAGCGATTCCGAATCGAACATGTAGATTTCGTTCGTTGCTTCGTCGAGTACCTCGCTCAGCCGCACCGCCTCCTGGTCTGCCTTCTCGGCATGCTTACGTTCGACGCCGACTCGGTAGTCAAAGAATATTGTCAGGTGAGTAACGCCGAGCATGACGAGCGCAACACCACCAACGGCGATCGCCATCCAGGTATTGTCCGGCGTTTCTGCCGCATTCATGGCACCCATCATCGGCGTGTAGATTGCTGCGGCCATACCAGTGTAATGCATGCCACAAATCGCGATGCCCATGATCATGGCCGCGCCGACTTTCAGGAGCGCCAGGTACTGCCCCTTGAAACTCGCCAGGGTAAATATGATCCAGATGGCGGCGCAGGCTGCGAGCACGGCGATCAGGACTGACAGCACCAGCAAACCGGTGTCGTAGGTAATTGCGGCGTCCATTTCCATGGCGGCCATCCCGGTGTAGTGCATCGCCGCGATGCCACCGCCCAGCAGGAGACCGCTAAGCCCGATCTTCGCAACCCCCTGGCGCTTTCGGGAAGCCACATAAATTGCGAAGCCGGACGCGGCCACGCCTACCAGCAGTGACAGAATCGTAATCGTAACGTCGTATGCAAAAGCCATCGGCAGGGAAAAGGCGAGCATGCCGATGAAGTGCATGGTCCAGATGCCGATACCCATCGAGAACGCACCGCCGCAGAGCCATGAAGCGGCCATCAGACCGCTGGACTCCGATACCCTGCGTCCGAGCTCGAGCGCCGTATAGGACGCTGCTACGGCCAGTACGTAGGATAGTGTGACCAGCAGATAGTTGTAACTGCCCTGCATTTAGCGAACCCCTTGCCCCGAAGGGCCGAAGAGATCGAACCTCTCACGACGGTCGGGGGAGTAAAACTTACTTTCCTTGACTGTTATCGGCTAAGACACCGGCATCTTTACTATCGTCTTGATTTTCCAGCGGCAAGCGAATAATGAACGTCGAGCCCTCGCCCTCTTTTGACTCAAGCTGCAGTCCGCCATGGTGCTTGACCACGATGGCCTTGTGCGCCATCGCCAGGCCCTGCCCCGTACCTTTGCCGACCTCCTTGGTTGTGAAGAAGGGCTCAAAAACGCGTTCGCGCAGTTCGTCGGGAATGCCACAGCCATTGTCGGTGACCCGTATTTCGACGGCACCTGGTATCGATTTCGTCGCAATCCGGATGAGTCCTTTGTCGCTGGTCGACTCCTCCAGAGATTTGGCAATCGCATGCGCCGCATTGATAATCAGGTTGAGGATGACCTGCGCGATATCCTGAGGTGCGCAGAGAACCTCCGGCAGGTTTTCATCCAGTTCTGTTTCGACATCAGCCGCGTATTTCCACTCGTTGGTCGCCACCGTGACCATGTCGCTGACAACCTTGTTCAGGTCGGCGAGTTCCCACGCATCGCCGCCCGGATGGGCGAAATCCTTCATCGCCTTCACGATGTGTGAAATACGCGCGACGCCATCTATCGACTGGTCGAGGGCTGCGGGGATTTCCTCGGCGAGAAACTCAGGGTCCGCTTGCTCTACGGCCTGGTCCACTTGCTCAATGAGCTGCGCGGACAACGGTCCGTTGTGTGCTGCCTCTACCAGTTTGGCATAAGCACTGGTGAGCGTTTGCAAGTCGGCGAAGGAATCCTTCAGGAACTTGAGGTTGTCGCCAACGAATTGTGACGGCGTATTTATCTCATGTGCCATACCGGCAGCCAGGGTGCCGATCGCCTCGAGTTTTTGTCCGTTGGCTTGCTGCGATTGTGCCTCGCGAACCTCCGTGATGTCGTGCATCACACCGAAGACCTTGGCAATCTCGCCGCCATCGAATTCAAGCTCACCAATACTTCGATACCACTTCGTCCTGCCGCTGTCATCGGTGACCTTAACTTCCTGATCCCAGGCAGCCTTGCTCTCCAGAACCTCAGCAATCAATTTCCCGAGGTCCGTCCTCGACAGTCCGTCGATCGTTTCACATCTGCTGTCGTCATCGATATGGTACTGGCTGAGGGCGCCTGCAGTACCGATGGTGTGGTGCACCGTTCCTGTTTGCGGATCGAACCACCAGCCGCCAAGCCTACCAATGATCTGCAGCCGGGAGAGCAGGTGAATGCTGGCGAGGTGTTCGACGAGTACGCTGGACAACATCTCTCCGGCCTCGTCGGCATCGGTTTGCGCTTCGATCAGTTCGTTCCGAATCTGGTCCGATGATCGTCGATATAGCATCAGTATCAACGGCACGACGATACTCATCGCTATCGCAGCTCGAGCGAGCCTGGGCATGAACTCGTGGTTTTCGATGGTCACCGGAAACGGCCAAGAACGCGTCGTCAGCCAGAATCCGAGCACCAGGAGCGCCATGATTGCGAGGTCCAGCGCCATCGCCGCTCGCGAACTGAGAATGACATTGGCGAGAACCACAAGTGCTATCGCGGCGACATAGGCGCCGGGCGCATAACCACCGGCCAAAATGATGGGCGCTGCAACCGCTGCGAATACGCTGAAGACCAGCACATTGGCCGCAGCATCCAGGTAACGATGATCAGATAATAGCCAGACGCAGATCAGCATGAGCAGTGGCAGCGGTGCAGTTGTCCCCGCGATCAGGTACTGGCCATTGCCAAGGTCGAGCATGGCAAGCATGGCGGCCAATGCCGTTACGAACAGCGCGACACCCGCGACGACCCAGGAGCGTACGCGATTCTCGAAATCACCGGCTCCCAGCACGGCGTTAAGCTGACCAAAGTGATCCGGCAGAGTAACGATGGATGACATGGCGTCTCGGAGTAACGGTAATACCTGTAGCTATCGGCACGTTTTTCCGTCACTTGAGCGCGCTGGGCCCATGGGACCTGTTGCTCCCGGCACAGAGCTCCATTGCTCGCCGTCGGATAGCCATTTTCGTGCCCCAGTAGGCCACTTTCGTGCCGCTCGCCTGTATAGTTACGGGTCCAGAGGAGAATCATCATGTTGCCGCACCAGAATGTCGTTGCCGAAGTCCTGAAACTGCCAGACGGGCCCCAGATCGGCGCGTTCTTCGATTTCGATGGCACCGTAATTTCGGGCTACTCGGCTTTTGCATTTGTCGAGGAGCAGATCAAGCGCGGCCACCTGTCGCCGCGCGAGCTCATGGAGCTCATGGGGGCCATGGCCAGCTTCGGCCTCGGGAAAATGGGATTTTCCGCGATGATGCTCGGAATGGCCCAGTTTCTTCGCGGCATACGTGAAGACAGTTATGCGGCCTTTGGCCAGGAGCTGTTCGAATCGCATATCGCACGCCTGATTTATCCGGAGTCGAGGGCACTGGTCGAGGCGCATCTCCGCAAAGGGCACACGGTCGCGATCATTTCCTCCGCAACGCCCTACCAGGTCGAGCCGGCGGCGCGGGACCTCAATATCGATAACGTCCTGTGCACGCACCTCGAGGTCGAAAAAGGCATGTTTACCGGCAAGGTATTGCGCCCGACCTGTTTTGGACAAGGCAAGGTTACCGCGGCCGAATCGCTGGTCGAGGAATTCGGCGCAGATCTCGATCAGAGCTTCTTCTATTCGGACAGCGATGACGACATTCAGCTCCTCGAGCGCGTCGGCAATCCGCGCCCCCTGAATCCCAACAAGAAGCTGCTCGCCATCGCGGAAAGTCGCGGCTGGCCGGTACGTCGTTTCGCAAGCCGGGGCGATACAAGCGTAGCGGACTGGATTCGTTCGCTGCTTGTTCCTGGGACCCTGGTCGGCTCGTTTCTTGCCGGAATTCCGATTTGGGCACTCACGGGCTCGAAACGAGATGCACTCAATTTTTCAGTATCCGTGTTTGCGGACACGGCCAGCGCACTCATCGGCCTGAACCTGAGGGTCAAGGGCGAACAGCATCTCTGGTCGCATCGACCCGCGGTCTTTATTTTCAACCACCAGAGCAATGTCGACATGGTCATTATCGCCCGCCTCCTCCGGCGCGATATTACGGGCGTCGGCAAACGCGAGATTCGCAACATGCCGATCATTGGGCGTGTGATGGAAGCCGCTGGAGTCGTACTCATCGACCGCGAGAACTCGGCCAGCGCGATTGAGGCGATGAAGCCACTGGTCGACGCGATGCGCGTCGAGGGTAAGTCGGTTTGCCTCTCACCCGAGGGCACGCGCGCGCCCACCATCAAGCTGTCGACCTTCAAGAAGGGCGCCTTCCATCTCGCCATGCAGGCCGGCGTACCCATCGTACCAATAGTCATTCAGAATTCCGGCGATGTGCAGCCCAAGGGCGACATGCTCTATCACCCCGGCACGGTTGAAGTTGAAGTATTACCACCTGTCGATACCAGCGAGTGGTCGGCCGATACCATCGACAAACACGTCGCCGATGTCCGCGATATGTACCTGTGCGCCCTGGAGCAGGACGCTAAATCGCGCGAGCGAGCGTCCGATCCGGTGGTCCTGACTGATGTATCGGCCCGCGGGGTCCGCGAATGAGTGTCAGCCCATGGCCGGCCGACAACATTCACAGCGTATTACTCGTAGTCGATGCCGCGCACCGCATCGAGCAACAGCACCTCGAATCCTGGCTTGAACGTGAACGCGCCAAGTGTGGCTTCCTTGGTAAAGTCGAACAGGTCGTTGTCCCCATCGCGGATTCACCCGAGGGCATTCATGCCGACAACCTGTGCCCGGCGGTAGGCCTGCCGGATGACACGCTGGTTGTGCCTGTCCGGGTCGTTTGGCTCAAGGGCCTCGACGTCAAGAGTACGACGCCACGGTTCCGCGACCTGCTACTCGGCAACCCCACACGCCCGGGGCCCATAAGGGCGCGGCGCATCCTCAAGCGTCACCCGATGCGCGGCAAGTGCGTCAGTGGCAAGCCCGCGACGATTAAGGATCTGCGTCAACGGCTTGAGCACCGTCTCGGCGCAACACCCGATGAAAACCAGTTAGCCGACTTTATGGCTGGGCAGGCGAGCATCGCCCTCGACATAGCGGAACGACGCTTGCGCGGCAGCCGTTACAAAGTGCCACGCCGCGTTGCCAGTAATCTGCGCTCAAGCCGGGTCTTTGTCACCGCCCTACGTGAGCTCAGCGCTCAGACCGGGCGCTCAATCAGCGACCTGAATGCGGAGGCCACGACGATCTTCAAAGAGCTGATCTCGGTGCCGCAAGCGTTCTGGCTCGACATGAGCTACCTGTTGAACAAAAAGATCGCGACGCTTGGCTATGAAAACGATATCGAGGTTGATGAGAAACGCCTGCAAGAGGTCAGACAGATCTGCAAGGAGCGTCCGACCGCAATTCTCTGTACGCACAAGACGCATGTCGATTTTCCCGCGCTGAACAAGGTGTTGTTCGACCATGATTTTCCGGCCCTGCATACCATGGGGGGCGTGAACATGGCGTTCGCCGGCGTCGGGTTTCTGGCGCGACGTGCCGGCGTCATCTTCATCCGGCGGAGCTTTCAGGATAACCCGTTGTACAAGCTGATCCTGCGGCAGTACATCGCATACCTGATGGAGAAGCACTTTCCGCTGAGCTGGGCGTTCGAAGGAACTCGCTCGCGAGTCGGTAAGCTCATGCCGCCGAAGTACGGCATTCTCAAGTACGTCGTCGAAGCGGCGCATGCAAACGACCAGCGCATGCTGCATATTATTCCGGTCGCGATGAATTACGACCTCATCGGTGATGTCCGCGATTACGCGAAAGAGCAGTCGGGCATCAAGAAACGTCCCGAGAGCCTTAGCTGGTTTATTGGCTACATGCGCAGCCTGAGTAGACCGATGGGCAAGATCTACATGGACTTTGGCGAGCCGGTAGTACTGGATGAAGTGCCGTCGGGTGACGATAGCCTCGCCCTTTCCAAGATCGCTCTGAAGGTAGGTGTAGAGGCCAACCGTGTTACGCCGATAACACTGGCTTCGCTGGCGACCATGGTGCTGCTTGGTAGCGCGCCGCGAGCCCTGACGCGGGAGGAGCTAACGCGGGAAATTGCGCGTGTGGTCCGGTGGGCACAGGCCAGGGATATCAAAATCACCCGACATTTCGAGATCGAGAACGAGGCAGAGTTGGCGGCGCTTGCGCAGGTGCTGATCGACAACCGTCTGGTAAGTCGCTTCGACGATGGACCCGAGGACGTCTATGCCATCGCGCCTCACCAGGAGACGGTTGCAAGCTACTATCGCAATTCGACGATCCATCATTTCGTAACCAAAGCCATTGCAGAATTGGCGTTAGCGGGTGTTCCTGCCGGCGACAGCGCGCCGCTGGACGCATTCTGGCAGGAAGTCGACCGACTGCGGGACCTGTTCAAGTTCGAGTTCTTCTATACGCCGAAGGAAGAGTTTCGCGAAGAAGTCTCGCAGGAACTGGCGCGCTACGACACAGACTGGCAAGAACGGTTGGCCGCTGATGCGGAGTTCGCCAGGCGCCTGCTGAGAGCATTCCGCCCCCTGGTCGCTCACGCAACCCTGACCCAGTTTGTCGAGGCTTATTACATCGCAGCCAGCGTCGCGGCCGTCACCCCGCACGATGCGACGCTCGACGCAGGTGACTGTTTGAAAAGGTGTTTTGCCTATGCGCGGCAGGCCTACAGGCAGCGCCTTATCAGTAGTGAGGCATCGATCGGCAAATTATTGTTTCAAAACGGTTATAAATGGATGGAGAATCGAGGACTCACAGCCGCCGGAGGCCCCGAGCTTGCGGAGCAGCGTGCAGAGGCGCGCCTGGGTCTTCGGGAATTGATGCACCGCCTGCAGCGAATTCAGGCGCTTGCACTACCAGACTAGTTATGGAGAAGTTTACATGGATCAGCTGAGCCCGCAGGACTCCCAGTTTCTTTACATGGAGTCGGCCGACAACCTGACGCACGTGACGTCGATATCGATTTTCGATCAGACGACCGTGCCCGATGGCAAGGTCGTGCGCTTCAAGGACATCCTTGAGCATATCGAAGGGCGGCTGCACATGAGTCCGCTGTTCAAGCGACGGCTCGTGCATGTACCGCTGGAGCTCGATTTTCCGTACTGGGTTGATGACGAAACCTTCGACCTTGAGTACCACGTTACGCATGGTCGACTGCCCAAGCCGGGTGACTGGCGTCAGTTTTGTATTCACATGGCCCGTTATCATTCGCGGCCTCTGGATATGGACCGTCCGCTGTGGGAGATGTTTGTCGTCGAGGGTCTGGACAATATCGACTGGCTGCCGAAGGGCAGCTACGCGATTGTGACCAAGATTCATCATGCGGCCGTTGACGGCACCGCAATTGCAGATTTCTTCGGTGCGATGGCCGACATCGATAACAAGGGTACGCCGGCGATACCGCTGAACATGGCTAAACTCCGGCGCAGTCCAAAACCCAGCCTGTTGGACATGGCCGTGCGCGCGACCTGGCATACGATTCGTTCGCCAATAGGAATGACGGATGCGGTCATGCGTTCCGCACCGAATATTTACAGGCTGGCGCAGAATGCGCTGCGCTCGCAGAAGAAAGAAAGTAACCCGGTACCGGATACGCGCTTCAATACCCAGGTCTCTCCGCAGAAAATGTTCGATGCCAGGATCTTCGCTCTAGACGACTTGAAGGCCGTACGAATAGCTGTGCCCGGCAGCACGATCAACGATGTCGTTCTGGCGATTTGCGGCGGCGGGCTGCGTCGCTATCTGCAGCATCATGATGAGCTACCTCAGGATTCGCTCATTGCCTGGGTGCCCATCAATGCCCGTCAGCGATCAGGGTCGAACGCCGACGCGCCGGGCAACAATATTTCGTCAATGACCGCACCAATATTCACGAACGTCGAGGACCCGATCGAACGCCTGAAATGCATTCACGAGGCAACGCAGCAAAGCAAAGCCGCCAAAGCCGGCGTCTCTGCACGGGTGATGGTCGATCTCAGCAAGCACGTTCCCGCATCCACGCAGGTCATCGCAAGCCGCCTGGTGTTACGCGCCGGAGTATCCCAGCGCATGTGCAACCTGTTCATTTCCAACGTGCCGGGACCACAGGTACCGCTTTATATGAACGGCGCAGTGCAGGTCGGCAGCTTCGGTATGGCACCGCTGGCTAATGGCATGGGCTTGTTCATCGCGACGCCAAGTTACAACGGCAAGATATCGTTCAGCGTGACATCAACGCGAGACATTGTGCCCGACATCGACTTTTTCGTGGAGTGCCTGGAAGAGTCCCTGAACGACCTGAAAGCAGCAATCAAGCCTGTCAAAAAGAAACGCGCGCCAAAGAAGATTCGCGCGGTTAAAGCCTAGCGTCGAGCACTCCCTGGAGAGTGGCAGAACCTAACTGGCTCGCCGGGTGGTCGCACTGCGCACGTGCGGCTGCGGATTATCAAGCTTGGTCAGAATACGGTCGAGCTTCTTGCTGATCTTCGTCTGAATTCGAATCATCTCGATCTTCGGGAAGGTCGCTTTCTCGCCCATCTCGATAAGTTCGACGACTTCCTCGATAGAGCGATGCGCCAGCAACCTTAGCGGATTGAACAGCCGTTTTTCGGGGAGGATATTGATGTCGCCGAAATAATCCTGGTTGATGACACTCAGCCCGATATTCGCGAGTCGATTGACCGTCGCGTTCCAGGCCAGCGGCCGCTCCATTAGCGACGCACCCGCGTTAATCCACTCGCGCGCCGATCGTCCTGCCGCATGCCTTACGGTTGTGATCAGGTCCTTCTTTCTCTTCGTATCCGTCACAAACGGGAAGATGTGCGGATTCACCTGGCTTACGATGAAGTGATTGACACCATAAATACGCGCCAGGCGTTTTGCAGGGAGGTCGTCACTCAATGACCCGTCCACCCAGCGACGTGATGGCAAGTAGGGCTGCTTCTTGCCCTCATCGTTTTTCGCTGCGAGTGCCACGGCAGGGTAAAACCCGGGGACTGCCGCCGAGGCCATGACCGCTTCGCGCACATAAACGTTTGGTGTCGTGATCGAATTCAGCAGTCGAGACGTCTGATGTTTTTCGGCAGCCGCGATCGACACGTTCAGGTGTCGGCCCGTGTTCTCATAAGCCTCCTGAAAGGTAACATCCGGGATGAGGCGGTTGAGCGCTTCCTGCACGTCCTCGATCGGCGTCACCTGCGGTCGGAACGCCTCGAACCGCTGAAACAAACCCTGGTCCCGCTCAATCTCCTGCACCAGGTGTTCCGGCTCGAATATGTCCTCGAGGAACTCGTCGCTTCGGGTACTGACAAGACTGCCAACAACGGCACCGCCGCTACTTCCCGAGAGGATCTCCGGCAGTACGCCCTCTGACCACAGTGCCTTGACCACACCGATATGAAAAAACAGCAACGATCCGGCGCCACTCATCATCAAGGTCGAGCAGCCATAGCAGTGACGAGCACGCCGGAAGAAATCGAGGCGTTCGTCGAGCGGAATGCCGTTGGCTTTGCTACTGGCGAGTAAATCGAGAGCGCTGGCCACCTCGTCGACGTAGTCGACAATTAATTTCTTGGTGCTGAATTTTGCCTTGCCGTACAGCGCGGAACTGCCCATGCCGTCGATATTGCCGTGGATGCCTTCATTCAATGCAAACAAAATGCCCGCATAGTCATTCTTGTTTTTGAGGCGGCGGAGGCGCTTCAGTCGGCGACGAATTGAGGCGTGGTCGAAATGCTTGGACTCGTCGGATTTCTGCCAGCGCAGAACGCCCGATTTCTTGTCATGCGCAATCGCAGCTGCTTGCCACTCCTCGTACGTGGTCGCTGCAGCCATATCCGATTCCAAACGCCTGGTCCCCGAGATAAACATTCTCCAATCATCCAGTTCAACGGCCGTGTGGTGGCCAGCATACACGCTAAGTCGGCCCAAAAAAACGCACTAGTCGCTTTTCCGGATAGCTGATTATGCCTATTCCTCTGCCCGGATCAGGGGTGTAGGTTAGAGCTGTATAAAGCATCTGGCCTCAAAGCTCGAGGTCAGGAGGTAGATGGCAGATGGTGGACAGGAAGATGCTGGCTGCAATGCCAGAGGCCTTGATTGCGATCGTCAACAATGGCTACGCGATCTGGGCCAATGGTGATGTGAATGCCGCCTTGCGAGCGCGCTTTGACGACAGGCGGATTCCTGTTGTTGGCGTTCGCCATGTCCGTGTCTGGGGCCTGCAGGTCGACGATGAGCGCGAACTACCCGGACTCGAGCGAACCCAAATGGCGGACGACGAAATCTGGGAGGTCAATCTCGAGGCCAAAGACGGTTCGAGGTTCGAGGTCGAGTCGCGATTGCTAAAGCCGGCGCCGGCGCCGGATGCGTAGCGGGTCTTTTTCACGGGCGTCGTTCAGCATCGCCCTGGGACGCTTCAGAATATTGTCTTACGCCAATTGAGCACGGCCTTTACGAATCGATTGCTGTCCGCAAAGTCGGCGCGCGGTCGCTTCTCGTAACTGAAGAAAATTCCTTCGGCTTCTCGCATTAAATCATCGAATGACGCGTGCCGTTTCGAATCGTATAGAACCCTGCCGGCCAATGCCCATGGGCTACCACTGCTCCAGTACTCACGGAGTTCTTTTTTCGCCGCGACGCAAACCAGGTTCGTGGCTTTCGCTTCGTCAAAGTAAGGGTTTTCTTTTAGCAAGACGCAGAATCGGTGGCCACCGATATGCGCGATCGACTCCGCGGCCCTGAAATAGGTTCGCAGCAAATCGGCGAAAATATCCTCCGGGGCTCGCCGGGGCCGCACGTCATCCTGTGGGTTCGCCATTTCACCGATGTCAAACAACAGCAACGACATGCCACTCTGATCCGAAACATGATCGAACAAGCGCGAACCGGAGACGAATAAGGCGTGCCGATTAGCCAGGTCGGTTTTCGGATCGACATAGCTGATCATCTCGTCCACGACCATGTCCGCCAGGTCCTTCAGCAAACGTTTGTCGTCATCGCGAAGCTGTCGGGGCACGCGGTCGATAATGCAGAGCGTACCCATTCTGTTTCCGTCCGGCGTGACCAGGGGCGCACCCGCGTAATAGCGAATGTGCGGCTGCTCGACAACCAGTGGGTTGTCCCGAAAACGTGGGTCACGCCTGGAGTTACGAACCTCGAAGACGTCGTCCCCGTGTATCGCGTGCGCGCAGAATGAAAACTCGCGTGGCGTCTCGCTGCCCTCGAAGCCCTCCACCGACTTGAACCACTGACGCTTCTCGTCCACCAGACTTATCACCGCAATGGGCATGTCGAAAACGCGGGCGGCGAGACGGGTGAATCGATCAAAACGATCATCGCGCGGCGTGTCGAGTAGGCTCAGGCTCCGTAACGTGGCCAGGCGCTCTTTTTCATTCTCCGGGAGGTTTGCTTCTTGCATGACTGGGACCCCCTGCTCCTTATTCGCCAGTCTGCCAGTTTAAACCCCGGTTGCGGTTTTTTGCAGTTTTTCCGCCGAAAAGCCGCTATTTCGGTGATTGAAACCCGCCGAAACCGCAGAAAGTGCGCGCCGCGGCCAATCAGGCTGGCGACCGACAGATGCCTGTGCGGGTCCGAGGCGATACAAGTCGATACAGACAAGGGGCTCGATTTTGGCCATGATTGGCGTTCGGTACCTCTCTGTGTAAAAGACAATGAAAGATTTAATGGAGCGCCACGCAGGAGCGCTTCAACTCGCATTCGTGGTGGGCGTGGTCGGACTGGCGCTGTTAATGTCGCTCAGCCTTCGGCCGGACTCGTCCGGCCCGTCCGCGGCGGCGCGTTCCAACGTCCCGGTAGTGACAGTTGTTACGCCTGTAGCAACGCCATTTACCCCGGTTATCGAGCTCAACGGTGTTGTACAGCCGCGAACCGTGACACGCATCATTCCGCAGGTTTCAGGGCGCGTCGTCAGAGTAGGCGCGCAGTTTCGTCCCGGCGGCAGTGCTTCCAAAGGCGACGTGCTGTTCATTATCGACCCATCCGACTACAGGCTCGCCGTCGAGCGCACGCTCGCGGAAATAGCGGTCGCCCGCAGTGACCTCGCGCGACTCGAGGCCGAAGCCGCCGCCGAACGCGAAATCTGGCAAGGCCAGTTTCCGGAGCGGGTGATACCGGACCTGATTGCCCGAGTGCCGCAGATCGCTGCCGCCGAGGCACGCATCCAGAGCGGCGAAGCCGCTCGGCAGACCGCGGAGCTATTGCTCAGCCGTACCACCGTGCGTGCGCCGTTCGACGCCAGAATCGTGAACACACAACTTGACGTTGGCCAGGTCGTGTCCGGTAACGCTGAAGTCGGATCGATGTTCTCCATCGACAGTCTGGAGATCGCGGTACCGGTGTCCTCTGAGCAGCGCCGGCTGATCGGGCCGGTCAGCGGCCAGGAGATCTCTATCATCGCACCGACTTCCGAAGGACGTATTGTCACAGGCAAACTCGCCCGCGCTGCCGCAGCGCTGGATGAGCGCACGCGCCTGGGGACGCTGTATGTCACAACGGATAGTCCGCAACTGCTGACAGCCGGCGAATTTGTCACCGTAAGGATCAACGGCGAGAATATGCCCGATTCGTATCGGGTACCGGCCACCGCGTTAACCTCCCGCGACCGACTCTGGGTCGTCGAGGACGGCCAGCTGGCCGGGCGCACCGTCGATGTTCTCGGGCGCGAGGCAGAAATGGCCGTTGTCCGAATATTCGATGATGCCAGCGGCATCGTTGCAATCCCGCCAGCCACCGCGCGTGATGGTCTTGCGGTGAGTATCCGCGGCACCGACGGACTCGCCTCCACGGGCAACGGCGCGAAGCGCACAGACTGAACCCGCCATGACCGGACCTAATCGCAACTCGAACCGCGGCATCGTCATGAGGTTCATCAGGAACCCTGTGGCTGCCAACCTGCTGATGGTCGTGCTGCTGGTTGGCGGTGCCGTATCCGCATCTCGACTGCAGTCCCAGGTGTTTCCGACCATCTCGCCGAGAACCGTGACGGTGACCGTGCCCTTTCCCGGTGCAACACCGGCAGAGGTCGAGGAAGGCATCACGCGTCGCGTCGAAGAGGCGGTTCTCGGCATTGACGGCGTCAAGCGCGTCAATTCTACGGCGTCCGAGAACGTTGGCGTTGTTGTCATCGAGACGAACGACTTCGCCGACCGCCAGCTCGTAAAAGACGATGTTGAGTCGGCCGTGGATCGACTCAGCGATTTTCCGCCTGAAAACGCTGAAAAACCGATCGTCGTCGCCGCAAAACCGACCAGCGGGGTCGTTACGCTGGCAGTGGTCGGTGATGTCGGCGAGCTGGCGCTGCGGCGCGCCGCCGAGGAAATAGAACGCGATCTGCTTACGCAGCCTGGCGTATCGCTGGTTTCCCTGAGCGGCGATCGCGACTACGAGATATCGATCGAAGTCAGTGAGTCCACACTCCGGCAGTACGACCTCACTTTTGGCGATGTTGCTAGTGCCGTGCGTGGCTCTTCGCTGGACCTGGCTGGCGGCTCTATCGTTTCGGACTCCGGTGAAATCCTTCTGCGTACGAACAAGAAACGCCAGACCGGAGAGGCCTTCGAGTCAGTCGTCGTGCGCACACTCCCCGATGGCTCGGTGATCACGCTGGCAGATGTTGCTGAGGTCCGTGACGGCTTTGTGCGCGAGCAGCTCGTCAACCTCTACAACGGCCGCCCGGCCGTGTTTGTCGACGTGGGGCGCGCAGAGGCGGAAGACGTCCTGAAGGTTAAGGAAGCGGTCGACGCCCTGCTAGCCGACTATACGCCGCCGGCGGGCGTGGAGCTGGTCGAGTTTCGCGACGAAACCACCTTGCTTCGCGAACGCGTCAACCTGCTCCTGCGAAACGGTCTATTCGGTTTCGCCCTGGTGTTTACGTTTCTCGTATTGATGCTGGATCTCAAGCTGGCCGTCTGGGTATGTTCCGGCATCGCGACGGCATTCATGGGCGGGTTCCTGCTGTTCGGGGCGCTTGGCGTAACGATCACCATGATCTCCCTGTTTGGCCTGATCATCGTGCTGGGCCTGGTCGTTGACGACGCAATCGTTATCGGCGAGAACATTGACTCGGAACGCGAGCACGGCTGGAGCGGCGACATAGCCGCCAAACGCGGTGCCCATGGGGTTATGGCGCCGGTGATCGTCGGCGTCCTGACTTCCATCGCCGCTTTCGCACCACTGCTGGTCACGGGAGGCACATTCGGCGACATTACGCGCGCCATTCCGCTCGTGGTTATCAGCGTACTGCTGATGTCGATGCTGGAAGCATTCTGCATCCTGCCCGCACACCTCAGTCACGGCGGGCCCTGGTCAAGAGGAATAATCGCGGACATTCAGGCGCGGATCGCGAAGTTTGTGGCGCACGTGCGTGACAACATCGTCGAGCCGGGGGTCGCATTTGCTGCGCGCTGGCGGTATGCAACCGTTGCCATCGCCGTCGCATTCTTCATCCTCTGCCTCAGCCTTGTACAAAACGGTCAGGTCCGCTTCATCTTCTTTCCGCAGATCGAAGGCAACAACATTTCTGCGTCGGTAACCATGCCGGAAGGCACGCCGTTCGAACGCACCGACGCGGCCGTGCGCCTCATCACTGCCGCCACTACCGAAGTCGCCAATGCTGTCAAAGAAGAAACGGGCGAGGAACTGTTCGTCTCTGTGACATCGACCAGCGGCGGCAATGCGGCTGCCGGTGTCGGGCCGGGCACAGAGTCAGGATTTGCCGCATCCGAGAACATCGGCCAGGTTCGTATTGAACTGACCGCATTTGGAAAACGGCGTATGCCGGCCGCGGAAATCGAGCGGCGCTGGCGGGCGGCGGTAGGCGAGATCGAGGGTGCGGAGCGTGTGATCTTCGCCGCGAGTGCCACGCGCTTCGGTGACGACGTAGAGTTCGAGCTTGCGCACGAGAATGAAGATCAGCTGATAGCCGCCGCGGAAAGGCTGAAAGAACGACTCAGCCGTATCGATGGCGTCAATGAAATCGAAGACAGTTTCGAACTTGGCAAGCGTCAGCTGGTATTTGAGCTGACACCGGAAGGCGTCGCGGCGGGCCTGCGTCCGGCTGACGTCGCGGTGCAGGTGCGCCAGGGTTTCTTCGGCGAGGAAGTGCAACGCATCCAGCGCGGCCGCGAGGAAATCCGTGTGTATGTTCGCTATCCGGTCGCAGCGCGGGCCAGTCTTGAGTCGCTCAACGATTTTCGCGTGCGACTGCCCAACGGCGATCGTGCGCCATTGCTGACGGTCGCGCGCGTCGAAGAGAGCCGTGCTTATTCGTCAATAAACCGGATCGATGGTCGGCGTGTGGTCACGGTCAGCGCCAATGTCGATGAAGCGTCCTCGACACCCAATATCGCCAACGCCGTGGTACTGGATTCCGTCATGCCGCAGCTGGTAGCCGACTTTCCCGGGCTGCGATGGGTGCAAGCCGGATCTACGCGTGAGCAAAATGAAGACCTTGCCGATATCGGTAGCGCTTTCGTCATCGTACTGTTGATTATTTACGCAATGATCGCGACACAGCTACGTTCGTATCTGCAGCCGCTGGCTATCCTGATCTCTATTCCGCTGGGCGTCGCCGGCGCGATCCTGGGGCACCTCGTGTTGGGCTTCCCGCTTTCGTTTATCTCGATATTCGGCATCGTCGCACTGGCGGGCGTCGCGGTGAACGCGTCGGTCGTACTGGTGGACCTTTACAACCGTCGCCGGAGGGAGGGGCTCGAACCGATCGAGGCCGCCGCGGCCGCCGCGGCAAGGCGCTTCCGCCCGATCGTACTGACGACGCTCACGACCGCCATGGGCCTTGCTCCACTGTTGTTCGAGAAGAGCCCGCAGGCACAGTTTCTTATCCCCATGGGAGTCAGCCTCGGATTCGGCATCCTGGTATCGGGCTTCATGGTGCTGTTCGTCACACCGTCAATCGCCGTGATAATCGAAGATCTGCGCGGCTTGACGCTGGGGTCCAGTCCCACGGTCGATGATCCCGGGCCCGTCGATACTTCCGAACCCGTCGCCACTTCCAGCACCTGAAACGCCGTCGCCTTGAGCAAAGCCGGTCGTTTCCAGCAAGGACGACCATCGGGCGTATCTCGGGAACGCCGCCTTGCTCCGCCAATCTGTAAGACTAGCCGTGAGCGGCCAGCTTGTTTTACCTTTGCGCCAGTTCGCTGGCGATGGCGCCAGCAATTTCGTCTGTCAGCACCAGGGTTTCTTCTGAATTAGCCTGGCCAACGGCCGCAATGCGGGCCCGCAGAATCACGTTGCGGCGAATATCATTCCAGGAGTCGGAGTCCATCGCTTGTGACAACACTCGATCGTCGGGGTAGACAACGTCCGCGCCGAATTGCCGGGTCAGAATCTCGCCTGCCCGGCTCAATGCAGTGATGTACTCGGCCCTGGAAATTCGTACCGTTATGCCAGCGCGAACGAGGAAAGCGTTGTAGATATCGTCAACGAACATGGCATTGTTCTTGTCGGTAATTCGCTCAACCAGTTCCATTCGCGTGAAATAACGAATCAGGCTGTCGCGCAGGTCTGAGTTTTCGATTAGCTGCAGCTGTCCACTATCGACCATTTCATTGTACGTTGCGCTGGTCAGGCTCAGCGTCTTCCGCGTACCCAGGGACCCAAGGAGCGTGCCGATCTCCTCCTTGTTCTCCCGTGGATCGGCTGCGGAGAGAGCCGCGTAGGCCCGGGCACTTGTATCGACGATGCCTTGCTCGAATACCAGCTGGTCGTCCAGTCGCTGACTGATCTCGTCGAGGTCGCGGGACAGGAGCTGCAGCTAGAGGGTTTCCGTACGGCGATCGCGAGCATCGCTGACCCGCTCGTCGATGGCCAGCGCGATAAGAACGCCCGCCACGACAAGAATCAGCTCGGCCACGAAGAAAAGCAGTCTTCGATTCAACAGGCTGCTCGTTAACCGGCTGGTCAGGGTCATCTGATTCGCGTCATTGTGCATTTCGCTATCTGTCATCGGGCGCCATCCGGGATTTGGTCCGTCTTGGTTCTTGCCCCTCACGAAGCTTGTGCGGCAAGAGGCGGGTTGCCACCGCCATATTTAAGGGCAACGGCCGACGGCACATCACCGCGTCAGGTCCACCGTTGCCACTTTTTCGGTCGCAAGACTCGCTGGTGTCTTGTCCTCGCGATTCTTGAGAAACGGTATTACGCAGAGCGCCAGCACGACGAGTGCCGAATCCACGTACAACGCGGTCTGATAATTCATTCGTTCCGCGACCATCCCCTGCCAGTAGTTGCCAACGCTAATAGCAACATTCGAAAAGGCCATGTACGCCGTGAACTGTGTCGCCGCCACCGCAGGGTTCGTCATACCCATGAAAATGGCGATTCGTACAGCGTACGCCATCCCGAACAGAAGGGCGTGTCCCAGAATTGTCGCGCAGAGAAGCAACAGCGACACATTGGTCAAGCCAACCGCCGCGATCTGGCTAGCCAGCAACAGGGTCGGAACAATAGTCAAAAGATAGAAAGTCGCGGTCACTCTCTTGATTCCAAACCGGTCACCGAGCATGCCACCGATCACGCAGCCAAATCCGGCGGTGAGAGACGCCGCTACGGAAAGTTGCGATATTTGCGTCTCTGTCAGTCCATAGTCCACCTGGATAGTGCCCAGCATCGCATAGGCAAGCGCCATGGCGCCGACCGGCAGCAGCGCGAACAGCAGGCCAAACTTCGGCCCGGAACCGGACTCTGCAAAGCCAGTGTACAAGTCGCGCACGAATGCTCCGAGCGTGCTGACGAAATGAGAAAACTTTCCAACGTGCGCCGGCGTTGCGTCCTCGACCTGCGCGTCATCGTCGCGGATAAAGAGCAGTACGAAAGCCAGGCTGATCAGCATCAGGGTGCTTACGTAGATCAACGATGCGTTAAAGCCCCAGAATCCGGAGACAAACAGCGCTCCTCCACCGCCCAGTCCAATCCCGAGGTACTGACCACCAAACATGAAACCATTGCCGGTTGCTCGCTCATCGTGTCGCAGCGTGCTGACGGCCAGCGAATCAATGGCCACATCCTGAGTCGCGCAGAAGAAATTATTGAGCACGATCATCCATAAGAGAAACTGGAAGTCGGCAACAAAATCCGCAAACGCGACGAAGAGCAGGGTAATGATCATCATGCTGGTGCAAAAAGTGATCCATGCCTTGCGACCACCGAATCGTCTTAGCTTGATGATATCGATCATGGGTGCCCACACCCATTTGAACGACCAGGGAATAAACATCGCAGCAACGAAGGCACCGATCTGCTCGAGCGACAGGCCTTCGATACGCATGAACGCAACCATTGCCGTCGACGAGAATCCGTAGGGGATGCCCTCGGAGATATAGAGAATGCCAAAAGTCGTCAGGCGACCACGGCGTGTATGAAGCACGTTTCGGGATAGCATCGTGGTCTCGTTACGGTCGGTCCGACTTTCTTAATTGTAGTTATGGCGGCCAGTTTCAGGCCGTTTGCGCTCAACGCAACTGCTTTACTGCCCGCGCGCTCGTTGCAGCGCCGTCGCTGCTTTCAGCATTTCAATGAGTTCTTCATCACTGTAGGAGTACTCCTGGTCGGCGTTAAGCTCGGCGGTTTCCTCGATCATCCTGCCAATAGTCCAGCCCGCCTCCTGCTCATTGGGAACTACCAGGTAGTTGGGTTTTGGTGCGTCAGCGAACAACGCGTCCATGACCGCGGCGGTGACCTCGTCCGGCTCCTTGTACATGCTGCGGTCCGACAGGTATTTGATATGCCCCACCATTGCCTCGGCGTAGGGCGAGCCGGGCTGTGCGTAGGGCTTTTCCGCCATAACAATGGCTTCCTTGGTGCCAATCCTGGAGCGGTAGTTGCCGGGATTGATAGCGCTCACCTGCACATCGAAAAGAGCCATCTCTTCCGCGAGTGCGTCGGTGTACGCCTCGAGCGCATGCTTGCTCATGCCGTACGGTCCCCAGAACATGCCTGACAACACGCCGGATATGGAGCTGATGTTACTGATGCGCCCTTTGGACTCGATAATCAGCGGAGCGAACGCCTTGGTCACTCGAAACACACCAACAACGTTCACGTTGAGAATCCAGTTCAACTCGTCTTCCTCAATCTCGGTCAAGGGGCCAGCCACGACAATTCCGGCGTTGTTGACGAGTCCGTAGAGCCCCTTTCCGCCGGCGCGCACGGTTTCTACGGCGGCATCTATTTCTTCCTGCCTGGTGACGTCCAGGCGTACTGACTGAATATTCGGAATCTTGTTAAGCCTGTCGAGGTCGGCCTGCTTGCGTGCACCTGCGTAGACGAAGTAGCCCTTCGCAGCGAGTGTCTCGGCAATATTCAGGCCGATGCCGGAGCTCGCACCGGTTACGAGAATGGCCTTTTGCGCGCCATCGTCCATCGATTCGGCGAAACTGCTCTGCGGAGTGCTGAGAAGCGCAAGCGCAATAACGGCTAGTACTGTCAAAATTCGCTGAATCATCGTCGGTTTCCTTGTTGTTAATCGATCGCGGCGGAGTAACGTAGCTCCGCAACAGTATGCGTGGTCTCAGGTAGCTGGTCCATCGTGAAATGACAACATGCTATCTTCGGCCCTGGAGGATCGTACCCATGAAACTGTTACCTGCCCTTGCGTTGTTGTTGCTACCTTTCGTTTCGGCCGCGGAAGATCGCTATCTCGTCGACTGGGAAAAGGTCGGCGACGAAGCCGTCGATTATCTCGTCGACCTGGTCAAGATCGACTCGTCGAACCCACCGGGCAACGAGACTCTCGTAGCGGAGTACCTGAAAACTGTTCTTGCCGCCGAGGGCATCGAATCGGAGCTGTTCGCACTGGACCCGGATCGTGCCAACCTGGTCACCCGGTACCGCGGCAACGGCTCCAAGCCACCGATCCTGATCATGGGACACACCGACGTCGTCGGCGTTCAGGCAGACAAGTGGACAGAGTCCCCGTTCGAAGGCATTCGCAAAGACGGTTACGTCTGGGGGCGCGGCACACTCGACGACAAGGACAATGTCTCGGCAGGCCTGATGGTAATCCTGCTTTTGAACCGGCTGGACATCGAAATGGATCGCGACATAATATTTCTCGCTGAGTCCGGCGAAGAAGGCACACCTCATGTGGGCATCAATTTCATGGTCGAAAAGCACTGGGACCAGATCGCAGCCGAGTACGCGCTTGCCGAAGGCGGCGGCATGCAGGAAGTAGACGGCCACGTGCATGTTGTTGGCGTGCAGACAACGGAGAAGATGCCGCGTCGTGCCACGCTGGTCGCTCGTGGCACCGCGGGCCATGGCTCCCGCCCGCGTCCTGATAACGCGGTAGCGATGATCGCCGAGGCGGTAGCGAAAGCCGCGGCCTGGGAGACGCCGGTAAGCCTGAACTCAACGACCCGCGCGTATTTTGAACGCATGGCGACACTGAACGACGGCGATACGGCGTTCCGCTATGCCAACGTCGACAATCTCGAGCACCAGCACGCCATCGATGAATGGTTTCGTCAGAATGATCCTCTGCACTACTCCAGTGTTCGAACCTCGGTCGTGCCGACGATTATCGATGCCGGTTTTCGAAAGAACGTGATCCCGTCCGAGGCCACGGCCGTGCTGGATATACGCATGCTACCCGGGGAGGATGTCGAGGGGTTCTACCGCGAGCTCGCCGACGTCATCGACAACCCGGCAATCGAGATCGTGCCTGAGGACATCTACCGACCCGCTGCGCCGCCGTCGCAGATCGACAACGAGATGTTCCAGGTAATCGAAGCGGTGTCCGAACGTTTGTATCCGCAATCGACCACGTTGCCCATCATGGCGACCGGCGCAACCGACATGTCGCAGCTGCGCGCCAAGGGAACGCCTTCCTACGGTATTGGCCCGGCGCGTACGCTAGAGGAAATCAATAGCCGCTTCGGCGCCCACAGCGACGATGAACGCGTCTCGGAGGAGTCGCTGCAGGAAATGATCCGCTTCCTGTGGAACATCATCATCGACATCGGCGCCGCTGATTAAAGCGCCACGCCAGGAACGCAAACAGGCTGCAAAAAAAACACCCGGGAGCTGCCTCCCGGGTGCCTTGTACTACTGTTGATTCTTGTGTCTAAACTTAGGGACAAGCCGGTACGTTGGTCATGTCAATAATCAGCGGAGCGGGATCAAGACCACCAGTCGCCAGATCACGCGCGATTACGTTCAGTACTGAACCACCCGTGGTGAAGTCCAGACCAAGCAGTTCGATCGCGGGTGTTATGGAATCGGCTCCCGTCACAACGGCGTCGTAGATGCCGCTAGCGATGGAAAGCTGACCCGTGTCTGCGCCAAACGGTACATCCTCGAACGCCGGAGTGACGGTGTTGTCGATGGCGGTGCCTGTCGGTACGAGGTAAATATCTACCAGGCCGGTGCTCGGCGAGCCGTGCGTTACGCGCAACTTTGTCTCGGTAAACACGCTGCGACGGTCATCGACCTGCGGCAGCGCCGTGATGGCCGGCGTAAGGCCTGCCATGTTCAGGTCAAGAAAGCCTGAAACGATGGCTGTTACCTCGGTGCTGGGATCTACTATCAGCGGGAACTGCGCGGCAACAATGCTGTTGTCGGCATTGGCTACGACACTGATCGTGTAGTCGCCCGGAGCCGGAACAGCGTTGAGATCACAGAACTCACCGAAAGCGACGTTTCGTACCAGCGGCAGTGCTTCGTCGTTCGCCGTGCTGTTTACGTCAGCAAGAATATCGACGGCCGGTGCGTCCGGAGACAGGTGAACGGCGATAGCCGAAGCCGGAGTGGCTACGTCTTCAATCTTGGCCGCGGCCGTGCCGTCGAGCACGATCAGGTCGACCGCTGATGCGCCCGGACCGGTGTTGTCGATCGCTACGATCATCAGGTCAGCGCCCGCGGCAAGTGAGATCTCACCGGAGTCGAACACAGGCGTCAGAGTTGCGTCGCCATCGGCGACGATGCGGATCTGGTAGTCACCCTCAGGTACTTCGAGCTGGCCCGTGTAGTCTTCGAAAGACAGCGGTGTGCCAACGCCGTTTACCGGCGAGGCCATGGACAGGTCGTCGCCGAGGCCCGTCACGTAGACGTTAACCGCCGGAGCAGATGCAGATCCATGTACGATCTGTGCCCGGAAGAATCCCGGTGTAATAAGGCTGTCGGACGGGTTGACGATCGGCAGAGCAAATACGCCCAGGCCGTCATCGGCCGGATCTACTGTACCGACGGCGAGAATGCTTGCCTCGGTGTTGTAGTCGAGGTTGACGTCTGCGTCGATAACAATCGCGTTACCGGCCGGTGTAATCGCCTCAACCTGGATGTTGTTCTGCTCAACCACCGGTACGAAGCCGGAACCCTGGCTGTAGTCAACGCCGGTCAGCGCGGTCGCGCCGTTGACGATGATGTTTACAGCGGGTGCGTCAGGCGATGCGTGCAGCGCACGAACCGTCGGGGTTGCTTCACACTCGAGGATTTCGGTTGACGCTACTTCGCCAGCATCGAGTACGTCGTTGCGGTTAGCATCGAGACCGCTATCCAGTGCCGTACCACCGCCGAGACATGCTGCATCGCCCTTGGGGATGTCGCGAACCGCTACCAGTGAATTGAAGCCGCTGGCTCCGTTTGTGCCATTTGCGCCGTCGTCGCCGTCGCAGGCAGCGAGAAACATGGCTGCGGACAGCATGCTCGCTACGTAAATTTGCTTTTTCATTGTAAAACTCCTGCCGATGAATTTGAGCAGCCATCCTAGGGCCACCCTTGATCGCGTTCACCCCGCTTTCGGTAACTGATTGTTTCAAAACGTAACGGTGCGATTTAGGACAGCGATTCGGCCGATTGCGGGCACTGGACCCGACTGCGAGGTGGCCGCGAAGCGTGAGGAGGCACTCAAGGTCTGGCGACTGTCCCTTGTTGGCAAGTCCCCTGCTCCCTCAGGGCCGTCTGCGCGGAATTCGTCGCTTGGGTGCATAATTCTGCTATTATCCGCCGGCTTCAAGGCAACACCCCATCCCGCATTTCCAGTTAAATCAGTCGCTTACCGCCTGATAGCCGGTAGCTGCGGGCGACCGTACTCGGCAATTGACCCGGAATAGTGCATTGATCTCAACAGCAAACCTGTCGATTCAGTTCGGCGCCAAACCCTTATTCGAAAATGTCTCGGTGACTTTTGGAAACGGCAACCGCTATGGCCTTATCGGTGCCAACGGCTGTGGCAAGTCGACCCTCATGAAAATTCTGTCAGGCGAACTCGAGCCGAGCACAGGCAACGTGTCGACCGATCCGAACGCGCGCGTAGGAAAGCTGCGCCAGGATCAGTTCGCTTATGAAGAACACCGGGTACTTGACGCCGTGATCATGGGCTATGAGCGCTTGTGGGAAGTCATGCAGGAGCGTGACCGGCTGTATTCTCTGCCGGAGATGAGCGACGAGGAAGGCATGCGCGTAGCCGACCTCGAAACCGAATTCGCCGAGATGGACGGCTATTCGGCGGAAGCAAGGGCCGGCGAAATGCTGGAAGGCATAGGCATCCCGGTTGAACAGCATCTCGGCCCGATGAGCGCCGTCGCCCCGGGCTGGAAACTCCGCGTGCTGCTGGCACAGGCGTTGTTCTCGGATCCGGATGTGCTGCTGCTGGATGAGCCAACCAACAACCTGGACATCAACGCCATCCGCTGGCTGGAGGGATTCCTCGAAGGCAGCAAAGCCACCATGGTCATCATTTCGCATGATCGTCACTTCCTGAACAGCGTTTGCTCGCATATGGCGGATCTCGACTACGGCAAGCTGCAGGTCTTTCCCGGCAACTACGATGAATACATGACAGCGGCAGAGCAGGCGCGTGACCGCGTGCGTTCCGATAACGCGAAGAAGAAGGCCAAGATGGCGGACCTGCAGGCCTTCGTCAGCCGCTTCTCGGCGAACGCGTCAAAAGCGCGCCAGGCAACGTCACGTGCCCGCCAACTCGAGAAAATTGAGCTGGAAGTACTCGAGCCCTCGAGTCGAGTTAGTCCCTACATTCGTTTCGACCAGGAAAAAGCGCTGCGCCGCATCGCTGTCGAGGCGACGGCAATTGGCAAGGCATTTGACGAGAGTCCGTTGTTCGAAAACCTGGATCTGACCATTGAGGCCGGATCGAAGGTCGCGATTATCGGACCTAACGGCCTCGGCAAGACGACGCTGGTCCGATGCCTGCTGCAGAATCTCGATGTCGACAGCGGCAACATCCGATGGTCGGAGAACGCCAAGGTCGGCTACTTCGCGCAAGACAACGCCCCCGAGTTCGAGACGGACATGAGCCTGTTCGACTGGATCACTCAATGGCAGCCGAAGGGCGCCGATGAACAAATGCTGCGCGCCACGCTTGGTCGCATGTTGTTCTCGAAAGACGACAGCGACAAGTCGGTCAAGGTGGTCTCGGGTGGGGAACAACGCCGACTGATGTTCGGCAAGCTGACCTTGCAGCAACCCAATGTCCTGGTCATGGACGAGCCGACCAACCACCTCGACATGGAATCCATCGAGGCATTGAACCTGGCCCTGGAACACTATGCCGGTACGCTGATTTTCGTAAGTCATGACCGCAGTTTCGTGTCATCGCTTGCTACGAGAGTCATCGAGCTGACGGCCGACGGTATCATCGACTTCAGAGGTAACTACGAAGAGTACCTTCGCACAGAGGTATTGAAGGACAAGACCCGCGCCGCCTGACGGGAGTTACTTCAGAATGCGGGCCCGGTATTTTCTGCCTTTGATCGGTCGGCTTGCCAACTGTTGTACCGCCTTCTTTGCCTGCGCGTTTTGCACAGCCACATAGCTGACCGTATCAAACAGGTCGATCGATCCGACAACGTCGCCCGACACACCGCCCGCCGCCGTCAGTGCTCCCAGCAAATCGCCGGGACGCAGCTTGTTCTTGCGCCCGCCGCTGACCTGTATCGTAGTCATCGTCGCCGACAGGGAGTCAACCGGCTGTTTCGAATCCGGGATTCCGCGCTCGGGAAGCTTGCTGTCCGTCAGCGAGGTTTCGATATCTATCAGGCGCCGCATCTCGCGAGGCTCGACGAGGCTTACGGCTATGCCCTCTTTTCCGGCACGTCCGGTCCGACCGATACGATGAACATACACTTCCGGCTGCGGCGGCAGCTCATAGTTGAATACGGCGTCCACATCGTCGACATCGAGGCCTCGTGCCGCCACATCTGTTGCAACCAGTACGCTCGCGCTGCGGTTGGCGAAACGAACCAGGACCTGTGTGCGCTGTGGCTGATCGAGATCGCCGTGCAGCGCGACGGTGCCAATGCCTTCGGACCTCAAGAAACCTGCGACTTCGGCGCAGTCAATCTTGGTATTGCAGAACACCAGGTTGAGCCCGCCGCCCCACGCCCGCAGTGCCCGCAGCAACTGGTCGTTTCTGTTCTCCCTGGTTACGCTGCACCAGTGCTGTTCAATCTTTACAGGCTGCTCGTCGTCCGTCACATCGATCGTTATCGGATTGCGCTGGACCCTCTCACTCATGCCGGCGATGGCGTCTGGATACGTCGCGCTGAATAACAAGGTCTGACGGTCTTTCGGCACGAACGCAAGAATGGCATCCAGTTCATCCATGAACCCCATGTCCAGCATTCTATCGGCCTCATCCAGCACCAGGGTTCGCAGGCCGTCCAGTGTGACCGTCGATTTATTGAGGTGCTTGAGCACGCGCCCCGGTGTGCCAACGATGATATGCGGACTGTGCTGTAGCGAGGCGTTCTGCGGGCCGAGCGGTGCGCCACCGCACAGCGTCAGGATCTTGATATTGGGTATCGCCTGGGCCAGTCGTCGCACTTCCTTCGCAACCTGGTCCGCCAGCTCACGCGTAGGACACAACACCAGGGCCTGGACACGAAACGACGCAGGGTCCAGTTGGTCAAGCAGCCCAAGGCCGAAAGCCGCCGTCTTGCCGCTACCAGTTTTGGCCCGAGCGATTACATCGCGACCCTTCAGCACCTCCGGGAGTGCCTGGGCCTGCACCATCGTCATTTCCACATAGCCGATGTCGGCTAGTTTGCCCAGCAGTGCAGGATTCAGTTCGAGGGTATCGAATGCGGACGCGTCGGACATAGGGGCGCGAGTATACGCCGAACCGATATCGAAACGATCAATTCTCAAATTCGGCGGAGTTACTTGCTCATCGACCGGCACTCAATTCAACTCGGTCCATCAGCTGCCAACGCTTTCCACTGGGCAGCCCAGAGGCATCCTCGACCAAAAAGCACTACCGGCGTACACTTATTCGATAGTTTTTTGACAAAAGGCCCACCTGATGTCGACAGTCCTGTCTCGCTTTCTATTCGCTTCCATCGTCGCTGTGTTGTGCATGTCCGCCTGCCAACAGAATCCTGATTCCTCAGACACGCCGTCAGAATCCGTCGCGGCATCACAAGTCGATGCAGCAGCCGATGAGATTCCACGTGGCCAGTTATCCCGTGACGTGACTCCTGTCGCCTACGAGGTCGACTTGACCATCGTTCCGGAAATGGATGGCTTTAGCGGCAGCGTGATCATTGACCTCGATATTGCCCCTGGCAAGGACCACTTCTATCTGCATGGCAAGGATATCGTCGCCAGCAATGTGCAGGTAACCAGCGGGGAGCAGGTTCTTACGGCGTCCTACGAACAGGTCGACGACACCGGTATCGTCAAAATCGGCCTGCCGCAGGCCGTCCAGGGAAGGGTGCATCTGCAAATAGATTATGACGCCCCTTTCAACAAGGCGTTACAGGGCTTGTACAAGGTCTCTGAGAGCGGCCAGGACTATGCCTTTACCCAGTTCGAGGCGATCTCTGCCCGCCTGGCTTTCCCCGGCTTCGACGAACCGCGTTTCAAGACCCCGTTTGATATCACGCTGCGCGTACCCGAGAACCAGGTTGCGATCAGCAATACGCCGGAGCTTTCGACGGAAGTTGTGGATGGCATGAAGATCGTGCGCTTTGCTCCGACGAAGCCGCTGCCAACCTACCTGATCGCATTCGCAGTCGGTGACTTTGATGTCGTTGAATGGGCAGACTTGCCAGCCACGGATGTTCGCCCGCGACCGCTACCACTGCGTGGCATTGCAGTAAAAGGCAAAGGCGAACAACTGGCCTATGCCCTGGAGGGGACCAATGCCATTGTCACCGCGCTGGAGAGCTACTTCGGTACGCCCTACCCCTGGGCCAAGCTGGATATCCTAGCGGTGCCCGATTTCGCCGCTGGGGCAATGGAAAACGCCGGCGCCATTACCTATCGCGAAACCCTGTTGTTGTTCGATGACACCGCTACGCCGGCTCGCAAACGCAGCTACAAGATGGTGCATGCACACGAGCTTGCCCATCAATGGTTCGGTGACCTGGTTACACCCGCCTGGTGGAACGACATCTGGCTGAATGAGGCTTTCGCAACCTGGATGGCGCATGTCGCTATGGACATAGCAGAACCCGACGCCAACTATCGTCGCGACCTGCTGTCCCGTGGGCTGTCGGTCATGGCGGGCGACTCGCTGGTGAATGCGCGCCAGATTCGGCAACCGATCTTGAGTAACAATGATATTGCCACCGCATTCGACGGTATCACCTACAGCAAGGGCGGCGCAGTACTCTCGATGTTCGAAAACCTCCTTGGACGGGAAGATTTTCGCCAGGGCGTCCGTAACTACATGGACGAATTCCAGTACGGTACAGCGACCGCGGACGATTTTATCCGCCACCTGGCGGCAGCTTCGACAGGCCAGCCGAAAGAGCTCGTGATTGAGTCATTCAATTCTTTCCTGGAACAGCCCGGACTGCCACTGGTTGAAGTCGCCAGTCAGTGCAGCGACAGTGATGTCAGTGTGTCGTTAAAACAATCCCGTTACTTCCCGCTTGGCTCAGAAGGTGAGCAAACGCAACGATGGAAGATCCCGGTTTGTTTGCGCACCGGCAGTTCGAATGACAGCGTCGAGACCTGCCTGATGCTAACTGAAGAACAGCAGCGCTTTGATTTGCCGCAGGCGTGTCCTGAGTGGATCATGCCGAACGCAGACAGCGTCGGTTATTATCGCTTTGCCATGACCCAGCAAGACTGGAACAACCTGCTTGCCAACAGCGACAAACAGAATCCGGAAGAAATGATGGCTATGCTCGGCAGCCTCAAAGGTGCCTTCAATTCGGGCGACCTGGACGTTGCCACATTGATGTCAATTACTCCAGAGCTCATTGCCAACCCGGGATGGCAGATCGCAACCGCGCCTATCGAGCACATGGAGTTCATGTATAACAAAATGGCCGACGAGCGGCAGAAGCTGGCCCTTGAACAGCGTTTTGCAGATTTCTACGCCGGCAAACTTGAAGCTACGGGTCTGAGTGCCACTGACGACCGCGATAAGGCGAAATTACAAGCTGCGCTGGTAGAATTCCTGGCTGAAACAGCCCGGCATCCGGCGTTGCGAACCGAGTTGGTAACGATGGCTCGTGCGTACAGCGGCTACGGCACAGACGACCTGCTTCATCCCGATAAAGCCAACCCGATCATTATCGGCACCGCGCTGGGAGTTGCCGTAGACGAACTGGGAGATGAGTTTGTCGATCATATGCTGCAGCTGGGGCTTGGTTCGACCGATGCCGTAGTCCGTGGACGTGCGCTGACTGCGGTTGGGAACACCAAGGACCCTGCCAAGTCAGCAGAGATCCGGGACCTGATGCTGTCGCCGGATTTACGCAACAACGAGATATGGAGCATCCTGCTTCCGCAGGCCTTTTTGCCAGAGACCCGTGATGCGACCTGGACCTGGTTGCAGCAAAACCTCGATGGCATCTTTGCCCGCATGCCCGAGCCCAGTTGGGGCCAGATAACATACGTGGGCAGCGCCTTTTGCGACTCCGCGAAACGCGCTGAAATCGAGACATTTTTCGCCGAGCGCATCAGCAACATGACAGGGGGTCCAAGGAACCTTGCCAAGGCGCTGGAGCGTATCGACCTGTGTGTCGCCAAGGTCGAACGACACCGCGCTGACATGGATGCCTGGCTGGGGCAGTAATCGGCACCGGGCTTGTGCCCGGCACCGACTTAATCTGCGGCCGGTTTAAGCTCCCTGTTGAAGAACTTCATCATCAACTCTGTGCGATGGGTATTGATGTTGGGGTCACGAAAACCGTGCGTTTCATTCGGGTACATCATGCTTTCGAAGGGCACGCCCTTCTTTTGCATTTCCCGGAACAGCAGGGTGCTGTGATTGAGCAAGACATTGTCGTCCGCCATGCCGTGGATAACCAGGAGCGAGCCCTTTAGCGCGTCCACGTGGCTCAATACGTTCGAGACATCGTAGCCCTCGGAGTTTTCAGCCGGTGTCGACATGAAACGCTCGGTATAGTGCGTGTCGTAAAGGCGCCAGTCCGTCACCGGGGCACCTGCTACGCCTGCCTTGAAGGCATCGGGGGCCTGCATCATCGCCATCAACGTCATGTAGCCACCGTACGACCAGCCGTAGATTCCTATTCGCTGCGGATCTACGAAAGGCAGTGACCTGAGGTAATCTACGCCGCGCTCCTGGTCGCGCACTTCGACGACAGACATCTGCTTGTGAATCGGAAATTCGAAAGCGGTACCTCGATTGGTGCCGCCTCTATTGTCCAGCGTAAAGACGATATAGCCCTGCTGTTGCAGGTACTGGTGGAAGATGGCGTTGCGACTCCACACGTTTGCGACCGATTGTGCACCTGGACCCCCGTACGTATAGACGATTACCGGGTAGCGCTTCTTCGGATCGAAATCGAATGGCTTGAGTAACGAGTAGTGCAGCGTCTGGCCGTCTTCCGCAACAAGGGTGCCAAACTCGGGCGCCTGGTGGTGATCCACGTAAGGAAAGTACGGATGGCTCTCATCGAGGGTATTCTCGATCAGCCAGGTCAGACGCTCGCCGTTTATCGAATGCACGCTGACACGCGTCGGAAGGTTGCTGCTCGAGAAAGAATCGATGTAGGCGTCCGCGGAATCAGCCATGTCGAGCGTGTGCCAGCCGCCGGCCGCGGTTATCCTCTTGGGAGGCGTATCACCGGATAGCGCGGCCTCGTAGAGATGATTTTCGAGCACCGTGTCCGCGAATCCATCGAAGAACAGCACGCCACGATCCTCGTCTATGGCCAGCAACTCATCGACTACCCAATCACCTGACGTTATCTGTGCGATCTGCTTGCCACTGAGGTCGTAGCGATAGAGGTGCTGGTAGCCGGACCGTTCCGAGGTCCAGATGAATTCACCCGGCGAATACTTCAAGAACTTCAGGTTGTTGTGGAGATTCAGCCAGACATCGCTGGTCTCGGTCAGCACAATACGGCTGTCACCGTCCGACGGATCCGCGGCCATCAGATCGAGGCGCTTCTGGTCGCGAGCCTGGCGCTGAAATACAACAGTTGATGAGTCCGGTGTCCAGTCAACACGCGCCAGGTAGATGTTCTCGTCATCGCCAAGGTCCACCCAGGTGCGCCTGCCCGTGGCGAGTTCCAGCGTGCCGAGTTTGATGTTTACGTTGTCCTTGCCTGTAAACGGATACCGCTCTTCCGTAACTCTGAAACTGTTCTCGAAGATCTGGTAGCGCTTTGCCAGCTCGACCGGCGACTCGTCGACACGTGTAAAGGCGATAAAGCGATCGTCCGGTGACCACCAGTAACCAGTATCGCGGTCCATTTCTTCCATGGAGATGAATTCGGCCATGCCGTTGCGAACGGTACCCTCACCGTCCGATGTCAGCTGCAATTCCTTGCCACTTGCGATATCGATCGCAAACAGGTCCTGGTCGCGAACAAAGGACACGTAACGACCGGTCTCCGACACCTTGGCGTCCGTTTCGAACGCCTCGGTACTCGTCAGCCGGTCAACGGCTTCTCCAGATGCAGCGTCAAGACGGTACAGGTACAGGTCGCCCCCCAGTGGGAAAAGAATGCTCTTTGCATCCGGGGCCCAGGTGTATTCGACGATACCCTTGCCACCGATGCGCATGCGTTCGCGACGGGCTTTCTCGACTTCGTCGAGTTGCTCCTCGTCCGGCATCAACACACGGGAGTCGACCAGCATACGATTGGTGGCGTCGCCGATATGGTATTCCCAGAGATCCTGCTGCCGACGGTCATCCTCTTTGCCGCGAAGGTACGTAACCCGGGTACCGTCAGGCGAGAATTCCAGCTTTACAGGGCGCGTGCCGCTGATATTAGGGCTGCCGAACATTCGCTCGATCGTCAGCTCTTCTGCCTGCGCCTGGCACGCGAATGCCAAAACGATAACTAGTAATAATCTCAGTTGGCTGACCATTGGATTCTTCCAAGCTCTCAGGAGGGGTCGAATTGTAGCAACCCTGAGGCTTCGGAGCCCGCCATAAGCGGCGACCGGTCTAGTCGTCGTACTTCTTTTTCAGCGCATCGGCTAGAAACTGCCCCGTATTGTTATACGGATCGCAATCCAGCTCATAGGCTTCGTCGATCTCCAGCATGGTAACGTCGATCTTCTCGACAACAGGCTGTTTCGTTTTGCCGCTTTCATCGCCATTGAGTTTTACACTAACCGGCCTGTCTGCGGCGTTCTGTGGCGCCTTTAAATAGGTTGACATAGTCATGCCTCCTGCATTCTGTTCACAGGATTAAGCATAGGTTGCGGCATCACACTTGGGAATGTCAGAGATCGGGCCACTCGCACCGCCCATCGGATTCTCGCCACCGGTCGCCTGAAAACGACCGCTCATCGATGGATCGATAATCGGGGTGGCTGCTGCGTGACGACGAAAGTCCATTCCCTGATCGGGTCTGACTCGCATCGGACGCCAGGTAGGGAAGCACCCTCAACGAGCTCGCGTGACTGAGCGCCGAGGCTATAGGTGTCGCCATCTTGCATTTCTGACGCCGAGTTCCCAGAATCGACCACTCAGCTGGCCGCACCCGCGGACTGCGGGAACCTGGAGATAAGCAATGTCTGAAGATCACAAAGCTACGGAAGAACGTCGTCGATTCCTTAAGATCGTGGGTGGTGGTGCCGTGCTGATGCCAATTGTGGGCCTGAGCGCGTGCTCGGGCGGCGAGGACAAGGCGCCTGACGAAGGCGCGGCTAAAGCCGATTTCAAGCCTGCTGCTGAAGCGCCGGCGAAACCCAGCGGTATGCCACAGATCAGTGAGGACGACCCCCAGGCGAAATCGCTCGGCTATGTACATGACGTGTCATCCATCGACTCCACGAAGCAGTCACGCTTCAAGGCCGGCCAGGCCTGTTCAAACTGCGCCCTCTACCAGGGTAAGGCCGGTGACGATTGGGCTGGATGTTCGATCTTTCCTGGCAAAGCGGTTAAAGGAACGGGCTGGTGCACGGTATACGCGCCCAAACCCGGCTAGTACTCAGCACGCCGCCGCACGCTTTTCGTTAATCAACAGCAGTAGCTCGGCGGCTGCCTCGGCACGCCGAGCGCGCGGTGGTGCTCCCGCAGCGCTATGCCATGGTTTTCGCATAGCGCTGCGAGACTGTAGGACTTGTGGCCGGGGTAGCGAACGCAACCGGCGGACAAGGTCGATGTGCCGATCGGGCAATGCGTGCGCATAGTGACTCGCGACGAAATCGAGCATCTCCATGAAGTGCTCATGGTAGTGGAACGTTGGCAGCGGGCCGCGTCGTTTAACCAGGACCCGATGCGTCTGATCATAAGACTGCTCGGTACTCATGCAGGTTAATTCAGTCGACGATGTCGCCTTTTGGGGCGGCTTTGCAACGCACCAAATCGAACTGCCTGCCGAAAGTAAGTCAGGGCTTTGGTATCAGCGCGGCGACTCTTTCGCCCCACTGCGCGTAGACACCCGGTCCGGGATGAAAGCCGTCGCTCGCCATGAGCGTCGTATCGACCGTAAACCGCAAGTCCAGAAACGTCGTGGCATCGTCAGCAGCGACGTCTCGCTGCAGGTCGTCATTAAACTGCGTAGCGCGCGCACCGATGACCCAGCGCAGCGGCTGCGGTAGAGCCGGAAAGCCGTGCAACGGTGGGAGCCCGGAGACCAGAAGCGTGTCTACCCCGAATTTTTCCCTGAGAACCGACCGAAGCTCGGCCTGCTGGCGCCGCCACTTGTCGCGACCCACCAATCCAGTCACGTCGTTTACGCCGAGCGAGATTACCGCGACGTCATAGCGCTGCGCCGGCTGTGCGTCCAGCCATCGCAAAATAGCTGCCGTTTTATTTCCCGTCTTTGCCCTGAGGGCCCAGGTCACACGGAAGTCGCCGCTGAGCCTTGAGACGACTTGTCCAAGCAAAGCGTCGTCCTGATGCGAGGCGCCTACACCAGCGGCCGCCGAGTCGCCGAGTATCAGCAGTGTCAACGGAGGCCCATTGCCGTCTGTGCCATCCCGCGCACCGGGGGGCTCAGGCAGTTTCGGTACCGTCCGGCGCGTCACGAGACCCTGCGCCAACAAAATGGGCGCAAGGATCGTTCCAGTCAAAACGACCAGCCCTGGCTCGAAACGCTTCCAGTATCCGGCGCGCTTGCCATTGGTAGCTTTTTCCTCGTTCAATAGGGGCCCCTGGTCCATAGATATCGGCACTCGGTCATATTGTGGCTGCGAATTGCCAAGACTAGCGAACTTTCTTGCTCTTTCGAAGATCGAAGTGCTGTCATGAACCCCGTAAATCCTAAAAAACTTCTGCATAGCAAATGGACCGCCGCAGAGCCACGGGGTCGCCAGAAACACTTCATTGTTACCAAGGTAGTGGAGGACGATGCCAGCGTACCGCAACTGTGTGTGCTCGAGGCGGTATACAGCAATCGGGAAATAAGACTGGACTGGCGCGCCCTTGGTGATAGTACCGTATGGAAAGTCGGCTGGAAGTGATCCTGAAATGCGAAACGCCAGTCACCCCGCGCTGGACCAGCCGCTGCACAAGCAAGGCAGGTCAAAGACCTAAATCGTCGAGCGCTTTACAGGTTCGCTCGTAACCGAGCTCGGCCATTTCCTCCGCGCGATTAAACTCGAAAAAGGTGCACGCGTCTCGCGGGATCTTCACAACCAGGTCCGGCGCGTAAGCAGCCAATTTCAGTCTCGCGATGGCACCCTGCATGACGTCAATCGACTTTACGAGCAGATCCGCCGCATCCGGCGTCGCTTGCTCTGAGTCCTCGCTCTCCAGCAGCTGGGCGACAAAATTCGAGATCTTCTCTCTATAATTGTCCTCCGGCCGAGATTGCCGATCAGGCGTTGCTTTTTTCTTTGCGTGTCCGTGACCGTCTTCCGTGCCGCTGAGATTTACAGCAATGGTCAGGTCGGTCGAATCGTTCAGCGTGGGCGCGATAGGTATCGGATTGACCAGGCCGCCGTCCACGAGTGTGCGACCGTTCAGATCAACGGGGGCAAATACGCCAGGCACCGCCGTCGAGGCACGGATAGCACGAAACAATGATCCGCTGTTCAGCCAAACCTCTCGCTGTTCTTCGAGAGCGGTCGCAACCGCTGTAAACCCCTTGTCGAGATCCTCGATCTTGCGATCGCCGACGAGCTCCTTGAGGACTTCGATTATCCGTTCGCCCTTGAATATTGACGTCCACGTAAAGGAAAAATCCAGGAGCTTCACCACGTC
>RCNG010000018.1_pt1 | contig 59146 bp, 49 predicted proteins | sample 2041371 | NCBI WGS metagenome assembly RCNG01 (sample SAMN09708227, study PRJNA481090) | Marine sediment metagenome, whole genome shotgun sequencing project. | biome: marine sediment; feature: ocean; material: sediment; isolation source: Sewage treatment plant 1 marine sediment (STP1) ... | reverse complement strand
CCTGCGTCCGATTGAAAATCGATATCAAGGCGCGTATCTTCCATGCCCTCGGGCGCGTAACTCTCACGAAGGGGACAGACACTCTCTCGGGAGATGAGTTTGTCTTCGATCCGATATTGGATCGGGGAAACCTGGTCGTATTCGGAGATACGATCGAGGAGCACTATGTGGGAGAGCCGGTGGAGGAGGAAAACCTCCTTCCGCTCCCTCAACTGGATGCGCTGACACTTCCCCATGTCCAGAGCTCGCTGCTCTACTGCACATGCAGGGAGATCCACGTTACCGAGACCTTCGAGGTCCTGGGATTCGAGGTGACCTTTTACGTTGAGGGGCTTCCTTCCCTGAGTTTTTCCCGATTCAAGCTGTCCGATGGTCTGGAGAAGAAGGGCGGCGGATTTTCCCTGGATAAGGTCTGGTACACTCGGTCTCAGGGATTGATCGGACGGGCCAGCTACAGTTATAACGAGAAAGATCTGATCTCCAGCGTCACAAATCTGCACTACGAGGAGCGGTCGTTCCTGAAGGATTACCAGGGCCCGGCCAGGCAGGCCGACCTTATGCATTCCACGTCGCTGGCCTATAATAAAAGCACGACGCTCGGCTTCAACGGGAACTACAACTCATCCCGGCTCTGGAACACGAACCTCGTGGTCAACAAGAGATGGTCGAACACTCTCAGCACCAACTTTGATTTTGCCTTCAACAAGCCGGTCAATTTCAAGGGGGAAGCATGGTTCGGGGCACAGGCCCTGGTATCCGGGGGACGCTATGGAGAGCTATCCCTGGCAGGCAGGTCAGACCTCCAACAGCAGCTCGTCGGCAACCTGGCCTATGGCACAACACTGGCGCGCGGGCTGAATTTTCTGCTCAACTCCGACTATTCCCGGATTAAGATCGGTGGGAGCAACGATTTTTCGGAGATCCTGTCGGGAGCCCTCAGCCTGGAGCACTCCTCCCGTGTGTTCAATCTCTCCGCCGATTACTACCTTAACTATGATCTCATGGGCTCCGAGCTCCTCTCCAGGCCACAAGTCAGACTGGGGGTCAATCCCCTGACATTTTATGGCGGACTGCTCTCCATCCAGATGAACAACATCCTCATCTACAATCATCTGAAGACATCCGGGGAGGAGGAACAGACCTACAGTAATAACACCATCCTCAACCTGTCGACCCATCCGCTCGAGCTGCCCAAGGGCTTCAGCCTGGATTTCCGCATCTCTGCCGAACAATTCGTGGAGAAAAAACAGCGCAACTTCACCTCCGGCGGATTCATCCTGAACCTGCGGAAAAAACTGTTTCAAGGAGTCTCCCTTGAGACATTCTACAGCGCCCAGTCCCGGCGGAGGACACAGAACTGGTTCATTGAGGGGACCACCAGCCAGGACCTGAGTTTCATCCTCCGTGCCAATCCCAGGCCCTGGTTGGACGGCTGGATCTCTGTCTCCTATGATCCCAAAGTCCGGGAGTGGCAGCAGACGTTTGCAGATATCTCCCTGGGCCTTTTCCGGAGCTGGCGCTTCCATTCACTCCTGAACTATGATTTTCTTCTGAACCGCATGAGCAACATCGACCTGTATCTCATAAGGGAGGCTGGCCGATTCCAGATAAGATTCGTTTGGCGGAGCCTCTCCAAACAATTCCTGGTGGAGCTGATCCCGCTGTGAAGATTATTATCCTGGTCTTCAGCTGTCTCTGCATCATGGGGGGGCCTGGCTGCATTTCCTTCAAGATCGAGCCACTGTCGGATCCAGCCCGTATCCTGCATGAAGTCACCCTGTGCAGGGAGATCGACGAAAGCAAAGAACTCCTGGAACCGGGCGACGCCCTGGCCGAATTCCGGACAAACAGGGACCCGGTCATCTGTTTCCTCTATTTGAAGGATGTAGCACAGAAGTTGGAATTGAAGTGGAAGTGGTACTCGCCGGACAAGACACTGTTCAAGGAATCTGAAGAGGCCGTCATCAATCGGGAGGAGATCTATCTGGAGGCTGTCACGGCCTACGACCGGATCGAGCCGGAAGAGTTGGCGAATCATCCGGGACAGTGGTCTGTCTCCATCTTCCTGAATGACGCGCTCTTGACACGCGTGTCCTTCAAGGCCATCCCCGAAGACTCACTGAATCAGGGATTGCATGAGGGCAGCATTATCCCTTAAAATACCTATTCCCTTAACTAATCAGAACGGAGCCTGTACATGTCCGAAATAAATTATTCCTACGCACTCACAAATCCGCTGTCCACCATCCTGGACAAGCCTCCTGCCGAATTCCAGCGCAGCGACCTCCTGAGGATCATCGAAGAAAAACAGATCGAGCGCATCACCTTTCACTACTCAGCACTCGATGGCCGGCTCAAAGAACTGCGGCTCCCGGTCTCGGGACGAAAGCGGGCGGAACGGATCCTGGCGGAAGGGGAGAGGGTGGACGGCAGCTCCCTTTTCACCGGGATGGTCGATGCCTCCCTGTCGGATGTGTATGTGGTCCCGGAGTACAGGACGGCATTCTTCAATCCCTTTGACCGCGGGAGCCTGGATTTTATCTGCCGATATATAACTCAGGACGGAGAACGCGCACCCTTCGCGCCGGACAACATCCTCGCAAAGGCTCACGGACTGTTCAAGGCCCACACAGGGATGGAACTCCATGCCCTGGGAGAGCTCGAATTCTACCTGATCTCGGATAAAGGACCGTATCTGTTCCCGCGGGAAGCCCAGAAGGGATACCATGAATCCTCTCCGTTTCTCAAGAGCGGTGAGATACTGACGGAGATCGTGCGACACATCACTCAGATCACCGAAGCGGTCAAGTATGCGCACAGCGAGGTCGGATTTATTGACAAGGTCGAGTCAGAGAGAGAGGAGATCAACGGAAAGCAGGCGGAACAGATGGAGATCGAATACCTGCCCCGTTCCGTGGAAGAGATGGCTGATGCCATGGTGATCGGTCGCTGGGTGATCCGGAACGTGGCAGCCCGACATGGGTGCGTGGCCACTTTTACTCCCAAACTGGTCCAGGGAGGAGCGGGCAACGGCCTGCACATCCACCTCCAACTGATGAAGGATCGGGCCAATGTGATGGAAGGAGCCGACGGCCGGCTCTCAGACGAGGCGGTCCGCCTGGTCGGGGGATTGTGTGAATACGCAGATTCACTCCTAGCCTTTGGGAATACGGTGGCCTCATCTTACATGCGCCTGGTCCCGCACCAGGAAGCACCCACCAATATTTTCTGGAGCGGTCTGAATCGGGCCGCACTCATCCGGGTTCCGCTTGCCTGGTCTGAAGTAACCGACATCGCAAAGCGCATCAATCCCCAGGAGGAATCAGACGCTCAGGAGTTCGAAAAGAGCAAGACCGTGGAACTGCGCAGTGCGGACGGGAGCGCTCAGACGCACCTCTTCCTGGCCGGCATCACCATGGCAGCGGATTGGGGATTACGGAATCCGGGTGCCCAAAAAAAGGCGGAGGCTCTGTATGTTTCAGGCCGATCACGTCCGGACAAAAAGTTGTGGGACTCCTTTGCCTCGCTCCCCTCAAGCTGCCTGGAATCGTCCCAGGTCCTGGAAGAAAAAAGGGGGCTTTACGAACGGGAAGGAGTCTTCCCACCGGCTGTCATCGATTATGTCAGGGAGATGCTGGAAAAGGAAGACGCAGCCGTGAGGTCCTACGGACGGTTGGAGAACATCCTGAAGATCATGCACAAGGATCTCCATAAACACTAGTGTCGCCTCGAGCACGAAAAATAATCTAAAAAATATTCGAAAATGGTATTGATTATTTAATTTGATTTGGTATAATAGTTACAAGCTTGTTTTTGCTGGCTGGGCAAGCACACTCCTTCATTATCCCCTTTTTTGCTTATTTTCCCCATACCCAAACAGCCAGCCCCCCCTCCTTCTTCAAACATGTGCTGGCAATCTTTCTTACCTCTTGATATCATGATGCGTTTTAGATCCCGATCCGTGCCATGTCTATAAATCAGAGATCTATCTGGAACCGCCAATTCCTGGTGGCCCTACTCGGCTATTTCTTCCTGTTCATGAGCATCACCCTTTTCTTCATATTCCCCCTGTTCTTTGAACAGTTCCAGGCCAGCAGGGGACGCATCGGCATGATCATGGGGATCCACAGCCTGATGGCCGTGTTCATGCGTCCGGTGTTCGGCCGCCTTATCGACCTGAAGGGGCGCAGGACAATCTCCCTGCTCGGCATCACCCTCCTCATTCTTGTAACACCCGCCTTCCACCTCATCCAGGACGCCGGGCTCCTCCCCCTGCTTCTCCGCGCATTGACCGGGATCGGATGGGGGATCAGCATGACTGCCACGGTCACCATCTGTTCCGATCTGGCGCCAGTTGACCGGCTGGCCCATTCCATGGGCATCATCGGCGTGGCTGGCCTCCTGTCGGCGGCCCTCGGGCCTTTGTTGGGGGAGGAGATCGTGCGCAGGTTCGGCTTCCCCTGGCTGTTCAACACCTGCCTGCTGTTTCTGGGCATTTCCTTTGTCTGTATGTTTCTGACACAGGAAATGCGTCCCTTCGCTAGCGGCAGCGGGCGGCGGCTCAATATCCCTCGGGGGCTGCTGGGCATGTCCGTGTTCTCCATTGCTCTGATCGTTCTCATGGTGGTTTCCCACGGCGCCATCCGTTCTTCTGTGGTCTATTTCATCGCCCTGTTCGTGAGATCCATCCCGCTGGACCGGGTGGCTCCGTTTTTTGTCGCCTTCTCGGCCGCGGCCATCGCTACCCGGATCTTCTTCGGGGATCTTTCAGACCGATACGGCCGGAAACAGGTCATCCTGCCCGCGGTCGGCCTGATCGCCATCAATCTTGTGCTTATTTCTCAGCTTCACTCGTTCTGGATGCTGGTCTTGACAGGGATCCTGGGAGGGCTGGGCCAGGGGCTGATCTTCCCTGCACTGAGTACCTACATCATCGACGCCATGGGTCACGAGAACAAGGGACTTGCCATCAGCCTGTATCTGACTTTTTTCGATGTGGGGATGGCCGGGGGATCTGTCCTGTTCGGGTGGGTGTCGGACCTCTATGGATTTCGCTCCATGTATCTGATCGCCGCCGCCTCCATTGCGGTTGTGGTTCTGCTCTTCAGTTGGAGGGCCCCTGATCCCGACAGGGCCTGAACCAGACGGATCCTACTTCTACCGCCGCCGGATACGTTCGAATCCCGAGACACCGACAAAATCCAGCTTCCCGTCCTTTTCTATCTCATCGAAAAGCACGTTGAGGCCGACCACGTCGCTGGAGATGTGGCCTGCGATCACGACGTTCAGGTTGGCCTTCTTGGCGCTCTCGAGGTGGGGCTCGCTGAGGTGCATACCGACCACGGTGCTGACACCCCCAGCCGCCAGGTTGGCAAAGACATCCTTCGATCCTTCGGTCCCGCCTGTCATATCCACATAGATCTTTCCGCAGCGGCTGGTGTCGGAGCCGTTGACGATCTTCGGGGGGACCTGCATCCGGGCCGACTTTTTGTATTCCGGGATGCCCCGCAGCAGCTTGATGAGGTCCTTAAGACGATGGGGCTTCTCTTTTTCAAAAAGCTGAGTCAGGAACAGGGCCACACAGTTATCGGCTGGAGTGTGGATGCACATCATGGGGATGTCCAGGATCCGAGCCGCATCGACCGACCGGTTGTGGTTGGCTGGCAGGAGACGGCGCTCCACCTCGCTGATACGCGTCTCCATGATCTTCTCGGCCACGCTCAGGTTAACACCATAGCGGGCCAAGAGATCGGACTGGAGCTTCATGACGTCGTAGAGCCCGGCCAGAGCGTATCCCTCGGGATGATGTGAGATCACAAGGTCGATCTTACGCCCCGAGTCCTTGTTGAGCTGGTGGGTCAGAAGGATCTCGCTGACCTCCATGTCTATGCCCACGATCACTCGGCGGACCTCGACTTCCGGCGTACCATAGAGGATCCGGGTGTCCGCATAGGGATTGAAGAGACGATCCTTGTCGTAGAATTCCTTCTCCTCACCTTTAAGCCCTGCGTACTGTTCCTTCTCCTCTTTCAGGATACGGTTGATCTCTCTTTTTCCTCTCTGGTCATGGGCGATGCCGACGGATACGGCCTTTTTGTATAGGTCTTTTAGCTGCATGTGTCTTCTCCTGCAGACATTGTAGAACAATCCGCACGATAAAACCATCCTAGGCTCTAAAGGCTTTGTTTCTCGAGGTTTGACCCGTTTCTGACCATGTGATATAAGCGGTAAGAATAGGGACTCTTTTAGGAGAGAGACATGAAAAAATATCACTCACTCGCACGCTTCTCGCTTCCCGTGCTGATCCTGTGTGCGATCCTTTTCTGGGCAGGTTCCTTGCCGGCAACCCGGCCCTTGGCGGACGATTCTCTTGAATTCGACAACTGCACGAGTGTCCTGGTCGGGAAACTCGCGTCCATGGACGGCTCCACGATGACCTCCCATTCCTGCGATTCGAGTACCGACCGTACCTGGATCAATGTCGTGCCGCATAAGAAACACCAGGCCGGGGATACAGCCAAGCTGTACTTCGAAGCCAAACGGACAAAAGTGCCGGATGATCCCGACCGGGTCTACCTGGGAGAGATCCCTCAGGTTTCTGAGACCTTCGCATATATCAACACGGCCTATCCCGTGATGAACGAATACCAGTTGGCCATAGGGGAGACCACTTTCGGCGGAAAGCGGGAGCTCAAGAGCGACGAGGGATTGATCGACTGCCCCGAACTCTACCGACTGGTCCTGGAGCGGGCCAAAACGGCCCGTGAGGCCATACGGATCGCAGACGAGCTCACCAAAGAATACGGCTACATCGACTACGGCGAGTGCTTCACTTTTGCCGACTCGAACGAGGTGTGGCATTTCGAGATACTGGGACCCGGGAGGGGCAAAAAGGGTGCGGTATGGGCCGCCGTTCGTCTCCCGGATGACCATGTCGGCGTGTCGGCCAATGCCAGCCGCATTCGCCAGATCGACCTGCAAGACTCGGAGCACTACATGGCATCGGACAATGTATACTCCCTGGCACAGGAACTGGGCTGGTGGGACTCAGAGAGCGGCGAACGATTTGAATTCTGCTATGCGTACGCCTCTCGACGCAGCATGGGCTCGCGCCGTCGGGAATGGCGTGTGCTCAGCCGATTGGCTCCCTCCCTCAACCTGGATCCCAATGGAGAAAACTTCCCGTTTTCGGTAAAGCCCGAAAAAAAACTATCGGTCCGGGATGTGCTCGAGATATTCCGGGACACCTATCAGGACACCCCCTTCGATATGACGAACACCCTGACCGTGGTCGACCGCGAGGGACAGGTCGTCAAGAGCCCGGTGGCCAGCGCCTTCCTGAACCGGGAATTGATGCAGCTCCTCAAGGTCCAGAGAGAGAGGACCATCTGCTGCGCACGCGCCACCTACCTGCATGTCACTCAATCCCGCGGCTGGCTGCCCGATCCCATTGGGGGTGTCGTGTGGCTCGGGTATGACAACCCGGCCACCACCCCGCACACTCCCTTTTACTGCGGGATCTCGCGTATGCCCGAGTCCTACCGTGTGGACGGACGCTGGGGCTTCCGCAAGGACAGTGCCTGGTGGGCCTTCCGCCGAGTCAGCCAGCTGGCTCTTTTCCGCTGGCAGCACATGACGCGGGATATCGCCAAGGTCTGGCAGGGGATCGAGGAAAAGGCCTTCAGCGACCAATCCAGCATAGAAGAAGAGGCCCAGAAGCTGCTGAAGCAGGACCCGGAAAAGGCGAGGGAATTCCTGACCGACTATAGCCACAAGCTCGCTGAAGGGGCTGTCGATGCCTACTGGAAGCTGGGTGATGATCTCTGGGGTAAATACAACCGCTATTTCTAGCCTGTCCTCACCGGGTGTTTAGAAGAAACGGACTCAACCCCGGAGGATCGAGGACGTATTGATCCGAAATAGTACTCAGTAAACGCTGTCTTCAGGCCGGACTTTCCCCTTGAATACTCTGTAGGAGTATATGGTGTAACCGATGACCAGGGGCATCCCGATGAGTGCGATGATCAGCATCACGGTGAGCGTCAGCTGGCTGGACGAGGCGTTGATGAGCGTGATGCTGAGCGCATCTCCGTTGCTGGCCTTGACCAGGTTGGGGTAGTGGATCGCCCCGATGATGCCCCATAGGCTCAGGAAACCGGCCGCCGAGAAAAAGAAGGCCCTACCGTCTCTTCCGGCTCGGATGGCCTTTCTCAGGAACACCCAGCACACCGCTGCCAGCACAGCAAATATCCAAGCCAAGGGCCGTTTTAAAGCGTAGGGCATGTAGATCAGGACCACCACGAAAGAGTGAATGAACATGATCATGTAGAGCCAGGAGAAACGTAGGGCCTTTTTTCGGGCCCGGGCCTGAAGCTCTCCCTCGGTCTTCAGTGCCGCAAAGGAGCTCCCGTGCACCAGGAAGGCGAACAATCCCAATGCCCCGAATATCAGGGGCAGGGGGCGGAGCAGGGTGAAGAAGTTCCCGGTGTACTCCATGTGCGCATCCAGTGGAACGCCAACGACCACATTGCCGAGGGCCACTCCGAAGAGCAGGGCGGGGAGGAAGCTGCCGAGATTGAAAAGCAGCTCCCAAAATCCCCTGCGTTTCTTATCATCGTGAGCGGCGAACTCCAGGGACACGGCACGCAGGATCAGCGCGAACAGGACCAGCATCAAGGCCAGGTAGAACCCGCTGAAGACGGTCGCATAGGCATGGGGGAAGGCAGCGAACAGGGCGCCGCCTCCCGTGAGCAGCCACACTTCGTTTCCGTCCCAGAAGGGACCGATGGCATTGTACAGAGTCTTCTTTTCCTTCTCGTTCTTTCCCAGGAAAGGCACCAGGGTTCCGATCCCCAGGTCGAATCCGTCCAGGATGGAGTAGCCAGCCAGCAGGACTCCGATCAGGACGTACCAGATGTTGCGCAAGATATCCCAGGTCTCCATCATTCCTCTCCTTCCGCATGTGTTTCAGCCGGCTTGGGCAGAGGACCCGCCTTGACGAACTTCACGATGATCGAGGTCCCGACTATGCCGATCAGTGTATAAAGGGCAGTGAACATGATTATCGTGAACAGGATGTTCCCGGCCGGTACCACCTTGGAGGCCGCGTCAGCGGTCCTGAGGACCTTGTAGACCACCCAAGGCTGCCGACCCACCTCGGCCGCGATCCAGCCAAACTCGTTCGCCAGGAGGGGCAGCGGGAACAAAATCAGGAGCGAACGCAGGTACCAGCGCGTGGACCAGGCCTTCTTCCGCCACAACAGGTAGATCCCGATGACCGACATCAGGATGAACAGCATCCCCATCAGGATCATGAGGTGATAGGACACGAAGGGAAGGAAAACGGGCGGCCGCTCATCCTCCGGGAACGCGTCGAGGCCGAGCACCCTGGCATTGAAATCGAAATGGATGAGGAAGCTCAGGAACTTGGGGATCTTGATTGCCAGGTGGGTCTTCTGTGCCTTCTCGTCGGGTATCCCAAACACGGTAAAAGCCGCCCCTTCCTCGGTTTCCCAGAGGGCCTCGAAGGCGGCCATCTTTTCCGGCTGCGTCTCCGTCACCTGGATCGAGTGGGCATGCCCGGCCCCGAGCTGGATCAGGGAACTGATGATGAATACCCAGAGCGAAGCCTTGAGCAGCAGCTTGGCCGTTTCGAAATGCCGGTTTTTAAGCAGGAACCATGCAGAGATGGCAACCACGAGGAGCGATCCGGTTATCCAGCCGCCGATTATGGTGTGTACATAGCGGACCCAGGTGGAATGGTTCACGGCCGCCTCGAAAAAGTTCGTGAGTATGGCCCTGCCACCCTCGATCTTGAAGCCGGCCGGGGTCTGCATCCAGGAATTGGCGATAATGATCCAGAGTCCGGAAAGATGCGATCCGAAAAATACCAGGAAGGCAGACCACCAGTAGGCCCTCTTTGAGACCCGACTTCGTCCGAACACCAGAATGCCTAGAAAGACCGACTCCAGGAAAAAGGAGAAGACACCTTCAGCAGCCAGGGGAGCGCCAAAGATGTCGCCCACCATGCGGGAGTACTCCGACCAGTTGTTGCCGAAGGCGAATTCCAGCACGATCCCGGTGGCTACGCCCATAACGAAGATCGCTCCCAAGATCTTGATCAGGAAGCTGGATGCCTCCCTGAAGATCTCGTCATTTTTCTTGAGGTAGAGCGATTCCAGGATGAGGATCACGAACGACAGCCCCAGGGTGATGGGGGGGAACAGGAAGTGGAAACCCGCGACCAGGCCGAACTGGATTCGCGCCAAGAGAACAGCGTCCATGCCATCTCTCCTTTACATTTAGAAACCCGTTGGCAGGAAATATATTTCAACCGGTTTTCAATGTCAAACGCTGCAGCGGAGCTGAAGAAACTTCAGGTTTTGAATTTCTTGTGTTCCTTGGAATGGGAAAAAAGATCTACGACGATCTTGAGCCCGATGAGGATGAACAGAGAGGCCTCGGGCAGTTCCAGGGCGGTGGAAGCGTAGGCCCCCAGGATGATCGTGAGGTGCATGATGATCACGCGCTTGTAGGGCTGGACGAATAGGTCGGTGAAGGCGATGCGCTGGTATTCTCCCTTCCAGATGAAGTTCACCCCAAACGATATCCCGTGGCTCAGAAACAGGAACAGGAATCCTGTCAGCAGGAAGGACCATGCCGGCATGTCTTTGCCGAAGAAGGCGAAGACGAAGATGCCGTGAACAAGTGTGAAAATCCCGAAGTGCATCATGAAAAAGACGGTCAAGGAGGACCGGTGAGCGGCCGTAACTGTTTTGTTGTTCAAACGCATGTTTGAGCCCTTGACCTCTCCCTTGGCGAGCGCCATCTTCAGGACGTTGAAGACGCCGATCACGACATTCTCCGACCAATAAAGGATCATGACTGCCGACAGGCTCCAGCCCCAAAACAGCACACCGAACAGGGGAACCAGGTTGGCTCCGATCAGAGAAAGCATGGAAAGGGAAAACATGTCAAGAATGGTATCGTGATTAATGCATGATTTCAAACACAATCAGGTATTGATGTGTCTGGTGCTTTCGCTATAATGGGGGGGAGGAGCACTGAAATTTCAATCTTTCCTTTTCGGGCGGACCTGTTGATCCTGACCGGCACGCTGGGGATCCTGTTGGGAATGGTCTTCCTTATGATCTTTTCCGGCCGGCGGCTCAAATTCATGGCCAAGCGTCTGGCCAAGAAGCCGGCTTCTGTTCCGAAGGCGATCGCCAGCACGCGGAACCTCCTCCTGATACTCCTCTGGACAGCAGGTTTCTGTGCCGTATTCTTCGCGGGCTTTTTTTTCCAGGCTTATCACACCTTCACCCGGGAGGATCCTGTTGCGCAGGTGACCATCTCACCCCTTCCACAGGAGCAGGAAAAGCTTATCACGCTCGAGCTGTTTTCCGATGAGGGAGACAATGAGATCCAGCAGTATCGGCTCAGCGGTGACCAGTGGGTGCTCGAGGGTGACATCCTGAAATGGAAGAAATGGGCCAATTTCCTGGGCCAGCACACCCGCTACCGTCTCACCCGCCTGCGGGGCCGGTACATCCTTACTTCAGACGCTAAGCTGAAACCCTCCTCGATCCATTCCCTCGTCGAGCTTGAAGATCATCCTGTCTGGGGATTTCTCTACCGGCACGGATCGTCTTTCCCCCTGGTGGATGCGGTCTATGGGAGTGCGGTCTTCCAGGGTTCCGACGAGCCCAGCACGTTCCTCGTCTATGTCTCGACCTCGGGTTTTCTGACACGCAGGATCGAAGACTGAGCCGTGCTCTGCCCCCAGCGGGGCTACATTTTAATCCTTGCATACAGGCGCTGGTCCAGAACCCTATCTTCCTTGACCACATTGGCCCGCATGATCCCCTCGAGCCTGAATCCGGCCTTTTCCAGGACCCGGGCAGAGGCGGGATTCGTCTCATAGGGTTCGGCCAGCCAGAATCCCATCTCGGCCGTGCGGCGGTGCACATCTTCGCCCTTGCCCAGGCCGATCCCTCCGATCACCTCAGTGTCCGTAGCCAGGGCGAAAAAGGTCCTGAGTGCTTGAAGCCGCACCTTTTCCAGGAACTCTTCGGCATCCGCGAGGCGGTAGGGATGGGGAAATCCATCCCTCAGATTCTTGGAGATTTTATAGTTGTTGGCGTATTTTGCGATCCCGGGAGCATCATCTTCGTGCCAGTCCCGGATTCTGTATTCCCCGAAGTGTAACTGCATTTGGATTATCCCTTAGTAATGTGGCTGCCTGTCACGCAAGTCCGGGCAGGCAGAAATCAGGGGCGATCTGGCCTTCTTTGATCCTGGTCCTTCCTCTCTTCGGGGTTCCTAACTCTCAAACTGTTTAGGAGTCTAGTATACATACATTATAGGAATTTTTTTAGAATATCTAAACCTTTCCGGCTATACTACGTCTATTTATTTAGACAATCTAAAAAAATGGAGGCAGTCGCATGGAACTTCTGACAAAGCTGGAGGAGCTGGTCCTCATTGCCGTGATCAAGTTGAAGGACGGCGCCTACAGCGTTTCCATCTATAACTTTGTCAATGAGATCACGGGGAAGGAGGTCTCTGTCAGCAGTGTCTATTTTCCCCTCGAACGCCTGGTCAGGAGGGGCTATCTGCAGTGTTCGCAGAGCAAACCCATCCCCAAACGGGGGGGCATGAGCAAGCGCTACTACCGGCTGACCCGGGCGGGGATCGCTGCCCTCCAAGACAATCGCTCCCTCAGTCAGGCCGCATGGAAGGGCGTATCTTCAATTCTCAAGAACACTCCGGAGCCCTAGAATGCAGCCTCCACCCAAAATCCCGAGGCACCTCCTGCACACAATGTCCTCACAAGAACGCGATGAGGCCTATTTCAGGGACATCGAGGAGATCTTCCGCGACAAGGTCAACCGTTTCGGTCTAAAAAGAGCAAAGCGGTGGTACAGGCGGGAAGTTGTCAAAGCCATGCCTCGCTTCTTTCGAGAATCCATCCGCTGGAGGGGTACGATGATCAAAAACTACTTGAAGATCGCCATCCGAAACCTTGCCCGCCACAGGGGTTATTCATTTATCAATATCGCAGGGCTGGCTGTCGGCATGGCCTGCTGTCTGCTCATCCTGCTGTGGGTTTTTGATGAGCTCAGCTATGACAGATTTCATCAGGATCTCGACCAGCTCCATCAGATCGTCGTCTCGGGAGATAATCAGTCCTGGCTGTCCTCTCCCTGGGCCCTGATCCCAGCGCTAAAGAACGATTTTCCGGAGGTCATCCAGGGTAGCCAATACGCCGAGCAAACTATACTCATGAAGGTGGGAGACAGCCTATACAACGAAAACTGCGCATTGGCACAGCCTGATTTCCTGAAGATGTTCTCCTTCGCCTTTGTCAAAGGGAATGCCGAAAATGCCTTTGCCGACCGCAATTCCATCGTGCTCACGGAAAATACCGCTGCTAAATATTTTGGAGACGACGATCCCATGGGCAAAACCGTGCAGTTTAACGGCAGGGTGGATCTGTTCGTAACCGGTGTTATTGAAAACATCCCGGCCAACTCGACCTTTCAATTCGACCTCTTGACACATTCGTCCCACTATTTTGGTGAAGACAGGCTCTTTACCTGGTCCATGGACTGCCCGGGTTTTGTGAAACTGGATGCCAACGCAGATCCTGGGATCGTAAGCCAGAAGATTGTGGACTCGATCAACAAGTCCGACAAGCGGACCAATAACAAATACTACATCTCACTGCGGCCGGTGGCATCGATGCACCTCTATGCTGTGAGGGGTACAGATCCAGTGGTGTATGTGTATCTTTTTTCGATCGTAGCGGCGCTCATACTGCTTATCGCATGCATCAACTTCATGAACCTGGCAACAGCGCGGTCTCTGAAGCGGGCCCAGGAGGTGGGCATGCGCAAGGTCGTGGGGGCTTCCCGAGGAGACATCATCCGGCAGTTCTTGGGAGAATCATTCCTGCTGGTGGCCATATCTATCCTAATCAGCCTGCTGCTGGTGAAGCTCCTTCTCCCGTCCTTCAACATACTGGCCCAGAAAGAACTGGGCCTGCACATCCTGAGTCTCCCTATATTGGCATGCCTTTTTGTCTCGATAGTGCTTGTCACGGGATTGATCTCAGGAAGCTACCCGGCCCTGTTCCTTTCCTCGTTTCAACCCATCACGAGCATCAAAAAAGGCTCGGAGAAGGGATCCAGTAGTCAACGCCTGCGCAAGGCCCTGATCGTTTTTCAGTTTTCGGCGGCTGTCATTCTGATCGTCTCCACTGTTATGATATTCCGGCAGATGAACTTCATTCTGAGCAGCGACCTGGGAATGAACAAGGATCAGGTTTTGATCATCCCCATGAGCAGAGAGGTTCGCTCCTCATATCCGGTCATTAAGGAAAGGCTGCTGCGGGATCCGGGGATCGTGAATGTCACCGCCGCTTCGAATATTCCCATAGCCATCAACAATATCAATCCCGTCTACTGGGAGGGACGGAGCTTCGAGGACTATGAGAGCATCAGTTTCGTGTGCTGCGACTATGATTATTTCGAAACTTTTAACATGACCATGAGCCAGGGGCGCAGCTTTTCCAAGGAATTCCCCACTGATACGGGCAATTACATCATCAATGAGAGCGCCCTCAAAATGACAGGGTATGAGGATCCCATCGGACGCATGTTCTCCATGTGGCGGGATGAGGGCGAGATCGTTGGGGTGGTGAAAAACTTCCATGCCCGATCCCTTCACAACGACATTCAACCGATCGTATTTATGCTCTATAAAAATCTCCCCTATTTCAATCTGTTCGTGAAGGTCAGGCCGGAGCAGCTTCCCGCTACCATTACAGGGATCGGGGCGACGATCAAAGACGCCGTCCCCAACTATGTCTTTAATTACTCATTTATGGATGATTATTTTGCGCGGCAATATCAGACGGAAGAGCGTCTTAAAAATCTTCTCAAGTATTTCACAGTTTTGGCCCTATTTGTCTCCTGTCTGGGAATGCTGGGACTGATCTCGTTCATGGCCGAGCAGCGGACCAAGGAGGTGGCGATCCGCAAGGTATTGGGCGCAGGTAGCGCCACCATCGTGGGCCTGCTTTCCAGAGAGTTCCTGGTCTTGGTGGGGATCGCCAATCTGCTGGCCTGGCCTGTGGCTTACTATCTGATGCACAAATGGCTGCAGGGATTCGTCTTTCACACGAGCCTGGTCTGGTGGGTCTTTTTATTATCCGGCGCCTCAGCCCTTCTCATCACTCTGTTCACAGTGAGCTTTCAGTCCATCAAAGCCGCCCTCGCGAATCCTGTCGATTCACTGCGCTATGAGTGATATCCCCGGCTGCGCCGGGAGTCAACTGTGGGTACTCTCCCCGTGTGAGTGTGTTTAGGCTCACTCATAGCGCAAGGCATCCACCGGATCGGCGGAGGTGGCCCTGAGGGACTGGAGGCTGGAAATCTCTGGTCGCGAATGGTACATTGAGTCGAGGCAGATCAGAAGTGAAAACATCCCCAACCAAATTGATCAAGGGCGGAACCGTTGTGCTGGGGCAGGCAGTATCCACACAGGATATCCTCGTCACCGGGGAGAGCATCAACGCTGTCGGCGACCTGTCCGGCCACGATGCTGACGAAGTTTTCGATGCGCGGGGACTGCTGGTCTTACCTGGCGCGGTCGATCCCCACATCCACTTCAACGAGAGCAACAAGGGTCACCGGGGCGTACACGACTATTTCACCGGCACGCGTGCGGCAGCCTTCGGCGGCACGACCAGCGTTATCGATTTTTCGGATCAGATCCATGAAGAGCCGCTGATCAATCTTCTGAGGGTCAAGGAAGAACAGGCTAGAAACAATGCGCTCATCGATTGGAGCGCACACCCCATCCTCTCGAATATCACTCCCGAGATTATCGAAGAGGTGCCAGGATTGATCGAAGCCGGACTGCCCACTTTCAAATGCTTCATGACCTATCGGACCTTGGTAGGGGACTCCGCCGAAAACCTGTACAGCGGCAGGCCCGGGCGCTTTATTTCCGACGGGGAATTCGCGGATCTGTCCCGCTGCCTTCGGGATCACGGGGGCATGTTGATGGTACATGCAGAGGACAGCACGATCATCGACAGAAATGCCATGGACATGATGAGGGCCGGAACCACCAGGGCCATCGACCACTCCCTGTGCAGGCCCCCAGAGTCAGAAGCCAATGCCATCCGGCGCATCGTCGAGATCGTAAAACAGACAGGAGGACGGCTCTATGTCGTCCATCTTTCCTCCCTCGCCGGGCTTGATGTGGTGAGCTCTGCCCGCAGCTCCGGCTATGCTGTCTTTGCAGAGACCACTCCCCACTATCTCCTTTTCACGAACGAGGTGCTGGCCCGTGAGGATGGCTACAAATGGCTGGGTTCCCCTCCTATCCGGGACAAGGCCACACAGGATGGATTGTGGGGGGGGATCGCTGACGGCCGAATTTCTACTGTCGCCACGGATGACTGCGCCTTTTCCTTGGAGTCAAAAAAAGCCGGTGACGAAAATTTCGAGCTGTGTCCGGAGGGGATGCCGGGGATCGAGCCGCGTTTGACGGTCCTCTATTCCGAAGGGGTCGTCAAAGGCAGGATTTCCCTGCCGAGGATGGTTGAAATCGTCTCCACCGCACCAGCCAGGCTTTTTGGGATGGCCCCTCGGAAGGGGAGCCTTAATCCCGGGGCAGATGCAGACATCGTACTTTTCGATCCCTCGGTAGAATGGACCATGAATGCGGATACGCTGCATATGGCTTCTGATTACGCTGCCTACGATAACATCGATGTCAAAGGAAAAGTGGTCAAGGTCTTTTCACGCGGCGAATTGATCATCGCCGGCGAAGAGTGTGTGGCGGAGAAGGGGCGTGGCAGATTTATCCCATGCAGGTTGAACGATTCGATCGATACTTCCATATAGGTCACTGAAAGGAAAGCGATGAACACTGTGGCGAGATCATTGATAGAGGCGCTGAAAGATGTCGGCGTCAGATATGTTTTTGGCGTTCCCAGTGGGAATTGGGTCGATTACCTTGAGGCACTACGCACGACTGAGGGGATCGAGTTCGTGCTCGTCAGCAACGAAGCCAGCGGGGGTTTCATGGCTGATGTGCACTGGCGGCTGACAGGGAACATCGCCGCCTGCTTCGGCACCTTCGGGCCCGGGGCCTGCAATCTCAGTACGGGGGTCTGCGGGGGCTACTTGGATCGTTCCCCCATGATCGTTCTGGCGGATGAGATGCCCGATGCCATGCTTTCCCGAACGGTCCAGATGAACATGGACCACCAGGCATTCTTCAAGCCCATCACCAAGTCACAGGCGCGCTTGACTCCCGAAAGCGTACGGTCCACCGTGTACCGGGCCTACGAGACCGCCTGCTCCGAGGTGCCCGGCCCGGCTTACATCGGCCTCCCGGCGGGGATGGGAACCGATCCCGCTGGTGATGAGGATGTCGGACTGCCGAAATCTGCACCTATCGACAATCCCGATGCCTCCTCCTTGACAAAAATGGAAACCATGTTCGTCCGTTCCCGCAAGCCTGTCATGGCCTTGGGCATCACGTCCCTGCGGGCAGGAGTCCGCGAGCTGGCCCTGGCTGCGGCCGACAAGTTCCGGATCCCTATGGTACTGACTCCCATGGCAAAGGGGATGGTGCCCGAGGGCCACGCGTCCTATGCCGGCGTCCTGGCCCATGCCCTCGCCGACCGGGTCGGCAGGACACACTCCCAGGCCGACATGGTACTGGGAATTGGCTATGACCCGGTCGAGATCAACTACGAGGACTGGATGCCTCCGGTCCCGCTTATCCATGTCGATACGGTCCCGGCGGACATCGACAGGGAGCTCTACCCTGAAGTCTTGGACGTCACAGGGAACATCCGGGCCGCGCTCGAACGCCTGCTGGCCTCCGATCATGGCCCGAAGGACTGGGACTTGGATGCGCTTGCCGAGCGGCGATCTGCAATGTTTGCAGAATTGAATGCCTCTGAGGGGAAGTTCAACGCTCGAGCGGCCTTGTGTCTCCTGAGGGATACACTGCCCGAGGACAGCATTTTAACCTGCGATGTGGGCGCACACCTGCATCTCATCGGCCAGGCCTGGAAAACCCATTCTCCCGAATGTCAGCTCATGACTAACGGCTGTTCCTCCATGGGTTTCGGCATCCCCGCGGCAATTTCCGCCAAGCTGAGCAGGCCCGAGCGCGAAGTGGCCTGTGTCACCGGTGACGGAGGTTTTCTGATGATGGTCGGGGAATTGGCCACGGCCATGCGCCTCAGAACCAAGGTCATTTTTGTGTTGATGACTGACAGCAGCCTGTCCCTGATAGCCATCAAACAGGAGAACAAGCACCATCCCGGCTACGGCACCCGCCTGTTTGGAAATTCATACGGCTCTACTGGCTGCTTCTTTGGAGTTCCGGTCAAGGCCGCTTCCACCGTCGAGGAATATGCCGAGGCTCTGGCCTGGGCTACCAAGGCAGACGGTCCGGTGGTTATAGAGGCTTTTATTAAAAAAATGGACTATGATGGATTGATCCTGCAGGGGAGCAAGTAATGCGGGGCATCCTCGATTCCAAGTGGCAGGTTTCTTCAGATAAGGATCGGCCGAAGCCCTGATATGACATCTAAGGAACGCCTACTCAAAGCCCTGAACAGGGAAAAGCCGGACAGACTCCCCGTCACAGTCCATCAGTGGCAGGCCTATCATCTGGACAAATACATGGGAGGCATCGGCGACCTGGAGGCGTGCCGGAGGATCGGTTTCGATGCCCAGATCCAGTACTTCGAGGAGATGGCGCAGTTTTGGGTCACTGACGCGGACTTTGCCAAGTTCAACACGGGGACCTGGAGAGACATCCCAGAACTGATCCGTGCAGGCCCGGACGACCGGGAGGTCCATCACACGATTGAGACACCGGAGGGGGATCTCACCTACAAGACGGCGGGAGACAGAAAGACGACGTGGATCACCGAGTACCTGATCAAGCGGGACGAGGATATCGAGCTCATCAGGAAATACATGCCGGTCCCGAAACTGGACCTGGAGCCGTTGGGGCGGCGATACGCTGAGATCGGAGATGACGGCATCCTCCGCGGATTCGTGTGGGGAGACCAGGCGGGCTGTTGGCAGCATGCCGCTTGCCTGGTCGACATCACCGATCTCATCCTGGCCACATTTGACAAGCCTACTTGGGTGCACGAGCTGCTGCAGATCCTTCTCGCCAAAAAGCTTCAGTTCATCGAATCCATGCAGGGTGCGAAATTCGACCTGATCGAGACCGGCGGCGGCTCCTCATCCTCCACCCTCATCTCGCCGGATATCCATGAGGAGTTCTGCCTTCCCTATGACAGGGAAATGCACGACGCGCTGCATGACCAGGGATTCATGGTGACCTACCACACCTGTGGAGGGACACGTGGCATCGAGGAGCTCATCGTTCAGAACGGCTGTGACGCCTCTGAAACCCTGGCTCCCCCGAGCGTCGGGGGGAACTCTGAACCCTGGGAATTCGCGAAAAAGATCGGCGGTCGGATCGCCCTGATCGGAGGCATGGACCAGTTTAATGTGGTCACTGAGGGAGACAGAGAGTTGATCCGGTCAACGGTCCACAAACTCTTCCGAACGGTGGGGGAGGACGGGGGATATATCTGTTCGCTGTCCGATCATTTCTTCGAGACACCATTGGAAAAACTGCGCTGGTATGCCGAAGCCGCTCATGAATGTTTGTATTGATAATAAAGAAGTTATAATGCCGACCGGTATCCATTGAAAGAATCGACAAAAACGCGTAATAATCTTAACCTCATTCACGCGATTATGAAGCATGAGACAAAGTAGGGAGGAAAAAATGAAACTGGCCGATAAAGTGGCGATCATAACCGGGGGTAACTCTGGGATCGGAAAAGCGACAGCCGAACTTTTTGCCAGGGAAGGTGCCCGAGTGTGCATCACGGGCCGTGATGAAAAAAGATGCAGACAAGTTGTCGAAGAGATAGACAAAATTGGCGGCCAAGCTGTCTTTGTCACCGCAGATGTTAGGTTTCCCGATGAATGCCAAAATGCGGTGGAGACCAGTCTCAAGGCATTCGACAGGGTGGACATCCTGTTCAACAATGCCGGTGTCTATTTTGCGGACACTGCTGTTGACTGTCCGGAAGAGGAGTGGGATCTCACCATCGACATCAACCTTAAAGGAACGTTTTTGATGTCAAAGTTCGTCCTGCCTGCGATGATCAAGCAAGGGAGCGGTGTGATCGTCAATAACGGTTCCGGATGGGGAATCGTGGGCGGAAACCAAGCGGTTTCTTACTGCGCTTCCAAAGGCGGTGTCGTACTGATGACCAAGGCCATGGCTATCGATCATGCCCGCCAGGGCATCCGCGTGAACTGCCTCTGTCCCGGCGATGTCAAAACGCCGATGCTCGAGGAGGAAGCCAGGATGTTTGGATTGACCTGGGAAGAATATCACGCGCAAGCCGTTGCCACGCGCCCGATGGGCCGGATGGGCACTCTCGAAGAGATCGCCAAGGCCGCCCTCTTTCTTGCCTCAGACGACTCCACCTTCATGACGGGGGCAACCCTAGTCGTTGATGGAGGGGGTACTGCAGATTAGCGCTTCAATAATGTGGCGCCATGTTTGTCCCAAATCCCACCCTAGGATGCTCCACGGTCCTTAGACTGCCAGTAGAGGAAGGCAGGAATACCGGCGATGAGAATACTGAGTCCGATGAGAGACTGAAGAGGCTGTCCCCAGATCGTGTTCAAAAAAACACCGAGATTGATCAAGACAAAAAGGATGGGTAGGACAGGATATCCCCATGTCTTATAAGGCCTGGGGATCTCAGGCTGTTTGAATCGAAGGACGATGACTGCCAATCCGGTCGCCGCCCAGAATATGACAAGCGCGAACACGACGTATTCAAACAGGTCCTGATAGCTCCCGGATAAGCAGAGAAGGGAAGACCAGATCCCCTGCCAGACAATGGCTTTTGTCGGGACCCTGTAGCGGGGATGGACGTATCGCATGCTTTTGAAGAAACATCGGTCCTGGGCCATGGCGAAGAAAACTCTCGGTCCATAAAGGATGGATGCACTCAGACACCCGAAGATTGAAATCATGATCGTGCCTGATATGAACAAAGTCGCTGTCGGTCCGAAGAGCTGAGTGGAAGCCAATTCTCCGATACGTGTGACTCCTTTCATCCGTTCGACTGGCAGAGCGACCACATAGACAAGATTAACCAAAAAATAGATAAGCATCACACTCAGAGTTCCCAGGATCAAACCCCGTGGAATGTTTTTTCCTGGATTTTTTATCTCTCCGGCGGCGCAGTTTATCCCATACCAGCCGTCATAGGTCCAGAGAACGGCTATGAATGCCAGTCCGAAAAGTTTGATATTGAAGGATATATCGCCTGTCAATAATCCCGCAAAAGAAACCACACCTGCCTTCGAGCCGACAGTCAGACCTAGAACAATCAAAACAGCCACAGCCGCAATCCGTAAAAAGGTTAAAATATTCTGAACAACGATGCCGCTCTTGATGCCAATATAATTTATGGAGGACAAAAACAATATGGAGGCAACCGCGATCATTTGACCTGCAGATAAGGCAAAATTAAAGCCCAGGAAATGGGCTTTTAAAAGATAGGTCTTGGTCGATAGAGCCGGGGCAAAGTAGCCAAAGTATTCTGCAAACCCGATGGCAAGAGCAGCAACCCCTCCGCACTCGATGACCCAGAAAAATCCCCATCCGTAGAGAAATCCTGCCCAAGGACCGTATGCTTCCCGCAAATAGATGTATTGTCCTCCTGCCCGGGGATACATGGCTCCCAACTCGGCAAATGCCAAGGCTCCGCATAAAGCGAAAAAACCGCCCAGCAGCCAAACAATCAGGATCATGAGAGGTGATGGAAGATACTCGGCGATAAAACCGGTCGTCATGAAAATTCCCGAACCAACGATGGCCCCAATAACCAAAAAAGTTGAATCCAGAAGGTTCATTTTCCGCAAGAGTTGCGGGGAATCTTGTGTTGTTTGGTTGCTCATCTGTGGTTACCCCACATGGCGCGCATCGTTATATCAGAGGAGTCATTTGAAGTCAAATTAACGATCGAAAGGACAATAATTTCAATTTGTAAACACTTGATTTTGATTTTATAATGAACAAACACTTGGAAAGGAAATAGAAATGACTCAGTATCAGCCAGTGTCTTCTGCGGGGCGAAATCCATCAAGCCCTGATGCACACCATGAAGTAGCCAGCCTGTTGGATCACACCTACAGTGATGGATTCAGAATTTGATAATGAGCAGAACTTGGAATAAGATTTTAGAAAGATAGCTTCTCTCTCAAGGCGAATCATGGAAAAAATCGATTGGACAAAATCCCAAAAACAAAGACTTAGAGAGTTGAATGCAGAACAGTATGAGCAAACACTGTTTTTTCCCGATCTGTCAGAAAGAGACACAGCATTCTTCGCAATAGAGTCCCGGCTAACCACAAGACACCGGAGGGATCTTAAAGAGAGGCAGAATAAAGTGCGTCCATCTCTCTTGTTCGAATTGGAATCCAGGCTGGTCGATTTTCTTTGCAGCCAGGGATTTGTCCAAGTCTCTACTCCACTCATTATATCCAAGGGCTTTCTCGAGAAGATGTCTGTCGATGAAAACCACCCTCTCTTCAAGCAGGTGTTTTGGCTCAACGGGAAAAAATGTCTGAGACCGATGCTGGCTCCGAACCTCTATCTTCTTCTAAAAAAATTAACCCGAGTCTGGGATAAACCCATTAAAATATTTGAAATCGGTCCCTGTTTTCGTAAGGACAGTATGGGGAAATTCCACGACAATGAATTCACAATGCTCAACCTGGTAGAACTCGGATCGTCCACGAAGAAGGGAGAAGACCGTCTGAAGGAACTGGCGGATGGGATAATGGAAACCGCTGGTGTAGGTGAGTATACCCTAAGCTCTAAAGCAAGCAATGTCTATGGGAAAACCATAGACATTATCGTTGATAGTGTTGAGATCGCATCCAGTGCGCTAGGCCCCCATAAGTTGGACTCCCGTTGGGGCATTCGGGATCCGTGGGTGGGGATCGGCTTTGGATTGGAAAGGCTCATTATGGTGAGGGAGAAATATCAGAATATACAAAAAGCGGGGAGGTCGTTATCTTATCTGAATGGTATTCGCTTGAATGTATAACAGAGATATGGCAAAGCTTTTGGGAAGTTGGCAGGAAATAAAAACAACGGAGGCCGGCTATGAATAAAGAAGAGTTGTTTGAGGCGGCAGCGGATTCGATCATTCAGCATGACATCCGTAGGGCAGAAGAAATCGCCAAGGCCGGCATAGACCAAGGGCTGGATCCGGTTGAATTCATAAGTCAGGGATACCGGGTTGGCATTACTGAGATCGGTGAACTTTTTGCCCGCGGCGAGATCTTTATGCCCGAACTGATAGAGGCTGCCAGTGCCATGAGATCAGCCAATAATATCTTGATCGAAACGCTTCCCGAAGGATCACAGGAAATTAACGGAAAAATCGTTATCGGCACAGTTCAGGGCGACATCCATGATATCGGTAAGATGTTGGTTGTATCTTTGCTGCAGGTAAACGGATTTGAAATTTATGATCTTGGACATGATGTGGATATTCAGACATTTATCGACAAGGCGTTGGAAGTGGATGCGGACATCATTGGAACCAGTGCCCTGTTGACAACAACGATGCCGGGGCAAAAAAGGCTCGAGGAAGAGCTGCGGAAGGCCGGTTTGCGAGAACGGTTTAAAACAATGGTAGGAGGCGCTCCTATCACGCAGCGTTGGGCTGATAGGATTGGAGCGGATGCTTATGCCGAGAACGCCAACGAAGCAGTCAAAAAAGCATTGGCGTTGGTGGAGAAATCTGCCTAGATACTGTAAGAATGAAAAAATTTCCGAATCATGGGCCCCTTGAAAACATACTGGCGAAAGCTGATGAGGAGATCCCCCTTTCAAATTCGGAGATATTAACTTTATTATCCTTGGAATCCCTTTCAGATCTGAATAGACTTTATTCCACGGCACGAAATCTAAGACAACGGTATTTTGGGGAAAAGATCTATCTATACGGCTTTATCTATTTTTCGACCTACTGCAGGAACAATTGTGTTTTTTGTGCATCACGAGTGTCAAATCAATTGGCAAGGCGCTACAGAAAAACCGAAAGCGAAATTATAGAAGCAGCGTTAAGATTGGTGGAATCGGGAGTTCATCTCATCGACCTTACCATGGGGGAAGATCCCTTTTATTGTCAAACCGATGACGGGTATGCAGCCCTTCAAGAATTGCTATGCCGGGTCAAAAGAGAGACCGGTTTGCCGGTTATGGTTTCCCCGGGGATCGCACCTCACTCACTGTTAGCGGCATTTGCCAGGGATGGTATCGATTGGTACGCCTGCTATCAGGAAACCCATAACAGAGAACTCTTTGCGGATCTTCGACCAGAACAAGATTATGAAACCCGGATTTCTTCAAAATATTTTGCGCGCAAAGCTGGATTGTTAATAGAAGAAGGTATTCTTACAGGGGTGGGTGAATCTTTATCTGATATTGTGACTTCTATCAGAGCTATGCAGGCGATGGATGTCCACCAGGCCCGTGTCATGCGCTTTATTCCCCAAGTCGGTACTCCCATGGAGTTTCGGCTCGTCTCACCCAGTACCGGAGAGATGAAAACCATCGCAGTTTTACGGCTTGTTTTTCCTGACAAAATGATTCCTGCCTCATTGGATATAGATGGTTTAGAAAACGTGGCTGCCCGGCTGCAAGCAGGAGCCAATGTTATCACCTCCTTGATCCCACCTTTGATGGATTTATCCGGGGTGTCACAATCCTCTCTTGGAATTGAGGAAGGTGTACGTTCGGTACGGAGTGTTATCCCCGTTTTAGAATGTCTTCACCTTCAGCCTGGCATTCCGTCCGATTATGCCGGTTGGATAAAGAATGCCAAATCCCGCTTAAGCACACAGAACTTGACTGACAGGTTAGGAGAATGAGAGTTGCCGTTGCAGGCGGGAGGCTTCAGGGTATTGAAGCTTCTTATCTTGCCCTCAAAGCCGGTTGGGACGTTTTATTGTTGGACAAGGATCCAGCCGTCCCGGCCGCCGGTCTCTGCCATGAATTCCATCAGATAGATATACTTCAGGAATCATCCAGACTATCAAATATTCTTAAGAGGGTCGATTTCGTAATCCCTGCCTTTGAAGAACACGTAGCTCTAGCCTCTTTGGAAAAGGCAGCAAGAAAAGCTGACGTTCCGCTGGCCTTCGATCCCGATGCATTTGCCGTCAGTTCCTCCAAAATAAGATCAAATAGTCTATTCAAAGAACTTGGGATACCTGCTGCTTCATCGCCTCTGTTCAACAGATTTCCCGCTATCGCGAAACCTTCCGGTCAAAGCGGAAGCAGCGGAATCCGGAAAATTAATACCCAGGAAGAATTGCATGCATTTACGTCTCAAACAGAGGATTTCCCCGAAGAGTGGGTAATAGAGGAATGGTTGGATGGCCCTTCGTATTCGATCGAGATCCTGGGTTGTGAAGGAGACTATGTGCCGCTACAGACTACCTTGATCGAAGTTGACACAGTGTATGACTGCAAACGCGTTACAGCCCCTGTGGATCTCGTGGAAACACACAAAAATGAGCTGAGGAAAATCGCTCGGAAAATCGCTGACAGCCTTGATCTTTCTGGGGTGATGGATGTAGAGGTTATTCTGCATGAAGATACGCTCAAAGTGCTGGAGATCGATGCCCGTTTGCCGAGCCAAACCCCTACAGCAGTCTATCATTCGACCCAAATAAATATGCTGGAGCATCTTTTCAGTATCTTTTCCAAGAAAAAGCTGGATCCTGATCTCTCGGTAAGGGAGGATCAGTTTGTTATTTATGAACATATCGAGGTCACACCGGAAAAGCTGGAAATTGCAGGCGAACACATCATCGCTGAGGCGGGTCCACTTGAATTGCGTGAAAAATTTTTCGGCGCAGATGAAGCGCTGACAGATTTTGATCCCGACAAATCGAATTGGGTTGCCACACTGATCATTCATGGTGAAAACATGGAAGATGTATGGAACCGGCATGTCAAGATCATCGAAGACATCAAATTGACATTTGGGGCATCCGAGGATAGATTCGATTGGGGAAATAAATGACTCGGCTGTCTGGGACCATTTTGCACGGCTTGGCGGAAAAACTGCCTGAATATGATCTAGAACTGATCGAAAAAACCGGCAACACGCTGGCTTCGATAGCTTGTCTTGCGGCTGGTCTTGAGGAAGAATACCTGAAGAAAAATGCTTCACCCATGCCGATCGCTGTGGTGCCCATTACCACAGGAGAAGGCCTCATCCCAGGATTCAGCCAGGCTGTAGAAAGTATCATTCGTTATCTCGGTTATTCAGCATTCGTAACCCAGGCGCATGATGTGACTGGGCTGGCAGAGAGTTTCGAAGAGGGAGCAAAAATCCTGTTTCTTGCTGACGATGAGCTTTTTGTGGCGATCAGTACGGAAACTGGGAAAGTGGTAGACAATAGCGAAGCTACTGCCCGGGGGTATGTTGCGGCGCTTGCTCTATTGTTGAAAGGGATATCTGGTAGAGAGGTTTTGGTTATTGGAGGCGGCCGGGTTGGCAGATATGCATGCATCGCGCTGAAAGAACTTGGCGCAACGGTGTTTGTCTATGATATTGATCCTGACAAAACTTCCAAACTTGCATCTGAATTAGGGATATCCGTGGAAAGAGAGATATTGCCGGCATTAATAAAACATTCGATCTTGTTTGATGCCTCACCGGCCGAGGATATCATTCCTGAAGATTCGGTCAGACCAGATACAGTGGTTGCCGCCTGTGGATTGCCCATCGGATTAACCAGAGAAGCTCGTATCAAAATTGAAGGCCGGTTGATCCATGATCCACTGCAGATAGGTACGGCGACCATGCTGGCAATGGCTTTAAATATGTATACTAGTAACACGGACGGGGGGTAGATCGGAAGGATCGCATGGATTCTAAATCCATGTAGCCGGGTGCGACTCCCGGACTCCCCGCCAATAGAAATACAGCACTACGCAACATATGTGAGCTGAAATGGCAGAAAAAAAGATAAAGGACAAGTATTACCGTAAACAGGTCGATTTTTTTCTACTTCTGGAAAAAATGAAGATCTGGCCGGCGCGAAGCGGGGTATTGCACGGAATCAAATCTATTCAGTTTGAAAGAGGATATGCCGATATCCAGACTCACTGCAATAAATCCTTCACAGTTCGGAATTCGAAGCGAAGCCGGGCTGCCAGGTGGCTGCGAAATAAATGGCATTTCGAAAAGTGCAGTATCTGCCGTACACCAGAGTGGAAAATTGAAAAATATAAAAAGACTTTTTTCAGCCAGCACATGGGTTCCCTGCTCAGAAGAAATGACGATGAGTGAATCCGGATGCAAAAAAATGTAAATTTTGATATTAATAGGGAAGGGAGGTGAAGCATAACATGAAAAAAATCTGGACTAGAATGGGTGACGGAGCGTTGGTGGAATTTACCGAGGCCGAGATGAAATCCGATCTCGAGGAAGGAACCAAGGACGCTGCCGATAGAGGAAAAATCTCACCCCTTTCTCAAGATGAATTAGACCGCCTCTTCGAGATTTACTGGTCTTCGTCGCGGCCGGTCGGCGTCGAGATGGGGAAAGAAGTTGTTTTCACCTATGATTCGACCTGCGGAGAGGTCCAGCGTACGCTCGTCCAAGTTGACAGGCTGCAGTCTTTGCAGATCTTTGAAAGAATGCTGGGTGCCGATACTGTTGAACTGGGTCATAACGATTATTCCTGGAAATCCGTCAAGCCGGTTTTAAATTATGAGAGAAATGTTTTGGAACTCGCTCTCATGAATACAACTGTTCCTGTCTTGTACGGTGCTATGCCGAACCTGGGTCTTTACAGCAAACCCGAAGGCCCGGTTCCCAACCCATCAGATCTGATGGGGCAGGGGAAAGTTCAAGAAGCTCAGCAGGCATTCGAAGAAGCTGTAGAACTTTCTATTCGGGATATTGTCTATGTTGCCAGTGAGTTGTATGAATCAGGGGTGGATGCCATTGACCTCGACACCACGGGATCATCTGGAGATCCCGATTTCCAGGCGGCGTTGAGAGCCGTTGAGATCCTGAAAAAGAAATATCCGGATATCTGTATTGAGATGGGGATGTCAGGGGAATTCGTTCTGGGTATGCACGGTGGACTAAAATTTGACGGGCAGCGCTTGGCAGGATTATATCCGCATGAACAGGTGAAATTGGCGGAGAAAGCAGGTGTCACCATCTTTGGGCCGGTCGTCAATACCAACACCAGCAGATCCTGCGCTTGGAATATTGCCCGGGTAGTAACGTTCTTAAAAGCCTGTGTAGAAGTATCCAACATACCCGTTCATGCCAATATGGGCATGGGGGTAGGAGGGCTTCCGGTAACGCCATTTGTGCCTATCGATGCTGTATCAAGAGCCTCTACAGCGGTTGTTGAGATCACGCGTCTGGACGGTTTGTAGGTGGGCTTAGGCGATGTCCTGGGAATGGCTGCTACCCACGCCGTCGCCTCGGGCATGGGCGGAATGCGCACCTCCGGAGATCTGGTAGCGCGCATGCAAATGACCCGCGGCATGAGGCTTGAACAAGCCAAAGCGTATGTGGCCGACAAGCTGAAAGTTTCAAAGCTCGAACTTTCCGATCCTTTGGTAATGTCTGAACTCCGTGAAGATTTAAACCTGGGGATGATCAATCCTACTCCCGGCACAGCGATCGGAATAGAGACAAAATTCCGGATAGAAGAACTCTTGGGTATAAAGATCAATTGCCTAAAACGATTTAAAGAAAAAACCGGTCTTGATATATAACACTTCTTGAAGTCAAGGTTGGAAAGAACGTATTTTATTAATTCAGAAGGAGGATGTATGAACAAAGAAGAATTGTACGCCCTCATGAAACAGAGCGTTATTGATGGAGAGAAGGAGAAGGCTGTTGCTCTGGCAAAAGAAGCCATAACGCATAAGTTGAACCTGACAGAAGTCATCGAAAAAGGCTTTACACCGGGAATACAAAAAGTTGGAGATATGTGGGAAAAAGGTGAGTATTTCTTACCCGAGCTCCTAACCAGCGCAGAATGTATGAAGGAGGCCATGCAGATCCTTCAACCGGAGTTGGAGAAATCCAAGACAACTGCTCAATCACAGGGGAAAGTTGTGATCGGGACTGTCGAGGGCGATATCCATGATATTGGGAAAAATCTGGTTGCTTCCATGCTGTCCGCCAACGGATATAATGTCTATGACCTGGGTGGGGATGTTAAGCCGGAAAAATTTATCGAGAAGGCTGTCGAAGTGGACGCAGATATCATCTGCCTCTCTGCCCTGTTAACGACAACGATGGTCAATCAAAGAAAACTGATCGAGATGCTCATTGAAAAAGATCTTGCTTCCCGGTTTAAAGTCATGGTGGGGGGGGCTCCTGTAAACCAGAGATGGGCTGATGATATCGGGGCCGGCGGATATGCTGAGAACGCCATGACGGCCGTAAAAGTTTTAAAGAACGTTCTTTCGACTTGATCTGAAAAAAGGAATGCCATGATCCCTACAAAACAACCAAAAATATCCTTATTGAGTACTGAGCTTATTCAAAAAATTATCGATGAAGCTCTGATCATCCTCGAAAAACAGGGAGTTTTTATAGAAAACCAGGATGCGCTTCATCTTTTAAGAGATGCAGGGATGAAAATTGATGAATCATCACGAAGAGTATTTATTACTCCCAAACTGGTTGAAGAATCCCTGGCCTCCACTCCTCCGGTCATAAAACTCTATGATCGAAGCGGTGAAAAGGAATTTATCCTGGGGGACGACCATGTGCATTTCAATCCGGGTTCCACCGCTGTCGCCATTCTTGATCCGGTGACCAAAATGCAGCGGAAGCCTGTTACGAGTGATTTAGTCAGATTCACTCGACTGACAGACTGCATGAACAACATCCATTTCCAAAGTACTTCGATTATCAGCACGGATGTGCTAGAAACGATCTCCGATAGCTACCGAATGTATATATGTCTCCAATATTCCGAAAAACCCATCATAACCGGGACATTCCGTACTGAAGGATTCAAACCCATGCGGGATATGTTGGTAGCGGTGAGGGGAAGTGAGGAAAAATTGGCGGAAAAGCCGCTCGCCGTTTTCGATGCCTGCCCCTCTCCTCCATTGAAATGGAGCAATCTGACCGCTCAAAGTTTGGTAGACAGTGCCAGGGCAGGGATCCCCTCTGAGCTCATCTCCATGGGGATGACAGGCGCAACATCACCCGTTACGATCTCAGGTACATTGGTCCAGCATGTTGTTGAAAGCCTTTCCGGAGTTGTCATCTGCCAGCTGGCGGAAAAAGGAGCTCCGGTCATTTTTGGAGGCTGTCCCATCAGTTTTGATATGCGCAAAGGAACCACTCCCACAGGCGCTATCGAGACCCTCATGATAGATTCCGCCTATACACAGATCGCTAAATATTTAAAAATGCCGAGCCACACGTATATGGGAATGAGCGATGCCAAAATCATGGATGAGCAAGCCGGTTTTGAAACCGGTATCGGCGTCATTCTCGCTGCGCTCTCGGGAGTAAATGTCATCTCTGGAGCCGGGATGCTTGATTTTATCAGATGCCAAAGTCTGTCAAAGCTGGTGATTGACAATGAAATATGCGGCATGGCGTATCGGCTGCTGGATGGCATCGCTCAAAGGGAAGAGCCGATTGCTACCCACATATTTGAAGGATTCACGGACAAAACGCAGTTTTTGACTCTACCGCACACCCGCGAATGGTACCGGAAGGAACATACTTTTCCTTCCCAGGTTGTGGATCGAGACAATTACGAACACTGGGTATCACAAGGGAAAAAATCGATTTCCGATAGAGCTGATCAAGAGGTTGAAAAAATTCTGCAGGAAACGGCCCCTGCATTACCCGGAGAAGATGTTGTGAAAGAACTCGAACAGGTCATGCTTGCAGATGCACGGGACAACAATATCTCTTCTTTACCGCATCTCCCATAAATCTGACCTTGATTCACTAATTGTTGGAAATCGGAAAAGGAAACATGAAATGACTGAAATCTATAATCTCGCTCAGATCAAGGATGTCTTGAAGTCACTCCAACCTATCCAAGAGATCGAAGAAGGATTTGTCGCCTATTCCCAAGGCAAGGCAGTGATCCCCCCTGTTGGGGAGATGGTATTTAAAAAGCCTCCAGGCGATGTCCACATAAAATATGGATATCTCTTAGATGATGATTATTATGCCATTAAAATCGCTTCTGGATTCTTCGAGAGCCCCTCTTCGAGTCGGTATACAAGCGATGGGCTCATACTGCTGTTCAAGAAAGGGACAGGCGAGCTGGCCTGCGCCCTCCTGGACGAGTGTCATCTCACGAATGTACGTACCGCAGCCGCGGGTGCAGTTAGCGCAAAATATCTGGCTCCAAAAAATATCGAATGTATTGGTGTCTTAGGCGCGGGCACACAGGGCCGGATGCAGGTCGAATACTTAGCAGATGTTATTGACTGTAGGGATGTCATGGTGTGGGGCATGAATCAGGACGAACTGGATGCCTACAAAAAGGACATGGCAGCTCTGGGATACCGAGTCCAAACGACCTTGAGTACCGAAGATATTGCCGCTCAATGCAACCTTATAGTCACGGCAACTCCCTCAAAAACCCCCCTGTTGTCCGCCGAAAAAATCCGTATGGGAACGCATATCACAGCTATGGGCTCCGACACTCCGGAGAAGATCGAGCTGGATCCCAAAATTCTCCAAAAAGCCGATATCGTAGTCGCTGACAGTATCAGCCAGTGCCTTCTGCGAGGCGAGATCCATCAAGCCCTGAAGGCCGGTGTGCTGGAGAAAGAGACGGTCGTTGAATTGGGAAACCTGATCGCCCGTCCAGAGCTCCGCAGAATCTCCGAGGAACAGATCACCATCGCAGACCTGACCGGGGTCGCGGTGCAAGACATCCAGATCGCCAAGGCCGTCTATCATGCCTTGGCAACCATGAAATAGCTTGATGTCCCCGTGTCCCTTGCTATGAATGCCGGGGAGTGAAAATTACATCTTGAATGGTAGAATATTGTTTTGTAATCGTTTGAATGGGAACTCTCATGTCAAACTGAAGGATGAAAAGATGAAAAAAGCGATGCTGATTTTTGCCGTTTATATGTGCATTGGCGGGTCCCAAGTTTATTCACAAAGTGAGAACCTGTCAGAACGTATAGATACGAGGGCACATAATACCGGATCCGTGCTTTGGTATGATATGCCTGCCGAGGAGTGGGAAGAGGCCCTGCCGGTTGGCAACGGTCGATTGGGCGCTATGGTGTTTGGCAAGCATGGCGAAGAAAGGATCCAGCTCAATGAAGAAACCTTGTGGTCAGGAGGTCCCTATTCCACGGTCGTCTCAGGAGGGGCCAGGGTGTTGCCGAAGATCCAGAAACTAATTTTTGAGGGCAAACCCATAGAGGCACACAAACTGTTCGGCCGTCATCTGATGGGCAACCCTGTTGAACAGATGAAATACCAATGCATTGCCAACCTGCACCTCTTTTTCGAAGATGAAGAAAGCGTGACAGAATATAAACGATGGCTCGACCTTGAGACGGCAACCACCTGTGTCGAATATAGAGCTCATGGAATCCGATACCGACGAGACATATTGGCCTCTGCCCCTGACCAGGCGATCGTGGTGAGATTGACTGCCAGTGAGCCCAGACAGATATCTTTCCGGGCCCAACTGAGAGGTGTTCGCAATACCGCCCATTCCAATTACGGCAATGACTATTTCCTGATGGATGGTATTGGCGGCGATGGATTGATGATCAACGGAAAATCAGCTGACTATCTGGGTGTCGAGGGCAAACTGCGGTACCGCGCTCAGCTCAAGGCTGTCCCTGATGGCGGAACTATGAAGGTCAAAGGGGATGAGCTGTTTATTGATGGGGCGGATGCCGTGACCCTCTATTTTGTGGCCGCCACCAATTTCGTTGATTACAAAAATGTGAGCGGTGACCAGGTGGCTCGGGTGACCGACACCTTCAACCGCATCAAGGGAAAATTCTTTCGTGAGGTCTGGGATGACGCTGTTCAAGATCACCAATCCTACTATCAGCGGGCGACACTCAATCTGACCCAAACGGCGAACTCGTTTCTGCCTACCGACAAGCGTATGCAGGCCTTTGAAACCGGTAAAGATCCGAGTCTGGCAGCCCTGGCCTACAATTTCGGCCGCTATCTGTTGATATCATCATCGCGTCCGGGTACCGAAGCCGCCAATTTACAGGGTATCTGGAATGAAAGTCAGAATCCCCAGTGGGATTCCAAGTACACGACCAACATCAACACAGAGATGAATTACTGGCCAGCGGAATCGGGCAATCTGTCCGATTGCGCCGAACCCCTGATCACACTGGTTAAAGAATTGACCGATCAGGGCGCTCAGGTCGCCCGCGAGCACTATGGAGCCAATGGATGGGTCTTCCATCAGAATACGGATATCTGGCGGGTGGCGGCTCCGATGGATGGGCCTACCTGGGGTACCTTCACTGTGGGGGGCGCCTGGTTGACTACACATTTGTGGGAGCACTACCTCTACACCCTCGACCAGGATTATCTCGATGAGGTCTACCCGGTGATCAAAGGTGCGGTGGAGTTCTTTATGGATTTCCTGGTTGAGCACCCCAATGGGAAATGGTTGGTGACCAATCCATCCAATTCTCCCGAAAACCCGCCGAAAGGCCCTGGGTACGAGTACTTCTTCGACGAGGTAGCCGGATTTTACTATTTTACGACCATCTGCTTTGGTTCCAGCATGGACATGCAGATTCTCACGGATTTGTTTGGTTATTATGCTGAGGCCTGCAAGATTCTTGGACGCGATCAGGACTTCGCTACCAAGGTACTGGCCGCCCGGGCGCGGCTGGTGCCGCCGCAAATTGGAAAGGATGGCTGCCTGCAGGAGTGGACCGAAGATTATGAGCAATTGGAAGACAAGCACCGGCATTTTTCCCACCTGTACGGGCTCTACCCGGGCAATGTCATTTCCGCCAGACGGACCCCGCAATGGGTGGATGCCTGCAAGGCCGTCTTGGAACAGCGGGGCGATGGAGGCACCGGCTTCTCACGCGCATGGAAAATGGGCCTCTGGGCCAGGTTGTGCGATGGCCAGCGGGCCTACAAAATATTCAAGGGTTATATCAAGGAACAGGCCTATCCGCAGCTCTTTGCCAAATGTTACACTCCGTTGCAGGTGGATGGAACCTTTGGTGTGACAGCGGGGATCACGGAGATGCTGATGCAATCGCACGAAGGAGTCATCGATCTGCTGCCCGCTCTTCCCAAGGCCTGGAGCACGGGGTGTTTTGACGGCGTCTGCGCCCGGGGAGCCTTTGAACTGAGTATGCAGTGGACGGATGGTCGGATTACGCGTGTGGAAGTCCTATCCAAGAAGGGTCAAACCTGCAGGATAGATCCGAAAACTAAGGTCAAGGTTACCTCTGATGGCAAGCAGGTTGTCTACAAGACGCTTAAAAATGGATCCATTGAATTTGAAACCCGGGCGGGGGGCAGGTATACGCTCATCGTGTCCCCCGATCAGAATAATTATAGCCCTGACAGTTCAAGATATTTGGAAAAGATGAGTAGCATCGAAAGGTCGAAAAATTGATTCCTGATACGTCAATGAAGCGAAGACTTATTCTGTGCGTTTTACTAGTTATACTTCCTGCCACAGGTGAGACCTGCATGGCCAAAGAGGCAGATGAGGTAGGCAGTTCGCCTCGAATTATCAATATAATAAACTTCATTCGGCTGTGCGAACCTCGAATCGAATGGATAACTGAGGATGTCCTGTACGAGACAGTTGTCGAGCAGATAAAAATCATGCAGGAGCATCATATGAAAGGAACTTTCCTCCTGCAGTATGATGCACTCATGGATGCCAGGTACCAGAAATTGCTGAAGGGATTGCCCGCAGAGATGTTCGAGATCGGCGCCTGGTGGGAGATCCCGCAGCCTCTGGTGGAGAACAGCGGTTACCGGTGGCGCGGACGCTTTCCCTGGGATTGGCATGCCGATGTTGGTTTCGCCACCGGTTACACGCCGGAGGAGCGGGAAGCGTTGACGGATACATATATGGCCGATTTCAAGAAGATTTTCGGGCGCTATCCGAAATCGGTGGGGTCCTGGTTCATTGACGCTCATACGCTGCTCTATATGCATGACCGGTACGGTATTGTGGCCTCGTGCAATTGTAAAGATCAGATAGGAACCGATGGATACACCCTGTGGGGCGGGTATTGGAACCAGGGATATTACCCCAGCATTAGGAATGCCTATATGCCCGCCCAGAACGCAGAAAATCAGATCCCCGTTCCCATATTCAGGATGCTCGGCAGTGATCCTATTCATCAGTATGACAGTGGGCTGGGAACCGATCGCCAACGTGTCATTTCGCTTGAGCCGGTATATGAGCGAGGCGGGGGCGATGCCGATTGGTGTCGATGGTATTTCGATGCATTTATCGATGGTTCGGCGATGGGATATGCATATACCCAGGTCGGCCAGGAAAACTCATTTACCTGGAAGCGAATGGCCAAGGGATATGAGGTACAAATGCAAATTCTCGCCGAGCTGCTTAAAGAGGGGAAAGTGACCATGCAAACGCTGGGGGAGACGGGTAAATGGTTTAAGGATAAATACAAGGTCACTCCACCGACTTCGGTTACCGTGTTGAACGACCACTCAGAGAAGAATCAGAAGACAGTATGGTTTAACTCGCGGTTTTATAGGGCCAATCTGCTCTGGGATCAGGGAACACTGCGATTCAGGGATATACATCTCTTTGATGAAAACGTTGCATCCGATTATCTTACCGAGCCAGGCACGTCGAGCCAGTGTTTTTATTACACATTGCCTGTTGTTGACGGTTTTTTCTGGAGTTCTTTAAAGACCGTTGCAGGGCTTCGGTTAAAGTCGTTGGGGGGATTGGAGATAAAGGGAGGCGTACCGACCGTCGATGACAGCGCTGAAGGCGAACTAACAGTACGCTGGCCGGCTCGTTCACCTGAGGGAGAATTCGTTATTACATTTGATGAAACATCGATAAGTATTTCCGCAGCCGGCGTCATTAAAAACAATTGGCTCTTCGAATTGAGCAGCGACACGAAGGCTGAGCTGCCTTTTGAAAAAATCGAATCCAAGAAATTATCCTCAACCTTTAAAAACTTTCATTATTCCATATTGGCGAAACAAGGTCGGTTCGTTAACGAATTGGATTCGGGTATGCAAATCATTCCAGAGAATGATCGCATCGTTTTGGATTTTTCCTCAAGGGGGAAATAAACGCAAATATTACGTGTTGATAAAAGAATGGGAATGCCGAAGGGGGGACTCGAACCCCCATGAGCAAGATGCTCACATGGCCCTCAACCATGCGTGTCTACCAAATTCCACCACTTCGGCATCCTTGGGGGGCAATGCCCGATCTATCTATTTCTTCTTTGGAGGAGGGCTTTTCTTCTCGGCCTCGGATTCCTTCTTCTCCGGGGCCTTTTCGGCCGCCTTCTTCTCGGCGGCTTTGGGATCTACGGCTTGCTGCTCGTCCGCCTTGGTACCGGGCTCGGTTGTGGCCGCGGCTGCGGGCTGATCCTTCAGGGGTGGAGCCTGTTCGCCGCTCAGGACCGAACCCGAGGTCTGGCGGCTCGACATGATCCACAGCCCCATGGATGTGAACATGAACAGGATGGCGCTGATGGTCGTCATTTTGGACAGAAGGGATTGTGTGCTGCGCGGGCCAAAGGCCGACTGGCTTCCGGCTCCGCCGAAGGCTCCGGCGAGGTCGGCTGACTTGCCTGACTGCAGCAGGACCGCCACGATCAGCAAGGCGCAGACGCCTATGTGGATGATTGTCAGTAATGCTGTCATTTTTTTTCTTTGTACGCTCTTATCGATTCTTTAACTATTTCTATAAATGAGCCAGGCTCGAGGGCCGCCCCTCCGACCAGGGCTCCATTTATATCTTCCTTTTTCAGTAATGAAAAAGTATTGGCAGGCTTTACAGATCCGCCGTAGAGGATTATAGCACAGGAACAGGCCGCATTTCCATAGTTTTCTGAGAGCTTTTCCCTGATAAAAGCATGGACCTCCTGCGCCTGTTCCGGGGTGGCCGTGAGGCCGGTGCCGATCGCCCAGATCGGTTCGTATGCGATGATCACTCGATTGAACTGTTCGGGAGTGAGGCCTTCCAGGCCCTCGTTCAGCTGTCGTTCGACCTTGTCCATGGTCAGGCTGTTTTCCCGTTCATCCAGGGACTCGCCCAGGCACATGATGGGCAGGAGTCCGTGGCCGAGCGCTGCTTTGATCTTCCGGTTGACGGTTTCGTTGGTCTCGCCGAAATACTGGCGCCTCTCGGAATGTCCGATGACGACATACTGGCAGCCGGCCTCGACCAGCATGGGAGGGGAGATCTCCCCGGTATAGGCCCCCTGGTCTTCCCAGTACATGTTCTGGGCCCCCAGCTGGATGGGGCTCTCGCCCAGGGTCTTATTTATCTTGCTGAGAGCCGTGAAAGGGGGGACTACCACCACCTCGGCCTCCATCATATCCGCGGAGGCGGCCATGAGCTTGGCGACCAGTTCGTCTGCCTCGGCCACTGTCTTGTACATCTTCCAGTTGCCGGCAATAAAGGGGGTTGCATTGGTGAGTGTCATGTTATTTCTCCGATAGGGCCTCCAGCCCGGGCAGCGTCTCGTTGGCCAAATACTCGAGCGAGGCTCCTCCTCCCGTCGAGATGTGGGAGATCCGGTCCTGGACTCCGGCCTTATAGAGGGCGGCCACGGAATCGCCTCCGCCCACGACCGACATGGCTTCGGAGTCTGCCACCGCTGCGCCCACGCGGTCTGTGCCGCGGGCGAACTGATTTATCTCGAATACGCCCATGGGTCCGTTCCAGAAAATAGTCTTGGAGTTCTGGATGATCTCCCCGAAGGCCTCCGCCGTGCGGGGCCCGATATCCAGGGCCATACGGTCCTGGGGGATGGGGAAGTCCAAAAGGATTTCCGAAGCGGCCGTGTCTTTCATGGATTCCGCGATCACATGGTCCTGAGGTAGATGGAGGCGGACTCCCTTTGCTTTGGCCTCATCCAGCAGGGAGAGCGCCAGCTCTGTCATGTCCTCCTCGACCAGGGAGCGTCCGGTCTCCTGCCCCAGGGCCCGAAAAAATGTGTACGCCATGGCACCGCCGATCAGGATGTCGTCGGCCTTGTCGAGCAGGTTCCGGATGACAGGGATCTTATCCGAGACCTTAGCGCCGCCCAGGATGGCCGTGAACGGCCGTTCCGGGGCATGGACGAGCTTCTCCATGAATTCGACCTCTTTGTCCACCAGAAAGCCAGAGGCGGCCTTTTTGACGAACTGCGTGATGGCAACAACCGAGGCATGTGCTCGGTGGCAGGTGCCGAAGGCATCGTTCACGTAGTAGTCGACCTTGCGAGCCAGGGCGCGCGCAAACTCGAAATCGTTCTCCTTCTCCTCGGCGTGGAAGCGGAGGTTCTCCAGGAGCAGGACATGGCCGCAGGCCAGCCCCTGCTTCAGGCAGTCCACCTGGCCCCCGATCGTGTCGGGCGAGAAGATCACCTCCTGGGTGATGAGCTCGGACAGGCGTGCCGCCACGGGTTTGAGGCTCAGCTCGGGGTTCAATCTTCCCATAGGCCTCCCCAAGTGAGAAGCTGCGACCACGCGGGCTCCCTGCTGCAGCAGATATTCGAGCGTGGGCAGGGCGGCCCGTATACGGGAGTCGTTGCGTATGCCTCGCTGCTCATCCAGGGGGACGTTGAAATCCACGCGCAGGAAGACGGTCTTACAGTCCAGATCGAGGTCTTTGACGGAGAGCATGTCCCCCTCAGCTTGAAATGTATTTGACCAGGTCGACCAGGCGGCTGGAATAACCCCACTCGTTGTCGTACCAGGCAAAAATCTTGACCAGGTTGTCCTCGATCACCCGGGTGAACAGGCCGTCAACGATCGAGGAGTGAGGATTGGCCATATAGTCCACGGAAACCAGCGGGACCTCAGTGTAGTCCATGATGCCCTTGAGTTTTCCTTCCGCAGCTGACTTGAGTGCACCGTTGACCTCTTCAGCCGTGGTGTTTTTGCTGACCAGGGCTACCAGGTCGACCACGGACACATTGGGCGTAGGCACGCGCATAGCCACGCCGTCGATCTTTCCCTTGAGCTCGGGTATGACCAGACCGACGGCCTTGGCCGCACCGGTGGTCGTGGGGATCTGGGAAACAGCAGCAGCTCTTGCCCGGCGCAGGTCCTTATGCGGGGCATCCAGGATCCGCTGGTCGCCGGTGTAGGCGTGGATGGTCGTCATGAAGGCCTTCTCGATGCCGAAGGTTTCGTGCAGGACCTTGGTCGGAGGAGCCAGGCAGTTGGTCGTGCAGGAGGCATTGGAGATGATGTGGTGGTTGGCCGGATCATAGGCTTCCTCGTTGACACCCAGGACCAGAGTAACATCGGGCTCCACAGCCGGAGCGGAGATGATGACCTTCTGCGCCCCGCCGTGTTCGATATGTTTCGAGGCGTCGGGGCGTTTATTGAAGAGTCCGGTAGATTCGATGACGATGGATATATCCTGGTCTTTCCAGGGGAGATCGGCGGGATCCCGTTCCGAGAAAACCTTAACCTTCTCGCCGTCCACGATGATGTAGCCGTCCTCAGCCTTCACATTCGAATCCAGAACACCCAGCACCGAATCGTATTTGAGCAGGTGAGCGAGTGTGTCGTCATCCGTGATATCGTTGACTGCCACGATCTCGATCTCCGGATCCTTGTAAGAGGCCCGGAACACGTTACGTCCGATCCTTCCGAAGCCATTGATGCCTATTTTAGTAGTCACATTTTCCTCCCAATTTACGATGAATTGTGAGATATTATTTCACCTTGTTAGTAGCATAAAATCTTGCGATGTGCAAGCCGTTCTTCCTGAGAAAGCTGCATGACGGCGCTGTAAGAAACCGGAGGGTGTTCCTGGGCACAGAGAAAGGTCAAGGCGGCGTGTCTCTGACCTGGTTTTGTGATACAATCGGAAAAATCCCGGATCTGAGGTGAGGGAATGAAGATATTGACGTCAGAACAGATGCGCCGGATGGATGCCTATGCCATCGCAGAGCTCGGCATCGTGGGGCCCGTGCTCATGGAAAATGCCGGGCTGGAGATCGTCCGGGCTGTTCTGGGAAGATTTCCCCGGATCCAGGCCGAAAAGGTGGTCATCGTCGCCGGTAAAGGAAACAACGGGGGCGACGGATTCGTAGTGGCACGACATCTGTTCAACCGGGGGGCAAGACCGCTCGTTCTTTTGATCGGCAGCAAATCGAGAGTCAGAGGAGACGCAGCCCTCAACCTGACCATGGTCGATAGGATGGGGATCGAGATCCGGGAGATCACTTCCGCGCAGCACTGGACCGGAGCACGGCGGAAGCTCAAGGACGCCACACTGCTGATCGATGCGATATTCGGCACCGGGCTCACCAAGCCCGCGGGAGGGCTTTATGCCCGGGTCATCGAGGATATCAACAGATCCCCGGCCTATCGAGTTGCCGTAGACATCCCTTCCGGCCTCTCTTCCGACGCCTTCGAGCCGATCGGGCCCTGTGTTTGCGCTGACCTCACCGTCACCATGGCCGTACCCAAGATCGCCCATGTATTCATGCCTTCTGAGGAACGATGCGGTGAACTGGTCGTAGCCGACATCAGCATGCCCCCCTTCATGTTCGAAGACTCGGAGCTAAAGCTCGAGATGGTGGAGGAAAAAAGCATCGCCCCCTGTTTCAAGAAGAGGAAACGGGACAGTCACAAGGGGACATTCGGCCACCTCCTCGTCATCGCGGGTTCCAGGGGAAAAACCGGGGCGGCCGGTTTGGCGGCCAAGGCGGCACTCAAGACCGGGGCAGGCCTCGTGACCGTGGCCACGCCGGAGTCCTGCCTTCCCCAGGTGGCGCGCCAAATGGCTGAACTCATGACAGAACCGCTCCCCGAGACGGATGCCGGCACGCCTTCGGCCTTGGCTGCGGAGAACATACTGCGGCTCCTGCAGGAGAAGGATGCGCTCATGCTCGGGCCGGGTATATCCACCCATGAGGAGACCGCCGAACTTGTATTCAACCTGCTTCCTCAGCTCAAGGTCCCCCTGGTCCTCGATGCAGACGGGCTGAACATCATTGCGGCAGATCCCGAGATCCTCAAAAGCCTCAAGAAGCCGGCTGTTTTGACACCTCATCCGGGAGAATTCGCGCGCCTGTGCGGCGAGGATAACCAGACCATAGTGACGGAAAAACTGGACCTCGCCCCCCAGTTTGCCAGGGAATACGGGGTGTATCTGGTGCTCAAAGGGCACAGGACGATCACGGCCACTCCGGAGGGCCGTGTCTTTGTCAATCCCACCGGAAATCCCGGAATGGCGACGGGGGGCTCGGGTGACGTGCTGAGTGGAATGCTGGGCTCCATGATCATGCAGGGCCCGGATCTCCAGAGCTCTGTGCTGGCAGCGGTCTATGTCCACGGCCTGAGCGGAGACCTGGCCGCCGAGCGCTACGGCGAGAAGACACTGGTGGCGGGAAATATCATCACCTACCTGCCTGCTGCCATTAAAAAGATCCTCACGACAGGAACACATCCATGTTGAGATTCAGCACCACCGAAGTCCGCATCACCAATTCCGAGCAGGAGACCCAAGAGCTGGCTCGCGACCTGGGAACACGCCTGAAGGGCAATGAAGTGGTTCTGCTGGTCGGGGAGCTGGGGGCGGGGAAGACAGTTTTTTCCCGCGGCCTAGCTTTGGGATTGGGGCTGGAGGACATCACGGATGTCTGCAGCCCGTCCTTCACGCTGGTCAACGTGTATCAGGCTCGGGTCTCCATCTTTCATATGGACCTTTACCGTCTGGAAAAGAAGACGGACATCCATGACCTTGGCTGGGAGGATTTTCTGGATCAGGGCGTGGTCATCGTAGAATGGGCAGAAAAGCTGGATTACGAAGGCGAGGCCATCTACGTTCACATCCGTGTGGGTGAGGGAGACGAGCGCTTCATCACGGTGGCCGAGCCGCCGGTGGTCAAGGTCTGAGCCCCGCTTCGAAGGCCGCCAGCAGGCGCTTGGTACTCCCGGAGATTTCCCCCGAACTCCACAGGGCCGAGATCACGGCCATCCCGTTTGCGCCCGCATCAGCCACTTCCCGTGCCCTTTCGATCGTGATCCCCCCGATGGCCAGCAGCGGGAGCTTGACGGCCGCCCCGATGGCCTTCACACCTTCGGTCCCGATGATTTTGGGAAGATCCGCCTTGGACGATGTGAAGTAGACAGGCCCCACACCCAGGTAGTCGGCCCCGCCCGATTCCGCGGACACAGCCTCCTCCACGCTGCTGACGCTGATGCCTATGATCCTCTTCCTTCCCAACAGCGCGCGGGCTGTCTTGAGGGGCAGGTCCCTCTGGCCCAGGTGGACGCCCGCGGCATCACAGGCCAGGGCGATGTCCACCCGGTCGTTTATAATGAATGGGACCCCATGCTTCTCTACGACTTCCTGGATCCGGCGGGCCAGGTCGAAGAGATCCGCTGTGTCCAGAGACTTGGCCCGGAGCTGGACCAGTGTGGCACCGGCTGTGACAGCTTCCTCAACCAGCGGGGGGAGATACCGGGCCCCGGCCGCCTCGACATCGGCGACAGCGCACAGCCTCCAATCGATGTCCTTTCTGAATCTTCTAAGGGCCATTTAGCATCAACTTACCACGAATAACGACAAAACGTCCAATCCTGAATCTCCTGGTTGGGTGCATAAGCTTATCTGTAAATCTGTGTATATTTGCGCAGTTTGGATCCTGGCCCAGGATTTGCAAAAGCCTTCCGCTTTGAGTATAAATGGTACATCATTTCAATGGAGGTGCTTTCCCATGATTTCCGACATCCTTGACATCATTCTGGGCAACGTATATCTGAAATTTCTGGCCACTCTGATCCTATCTTTATTGGTGGCTTTTATTGCAAAATTAATCCTGGAAAGGGTATTCAAGCCCTTAGCGCGGAAGACGAGGACGAAAATCGATGACCTGTTGGTGAAGAGCCTGTCTGCCATAATATTCTATGCGGTCCTTATCCTAGGATTCAGGTGGGGATTCACACACTTCCAGGTGGAATCTGTTTTACTCACGAGTTTGGTCGATTCACTCGTGGTCGTGGTCATTGTTATATTCCTTATCCGGATAATCAACAATTTCGCCAAACACTGGAAATTGGAGTGGGCGGACAAGACAGAATCGACGGCCGATGACCGCTTGATTCCACTCCTGGAAAAGATACTGGAGGCTGCTGTGATCATCCTGGCGATATTCTTCATTCTGGATATCTGGGATGTGAACATCACTCCTCTACTCGGGACAGCAGGCCTAGCAGGGATAGCCCTCTCTTTCGCTGTAAAAGATTCATTGGCAAACATATTCGGTGGGATCCAGCTCGTTATTGACAAGACCTTTAAAGTTGGCGATAAGATTCAACTGGAATCCGGGGAAATGGGCATGATCCTGGACGTCGGGCTCAGGAGCACCAAGCTCCGTACATTTGACAATGAAGTGATCTACATCCCCAACGGACAGCTGGCAAATGCCCGGGTAAAAAATTTCACGGTCCCAGATCTTTCAGCCCGTGTCAATGTGGATTTTGGAGTGGAATATGGTTCAGACACAGGGAAAGTGCAGGATGTCGTCCTGGATGCCATAAAAAGAACTGTAGGTGTGCTCGAGGAACCTGAACCAGTGGTCCAGTTTATTAAAATGTCGGATTTCTCATTGGATTTCGTGGCGAGAGCCTGGGTGGCCAGCTACTCCGAGGCCTTTGCCATGAAAGTGGAAATCACCGGAGTGATCTACAATGCCCTCGGCAGGGCCGGGATCGGCATCCCATTCCCGACACGGACCGTCTACACCAAAACGATGGAGTGAGGATGGATATGAAGGATACCCCCCCAATGCTGGAGAAATGCTTAGACAAGATCCCGGAGGTCATGGACTTTCCCAAACCGGGGATCGGATTCAAGGATATCACCCCCTTGGTGGAGGACGCGGAATGTTTCCGCTACGTGGTCGATGAACTGGCGGCCTGGGCCAGGGAGCAGGGTGCGGAGTGTGTCGTGGGCATCGAATCACGCGGCTTCCTGTTCGGTGCGGCCGTGGCGTACGCACTGGGGCTGGGGATGGCCGTGGTGCGCAAGAAGGGCAAACTGCCCCGCCAGACCCTCTGTGTCAGGGCGCCCAACGAGTATGCGGTCGAACATTTCGAGATGCACACGGACAGCATCCGGGCCGGCCAGAAGATCCTGATCATCGACGACCTCATCGCCACGGGGTCCTCCTCCATAAGTGCCATCGACCTGGTGAGTCAACTGGGGGGGGAGGTCGTGGGGTTCGCGGCCGTGGTCGAGCTGGCTTTCCTGAAGGGTGTGGACGCCATCCGAGCAGCCCATCCCGATGTGGACCTCAAGGCCTTGATCCGATTCGCAGAGTGAGGCCTGGCATGAGCGGCTGGCTGATTTACGTCTTTTCAGCCCTGTTCGTTGTCAAATACATTCTCACCTGATCCGGTATCATGGCGGTTGGGCGACTAAACCTGGAAGAGGAGGGAAAGCCGCGAGAACGGGGCAGGATTTGCTTGAGGTACTAAATAAAAGTGAAAAATCGAATCGTTGGGGCTTTGGCTCTCATTCTGGTCCTTGCCGCTGCATCCGCATGTGCCAGAGAAAGGAGGGCCTCTGCCGGCCTCGAACTGGATGCCGCGGCTTCCCGCTGGGTGAGTCGGACCCTCTCCCGGATGAGCCTCGAAGAGAAGATCGGACAGATGATCGGGCTCCGTTACACCTCGAGTTTCATGAACCAGGACTCGGCGGTCCTCGAAGACCTGAGGCGCTGGGTGGTCGGACACCACATCGGAGGATTCATCCAGGTCCGAGGTGGAGTGTTCGAAACAGCCACTCTCACCAATACGCTGCAGCGGATGGCGGATCTACCCCTTCTTATCGCATCTGATCTGGAGAGGGGGGCCGGAAACCAGATCGAGGGAGCCACGCTGTTTCCCCCGGCGATGTCCATCGGGGCGACGGGTTCCGAGGAACTGGCCTATGCCATGGGAAGGATCACGGCGATCGAGGCCCGCGCCGTCGGAATCCACATGACCTATGCACCGGTGGTGGATGTCAACAGCAACCCGGATAATCCCATCATCAACGTCCGCTCCTTCGGGGAAAAACCCCAGGAGGTGAGCCGACTGGCAGCCGCTTTCATCCGGGGGTGCCAGGATAACGGCCTGATTGCCACGGCCAAACACTTCCCGGGACATGGAGATACGGACCGGGACTCCCACAACGTGCTGCCGGCCATATTCGGCGACCGGGATAAGTTGGACCGGATGGAGCTCGCTCCTTTCAGGGCCTCCATCGAGGCGGGGGTCCATGCCATCATGAGCGCGCACCTGAGGCTGCCGGCGCTGGATCCGACACCGGATCTTCCGGCCACGCTCTCATTCCCCATCATGACGGACCTGCTCAGGGGGGAGATGGGATTCGAGGGATTGAGCGTGACCGATGCCATGGAGATGGGAGGTATCACCAGACTGTTCTCTCCTCCCCAAGCAGCGGTCAGAGCCGTACGGGCGGGTGTGGACATGCTGCTCATCCCGCCCGAGACCGAGGAGGTCATCCGCGGGCTGATCCGCGCCGTGGAGGAAGACGAATTGAGCATGTCGCGCGTGGATGCCGCGGTCAAGCGGATCCTGGAGGTCAAGGCCCGCCTCGGACTGCACCTCGGAAGGACCGTGGACCTGAAGCGGCTGGATACCCTGGTCGGCGCACGGCCCCATCAGGAAGTGGCCCGCCGCGCCTTCGAGGAATCCATCACCCTGGTCAAGAATGAGAAGGGGATCCTCCCCTTGTCGTCAGGTTCCAGGATCGCCCTCTATGCATTGAGCAGCGATCCCGGGGAATACTATGCGGGACGCACGTTCGCTCGAGAAATCCGCGAGCGCAGCGGCGGGCTCTCCGTTTTCTATGCGGATGCCTTCACAGGAGAGGAGTTCTTCCAGAGGGCGATCAGGACGCATCGGAATGCGGACATCCGGGTCGTGGCGCTGTTTTCCCGGCTGGCAGACTCGAAGGGCAGTGTGGGGCTGAAAGAGCGGCACATACGCCTGATCAAGGAATTTGCCCGGGATCCGAAACCCCTGGTTGTCGTTTCTTTCAACAGCCCCTATTTCCTCAGGCAGTTTCCCGAGGCGGATACCTACTTCTGTGTGTACCGTCATGCGGAACAGAACCAGGTCGCGGCGGCCAGGGCCCTGTTCGGGGAGATCGCGTTCCAAGGGCGTCTCCCGGTGTCCATACCGGAGCTTTTTCCCGCGGGGCACGGAGTCCGTCTGCCTGGATCCCGGGACGAGGAATGAGCGTTATTCTTCCCTGTATTGAACTACGTGAAAGCCAGGAGTCCCCTCCTCGTTATCCTGTGTGTCTACCGTTGCGGCCCTGCTCCTCCATCCAAGCCCGGTTTGACACGAGAGAGACCAATATACTACCATAGTCCTACCGAAGGGAGGGGAATACGGACAATGACGGATTTCTTCCAGAACGGTGTCATCACCACGTTTCATAACCTGGGGACCGCTCAGGTCTGCAGGCTGGAGGACCAGCTCAAGGAGTTTGCTCGGATCCAGCCCATCGCCCTGGTGCTTCCCTCCCTCTATCGTGAGTATGCCAGCGGAGTACTGCCCAAGATCATGCAGACGCTCAAGGGGGCGAACTACCTGAACGAGATCGTGTTGTGCCTCGACCGCTGCACCGCAACCCAGTTCAAGGAGATCAGGAAAGAATTCTCCTCCGTCAAGAAGCTGACCCTGATATGGAATGACGGGCCGCGCCTGAAGAAGCTCTATCAGCTGTTGGATAAAAACGACATGTCTCCAGGAGATTCCGGCAAGGGCCGTGCTGTCTGGATGGCCATGGGGTATGTCCTGGCCGGGGCCCGGAGCCGGGTCATCGCCGTGCATGACTGCGACATCGTCAACTATGACCGCATGCTCCTGGCCCGTCTCTGCTATCCCGTGGCCACACCCCATCACGAGTACGAGTTCTGCAAGGGGTATTACAGCCGGGTAACGGATAAGATGTACGGGCGGGCCACGCGCCTGTTTTTCACGCCTTTCATCCGCTCCCTGCAGAAGATACTTGGATATCTTCCCTTCTTGGTCTTCATCGACAGCTTCCGTTATCCCCTGGCGGGAGAGATCGCTATGCGGCGGGACCTGGCAATGGGCATGCGGATTCCCAATGACTGGGGTCTCGAGGTGGGTACGCTGGCCGAAGTGTACCGCAGCGTTACCCCGAATCGAATATGCCAGGTGGACATCGCCGATACCTACGAGCACAAGCACCAGCCCCTGAGCGCCGGCGATCCCAGCCGGGGGATCACCAAGATGACGATCGACATAACCAAGTCGATCTTCCAAACCCTGGCTCAAGAGGGCGTGGAATTCTCGGAGGGCTTTTTTAAGTCACTGGGTAACATCTATCTGCGCATGGCCCAGGAAACCATCGTTCGTTACGAGAACGATGCCGCCATCAACTGCCTGAAATTCGACCGCCACTCCGAATCCACTGCTGTGGAGGCCTTCGCGCGGGGAATCCAGAAAGCGGGGGACCGCTTCTGGCAGAGCCCATCCGCCGCCAACCTGATCCCGAACTGGCACCGTGTCATCGCGGCCATGCCGGGATTCTTCAGCCAATTGAAAGAGGCTGTGCAGAGCTGCAATGAAACCACTTGAGGGATCCGAGAGTTATCAGTATAACGGGGAGGCGAGGATAAACTCCCGCCTCGAATAAACGTATAGAAAAATGAGACGTATGAGTGTATAGGTAGGTATACATAGCGGAACGTGACCATTTCATTTTCCTGAGAAGAGGGCAATCATGGTGTTTTCCAAGAAAATCCTGACCATCGTTTTGATCTTGATCCTGCTGGGAGCTGCGGCATACTATGTTTTTGTTGTGAAAGGCGTCGGCTTGACATCCGAGTCCGGCGAAGGGGAAGGGGAGCCCGAACAGCAGGCAGCGGAGACTCCTCTGCCCGTCAAGGTAGGAGATGTGATCCGCGGCGATCTGATCATCCGGCTCAAGTCGCCTGGCGAGGCCGTCACCAACATGCATGTCGAAGTGAAGGCCGAGGCATCGGGGAAGGTGAATCGGATCCTCGTGAAGGAAAGCCAGAGAGTGAAGAAGGGACAGGTCCTCGTGGAACTGGATGACCGGGAGGCCCGCCTCAGCCTGGAAAACAGCGAAGCCACACGCCTGGAAACCCTTTCCAGGTACATCCTGGAACAGCAGTTCGCGGCCAGCGATCAGGCCGGGGCCGGCGTGGAACAGGCCGGACAGAGCTTATCCAAAACACTTGAGGAGATCGGCTCCCTGTACCAGAAGGGGATGATCTCCCAGGAGGAATACGAGCGGCGCAGCCGGCTGTTAGAGATCGATATCATCAAATCCGGAGCTAAAAAAGATGAGATCATGGAGGTCTCCCAGGGCCTGACCCAGGCTGAGATCCAGGTCAAACAGGCCAGGCTGGCCCTGGAAAAAACCAGGGTGCGGGCTCCCTTCTCCGGTGTCATCACCAATATCCAGATCTCGCCCGGCCAGAACGTCTCAGCGGGCTTAGACCTGTTCACTCTGGTCAACATCGACCGGGTCCAGGTCCATGCCAAGGTCCTGGAGAGCGAGATCGGGAAGATGAAGGTGGGCCGCGAGGTGGACCTCAAATTCAGCGCTTACCCGGATCAGGTTTTCAAGGGCCGCGTGCAGGCGATCAGCCCGATCGTGGATCCGGCAGATAAAACCTGCACCGTCATCGTGGAGATGGTCAATGTGGATCAGGTCGTAAAGCCCGGCATGCACGCCGAGGTGGAGATCGCGGCAGAGATCTATTCCGACCGCCTGCTCGTCCCTCAGGACGCCATACTGACCCGCAACCAGAGGAAGCTGGTGTTTGTAGTGGAAGGGGATCGGGCCAAGTGGAAATATATTGGCATAGGCATTGAGAACGAGGATTATGCTGAGGTCCTGCCCACCGACGATCCCGGCGGCGGTGTGGAGGCGGGGAATCAGGTCCTGATCGATGGGCACTTCACCATCGCGCATGATGCCCGCATCCGCATCGTGCAGTAGCCCCTTTGTTCCCTCGGCTATTTCTGTTTGTCGGCGTAGAGCTCGCCGGCCACCATGTACTCTTTAGGGGAAAACTCCTGCACCCAAACCCGGATGGTGGATAGGGGAGCCCCGATAGAATCGCGCACGGCCTCGGTCACCGCATCCAGGAGCGCCCGCTTCTGTTGATCCGTGCGGCCTTCCAGCAGGTGGATCTCGATCAATGGCATTCTCGTCTCCTTCTGTGATATACAGAGGCATTCTATCACACTTGAACCTCGAATTTTCCGGTCCTATTTCAGTTTGAAGGTCACCGTGACGGTGAAGATCACGCCGCGCGGTTTCCCATTGATGAGCATGGGTTCATACACCCACTGGCGGACGGCATCTATGGCTGTCTGATCGAGCAGGGGGATGGAACGGAGAACCCTTACGGCCTGCACACGGCCGTAGACATCCGTAGTGGCCTCGATGATGACCACGCCTTCCACGCGGGCCTGGCGCGCGATCTCGGGATAGAGGGGATCGACACGCCGGACCAGCCTGGGCGCTCGGATCTCCCCCCCAGCCCGTACGGGCGCCTCGACCTCGCCGACCACGCCGCCGAGCACTCCGCCCACGACTCCGCCGAGCACGCCGCCGACCACGCCGCCTTCCACGCCGCCGACCACGCCACCCTCGATGCCGATGTCGGACAGTTCTTCTTCCGCGATCTCATCGGGGATCTCGACCGGTGCCACCAGCTGTCCGGGCTGGATGGTGACCCTGGCCTGGACCGGCTTGATGCGTGTGGTGCGCTTGGAGCGCGTGCGTTTTTTGGCCGGAGGCGGGGGAGGAGGCGGGGGAGGCGGAGTTGGGGCCAGGAACGCGCTGTAGATCTCGACCTCCGGCAGGTCCCCAGTATTCATCAGAGGAAAAACCAGCATCATCAGGATAATGACGGCATGGACGGTCATGGAAAACGGGAACACGAAGGCCTTCAGCTTCACATTCGAATCGCCTGTGATAAAAGCATCCTTGAACATTTTCCTCTCCTTGGGAGGCCCGGCCTGGAGCCGTTCTGTGATACCGGAGTGGATCATCCCCGGCAGGGCTTCCCAGTATTCTTCTTTTTGAGGAGGATGGGTCACCTGCCGGGTCAGGGAATCCAGCTTGCGCAGCTGACCCAGCTCGTCCCGGCATTCCCGGCAGTCGTGCAGGTGTGTATCGACGGCGGCCTTGTCGGGGAGGGAGAGTTCGTCATCCAGGTAGGCGGAGAGCAGGTCGCGGATCTTCTCGTGTTTCATGCGTCACCTCCCTCTAGGTATGCGGCCATGGCGAGTTTGAGTTTCTGGCGTGCTCTGCTGAGTCTTGACATCACCGTGCCGTGCGGGATGTTCATGATCCGCGCGATGTCCTGGTAGCTCTGTTCTTCGTACACCTTGAGGATGAAGATGGCTTTCTGGTCAGCCGGAAGCGTATGCAGAGCATCTTGAAAAGTCTCTTCCATGCGCTTTCGTTCCAGTTTTGCCTCCGGCATGGCAGCATGAGAGCCGGGATTGTCTGATCCTGCGTGGGTGTTTTCGACCAGGGGTTTCTCCCTCTTCCTGAGCTTGAGGTAGTTCAAAGTGCTGTTGACGGCGATCTTTCGGATCCAGGCAAAAAAACTCATCTCCTCGTTGAATTTGGGAAGAGCGAAATAAGCCTTGACGAATGTCTCTTGGGAGAGGTCGTCTGCGGATTGATGGGCCCCGGTCATGCGGTGGCAGAGGTAGTAGATGCTCCTCTGATACTTCCGCACCAGCGACTCGTAGGCGCCGGAATCACCGTCTTTGGCTTTTACGATGAGCATGCGTTCCTCTTCGCTATCATTTTGGCTCATTCTCACTCCCACTTTACTTACACCTGGAATCGAAGATTATTCCGTGTCCACATGATTGAATGCAAAAAACGTGCCCCGAGGGGTTCCCCCATGAAACAGGGCTTCAATTGGGGCAGGAAAGTGGAAGGAATGTAAAATATGTTTACATTCGTGGCCTAGGGTCTCCCCCGAACAGCGGGATTACTGCTTGATGGTCTCGATTAGTTCTTGGGCTCTCTCTCTGGTCACGGGATGTTTGGCCGCCTCTTCCGCCATTTTAAGGGCTTTGTCGTGCATCTTGGCGTTGAAGAAGCCCGCTGCGGCATTGTAGTACGCCGTGGCCCTGGTGCGGGTGGTTTGAAGGAGCTGGGTTTTCTTCTTGAGGATGAGTTTCTGTTTCCGTGCCTCTGACATGGGAGCTTCCTCGATCTCCCTGATCCGGGCCTTCAGGGCCGCCTCTATTTGAGTATTGCAGATGGCTGACCGCTCGAACAGGATCCCGGAATCGGACCACTCCCCCCGGTCGGCATGGATCTTTCCCAAGTAGAAGGCTGCCTCGCACTCATGTTTGTTGAGTTCCAGGGTCTCGTTGAGGTCCCGTTCCGCATCCTCCAGCCGCCCCTGCTGGTAGGCCACCAGTCCAGCCAGGAGCATGACCTCGTAGTGGCCAATGAGGTAGTTTTTGGACTTTTCGACATATGCCTGGGCTTCATCCAGGCTTCCCAGCTCGTTGAGGTTCCAGGCCATCCAGTAGCAGGACTCTCCAATATAGTAGCGGCCCAGCTCCAGCATCTTCTGAAGTTCTGACAGGGCTTCCTCGTGCCGGCCCAGGTAGCCCAGGCACATGGCCTTACCCAGGATGGCGTCCCTGTACCGGGGGGCCAGCTTCAGGGCTTTCTCATTGTACTCCAGGCATTGGTCGAACTCCTCCAAATGGAAACAGACATTGGCCAGCGAGATGACGGCCGAGGTGGACTGCGGGATGTGTTCATAGGTGTTGAGGTATCTCTTTTCGGCCGAGAGGACATTGCCTGCCTGCATCTCCACGGCTCCCAGGAAAAGGTCTGCCTCGTAGAACTCGGGATCCGCGTCCAGGATCCCCTTCAGGCCCCGGTCATCCAGGGTGGGGTAGATGGAGAGTTTGAACCGGATCAGGGGAGAGACAGGATAGAGGTCACCCAGCGCGGTCATGTCGTCCTGTTCCGGGAAGCGGTATGCATACATGCTGTGGAAAGAGATGTAGAGATAGGCCAGGATATCGGAGGAAGTGGAGCTCTTTTTCAGGTCCATGTTGATGGGATCCACATTCCCCTTGACCCATTCAAAGTATTCGTCCATGTCCTCATCGTCCTGAGCGTCTCCTCCCGTGACGCCCTTTGTGTCGACCGGGATGTGTTCGAGGATATCCAGGTATTTCTGGAATCCCTGCAGGTTGGGAGCCCTCGCGATCAGGGCGCCGGCCTGCTGCAGGACATCGGAATCCATGATCCCGATCTCGCGTTCCCGGAGGGCCAGCACCACTGCGGCCTGCAGGAAGCGTTCTCCCGTCTTCCGTTGGAAGGCGGGAAAAGGCAGCAGCTCGCCGTAGATAGCGAAGGCCTGCTTCATCTTGACGTAGTTGAAGGAGGTCATGAGGCTGTCCGCCTCCTTGAGGCGCAGGTTGTACTGGGCGAGTTCCTGGGGTGAAACCTCAGGCTGAGGTGTCCCCGCGCAGTGAACAAATGCCAGGGTGAGGAGAGTGAGTATCAGGACAGGGGCCGCTCTGAACATGACTACCTCCTTGGAAGTGTTACCATTATACCTTAATCCTATTACGCATGACATCTGGAATCTGTTATAGTAAGGCCATTCTTCGAAACACCGAGTGACAGGGAGAATGAGCCATGAAAATGAAAATTGGAGTTCTGATCACACTGTGGATCTTCTGTGCAGTGCTTCCCGGCCTGAGTGAGGAGATCGACCTCATCGAGAAGGCATCCCAAGCCCGCTGGAGCAACCGGGACGGGGATACACTGGCCTTCGGTCGTGATCAAGAGGCGCAGGGGACGGTCAGATACGAGTCCGGCACCACCCTCGAGGATGGCCGCAAATATGAGCGGGTCCTCTTTATACATCCCCCATGGAAGGGCGGAGGGACCGTTTACGGAGGATTCGATGACGTGACCATCCCTGAGAACGATCCCAAACTGGTATTCTCCGCAGGATTCAATCAGGGTGCTTCAGGGACCGATGGTGTCTCCATCGGCGTGCGTTTCTTGCACGCAGGAACCCGGGAAGAGGCCGGAGCAAGGCGTATGCGCGCGACCACGCAGCTCGGCAGCCCGTCCCAGACGATCTACACGCTGCAGATCCGCTACGATCGGCAGCTCGCCCGCGGCGAGTGCAGCCTGGAGCAGTTTGCCGGTCAGACAGGCACACTGATGCTGGTCCTCAATGCCGGCCGCTCCGCTGATAAGGACTGGGCCGTCCTCACAGAGCTCAAGATCCTGTCCGGGCCGGCGGCATCCGAGAAGCAGAAGCAGGTCGCAAAAAACCTGACAGGACACGGTGGACGCTTGTACGGTATCCGTTTCAGCCCCGACGGCACAACCGTAGTGACGGCTTCTGCCGACAGGACGGCCCGCATCTGGGATTTCCCCTCAGGAAAACTGAAGAGCACGCTCCGAGGCCATTCCGGAAATGTGTTCACCGCCGAATTCAGCCCCAACAGCCGGCGTGTGGTCACCGGAGGCGGCGACGGCACGGCCCGCATCTGGCAAGCAGGGAGCGGGAACCAGCTCCAGCTGCTGCAGGGCCACGGCAAGCCTGTTCTCAGCGCGGCTTTCAGCCCCGACGGCAGTCGGGTGGCGACAGGAAGCGATGACGGGACCGTGAAGATCTGGGATGCCTCCAATGGGAAAGAACTCAAGAGCATCACGGTCGCCGAGCTGGGAGTTTATTCCGTGGCCTTCCATCCTCAGGGCCGGCTTCTGGCCGTGGGCAGCACCAATGGCGGGCTGTCGATATGGCGCGTGAATTCAGGGGAAAAGGTGAGGGAATTCTCCGGCCATACCCGCGCCGTCTCCTCGGTCGAGTTTACGCACACCGGGCAGAGACTGGTTTCGGCGAGTGTCGACAACACGGCCAAGGTCTGGAACTCCGATAACGGCCGCCTCATCCAGAATTTTGGAGGACAATCGTTCCATGCCGCCGCGTTCAGCCCCAACGGAAAATTTATCGTGACCGGGAGCGATGGCCGCGCCGTGATCTGGATCGCAGGCGAAGGGACGCGGATAATGGGCGTGCGGCATTCTTCTGGCGATGCCGTACGATCCGTCGACTTCCACCCCAGCGGACGGTATGTGGCTCTGGCAGGGGAAGACGGCACGGCCCGGATTTGGGAAGTCGAATTGGAATAATTCTTCGCGAGCGTGGTATATGGGTTGATGCGGCTTGAGGAGGCCGTGCCCCATGCTGGAACTTCGCGAAGTCACCAAGAAATTTTCTGTCTACCCCGCCGTCAAGAAGGTCAGCTTCCGGGTGGAACCGGGCGAGGTAGTGGGATACCTGGGGCCCAACGGTGCCGGAAAGTCCACCACTATCAAGATGCTGGCCGGGCTGTTGGAACCTACTTCAGGGACCATAGAATATCGGGGAATCCCGATCTCGAGGAGCTTGTATTCCTATAAAAAGAATATCGGCTACGTTCCCGAGAACGCAGCGATATACCCCCATCTCAGCGGTTTCGACTATCTGCTCATGGTGGGCAGGCTGCGGCAGATCCAGGAACGGGTTCTCAAGCTCCGGATCAAGGAACTGATGGCGTCGTTCCAGCTCTCGATGGAGATGGATATGCCCATCTCTTCCTATTCAAAGGGGATGGTCCAGAAGGTCCTGATCTCTTCTGCGCTCCTCCACGATCCGGAGATCCTGTTGATGGACGAGCCGCTCTCCGGGCTCGATGTGACCACCGGACTGGTCATCAAGGACCTGCTCCGGATGCTGGCCGGGTCCGGCCGGATCATCATCTATTCGTCCCATGTACTGGAAGTGGTGGAGAAAGTGTGCTCCCGAGCCATCATCATCCACCAGGGTTCGGTCGTGGTGGACGATTCCGTTGATAACCTGAGGAAGCTGATGCAGCTGCCAAGCCTTGAGAGGATCTTCAGCCAACTGGTGGTCGAGGAAGACACCGAAGCCAAGGCACGGGAGATCCTGGCAGCCATCCGTCCCGGGGCCTGCTGAGGAAACATGCGCTTCAGAGAAACGCTGATGGGATCGATCCCAGGTGACATGAAACAGTTTTTTGTCCTCACTCGACATTTCTACCTGCGGTTGTTTCAAAACGATATGGTGTCGTTCGGAGAACAGATGCAGGAGAAGATCATCGGGACACTGGCCCTGCTGGCCGTGCTCTGCGGGCATGTGTCCAATGTGATGCTGTTCAAGTATGTTTTTGTTGAGGACCAGGGAGTATCGTGGGTGGAGAAATGTTATGTCATGACATTCTTCATGCTTCTGGTCGGTTTCATCGCAGTCTTTGAGTGGGACATCATCTTCCCTGATGAGCGGGACTACGCCAACCTCATCCCACTCCCGCTTAAGGTCCGCACCCTATTCCTTGCTAAATTTGCGAGCCTGTTCCTGTTTGTTTCGGTGTTTGCCTTGGCGATAAACACGATCTCGGTTTTTACCCACGCCTTCCATCTCGTCAAATGGCAGTCCAGCAGCCTGCTGTACGGCTTCCGCTTCATGGGGGCCCATCTGGTAGCGAACTTTGCGGCCGTGTTCTTTTTCTTCTTCTTGAACGTGCTGCTGATCGGGCTGCTCATGAATGTCCTCGGATTCCGTCTCTTCCGCCGACTCGCCGTCTACATCCGGTCGGCCTTACTGGCAGCCTACATCCTGTTCCTGCTCATGTACCTGACAGGGACAGTCCTGTTCTTGCCCTCTTTCAGCACCTTCCTGGAGATGAAGGCCCAAAATTCAGATTTCCTCTATCTATTCCCTCCCATGTGGTTCACGGGTCTGTACGAGGCACTGCTTGGAGGAGGTGATGCCTTCTTCCGGCCGTTTGTCTCCCTGGCAGTCCTCTCACTCGTCGTCACGGCGGGGTTCTTTTACATCGCCATGGGGCTGGGCTACCGGCGATATCTGAAACATATGGCGTCCAGCCGCTCCTCACGGCCCCATTTCCGGGATCTGCGCGCCGGCCTCCGGTCCTCCTTCGATGTTGTGTTCCTGCCGAATCCCGTGCAGCGGGCCGTATTTTATTTTACCAGCCAGACGCTGAGACAGAGCATGTTTCACAAGGTCCGCCTGGCGACATTCGTGGCCGTGGCCCTGGGATTTGTCCTGATCCTGGTTCTCCCCCAACCGGAGATCTTCAGCCGCGGCGCCCCTCCCAGCCGGACGCTGCTGGCTGTACCGATGATCCTGAGCTTTTTCCTGCTGCTGGGACTCAGAAGCGTGTTCAAGATCCCATCGGTGCTGGGAGCGAACTGGATCTTCCGGATCACGGAAGACCAGGTCAAACACCACTATTTTTCCTCTCTGCGCAAAGTGGTCCTGTTCCGGGCTCTGATCCCCCTGTTTTTTCTTCTGTTTATCTTCTATACTTATGTCTGGGATCCGGTCACGGCCCTTTATCACTGCGCGTTTGGCTGTGCGGTCTCGGTCGTACTCATGGAACTCTTCTTTCTGAAGCAGCGGAAGATCCCCTTCACCTGTTCCTATCTCCCTGGCCAGGAACGCATCCAGCTCTTCTGGCTGGTCTATACGTTCGCGTTCCTTGGCTATGTCCTGGTCCTGACGGAGATGGAATCTGCGCTCCTGCGCCGTCCGGCCGCGCTGCCTTATTTCTTCGGTGCCGTCCTGATCCTGCTCATGGGCATCAGAGCCTACCAGCACCTGCATTTCTACAGGAAAACCCGGATCCTCTATGAGGAAGCACCGGCAGCAGTGATGCTGAGCCTGCAGCCCTATGATTGAATCCCCGGCGATGGAAGGAGGAGGGCATGTTAAGAAAATCCCTGTATATCGTTTTGCTTGGCTTGGCACTCATGGCGCTTTTATGGCTCCTGCTAACCCTCATGGCTTGCCGTCCTGCCGATCGTGAAGGGAGGGGGGAGGGCCTGTTCCTGCTGGAGGAGGCCACGATCTCACGGATCCATGCCGCCATCCGCAGCGGGGAACTGAGCTGCCGTCAGCTCGTAGAGCGCTATCTTGAGCGGATCTCCGCATACGACCGACCCGACGGGCTCAACGCCCTGGTGGTTGTCAACCCGAGAGCCCTGGAGAGGGCGGATGAGCTGGATGCCGAGTTTCGCAGTACGGGCCGGCTGAGGCCCCTGCACGGCATCCCCGTGATCGTCAAGGACAACTACGAGACCCATGATCTCCAGACCACGGCCGGTTCCTCGGCCCTGGCCGGATGGCATCCTCCCGACGATGCCTATCAGGTCCGGGCCATCCGGGAAGCCGGGGCTGTGGTCCTGGCTAAGTCCAACATGGCGGAATGGGCCTTCAGCCCCTATGAGACCGAGAGTTCGATCGCCGGGATCACGCGCAATCCCTATGACCTCTCCCGTGTCCCTGCCGGATCCAGTGGAGGCACGGCCGCGGCCGTATCCGCCAACCTCGGAGCGGTCGGCCTGGGCACGGATACGGGGAATTCCATTCGCGGCCCTTCATCCCACACATGCCTGGTGGGGATCCGGCCCACCATCGGGCTCACCAGCCGGGACGGGATCGTACCTCTCTACCTGCGCAACGATGTGGGAGGCCCCATGACGCGGACCGTGGAGGATACGGCCCGGCTCCTGGGTGTGATCTCGGGTCCCGATCCCGCGGATCCGATCACCCTGGCCGGCCGGGGAAAGATCCCCATGGATTATCTGGAATTTCTGGATCCGGACGGCCTGAAGAAGGCTCGCCTCGGTGTGCTCAGAGTCCTGAGCGACACTCCCTCTGCCGATGCGGAGATCGCAGAACTCTTCGAGGCCGCCATCGCCGAGTTGCGCGGCCAGGGAGCCGATGTTCTCGATCCCTTTATCATCCCGGATTATGCCGAGGTCAGTGCGGATCAGTGGTGCGATGCCTTCCGGCACGACATCAATGCCTACTTCGCATCACTGGGCGACGAGGCCCCGGTCAGGGACCTCGAGCAGATCGTGGAGTCCGGATTGTATGCGGGATATATAGAGAGGAGACTGCAGCAGGCCCTGGAACAGGGCATTGCCCCAGAGGACCGGGATCCCCCGCGCCTGGGCGTCTTCGATGATCCCAAGCGTATTACCTTCCGGAACGCGATCCTGGCTGCCATGGATGAGCATGAGGTCGATGCTCTGATCTTCCCTTCCTGGAACAATCCGGCCCGCGAGATCGGCGATCGTGAGAGCCCGCATGGAAACAACAGCCCTCAGATCGCTCCCCATACCGGGCAGCCGGCCATCACCGTACCCATGGGCTTCACATCGCAGGGCCTGCCTGCGGGCCTGCAGATGCTGGGGCGTCCCTGGGGTGAGGGCGTTCTCATACGCTTGGCGTATGCATTCGAACAGGCCACCGAGCACCGCCGTCCACCGGAACTCTTCCCGCCCCTTAAAAAGTAGATAATAGCGATGAGATCAGGCGGGTCTTTTGTGTTGTTGAGTGATTATTAAGCAACACTCCCTGGCCCTCCGGCGTTCTAGAGGAAGAGCCAAGGAAAGTTCGACAACTCTTGTGGTGATAAATCGTATTAGCATTTGAAGCCGGAGAGGCGTATATATATATTTGAGCGGACATAATACGAGTCTATCCGTGGGATTGACAGAGGACGGACTCATGAGGATTCCGAAAGAGGGCTAGAAAAACATGAAGATCACCTACCTCACCTCTAAAAGACCTGTGACAACCTTGATGTTCTACGTCGCCATCGTTTTGCTGGGCTTTGTCTCATTGCGGGAACTCAGCGTCGATCTGCTCCCGGACATCAGCTATC